>OJHC01000023.1_pt1 | contig 105037 bp, 115 predicted proteins | sample 1595091 | NCBI WGS metagenome assembly OJHC01 (sample SAMN05416829, study PRJEB24817) | seawater metagenome | isolation source: Sea water | place: Canada:Atlantic | collected 2013-07 | reverse complement strand
AATCCCTCGATCGTAAGATCGTGCCGGTTCAAGTCCGGCCCCGGGCACCATTTTAAGCTTTTGTTTTAACTGTAATTTTTACGCTTCTTTTGAAACTTATATTTCTTCATTCCTTTAAATCATAATAATTCGGAATATATTTTCCTAATATATTTGCTCTATTCGTAGTATTTTGAGACTATTCGCCCGCCGAAAATATGAACATTCAGTTAATAAGAGTTGCATTGAGTGTGGTTATGAAATTACTCTTTTTAGGCGCCACAAGGGAGAAGTGATGATAGAAAGCACAATTTTTGCAGAGATTTTGGTTGCTGAAGCAGCTAATAGAGGAATTTTTGTGTCTCATATGAAGCTGCAAAAATTAGTTTATTACTGTCAGGGGTATCATTTAGCCTCTAAAGGCACTCCTATTATCACAGGTACTATCCGTGCTTGGGAGCATGGACCTGTTTGCGAAGAAATCTATCAACAGTACAAATCATACGGAAAAGAAAACATCGACGCTCCAAAATTATGGGAACGGCCACCGGGTCTCGATGAAAGTATCTTCATGATCATTGATTACGTACTTAACAAGCTAGGTAAAATAGGAGCTTGGCAGTTACGTTGTAACACACATCAGGAAGAACCTTGGATGGATCATTGTTGCGAAGGCATTCACGACAATGAAGTAATAACTCATGAAGAACTAGAGAAGTTCTTTACTAAAGAGATTTCTGTGAACGAACAAGATAACGAGTTTGCACGTATTATGGATGCATCCGAATACACTGAAGACGAATTGTTAATAATGCCGTCAACTATTACAACGGCTGAACAATTTAATGAGTGGGTGGAGAGTTTTTAAAATGGAACAGCATGGATTCGCTTTTACCAAACGTACACAAGAGCAACTTAAGAATATTCCGGCTCCTGCTCGGGATCAGTTATTTAATAATTTTATAAAACCATTATTAAACGGATACCTACCTGAAGAACTCAGAGGAAAGTATAAACCCGATTGGGAATTCCAAGGCACGCCATCACCAATGCGACAGTCTTTCCTAGAGCTGGCAAAGTCAAAAAATATTCATCATTATCACTTTGGTTATAAGATGTACACCGACGGGAGGGATGAAAAATTCCCAGGAGATGTGTCGGATGGTATAATACATAATCGAGTTGAGGTTAGCGGTGATAAAGCGCGACATGTAATCATCGATATCTGCCTAAAGCACCCATCTCCATTCAAAACACCATCTCAGCTTTATGATGATAAAGCTGTGGGTTTTTAGGTTATTTTTTGCTTTCAACCGTCGGCACTACCTGAACTTTCCTATCGTATATCGAGATTTGTGATTCGCTTTTATGGCCGCTCGCGCGTTGTTTTTCTGCCGTGGTGCCTGCGTAGTCTGATATACCTTTTGCTTTTAAATCGTGGAATGTGAAGTCTAATGGGAGTCCTGTTGCTTCACGCGCTTTAATGATCGCTTTGCGCCAGCGCTGGTCGAAGCTGGCCAGTGCGAATGATGAGCCGTTCTTCTGTTGTAGCACGAACATTGATTCTACATTTCCCGCTTCTGCTTTGGCGAACGTGACCGCAGCACGCAAACGTGGGCCCCATTCTTTAATTTGTTTCTTGCCTGTTTTGCCTTGCTTAATGTAAATGCCTTGCTCAAGTAGTTGGCTTTTGTGCAGCTTTACAACATCGGCCTTTCTTGCCATGCATAAATAGCTGATCTCCATCGCTGCTTTTACCACTGCGCATGCGTTATTAAAGATGGCTTCATACTCGTAATCTTCGACGTATCGATCACGGGGGGTTTCTTTAAACTGTTTGACACCAATGCAAGGGTTGCTCGCGACTTTGCCACGCTCGAATGCCCAGCGGTACGTACGTGATAAAAATGCTTTATGTCGGTTGGCTTGCACTGGTGATTTTTGGCCTAGAATATCCATGAATTGACGCACATGTTTTGGCTGTACTTTGTCGCTTTGCATTGGGCCGAAGGCAGATAGCACTTTTTTAGAGTATTTCATGTAGTCTTTTTGGGTGTTCATTGCCAGCTCACGAAAATCAGCGCTGTCAAAGAACTCATGAACAAGCTTGCTAACTGTGTTGCTGTTGTTCGATAGCTCTATTTGTTTCTCATATTCTTGCCATACCTTTGATTTGGTGGCGTCTAGGTCGCACAGGCGCATAGCTCCACCCGTTCGAGGCCTAAATTCGTATGCGCTTTTACCCTTGTATACGCGGGGTGGCATCCATTGATCTGCAGTACTTCGTTTTCTACCCATTCAAAAAATCTGGATTAAATCCACTCTCGTCATTGGCTGGCTTTGCACCAGGCTGGTTTACTTGGTCCCATGTGACACGCAATTTACCATCGCGGCGCTCAACATAGTTAATTTTGTGACGTGATAGCACCTCTGCTTGTTTACGCGAGAGCTTATAGCCGGTTAGTTCAAATAGGTCATCATCGGTTAAGAAATTAGCGTTCATGATCGTCCACTCGGTAATTGCATATACGATTTTTCGGGCTTATTGCAGGGAATGGCCCTCGGTTTTTTGCGATTGCGATAGGTCTTAAGTTGCACCTCAGGCAATGTTGAGAAGTTCTCACAAAGTTCGTCGCTATACACTTCACAATCTTTCAGCTTGCAGTACCCATAAGCGTTACGTGATTTTAATATTGGGTCTTGGTCAATGCCTAATCGCTCATATGACAAGCAACCGCCACAGCCAAGACCAACATTACCCCATTCTAGAAATTCTAGACGGATCCTGTTTTCTTGTGGATTAGTCATTTTCTCTTAACCTTCTTATCAAACTGCCTATACCAGCCTTTTTCTCGATTAGCCAGCGGTTGCTTTGTATCATCAATGTGCTTGTGTATGTCACGGACCGATAAGGAACGCGCCTCATCTAGTACTATTAGTGCGTTAATATGGCCACTGATTAACACCTTTCTTACCGCTTCACCTAACCCTGTCGGCCCTTTACCAATGAACACATTCATTTCGCCAACCCCTTGGCTTGTTGGCGTAGTTGTTTGGCAAGAAGATGTAGAGTAGGTCTATCGCCTTCTGACCAATTAATCTCTCGCACATCTGCCGCTTTCATAACACCTTCTGCTTGCTGCTCTAGGTTGTGGGCTTCCGAAAATGTGTTGCCTATAAAGCCTCTGAGCTGGTCAGCGCTCATTGTTACAGGACAAACTAAAGACTCAGCGTAGTTATCTTCTCCCTCTTGATAAATCCAATACTCCTCTTCATTGAAACGCTTAAATTTCTCACGGCGCAATCCGGTTATTTCTTCGGATTGGTAGCTTTCGCGCTTGTAAGATTCAGCCAATTGCAACCTCGACAGTTCAATCTCTTTACGCAGCTCTACTAGCTCGCGTATGTCGGATAGTGAGCGCATGGATTCAAAGTCAGATATAGATGCATCTTGGTAAATAAATGCGTTACCTTTTACAGCTTCAATAAGCTCCCAATCACAAACATCATTAACATAGTAGTTCTCTGCGGCATCAACATGCGTAGCACCCTCTGGCGCATTCGCTAAAATTTGTTCATCTTCCATCACGCCACCTTTAAGAATTTACGTGGGAACATGACAGCGCCCACTTGACTGAATACGTTGTCGAATTTTGAATACTGCTCGCCAAAGTAAGTGATTGCGCAGCCTTTGGTGTTCTGGTTTAGTTCGTCACCTTTTGGTGTTAAAAACGAGGTGCGACCATGCAAAAAGCAAATAGGGTAATCTGTTAATGGCTTGAACCATTTTTCGCTGGTGCTGGCGTAAGTAATGCACATGCCTTGTTTTACGTTGCCACTTTGGTACTCGGTAATGAGTTTTTCTATCCATGCGGCGTTACCTGGTAGTGGTTTTGTTAGGTGATGGCCGCGCTTTTTGCATATTGATTTATCGCACTGGGCCTTGCATTTGTTTTCTCGCGCGCCCCAAGGGTGATTCATCCATACATTACCGAACCATGGCTTTACCAACCCATTACCACGCTTCGTGTATATTTTTGCTGCACCAACAGTGCGGTTGGCAATAATGCTTGATGCTGGGTCTAAGTCGATCGGGCCCATTACACGTTTAGCCAATTCGATTAGATTGCCCGGTGTGTAAATTTCAACATTGCCGCTGGTCTGGTTTACGTTTTGATGGCTCATTCGCCCAATTCCTCATTCCAAACACACATCGCTTTTAGCGCATCAACCGCTTGCTTTCGCTCTTGGGCTTCTTCGATTTTTCTGCGTATTTCGGTGCAGTTTCTGCCTTGCTGTTTGCGCGCTACAGCTTTCAGCGTTTCGCATCGGCGGTATTGTTCGTTGGTTATGACTGACATGGGCATCCTTAAATGCAGTTGAGCAGAGAGCGGTATTGAATGGCGATAGGGCCAAAGGGGATGTCATCGTCAAAATCAAAGTCTGGCTCGGGGGCCTGATTCAAGCGGCTGCGCGGTGCACCATTTTGCGCTGCTTGATATGCGTTTTGACCTTGGGGCGCTGCAGGGCGGCTTGGTTGTTGAAAGCCACTTTGATTTGTACGCGGGACACCTTGATCATCGTCACGCTTGCCGCCTAGCATTTGCATTTGGTCAACAATGACTTCGGTGGTGTATTTGTCTTGGCCTTGCTGGTCTTGCCATTTGCGGGTTTGCAGCTTGCCTTCAACGTATATTTGCGAGCCTTTACGCAAGTATTCGCCTGCCACTTCGGCCAAACGTCGATACATCGTCAACCGGTGCCATTCCGTGCGCTCTTGTTGCTGGCCTTGTTGGTCTTTCCAGCTTTCACTTGTGGCAATACTTAAATTAGCGACTGCATTGCCGTTTGGCATATAGCGAACTTCTGGGTCTTGGCCTAAGTTGCCAACCAGAATGACTTTGTTTACGCCTTTACTTGCCATTTTCTTGCTCCAGCTTTTGAGCTCTCGCGCCCGCGATCACATCGTTATTTGACGCCAATACAAACACGCTCGCATCATCGGCATACATGGAAAGTAACGCGTTGAACGCCTCTTCGTGCTGTTCGAACGCCATAAGATTCACTATTTTTCGGTAAGATTCTTTACGCTCTGCTTTTTTCATGGCCATTAGTGTTGTACTCCTTGTGTATTTCGGTTGTTTAGTTGTTCAATCGCTTCAAGAAGCGTATTCAAGTAAAACTTGCTTGGCTCACGCACGCCTTGTAACCAGTAGCGAAGTGCCGTTGCTGATATACCTGAGCGCTTTAGTATTTGGCGCTGGGTTAGCGGGGTGCCATACACTTTCTGCCATACCTTTTCTTGATTGGGTGACAGCGTTGCTGGTTTTTTGTGTCGTGCTTTCATCTTTTGCCTTACTGCTATAAAAACAATGGGGTTTGGCGCGGTTGCATCGGCTCTGGCCTGTTCGCAACGGCAACAACGTGAATGTATGGCTCTGCTTTGTAGCTGGGGCATATTTCAGTTATGAATACGTCTGCTTTACATACTGAGCAATTGCCATATTTGGTTTTGGTTGGTTTAGGCGCCCATGCGTCACTGGCCTTAAAAGGGCAGTGTTTGTCTTCAGCTGTCCCTTTGTGCGTGAAGTGCTGGCAGCTGATGCACGCTTTGGGAAGCGTGATCATGCTGAGTGTTGGGTTTGTGCCGGTAGTCATGACGGTTAGTAATAATCCCAGCTAACATCGTAATCACCTTCATCTTCACCTTGGTCTAGATGAATTAACCCGCCAGTGGCGTATAGGTTGAAAAGTAGTTTTTCGACACCGTAAAGGTTGCCGAACGTTAGCTGCTCGCCGGCTTTTCGCCCCCTAATGCGAAGCCCAATGATTTCTAAATACCCTGGCGATCTCTCTGTTAGGTGCAAATCGTACTGGCAGTGGCCTTCAAGTACGTTTTCATCTTCGTCGATGTAAATTTGAAAGAACTGACCATGTGAACGTTCAGATATATGAAGGCTTATAGCGCCCTGTGGCTCATCTTCACTTTTGCTTTCTTTTAGCTTTTCTACCAAATAACTTAATGTCATTTCGTCAGGTACTTCGCTCATGATTTCAGCGATTTCTTTATCCAGTACGGCCGCTAATTTCTCGTTGTAAAATTTTTCAGCGGCTAGTTTTAATCGGTTAGTTACAAATTCGTGGTAAGAGGGCAAATCGCCCATTTTTTCGAGTGAAGGCATAAATGATTTAGTGAGCTTTTCTTCAAGGGCTTTGCCCAAATCTGAATAGCTTCTAAAGACGTTTTTGGCCGTTTCATCAATCATTTTTTCAACTTGAATGGTGATCGCCTTTTCAAACGCACCGGATTCAATTGAGTTCGCAACCACCTTGCACAACATCTCTTGTGCGTTCATTTCAGTGGGTATCATTTGTGGGGTAAATTGGGTTTCACTGGTCATTTCATCTCTCTCTTGTGCTGTTTTCACATCAAATATCGTTGTATTCGATAATGTCTAATTTAAGTTCGTTTAGGTCAGCCAGTGCTTTATCGAGTTGCTGCTGGCTGATGTCGTACGTCATATGCACCATTTTCTTTGCCATGCCGCCTACCAGGTGCGCGGTGACGGCTTTTTTTACTTTTTCGCTGGTTTTGCCGCTGATTTTTATCAACTTTGCTAGCTTGATTGGGTGTTCAGCCCCTTGAATTAGAATGTCTAAATTCACTGCTTTCATAAGGGGATTTACCCTAGATTCACGGCTTGGGCTTGCAGTTCGAAGTAGCGTGCTCGAAAGGCTGTTTCGGCTTCAGCTGGGGTCATAGGTGTGATGGTAATTTCGCAGGGCGATATGCCGCTTAGGCTGTCCCATTGCTTTTCTTCGCCTACTGGGTTTAGTAGGTCTCGGGCTTCGGTGGCAAGCGCCACCAAATCAGCGCGCTTTACTTCATTGTGATAGGGGAAGGTCAGCCCTACTTTTTCAAATATGGTTTGCAGAATGTTGTTTTCGATATCTTGAAAATCTGGCAATAGGGCTTTTAGCGGTGAGGGTAAATCGCCTACGTAGGCTTCGGCGGCATCGTGCATTAGCCCTGCTAGCGCTAAATAAGGCGGCACTATGCGGCTCACCAATACGCTGTGCTGTGCCACGCTGTAGTGGGTTTTTGTGGCACCGTTAAAGCGACATAGGTTGCTTAATTGGTGGGCAATATCATCAATATTGATGTTGCTTTTATGTGGGGCGAGCAGGTCAAACGTGTTCGCTTGGCTGGTGTGTACCGTGGCGCTTAAGCTGCTTTGGCTGGCGCTTGGGAAGTTGAGCACGTTCGGGTTAATAAGTGCGTTCGCTGCGTTTATTACATCTTGCAGCTGCTGTATTGCTTCTGGGTCATCTAGGCAAATGGTAGGTGATAAATACTCGGTTACCCAGCCGTTCTTTGTGCTGTCGAGGGCGAGCAATTCAAATTCAAATACGGATTGCACCTCATCAAAATCTAACTCCATTTCAAGTGAGTCAATTTGCTGTAATTGGGCATAAATCGCTTTGATTTGATCCAACCCGACTTGTACGGCCATTTTGTGAATACTAGTCGGGTGCCGTGAACTGAGTTGTAGTGCAGTTGCTGTGTTCATTTTGTTTGCTCATCGTCGTTAAGATGGCTACATTAAAAACACGTAGCGTTATATTGTCAACACGTAGCGTTATATTTATTTCTCGGTTACAGCCAACTTATTGAAAACACTATGAATTAATAGTGATTTTATTTTCGGCTCAATAGCCTCTAAGTAGAGATGTTTTGCAGAAGTACTACTGAAGTTGATTACTTCTGAGTCGCCATTTTGATAGATGATCAGTATCTGATTGGTCTCACGCAATTTCATTAAATGGGTAGCCTTTCGTTAAATTTTATTTAATCACTAGTAAATTTTTTTACCTCTATTTCGTGACTTAGCCAAGCTTGTTTGCTATAAAAGTGGAAAATTATTCACGTTTATCAATAAGTTGTGGAATTATTTCCCCTTTTTTTTAAAGCTGTATGGAAGGTAGAAGATGGAATTTACTGGGGATGACTTGCGCCGTTTGCGCATTAAAAGTGGGGTTAATCAGTCTAAGCTGGCAGAGCGATTAAAGGTTGATAGGAAAACAATTAGAAACTGGGAGACTGGCCTTAGTCAGCCGACAACGAACCAGTTTTTTAAGATCTGCTTAATATGCAATATTAACGCTTTGTTATTAGTGACTCGGCTTGCTTCGCGGAAGTCCAGCAGCACGCCAATTGATACGGAAGACCTCACTGAATTATGAATTTACTCCATTGGCCGCTGGCGTTGACGGCCTGTTCTATTTGCGCTTTTTATTACAATGATGCATTTATCATCATTCCTTTGTACGTAGTTATATGCGTCTATTCGTTGATTAGAATAGGTTGGGCGATAAACCTATCAAGTGTGTTAGGAATACTAATTTTATATAAGTTCTTAGAATGGGCTTTGTTCGGGTTTATTCACCCTATGGGTAATTATGTCATTTACCCAACTTGGATAGCTGTAGACCTCTTAGTGTATTTTTCTCTGATCTGGCGCGCACCAGCTATGCGCTCATTAATCCCTTCTATGAGGGAAGAATTCTGCATAACAAATGCAGACATTGTGCTTGGTGGCATCCACTTGGTTTACTGTGCTATTAGTCTTTTGGCATTGATTGAACATTGCCTTCGACACCTAGACGACTTTGGGTTTTCGCCTGATAGCGAATTAGTAATATGGTTTTATGAGAATGCGCGATTGATTTATTCAGCATACCCATTATTAAAAACAGGGCTAAATGGCATTGAGTTATTGGCTATCTTTTCAACTGCTGGGCGCTATATGCAATCTGCACGTGTTTTAGGTGCTTAAATAGATTTATTCTTTTTCTAATTACATAATAGGTTGTGGAAATAATTCCACATTTTAAAGGAACTATTATGAGAATAAGAATATTGGCAGCATTGCTATGCATATTGTCTTTTGGGGTAAGTGCCGCTGAGTGTGGGTTTTGGGGTAGTTTGTTTGGCTGGTGTGAGGTGGTAACTCCAAGCACTGGGCCGGGCCAAGGTGACCCATCTGTTTTAACTGGACCTGGTCAAGGCGACCCTAGATAGGTTAATTTATCGGCGCGTTACTGCGCCGATAATGATTTTCAGCACCAATACTTGTCATCATAGCAAATTACTTCATTAGCAACTTTATTACGGCTAAATATAGCGTATAAACCCGGAGTAGGGAGAGACAGGTCGCCACCCTTCATTACTTTTACTGCATTAGCAGCTTCGTTTTCACCAACAACAAACCAAACTAAACAAAACTTTTTTGAACCGCAAGTCTGCTTGCTGAATTGGCTTACTTTCTTGGCTTTACTAGGGAAGCTAGATTTGACGACGAAGTTATTTCCTTTCTCATAAGTCAACTCAAGCGAATAAGCATTGAATGAAAAAACCATTGAGATTAAAAGCAGAATGCTCTTTTTCATATAAAGTCCTTTTAGTTATGTTGAATATTTAAGATGGTTGTTATTGAATCTACTAACCCTTTAGTTAATTTATTCTGTGAATCCAAAGTTACTACAGTTTTTATTAGTTTTTTTGCATGCTCACTGATTGTGAAATTTGTAGATTCACTTACCCCAGATTCTTTTAAATGATGAAATATAGGGCCTTTTTTTACGTAAATTGTAGACGATGGGAATAAGTCGGAGACTTCAACTGATAATGCGTTAGCGATAGCTAGAAGATCTATTGCATTTGGAAGACGTTTTCCAAGTTCGTATTGAGATAGCCTAGATTGTTGAGCCAACCCTTCTTCATTAACAAAACCGCATTTCAACGCAAAACTTTCCTGATTAAAACCGGCGTCATCCCTTAAAGACCTAATTCTTTGTCCTAACAAAATTTTGAATTGGTCGTCTGTAATATCTTTCACGTTATTTTATCTCGTTTTTTCAGCAACTTATTATTCACTTAACACTACGTGTTGACAAATAACGCTACGTTTAGTTAAATAGCACGCAACGTTATGTTCAAGGTGAATAGAGTATGGAAAACCCCACAAATAAGATTAGACACTACAGAACAAAAGCTAACCTTACCCAAAAGTCGTTAGCTGTCGCATGTGGCTGGTCGGACTCTAACGTGCGCATTCGTAATTACGAATCAAGCATACGAAACATCACCATCAAAAACGGTTATAAAATTGTCACAGCACTCAATAACGCTGGCGTTAAATGCGAGTTTTGCGACGTGTTCCCCCCTGAACCTATGATGATGGCCAGCTAATAAGCATCCTTGCTTCAATAAATCCTTAAGAGAGATTGACCATGAAAAAAGATACAGCAATAGCGTATTTCGGTAATCGAGTTAAGTTAGCTGCGGCATTAAAGATACACCCAGCAGCTATAAGCCAATGGGGCGACAACATACCAGGCTTGCGCGCATTTCAGCTTGAGAAACTCACAAAGGGAAAGCTTAAAGCAAGCCACACCTTTGAGAAGCGTTCGATTACTAAGTAACAAGCATCCTTGCTTCCCTAAATCCTTAAGAGAGATTAGCACCATGAAAAATTGTGTCACGCGGGGTGGAAACAAAAAACCGCATGACTTAGCGGCGTTCGAGCAGGTTAAGCAGATTGTCTATCGCGAGCATGTTGCGCTGGGGGTTGTATTGTGCCGATTGCGGTTGCTGCCCATAGCATTCTTGGTTTTCTGGGTTGTCATTGCTGGCGGCGTATTCTTCCCAAGCGCGAGTAAAGCTGGCGTGTTTACTCTTGGGGATGTGGTCGTTGATAACGGTCATGAATTGAAAATGTTCAACGCGCAGGGGGCTTACCCCTTCAGCTTGAATGTCGAGCCTTTGACGAATAAGGGCGTGGCGAATGGGAGTGATGGTGTCGTTCCATTCTTTGCGTTGGGCAATGCCGATGTTGCTGCGCCTAGTGAGATAAACGCTCAGGCAAAGGGTAATGATGTTTGTGGTAATTACTACCAGCCAATTAATAGCGTCGTTATTTATATCCATTTTTTGCTCATTGCGTTGAATGTTGCATGGGTACTTTATGTTACAGATTTTATGTGGCGTGCAAAGCGATTCTTGTCAAACGTTGTTTATAAATTAACCAAGAGAGATTGATTATGAAAAACCCATTAAACCCTAGACCGCCTAAAAACCCTGCGGCAATTGAAGATGCGATGCGTGCTTTTAAGAAAAATAATGACTTGGTGAAGTTGAGCCGAAAGTTGGGGCGTAGCGGGTCTGTGTTGGCTGATAAGTTAAACCCTGACCGTGAGGGGCACAAGCTGTGCATTTTGGAGGTGGGGGCGCTAATTGAGTTAAGCGGGGATATGACGCTGCTTGAGGGATTGGCTGATTTTTGCGGTATGAAATTGTATGAGCCACTTGAGGGGGAAGCGACCAGCGAGAACGTAGTCAGTTTGATTATGCGCAAACAGGGCCTGAGTGGTCACTTTTGTGAGTTATACGAACGGGCGATGAATGATGGAGTGCTTGATAGTAATGAGCGCACTGAGTTAGTCGCTGCGGTTGATGATGTGATTGGGGTGCTGGTTAAGCTTAAAGCGAATTTAAGTGAGTCAGTGGCGTGAGCAACAACCTTTGCAGCACCAAAACGATGACCCTTAGGGGGGTGACTGTTTCGCTTTGCGTTGAAGTTGAGCCTGTTGCTTATGCAGCGCAATTTGCAGGTCAAGAAGTCGCTCGTACAGACGAAGCGTTGGCCGATCTACTTCTTGAAGTGGACGGGGAAACGAATCAATTGCTGCTTGAATGTGTTGAACGGTTTCAGTCAAGTCTATTGCGGGCATCGGTTAATTCTGCTTTGGCGGTTTTGGATAGCGAGAAACTATAGGTTTTTGAGATTAAATATTCAATTTTAAAACGAGGTATCCCAGTGAGATTTATCGATGCATTGAAGTGGTTTGTTTTCTCAGCCTTATTTATTGCTTTTTTATGTTTGGCATTAAGCCTTAACCATGGAGTGAGTTGATATGAGTCATGAGAGAAGAAAATCATATTACAAAGGCAAGTACAGCCTTAAGTGGTTTGAGTTGTTTGCGCTATTGGTGGTCGTTTCAGTCGCAGTCAGCACAATAACCTTCGCCCCTTAATTGGGGTTTTGGGGTGCCCCTAACAGGGTATTTGTTCTTGGCACCTTGGGAAGACTGGCGATTCACTACCGTAAGTAGTGGCTTATTGATTTGGGGCCTGTGAAAAATCGGCTAAATGGCATGGTGCACACATACGAGTTATCCATTGCAGCTAACACGATTGCAATAGGTGGAAGGGCGTAAAGCAGGTCCCAAATCAATAGGTACAAACTAACAAAGAGGTGATTTATGAGTGAGCAATCTATAGAAAATGAAATTCAGGAGAAGGGGTTAAACGCTCCCCGCTTAACACCTGAGCATATCGATTCAGTTGTATCGGAAACGGCATTTCACGTATTTGGTGATACATGCTTGACGGTATGTTGTTTGACGCTAAAAAACGGGTTCACTGTCACTGGTGAAAGTGCATGTGCCAGCCCTGATAATTTTAATGCCGAGCTTGGACAGAAGATCGCCTTTGAAAATGCCAGGAATAAAATCTGGATGCTTGAAGGATATTTACTTAAACAGCGTTTATGTGGTGGTGATTTATGAGTGAACAAGCGTGGTTAGGTATTTTCGTATTGATTGTTTTTGTTTTGGTGGTGTGGCTGGTTATTAAAAACAGTAAGTCGGGCGCTACGTCATCGACGATACCCACCAAGGGCGGTCGCGTTTCTAGAGGTAAGAGCAAGCAGGTTCATAAATAAGCACTTGAGAGGTGACACATGGATTTTACTGATACTGATTTATTGGCTTGCATTAATAGTGGGCACAAGACTACTTCTGAAATTGCTGATGAGGTGGGCGCGAAGAATACTCAACAGGCTGCTAAGGCGTTGGGTGTATTAAAAAACCAAGGGTTGATTGCTAAGAACGGGCAGGCCCAGTGGTTTGTGATTGATGATTTGGCAACCCATGAGGATATGCGAACACTGTATTCTGCTGATGGTGGGTTGGCTGATAGTAAAGCGGATTCGGATACCGTTTTTACTGCGTTAGATGCTTTGCAAGAGAAGTTAAACCCAGCGCCAGCACCTGACTTTGGTGATGTTGATGGGCTTGATATTGAGCTTGAAACGCATTTGAAGTTGAGTGAGCTGCTTGACCCAAGTATTGCTGAGGTGTTGCAACGCTCACATGCACGATTATTGGCTATTCATAATTATTACCAGGCAAGCGCGGCATGAATCAAGCTGAGTATGCGGCATTAGATTCGCCTGAGCTATCTGCAGAGGCGGTGACCTTGTATGTCACTGGCTTTCGTCAACACATGGATTACGCCAGTGGCCGTGTGTTGGTTAGCTTGGCAGCAATGCGACGTAAGTTGGAGTTTATACCGCCTGTAGGCAGCACCGCTAAGCCTGTAAGGCCAACGGTGCAAAAGGTTAGGTCTGTGATTGATATGCTTGTTCGGCACCAGTTGATTAGGTGTGTTGAGAAGGGGAATAAGCAATCACGTAAACCTGCTGTATTTTTGTGTGTTTTGGCTACTTCTGATTTAGTCCGTCTAAATGAGGAACAACACGAGAACAACACGAGAACAACACGAGCGCAAAAACCGCTGAATGTCTTTGATTTAAAGGCTTGCAGGCAAAAAAGCAAAAAAATAGCATTTTCAGAGGAGCAACACAGTTCCGTTAATTCCGAACAAGACAATATATATAACGCGTGCGTGCGCGAGGATTTGGTTTTTAACGATCAGTTCAGGCTTACCGCTAAGCAGGCGATGTTGATTATTGACGACCAAGATCTATTGGATGTGTTTGAGCAATTCAAAGTGAGTCCAAAAGATGATGGAGCAGCAAAAAACCAAGGCCAGTGGTTAAAGCTCTGGCGTAGTTACTGTGTGAACGTGAGAATCAATAACAAGAAGCGAGGTGGTTACAATGCAATCAATCAACAGTTTGGCAATGGGGCAGGCGAACAGAATGCAACAGCAAGAGCCCTCGCAGAATCAAAGCGAGCAGCTGAGCACTGCGCAGAAGAAGGAATTGATGGGTCAATACTCGATCAAATTATTGAGCTCGCTGAAGGCCAAGCTTAAGCCTGTGTTTGAAATTCACTTTCCTGAGTTTGTTAATAAATTTGAGCAGTCAGGCATGATGGAAACTGTGCTTGCTGAGTATGCTGAGCAGTTGGTTGATGAGCGTATCACTGGGAGTATGTTAGATATTGGCATTAAGCGTTTGAAGAAATGTAAGTTCAGACCTAAGCCGTATGATTTTGCTCAGTTGTGTAAACCGACTTTGGCTGATTTGGGTATACCTGATGCTAAAGCAACGCACGATGAAATTATTGCCAGGTGGGGTAAGCATCGTCATTCAGAAAACAAGCCGCCCTTCAGTCACCGGATTGTAGAGATAGTTAGCGAACGCATTGGTTATCGGGCTTACTTGATGAAAGATTATGAATTTTTAGCGCTGGTTGGTGAAGAACATGCCTATTGGCTTGACCGGGCTATTCGTGGTGAGTTGCCGCAGGCCGCAAAGGCGCTTGAGTATAAGCGACCTGATAAGAGTGTGATTGAAGCACTGACCGCAGCGGGTTACCAACCACCAATGGATTCACCGATGATGCGCCGTATTGCTGAGTTAAAAGCCATACGTACCGAGGCAATTGAGAATAAACGCGTTAAAGGGGCTGCGTAATGGGTTTGGCTGTTCGTAAGATTGTGAGTAACGTTGATTTATTGGCTGAGCATGGCATTGATGGGTTATTGGAACAGTGGGGGCGCTGGGGTTGTTCTGGCGTGGGTACTGGTTCGTTAAGTACGCCGATGTATGATAATACGCATTGGGTGAGTGATGATATTGCACTGTGGATTGACCGTGCGGTTGCTCAATTGGGTGAATGCGATTCACGCAAGAAGGCGGCTGGTTACAAACTGGTTGATCGTAAGCGCGCATTATTTTTGTATTACCGTGAGCGTTATAATATCCCGATGGTTGCGAACGCTTTGAAAGTCGGTGAGACCAAGGCCAGTTTGGTACTGCGTAGCGCTGAGGCTTGGGTTGAAGGTAATTTAACACTGATTCAGGTGCGTTAATGTTGTTGTGTTTTCACATGGTTATTTGTTGTTTGGTTGATTTATTTAAAATTCATTGCGAATTTTGTTGACGGATCCGCGCGGGATAGTTACTCTATTTTACGTAGCCTGTCATAGCTGCATCTGAAAAGCCCCTTGATTCACGTCACGGGGCTTTTTTCGTTTTACATGTGTTTCTCTCTTGTTGCTTGCCTCACCTTCGGGTGGGGCTTTTTTATGTCTGGGGCTTTAAATGTCAAAATATAGCAAAACGTCATCACAGCGCTTAGCTTCTTGCCACCCAGACCTGCAACTGATTTTTAATGAGGCGATTAAGTTTGTTGATTGTTCAATATTCTGTGGTCACCGCAAAGAGAAAGAGCAAAACGAAGCATTTTTCAATGACTTTTCTAAGTTAGCTTGGCCTGAGTCTAAGCATAATCGTTACCCATCAATGGCGGTTGATGCAGGGCCGTATTTTACTGATCTGAAAAACACTGATTGGGCTGATCACTTGGCCTTTGCCTGTTTTGCAGGAGTTGTAAAAGTGATAGCAGTTCAATTACTTAAGCAGGGCTTAATTACTCATCGTGTTAGATGGGGCGGTGATTTTAATAACAATGGGCGTTCTGCTGACGAATCATTTTTAGATCTTCCTCACTTTGAGTTGATACCGGCGTGAGTATATTAGATTTCATTTCGGGCATATTCAAGCCAGCAGCTGACCTAGTTGATAACGTTCATACGAGCACTGAAGAGAAGCTTGTTCAGCAGAACGTATTAGCTACCATTCAAAACCAAGTGACTGCGAAGCTTATAGAGCTTGAGTCACAAACACTTGCAGCTCAATCAAAAATTATTACCGCTGAAGCCGAAGGGCAAAGCTGGATGCAACGCAATTGGCGTCCTGTCACTATGCTGACGTTCTTGTTTTTGGTGGTAATGGATAGCTTCGGTTGGTTACCCAATCGGTTAGCTGATGAAGCTTGGACGCTATTACAAATCGGATTAGGTGGTTATGTATTTGGTCGCTCAGCTGAACAGATAGCTAAAAAAATTAAGGGTTAGTTTTGGAGTTTGCACAAATTTTGACTTTTCTGGCAGCTCAAGCCCCTGAGTTTGTCATTGGTTTTTGTTTAGGAATGTTGGTAGCAATATTGATTGCCTATGTATACCTCTTGCCTAGATTCGTTAAAAATGCGACTGCGGCGCTCACTAAGCAAGTTGAGCTTTTAGCTTCTCAAGTGTTAACTCAGACGACTCACATAACACATTTAGAGGCTCAAATTCATAAGCTTGAAAGTGAATTAGGGCCATATAGACAGTTTGCAGAACAGCAGTTAGCTAAATTACTTATTGTTGATACAAATGAAAACCCAGTGTAAACCGATACGAATAATATTCGGGAGAAACACACACTGGATTAGTGTGTGGGTTAGGCTTAAGACCTGGTCTGAATGGTCACATGTTGCCATTGTTGATGGTGATGTAGTGATTGAGGCTAAGGGTATAGCCGTATGGCCAATGCTGTTGGTGTTATTAAAGATTATTCCTAACACCATAGAGCTGGGTGGGGTAGTACGCACACCTATCCGTGAGTTCTTAAACCGTTATGATTCAGTTCATTATGTGTGGATTGATGGGGATATGGATAGGGCGCGGTCATTAGTAGGCACGCCGTTCGACCCTTGGGGTATGCTTGGCATACTCATCAAGCGCAACATTCATTGTGTTAAGTCTTTATTCTGTGCTGAGTATGTAGCATTGGTTGCTACTCACTTTCGTGATGAGTTCGCCCATCATCAGACTGCACAAACTATTCTTGCTGCTAGCAGAGATACAGAGTGGGTGTCATGGGATACGCCCCCCCTTGGCACTTGTTAGTCTCAAAATATTTTCTTTTCAAAAATTTTCACGGGTCCTTTGGGAGCATAGCCGTATACGGGCATATGACTCGCGAATTTTTAACAGCTATGTCCTCCGCTAAGGGGGTTCCTATTTAGGTTTATATCAGAATGCATTCACAAGAAGAGATAGCTGAGCATTTAGACATCTCAACTAGAAAGCTACGCGACCTATTAACGCGCTATAACCTGAACCATAAAACGTCAACGCTCGATGAGATACGCGTTCGCTACATTCGCGACCTACGCGAAAAGGCTGCTGGTCGCAGAGACCAAGAAGCACAGGGCACTTTGGACCAAGCACGCTTTCGTGACTTGATGGCCAGTGCGCAGATCAAAGAAATGACACTCTTCAAAGAGCAAAAATTAATTCTCGATCGCGAACAAGTTCGCGAAGCCATGGATGCTTGGGTAATTCAAACCAAGTCTGAATACGAATCTTCAATTGAAAAAATTCTGGCGATGATAGAAAGCCAATCTGGAAACCCAATAGAACGTGACCCAATTAATCGAATCATCGACGCTACCTGTCGAGTTATCGCGGATTTCAATATCGAATCTGCAGACTCTGATTAGTGAAGTACGTGATGGGTTTCTGCCTATTGAAAATTGCGGTACCCGTGACTGGTTAGAAAAATACTTTAGGCTACCCGCTGAAGATGCTGATTTAGGCGGTTTGTACAATGCTGATTATGTGCCGTACTTTTGGGGGCCAATGTTTGCTCTTGATAGTGAAGCGGTTGACATGGTTGCTTTGCAAAAGGCAGCGCAAATCGGCTGGACCATGCTGTTATGCGGCTGGATTGCCAAGCGCATATGCACAGAGCCAACAAGAATGCTGGCGCTGTTCCCCAATGATGGGAAAGGCCGTGACTTTATAGAAGAAAAATTCGAACCTTCGGTACTGGCCACGCCGGAACTTGGTCGTCGGGTTGACGTTTCAACCAGTCGTAAAAGCGGTAACCGTTCTAACAAAAAGAATTACCCCGGCGGCTCGTTAAAAGTCTTCGGGTCAAACAGTGTTTCAAACGTTAAATCAACTCCAGCGCCGATAGTCTTGGTTGAAGAACCGGACGATACCAACGGCAATGTGGGCGACCAAGGTGATTCAATTCGCCTTGCTCGTGAACGCATTAAGCGCTTCAGAAAACGAAAGTTTGTATTGGGCGGGACACCATCGGTTGATGGATTAAGTGAAGTGCAAAGCTATATCAAGCTAGGCACTCAGCGCGTATTGCCAATCACTTGCCATGACTGTGGTGACCAGCATGTGCTTGATTGGGAAAACGTTAGCTGGATAGAAAAAGAAGATGGCCCAGAGCACCCAGTGTTTGGGCGCAACGTTCCTGAAAGCTGCGTTTATTCTTGCCCGCATTGTGGTAGCGCATGGGACGACTGGCAGCGTCAACGCAATGTATTCAATACGTGTAAAGCTGCTTTTGACAGCGGTGATGAATATTGCGGCTGGCAAGCTACCGTTGAATCAGATGGCATCATTGAAACGTTTAAAGAACTGTCGGAACTTTACGTTTGTATACCTGGTACCAACCTTTCAGATTTAGTTAAAGACTGGCTTGAAGCTGAACATGACGCTGCAGCTGGTGACGAAACGGGGCGCATTGTCTTTCAAAACTCAAAGCTTGCTCGGCCTTACGAGTTCAAAACCAAAGACTCGCTTGATCACGAAGCCCTTGAAGCACTCGCTGATGACTACCAAGAGCTGGTCGTTCCAAAAGGTGGCTTGTTGGTTACCGCTGGTATTGATGTTCAGCACGATAGAATTGCGATCATCATTCGGGCGTATGGGCGTAACGAAGAAAGCTGGTTATTGCTCTGGAAAGAAATTGACGGTGATACGGGCGACAAGTCAGACCCGGTCTGGAACGAGCTAGACCAAATACTCTTCAATGGTTTCAAGCATGAAACCTTGAATAATCTTTACTTAAGCGCCGTCTCTATCGATTCATCAGACGGTAGCACTAACCATTCGGTTTACGACTGGGTAAGAACGCGCAGTAAGAAGCACCGCAAAACGTTGATCATGGCCATCAAAGGTGACAGCCACGACAACGGCAAGCGCGAGATATTCCGTTTGCCTAGCAAGCTTGATCACACCAACGCCAAGAAAGCTACTAAGGCTGACAAGCATGGCGTCATGGTTTATCTGGTTGGCACCCATAAAGCGAAAGACTTAATCAGTAAACGATTAGCGGGTACTAGTGCGTTTATGCACAGTTACCGTGGCGTTCGTGCTGACTACTGGGAACAAGCAACAGCTGAAGTTAAAGCACCAAGCCGTAAATTACGTGGTGCGCTGATTTGGCAATGCCGAAGTGGTCGCAGGAACGAAGCAACCGACTGCGAAGTGTATGCACTTCATGCTGCCATGGCTCGCAAGTTTCATACGTTCTCACTGGCCAAGTGGGATTCAATAGAAAAATCCCTTAGTCAAAATGATTTATTTGCTCAGCCTGATGATCAGGTCAGCGAACTTATTCAGCCTTCGGCTAAGAAGCCTAAGCGCAAACGCACCGCTTCAATGCGCCCCAAAAAAGATTTCATGAGTAAATTTTAAATGAGAAGACCAATCGACTTCACCGCAGGCAACGCAGTTACATGGTCGCAACCGGTAACTGAGCTGAACCATACATACGAATATCTATTCATAGGTGCCGCTGGTCGCTTCAAAGTTAGCCCTACTATTGAAGGGGGCGAGCTGGTTGTTTCACTAAACAGCAGCGCTACGACTGCGCATGTGGCTGGTGAATATCACTGGTTTCTATTCAGCACGTTTAATGAAAACCGCCACCAAGTAGCCGATGGCTACATCACGATCAGTGACGACCCAACCAAACAAAACAGCGTAGACACCAGCACTTACGCGAGTCGCGTGCTTGCGTCAATTGAAAAGCGCATCGAGGGCAGGATCCTAACCGACCATGAAAACTACGCAGTTGATGGTCGTAGCCTTACGCGCATCCCGTTCGCACAGCTCGAAGGGTTACGCAACAAATATGCGTGGATGGTGCGTGATGAAAAAGTACGAAAAGGCAAGCTAACCAAACACCGCCGCGTCAAATTCAGGTAGCCCAAATCTATGTTTAAACTTTTTAGAAAGCAGCCGGTTGCACAAGCGGTTGAACAAGCTCGTCTTGATCCTGTGTTCAATGTAGAAGAACGCCAAGTTAGCAAGCCGAGCAGCTCGCAAACTAAACGTCATGCAATGCACGCTCAGCGTTTTGATGCCGCCAGAAACGAACGTCTACATAAAAATCATGCTTGGGGCAGTAATAGCTTAAGCGCAGATGAAACCCTACGTCGTGACTTACTGCGCCTGCGCAGCGCTTCACGCCAAGCGGGTGAAGACGTTGGTTATGTAAAACGTTATTACGGCATGGTGCAAACCCATATTGTTGGCGAAACAGGCGTTCGCTTGCAGTCTGAAGTGCGCAGTAAAAATGGTGATCTCGAAAAAGAAGTAAACAACGCCATTGAAGCTGCTCTGAAAGAGTGGGCCAAGATTGGCGTGTGTGAAATATCAGGTCGTATGAACTTTGTCAGTGCACAGCAGCTGATCGCTAAAACCGTCAGCCAAGACGGCGACATTCTTATTCGCCACATCGATGGCGCCGACAACAAATTCGGTTATGCATTCCAGCTTATCGAAGCTGACTTGCTCGACGTGCAGTTATACAAAACGCTTGATAACGGCAACCTAATTAAAATGGGCGTGGAGATAGACGGTTATGGCCGTCACGTTGCTTATCACATTTTAACCAGTCACCCCGGCGAATACACATGGAAGTACAACGGCAAACGCTACGAACGTATTCCTGCCAGTGAAATGGAATTGCCATTTCCAATGTGGCGACCTGGTCAAAACCGTGGCATTCCATGGGCACATGCTGCATTGCTAGACATGAACGACATCAAAGGTTATCGCGAAAGCACCATGGTAGCAGCTCGTTTAGCTGCCAGTAACATGGTTATTTTTGAACGTGACCCTGATCAAGAGCCGCCAGAAGATGACGAGTGGGACGATGACGGTAGCTACCACATTGATTTAGAGCCCGGCGGCAGCGCAATCGCCCCCGAAGGTTACAAGACGCGCGAAACCAATTTTCAGCACAAAGGCGATAGCCTTGCCGATATTCAAAAAGCATCGCTTCGCGGTGCAGCCAGCGGCACCGAAGTTAACTACAACGTCATGGGTAACGACTACGAAGGCGTTAGTTTTTCGAGCCTTCGCCAAGCCATATTAGAAGACCGCGATCACTGGAAGCGCCAACAAGGCTGGTTCATCAGTCAAGTCATTGGGCCGATTTACGAACGCTGGTTACGCAACGCACTTCTTAAAAACGCAATTAACAATTTAAAAGCTTACGACCTCAACCGCGCAATGGCTTACACGTTTCGTGGGCGGCGCTGGCAATGGGTTGACCCACTTAAAGATGAGCAAGCAGCAGGCGCGGCGCTTGATAACTACACCGCTAACCCTCTCGATGTACTCAATGATAAAGGCGTTGACCTTGAACAAATGGGCGAGGGCTGGGAACGCTTCTTAAACACCATGGAGCCCATCATTAAACGCGCTCAGCAAATGGGTTTAGGTAAACAAGTTAAAGCCGCTGTTGCACAAAACATGAAGCCCGACGACGAGCCTGCTAAAACCGAGGATGAAGAATCGTGAAAATAAACTCCCCCCCTGAGAACGCAATCACACCAGCCATGTTACGCGGGGGCCAATGCCCTGTAATGGTTCGCGATGTGAACGCGAAAGTTGAAAGCGTGGATGAAGAGTCTCGCATTGTTGAGCTTAGCTTTAGTAGCGAATTTGAAGTTGAGCGCTGGGGCTGGGTTGAAACGCTTGGCCACAATGATGGTGAATGCGATTTAGACCGCATTAACGACAAAGGCCCATTTCTATCAGACCACAATTGGGGCGACCAACGCGGTGCTATCCAAAAAGCCTGGTTAGAAGGTGGGCGCGGTCATGCGCAAATTAAGTTAAGTCGCAACCCGCTGGGCCAACAATTATTAATGGATATACAAGACGATATCCGCGTCAACGTCAGTGTGGGTTACCGCATACACGAAGCCGTGCTGCAAAAGCGCGAGAACGACCTTGAGTACTATCGCATTACGCGATGGGAGCCACTTGAAATTTCTTCCGTATCTGTACCTGCTGATCCCACTGTTGGGTTCGGTCGCTCAGGTAATTTAAACACCAACCCTGTAATGATAAAAGAGGCCACGAAAATGGATGAACTCGACACTTTAGAACAAGAATCACCGGAGGCAACTCGTTCGAGTTCACCGGATTCCAACCAACAAAAGCCTGTTGCTGCACCAGCACAAGCGCGCCAAGCTGCCCCTGTAGCTAAAGGCCCGACTGATGCGCAACGCATCGCTGAAGCTGCTGAACAATACGGCGCAACTGCGCTGGGCAATAAGCATATTCGTAATGGTTCAAATTACGAAGATTTTCAGCGTGAATTAATGGGTGAATTGCACAGTAAACGTAATGATCCTAAAGCTGAATCAACACTTATTGATTTAGATTTACCCGCCACTGACCTAAAGCGCTACAGCGTTATTGGTGCATTGCGCGCCGCAGCCACCGGCAACTTCAAAAAAGCCGGACTAGAACGCGAAGTATCAAACGCTATCGCTCAGCGTAACGGTGAAGACGCACAGGGCTTGTACTTAAGCTATGAAGCAATGGGTTATAAATTGCGTCAACAGCAAATGCGTCAAAACATGTCGCGTATGCAATCCGCTGGCGCTGCCGGTCTAGGTGCTGAACTTGTGGCTGACGAATTGCACTCTGAAATGTTCATTGATGCCCTTCGCGCTAAAGCAGTACTTGGTGGCTTAGGTGCACGCTTTATGTCTGGCCTAGTGGGCAACTTAGACATTCCTAAGAAAATCAGCTCAGCTAGTTTCTACTGGGTGGCTGAAGATGGAAGCCCAACGGTAAGTGATGTTGGTTTCGGTGCTGTGCAAATGTCACCTAAGACCATTGCCACTGCAGTTGAGTTAACGCGCCGTTTGATGATCCAATCAACGCCTGATATCGAAATGCTGGTACTGAATGACATCATGGATGGCCTCGCACTAGGCATTGATTACGCAGGCTTGCTTGGCTCAGGCGCATCTAATCAGCCTCTTGGCTTAATGAATACCTCTGGTATCGGTGCTATCACCTTAAGCGCAACCCCAACTTGGTTGCAAATGATTGAGCTTGAAACCGACATTGCCGAAGCAAACGCAGACGCAAACGGTATTGCTAACGTTATGCGCCCCAGCATGGCCGGCGAACTTAAAGGCACTGAAAAATCAACTGGCTCTGCTCGCTACCTCATGGAAGACGGGCGTATTAATGGCTACCCAGTGGCTACCACTACGCAAATGCCGGTTAACTCTATTCTATCGGGTGACTTCTCGCAGTTAATGGTTGGTATGTGGGGGGCGCTTGATGTAGTGCCAGACAAAGCAACTAAGGCGTCATCTGGTGGTTTAGTTATGCGTATGTTCCAAGACATGGATGTTGCAGCACGTCACGCTCAGGCGTTCACGTTAGCTGAAAAAGTGTAGTTTGATTTTATAAATCAATTTAATTTAACCCCCAAAGGCACCTTTATAGGTGCCTTTTTTATTTATTAAAGAGAATTATTATGGCTAAAGCAGCTGCAAAAAAAGTGAGTTTCTTAGTACAACGCGGCATTCGCATTAATGGCGAAAGCATTCATCCATCAAAAGATGCAAAGAAGCCGGTGATCATCACCTTGCCTGAAGGCTTTGCCCGCGAGTTGGTGCATGCGTCAAAGGGCAAAATTGTTGAACAAAAGGCCACTAAAACCATCGCAGAAAAAACCGATGAAGACGACTTAGATGCCGCGTTCGGTGCTGACGCAGACGCGAAAGAGTAATCTGTATGAGCTTTTCCGACGACCTTCAAAACGACTTAGACAATGTGTTCTTTGCTGATTTTCAGAATACGGCAAGCATTGGCGAATTGCAGGTCGTCGGGTATCTCAGCACAAACAACCATCAGTTCTTAGACCTAGATACGCATCAACATGTTTTTTCTGGTCCTTTGTCGCAGTTTCCAGCGATTAAACGTGACACGACATTAGTGATTGGTGGCAAGCGTTATGTCTTTGTAACCGCGCGGCCACGAGGTCAAACACAGAATTGGATCATTGAACCGCAATGATAAAAGTCGTTGATGTTGATTCAAAAGAAATGGCGCGTGAGCTCAAGCGCTTAAGTAAAAACTTAAATACTCACAGTAAGCTTGAAAGCAAGCGCGCTGTTGCTTCTGTGATCAACAAGAACCTGGCACAGATTAAAACCAAAATTGTGCGCAGAGCGTCAACAACCACCCAAATTCCGCAAAAGGCTATCCGAAATCGCATACGAATAGTCAAAGCAAAACCGAACAATTTAAACGCCAGAGTGTGGGCAGGTTTGAATAGAATTTCAGCTTCATCAGCAGGTGCTAAACCAACCGCAACTGGCTTTAAGTTAGGGCTCTATAATTGGGAGGGCGCATTTACCATCTCAAGGTTCAATAGCGCCATCTTTGAGCGTACTACCGCGAACCGATTCCCGATCCGCAAGGCAGGCTTTGGAGAAGAATTTACAAGCACAGCAATTAAGAGTGCTACTAACCAAGTTATTTCTGCGAACTTGGGAACCGACTTCTCAGCCAAGTTGTTACGTGAACTAACGTTTCGCTTAGACCGCATAATGAAGAAAACATAATGGCAACTAGACAACAAATCAGAACAGCTATCAAAGCGTTGGTTGAGACAGAATTTACCACTGTATTTGATTATCGCCCGTCACAAATTTTTGACGAAGATTTACCTTGCTGCTCAATATTTTTTGAAGACGGTGAAACTGAGCGGGACTTTGACGAAGAGGGCATCACTGATGGTCGGTTAGTCATTGAATCAATGGTTCGTGCAAGTGGCAATATAGATGCGGCGCTCGACGAAAAAGGCGCTTTAGTAGAGGCGCAAATCAAACAATCAAATTTGCTCAGCAACATAGTTGAGTACATATCACGCACTGGCTTTGCCTACGCGCGGGATCCTGAATCAAACAGCGGCGCATTGTCGCAAATATTTACAGTTCACTACCTAGACGAGGATTAGAACATGCAAGGCAACAAAGTATCAATTCACCGCTCAACTGATGAAGGCTCTACCTATGGCGCTGCCATTGCAAGCATTATCACCATGGAGCCAGGTGAAGAAGTAACCGAAACGGTAGATGGCACGCAGTACGGTGCGGGCCATGATTTCCGTGAATACGACTACGGATTATCAGATGGTGGCGAATGGAATATCACTGTTCGTTACAAGCCTGATCAAACTGAAGTCGAAGCGCTAATTGATGCGCGCGCGAACAGCACTAAGGAATACATTCAAGTGCAATTTCCTGCGCCAATCGGTAAGACAAAAAGCTTCCGTTGCTTGGTAACAAAAGCAGGTTTGGCCATTCCAAAAGAAGGTCAGGTTGATCGCATGCTTACCCTTAAAGTTGACGGGCCTGTTACAGACGGAGACCTCGCGTAATGCTCGGTTTTGTTAAACGTTGGTGGGCTGCTTTTAAGCGCCCATCTGACCCACTATTTAAACGCCGCCCTCAAGCACCTGAACTATTTGGTAATTGGGTGCTGGTAGAGCTTGGCGCGACTGAATACGTTATTTTAATGGATACGTTACACACCATTCAAAACAACGATGCAGACATTGAAACTAAGGGGCGTGAAATCCTCGGTTTGCGCTATCAGGCTTTAGCTATGTCATGTCGTACTAAGTCAGGCAAAGAGCCCTTAGATTGGCGTAGCGAAGTGGATTTGATGTGGTTAGCGCGTTTGCCTTACAGCGAAGTGGTACCAGCATTAAAACAAATCGCAAAATTGTCAGACTTGCCTTGGTTAAGCCCTGACATAGATGAATCACCAAGAATGCAGGAAAGTGAGCAGCCTTCGTTTGCTCGCCCCACATCAGAAGAGATCGCAGCAAACCCCTTGTAGGCCAGCCACACCGTCGCGCCGCGATGCGACTGGCCATTGAGATAAAAACCATCAGCATGGATCACATGCTAAGCAATATGCTGTGCAGTGAATTTGTCGAATGGCAAAACTTCTCTGTGCTTGAACCGTTCGGTGCACAAGCCAGCGAAATTCATCTAGCCGGTATTCGTGCGCAAATAGCTAATTATCTTCGAAAACCCCATACACCAGGTTACTCACTAAGCGATTTTATGATCACTGAAACACGTAAAGTTGAACAGTCCGTGGCGGATATTTATCGCCTATTCGGGGGTAAAGCCTAATGGCGAATAAAAGCTATGAGGTAGAAATACGCGGCAATACTAAAGTTTATCGCGCTGAATTCGGTAAAGCGATCAGCAGTAATGATAAATTTGGCAAGTCACTCACTGGGTTGAGTAAAGGGGCTACTGCAGTACAAGGCCCTATGGGTGGCGTGGCCAGCCGTATATCTGTACTAAATAGTTTATTTACTTCAGGTAATTTGGTGATCACCGGTTTTGCTGCAGGCATGGCCGTATTAAGTGCAGGTACGTATAAATCACTTAAGGTGTTTGACGAGTACCAGCGCGGCCAATTGAAAACCGAGGCGCTACTTAAAGCCACAGGCAACGCGGCTGGCTTCACGGCTCAGCAGCTTGAGAACCAAGCAAGCTCTGTTGCCTTAAATACGCTCGCCAGCGTGGGCGGTATTGTTGAAGCCCAAAACGTGCTGCAAACGTTTAAAACTGTATCGGGCGATACGTTTACTCAAGCCATTGAGCTATCGCAAGACATGGCCGCTGTATTTGGCGGTACCGCGAAAGACAAAGCATTACAATTGGGTAAAGCCCTTGAAAATCCAACCGAAGGGTTAACAGCGCTTAAGAAAAGCGGGGTTACTTTTACGGAATCAGAACGCGAAATGGTTCGCGCCATGCAAGACGCGGGTGATGTGGCAGACGCCCAATCATTCATTCTGCGCAAGTTGCGTGATCAAGTGGGCGGGGCGGGTAGTGCAGAAGCGGGCGGCTTATCTGGTGATGTAGATACCATGTCTCAGCGCTGGGATGAATTACTTAATTCGTTTGCAGAAACAACGGGCTCAGCAGGTATTGCATCAAGTTGGATTCAAAATATATCTGGCGCACTCAAAGGATTACGTGAAGCAATAGACCCGACAGTTTCTGAGTTAGAAAACAAGCTTGCTAAATTACAAGCGGTGCCACTGGCCGATGATGCTAGCGATAGAACAAAGAAACGCCGTGAGACACAAGTTGACTCGCTAAAAGTTCAAATTTTAGAAGCGAAGGCGGCGAATGACGACATGGATGCTATCTCGCAGCTGATAACACAGCGCGCTGAAAAGATAGCAGAGGTCGAAGAGAAGATAGCTAACGCTAGTGCCCCTAAAGTGTCGGCACCTAACGACCGCAGCGCTGGTAAATTTCCTCGCAGAGCAGGCGTGAATGTAACACCAACGAAGGGGCGCGCTGAACGTGCATTCAACGTTAGTGATACTGACAAGTTTGAAAAAGAAAAAGAAGCGCTGGAACAAGAACGCGCTGCGTTTCAAGAGCATTACGCTGCACTTGAAGCCGCTGAAAAACAGCACCAAGAAACGCAAGCCACACTCAAAGCAGAAGCCAAGGCTGAGGCTGACGCTTTAGCAGCTGGTACCCAAGAAAAAGAAAAAGAAAAGCAAGACCGCCTCGCAGCGGCTAATGCTCGTGAAGTGGAATCGGTTACTAATAAATTTGCATCTATTCATGAGGCTGCTTTGGCCGCTGAAGAAAAGGATGTCGAACTAGAAGAAATGCGTTACGAGCGCAAGGTTTCAGAACTGGCCCGTGAGATGGAATTGCTCACTGAAAAAGGATTGGTAACAACAGAGTTAGAATTGGCGCACAAAGCGGCGCTTGAAGACTTAGAACGCGAGCATCAAGCGAACTTAGGTGAAATAAAAGCAGAAGCTGACGAGAAAACACTTCAAGCTGAAAAAGAAAAAAACGCCAAAATAGCCGAAGGATATGGCTACTTATCTGATGCGGTCGGCAGTTATTTTGATGGTATGCAAGGCAAGCAAGCAGGGTATGCGAGAGCTGCTATTTCGATCGGTAAGACGCTGCTTGATAGTAAAAAACGTGATGCACTCCAATCAATTTGGACTAACACTGCTGACGCGTCAATGGGCGCTTACAACGCCATGGCGAGTATTCCATATATTGGCCCTGTGCTTGGTGGTATTGCCGCCGCTGCAGTTATGTTAGCAGGTGGGGTTGCTGCAGCAAAAGTGACGGGTATGGCGCACAGCGGTATGACGAACATACCGCGTGAAGGTACGTATTTGTTGTCAGGTGGCGAGCGGGTTGTTCAGCCAGAGCAAAACAAAGATCTAGGCCGCTTCTTAAAAGCTGCTGATATGCAAAACAGTGTGACTGAAAACCGCACCATCAATGAAAACTATATAAAAGCGTGGGACGCACAATCAGTGCGTGACATGCTTGTCAGCCAAGGCGCTGCAATTGATGAATCACTTACTTCTTTCGAGCGAGAATAATGCAGTTACCAGCCCGATTTATTGCCCAAATTATTGAACTAGAATCCGAATCATTTGGTGGCCAAGAGTCTGAATCTAACTCTGGGCGTACCATTGTTTCGAATATGACAGGTCATAGGTTAAAGGGTTACATAAAAACCAAACCCCTTGATGTTGATGATATGCGCGACCTTTCTGCGTGGCTTGATAGCTTGGAAGGCGGCAGTACTATCATTACAGCGTCAATTCCTTTATTGAATGTTAAGCGTGGTTCAAGCCCTGTTAACCCCACCGTTCGAGCGGAGGCGCGAGCAGGTTCAAAAATCATCTACCTGCAGAACCTATTTCCAAATCAAAACCGCGTGATCATGCCTGATGATTTAATGACGTTCTCAGGGCATCCGAAAGGCTACACAGCTTCTTTGCGTATGTCGGGTGATCGTATTGAAACGAACAGCTGGAACAGTGATGAGCGTGGCAGATGCACGATCTATTTAACCAAGCCGTTATTAACGAACGTGGCTATCGGTGAAGTTGTGAACATTACAACACCGCAGCTTACCGTACGTATGAGCAAAAACAGTTGGAAGCGCCTGTTGCAACCAGCGAACGGTCGCCGCGTCGTGTTAAATTTCCCTTTCAAAGAGCACTATTAATGCCCCGCTTAGTATCTGAATTATTATTACGGGCCAAACGTGAAGGTTGGCCAAAGTGTAATGTACTGCATATTGCCCAAGAAGAGCCCCGATTTTTGACTGATAACGCGTGGGATGTTGAGCACGATGGTAATACCTATAAAGCGGATGGCCTGCTGCTAAAAGTTGACCCTGGCACGATGTCAGCCGGTGACGCGAATGACTGGACGTTTGAAGTATCAGCTGTTGACTCGGCTGCATATAACTACTTTTTAGGTCAGCAGTACATTAACCGCTGGGTTTACCACTACAAAATGTACTTTCAAGATACCCGCGATGGGTACTTCAAAATCAACGATGTTGAGTCGAAAAAGTTTGGGCGAATCTTATCAGCTAAAACAAAAAGCAGTAATCAGACCGCTGTAATCACGTTCACTGTCACTAGCCCAAATGGTGACGAAGACGATCAGAAAGTAGTGCAAACCAACAACGCTAGCCAGAAACGCTATTTTGGCGTTGATGACACAGTAATGCAGCATGCACACGAAACCGCCTACGAAGTTGCGATCCCAACATCAACCGCAGGCACTGTTAGAAATATCGAAGGACACGATCTACCATGAGTTTTTTTGGTGATATTTTCAAAAGCATATTGGGTATTGAGGATCCACCTCAGCCTGAAAAGCAAAGTACGGCCATCAGCGACCGCAGCCCAACAGAAGTAAACCTGCCTTTTATTGTGGGCAACAGCCCTGTTCGATTGCAGGCTGTAGATATATTTAAGCGCTTGGACCAAAAAAAAGAAATTGTGGGGCAGGTGCTCGTTTGGTGTGTGAATCAAGTCGCTACGTTTTCGCCAGTTAAACCCGTAACGTTATACGCTAACGATACCGATATTTTAGATTCGAAATTTGCAGCCAAGAAGGGCGGTAGGTGGATCACAGCATTGCATTACACTGGTGCGCCTGATCAATCGGCCACCGGCTGGACGGCATTTAATACAAAGTACGGCTGGGAAAGCACAAACCATGGTCGTGGTTTAACACTTAGCTTAGTCATGTGGACGCGTAACGTTGATGTGTTTGGCAGTGAGCCGCGTTTTTATGCAGATGTAACACGGGCTAGTTTGTCTCTTTCTGATGGTTCAGAGTCATGGCCAGACAGCTATGCGGCAAACCCAGCTGCTGTATATCGGTATTACCTTCGTGATCCTGTCATTGGTGAAAACTACAATCCTGAGGATATCGGTGATTCATTTCAAGAATCTATTGATTGGCTGATCACTCAAACTGTTGAGCAGTATCCAGGTGGGCCCCAAGTACCTAAGTTCACGGTGAACGGGCAAATATCGACTGGACTGAGCAAAAAGAAAAAACGCGAAATGATTGAAGACGCGTTCTTTGCAAAAATGACCCCTTACGATGGCAAATTACACCTAAACATTAAAGGGCGAAACACCACACCAGTACTGGATTTTAATCGTGAAAATATTGTTGGTGACTTCAACGAAGATGGCTTAGATAAGCGCAAGCGCTACAACCGAGTAACGGTTTCATTCCCTAGCCCTGAAATGAATTTTGAAGACGATTTTGTTTCATACCCAGAAGCGGGCGACCCACTTTATGATGAGTGGTTAAAGGATGACAATTACGTTGAAAAAGAAACCACGATTGAGCGCCCGCTGTGTAACAACGCTTATGAAGCGCTGCTGCATGCAAAGGTTGAAGCCCGTGAAAGCCGCGAAACGACATCAGTAAAGTTTACTGCGCAAGTAGAAGCGAGCCAGCTGGTACAATACGATGTAATTTCTATCACTGACCCACTGCGCGGTTGGGACAAGAAATTGTATTTAGTCACCAAAATCAAAGACAAACAATCAGAAGAGGGCAAAGAAGAGTACGAGATAACAGCCGAAAGCTTTAACCCGACAATTTACGACTGGGCAGCCCAAGGCGAATATATTCCCCAGCAAGCATATTTACCGCCCACTGACGAAAAACTGGGTGATGTGACAGACATAGCGTTTGATGTGAACGCGCGAATGCTTACTTGGTTGCCACCGGTTGGTGAATCAATCAGTCATTATAATGTGCTTATTGATGGTGAAAAGTATGGTTCGCCCATTGTGGCCGCTATTGCTATTACTAAACCAATTGGCGTGTATCTTGTCGAAGTCCAAGCAGTGGGGCGCTTTGCTTCCTCTGATTACGTCGAATACCAACTAGCTGTTACCAATCCCATCACCCCACCGAACAATGTCTCGATTGACAATGGCAATGGTGTTATCACCGTTACGCCACCGTCACCTGATCAAATCAATCAGATTTACGAAGGGCTATACACCACTGACGAAACACTAGACCCGAACGTTGACAGCGAACTACTGTTTTACTTCATACCTGCAGGGCGTAGTTTGGTTATACCCACCCCAGCGCATGGTGTGACGTATTATGTTTGGTATCGCTTAAAAACCGATGGTGGCGAGGGCACCTGGTACGTTCGTGAAGTCGTGAGTTCAGGCATCGTTATTGAGCAACTAGCGCCGCAAATCTCAATACCTATTGAGCGCGTGAATATTGGTGGTGAGATTGATCAGCTGTTTGATTCAATTAATCAGAATTTTAGCAATACCATATATGGCCTGAACGTCGATATTTCACTAAATTCGACTAACTTAGGATTGGCTAACGACAAAATCACTGCCGTTGAGCAAAACATTGTTCAGGTTGAAAGTGATGCAGAGTCGCTTGCTCAGTTAACAAATCAAATAGGCTCACGTTCAACAACCAATGAAGAGGATATCGCATTAGCGCGTCAAGACATTGCAGCGTTAGTCACTGACACTGAGAGTATCGCATTCGATGCCACTCAACTTGAAGCGCGTGTAAGCAATGCAGAAGATAAAGGCACTGCGAATGCCAGCAGACTAACGCTGGTAGAATCGAAAGCGGATGGTACGCAACAAGCGCTTGACCTGCTTGAACTTACTGTAGGTGATGCAAATGATCCTGACAGCGTAGTTCGCAGGTTAGACAAGGCGGAAAGTGATTCGGCTGGCAATGCTCAATCTATCAGTTCGGTGACTAATCGTGTAACGGGTGTTGAAAGCGATGTGAACGCCGCGGCCAACCGCTTAACTCAGGTCGAAACCAAAGCTAACGGAAACCAACAAGCGATAGATGCGCTTGAGTTAACGGTGGGAGATCCCAACGACCCTGACAGCGTTGTGCGTAGATTAGACAAAGTCGAAAGTGACGCACAGGGAAATGCTTCGGCTTTATCTGCGATTGAAACTGAAGTGCAAGGAAACTCAGGTGATGTTAGTACTGCACTAGTTCAACTTCAATCAGTCAACGACTCCATAGAAGGTATCAATTCCACCGCGCGAATTGGTGTTGATAATAACGGAAACTTCGTTGGTGTTATTGCAAATGGAAATACCGTATCAAGTGAAGTCGTTATTTCAGGAGCCAAATTGAGGGTTAGAGACGGTAGCGGTGACGCGCTTTACTACTCATCAGGCAAGTGGAATTTTAAAGGCATAATAAGCGCTAGTGAAATATACGGTTCGAAAATAGCGACTGCGTCTGGTTCAGGAACACGAACCGAGATCTATGATGATGGTACTTACATGATTTGGTCTGGCTCAGGTAGCAAAAATGACGCTAACGCCATTATGTACGTAAAAAAGAATGGGGAAGGTTTCATCAAAGGCGAGTGGCTTCAAGGCGAACTTATACACGAACAAGCCAATGAAGGGACCATAACCACATCTGTCACTCACGTATCAAAAGGAAAGCCCGTAAAAATTGATGTTTACATGCGGGAAGGCGGGCAGAAAACCGGTAATCATGAAGGCGTAGGCTTTGGGGTGACGGTTCAAGTAAAGCGTAACGGCACAGTGATAGGAACATTTGATTTTAACGGCACTGGTCGAGTGTACGAACCAGAGTTAAATAGAACATTGATCGGCGTCAGTGGCTCTGCGTTTATGACTGACACCAGAACTACAGCTGAAACCAGAACGTACCAAATAACGATGACTCAATACAACTCGTTAAATACGGTTTACAACCGAACGGTATCAGTAAGAACGTCAGAAAACTATGTAGCTTAAATCGTATCAGGCAAAGAACCTAACAAACGAATAGTGACACACAACGCATACGCTAAGCAGCTTCGCTAAGCGTTAGCACTTCCAGAAAACCAACCAAACAAAAACACCAGGCGAAAACGCACTGCTCAAGCGGTGCTTTTGGCGTGGGTTAGATTAAAAATTAGAGAATTAAGGGGTTAACGTGGCTTATACATTACCGCAGACGATTAGCGGATTCGCTAGGAAAACAACCAAGCTTGGTTTGGTTGCTACGACACATAGCCAAATGCCGGAAGGCGAGGTCGAATACTGGCCGTGGCCTATGTCTGGCGCCGACATTCCAAACTGGCCCGCAGCCGCGTATCCAATGTTGTTATATACATCTACTGATCACGGTAATGTAGGTGGCGTATATCTTCGCGTATGGGATAGGACTTTAGGCGAGCTTTTCACACTGGTAAATGGCGTTCCGACATTAAACGAAGCCGCCTTGGTTGAGTGGCAGGATGTATCAAGCCGCCCTGAGTTTGACCATATAACGCAAAAAACTAACCCAATATTCGTTGACAGCGGGAAAGGGACTCAGACAGAAACGCCGGCGATACTAATTAAAGATGGCACTGTGCACATGTACTATCATAACTCAGGCGTAAGCATGAGTGATTATGATGGTTTCGGGAACCTTCTTTATCAGCAAACAAAGCGCGTCACCAGTTCAAATGGCGTAGACTTTAGCGGAATCAACACGTTAACAGGTATGGAGTTTAGCGCCTACCAAGTAGAAGGTGACTCGCACGATGGGTACGCCTCGGTTGGCATCAATACAATATCTGAGCAGCCTTATTCATATATCGGCCGTACTTTGCATGGAGGTGGCGGTATTGAGCGCGGCGCTACCAACCAGCTTGTAGGTTCCAGCGATGGCGAGAACTGGGAAGAGATAACCACTTATTCAAGCCAAACGGGTTTAATGAGTGACGACCCTGAATTCGGCACAGATAGAATTATGAATCTTAGCCACATCCATAATGCAGTCAGAGAGGGGGCCTATTATCGAGTGGTGGGACATCTTCGAGATAGGGTTAGCGGGATAAACTCAACAAGAGGACGTCCAGTAGAATTTCTCATAGACGGGAATTTAAACACAGTTTCATATCCTAAAATCACAGTTGACTATGGCGCTACAGGTGAATTTGACGAGGATGAAGTAGGTACGCTTTACACAGTTACAGTTGAGGGCCAAGAGTACGGATTTTATAAATCACGTTTACTAGACGGCACGAGTGCTTTAGGGTTGGTACTGTTAGACGAAGAAGAATACGATTGGAACTTAGTTGGGCCGCATTCACAAAGAACCTCACTTTTTGAAACTTATACCACAAGTGGGGCGGTCGCACCTGATTTAACATATAGTCACACCCCATCAGTTCGAATAGCTGACGGCGGGGAGGGTGAAGGGCGCGTATTTACATCAATGGTTCTGCCATCCGACACAACAGCCAGCACCGCAATAAGCACCTCGTTTAGCGTAGACCTATCATCACATGACCAAGTAGATGTGTTCTTTGATAAAATTGGTAAAAACAACAAACTTCAGCAATATTTTGAATTTGGATTGATAGACAGTCTATCTTCCTCAACCTCAAAGATTGCATACAAATGGCCTGCTAGCAACGGCACCGATGGCGCAAGGTCTGAGCCGATGCGCGTCACCACCATCGGGGCAAATGATGATTCCGACAAATACACATTAAACTACTTTGGTCAGTCAGGCTCATGGATTGATAACGATAAGGACGAGTCTCCAGCAAGCAAGCACAATGTTGGCTTTCGTATTATACCTAGCTTGAATAAGTTGGTTATGCTGGAGGGGGGCGCGCAAACTCAAGTTTTTGATATCTCTGGATTTGACTACACTATACCGTTAAAAATATTTGTTAGTAACAATCTGACAGTATCTCAAGGTAGTGACTCAATATTTTCAATTAGTGACATCCGTGTTTATAGCTACTCAGGAGATGCAATAGCAGTTCCAGATGAGCCAACGGTCAGCGCTACGGCTACAGGAACGAGTATTACAGCATCTGCAAGCACTGTATCGGGTGCAACAGGCTATAAATATTACTTAGATTATGTAGAGCAACCATCTAATGAATTCACCGGATTACGCAGTGGTGAGGATTATTTAGTTCATGCCAGAGCTTATAATGAGTTGGGCGATTCAGCCCCAAGTAATGGTTATACCATCACGACGCAGGCGGGTAACAACGCCCCTGTTTTTGTGTCATCTAATGGATTTATTAGCTCGCTTCCAGACACCGAGCAGAATGTTGTATTTAATTTCACAGATGATGAGGCCTTAACTTACGTTATAACTGTTGAACCAGCGGGAGTTCAAAATACAGTAACAGGAAATTCCGTAACGCTTAACACTGGTACATCTACAACTGCAAGGGATATTAATATAACTTGTGAGGCCAGCGATGGAGAACTATCTACAGCAGCCGTGCATACCATAGCTGTGTCTGCTTACGAAGGGGTAAGCACAGCCCCAACACCCCACGCTGGACCTAACCAACAAAACATCATTTCTGGCGGCACGTTAACGTTAAACGGTTCAAGCACATTGGATCCAAGCAACGTAATAGTCAATATTCAGTGGAACCAAACAGCTGGAACTAACGCCATTATCAATGACCCAGGTGAATTGATTTCATCGGTCACGCTGCCTACGGTAACAGTAAACGAAACGATGACCTTTGAGTTAACGATCACTGACTCAAGTGGCAATACTTACACTGACTCGGTGAGCTTTAGCGTTCTGGCCATTGCTGCTAGCGCGCTTCGCATTGATTCATACACGATTAAATTCAAAGACAATAAGCAAAAAGTAATCAAGGGATTCGATAATGAAGTATTTATCGACTTCACGTTTGCCAACGACTTTACGTTATCTGAATTTACGGTTATCGAAGTTAAGATTGGTGATGAAACATACAGCACCATTGATGATCCAGCACAGGTTTACATACTTGAAAATCGGTTAGTGTTGAACATTGGTGAAAATACAACACTTGAAGTGAACAAGTATAAGCCGCTTATCATAGGCAAAAATGCTTACTACAACAGCGGCCATGTATTTACTTCACCGGTTAACCCTGTATTAAGTGGTGACCTTGATGTTATTGAACTTAGCTAACTAATCCATTCCCACGTAAACCCACCACGCTCAAGCTTTCGCTTATGATCTTCCAACAAGTCATACATTGTGAACGGCAAAGGATTGCCATTTTCAAAATGTACTGCACGCCAAACCCGAAAATCACGCTGATAAGTCACCGTATTTATCAGCTTTCCTTCCTTATAAATCACGCATTTCTTAAGCACAACTCACCTTTAATTTCTTCAAATACTTTCGGAATAACGAGCTAACAATCACCGTAAAACAAGGGCTGTAGAGGTGCTATATATTACGAAAAATCAATATAACCCATTGTTTTTTATGGTAAGATGCTCTGATTTAAAATCCCTCGATCGTAAGATCGTGCCGGTTCAAGTCCGGCCCCGGGCACCATTTTATCGTTACATTCTCGTTAAAACTCTAATATATTTCGCTTAATCAAAATCCGTTAATTAAATTCCGTTAATATTCCGGACTTAAACCGACGCTTCGCGTGATGCGATATCTGCTGTTGTTTAAACGGCGAGGGCGTGCAATCGACAAGGTTTAACCCATCCATGGTGCAAAGGCCAGCCATTCATCCTTGAATGTCGTTCAGGTGAAACACTGCTTCGCAGCGAACTAACTACAAAGCAATTGCGCTAATTACTGCATCATTGGGCAGAGGATTTTTTAACGTTGGTTTGCTATCGCTTTATCGGAAAATAACAACAAGTAGGTGAGGCCGATAATGCCAAATAACGCTAAGCCCGATAGTAAGAAAGGATCAATCACTAGGTTTTCTTTAAATTCGAACGTACCAGCTGATATTTTCTTCCACCCCATAAAGTGTTGATTTGCCGCTACCGTTGCACCAAAAAAGCCAATCACCAGCCCAATGTACTTCGCTATCCAATGAGTCGCTGCAGGTGATATTAACATTAGCCCTAAGATGCCAATAACAGTTCGTTGGGCTCTGCAGTACGGGCAAATATAAACCATACCGGAAAGATCGCTTGTCCAAGCGACTAGTGAAATAACAATCGCAACTAAGCCGACGATTTTGCTGTGCGTCGAATATGTATTTAGCTGTAAAAACTTCATGTGTATTTATTTCCTTATTCAGAACGTTATTTGCTGATGTTTGGCGTATTTAGATTAGCCGCAGTCTATGTGCACGATGGCGTATCGGTAATTGGTAAATACGTAATTTACTCGCAGCCCGTTAAATTTGTTTATGTCATTTATCAATTACATTGCATATGAAGAATTTAGTGCCCAGCCCGACAAATACAAACCAAGTCCAAAAATTAAATGGTTAATAATGCTATGAATCCTAGTCGCATTCGGTTTCGCCGTGCGAGAGGCCGCTATGCCTGCGCCCATGCCTGGCTGCATAATTAAAAATGGAGCTAAAACGGTGGTTATGCCAACGGCTAGGGCAGGTCCAACTGCTGGGCTTTGGGCCCACTCATCACCGAAAATAACGGTTAATATAGCCGCATAGCTTATTCCAATGAGGTAGTGGGCGAGCCACCCTATAAGGTGCTCACGGGGTCGCGCTTCAGACGTTGCAATATGGTCGTGAATAAGCTTCCCTTTAGGGATATAGGCTATCCATCGGCCTACCATTGCCCAATTTGTCGGCGGTATATTGAAAAGTTGCTTCCTCAATAGGGCCCACAGATCCATCACGGCTGTCCCCCCAATTCCGATTAAAATGGTAAAAATTATAAGATCCATAGACTGCTCCGTTGCTGGTTAACTTTTTAAACAGATGCTAGTCTACTACTTAAAGTCAACTTGAGGTCAAGACGAGTTATGGATATTTCTACTGTGGCTAAGCGTTCAGGGGTGCCTGCTTCAACGCTACGTTATTATGAAGATAAGGGATTGATACAATCCGTTGGTAGAAAGGGCTTACAGCGCCTTTTTGCAGCGAATATATTAGAGCGACTCGCGCTGATTGCTTTGGGGCGCGTTGCGGGTTTTTCCCTAGATGAAATATCCAACATATTAGGGGCTGGAGAAAACCCAGATATCGATCGCGAAATGTTGCTAACAAAAGCAACGGAATTAGACCGCACGATCCAAAAATTGACGGCGATGCGAGATGGTTTGCAGCATGCTGCCGCTTGCACTGCCCCAAGTCATTTAGAATGCCCAAGGTTCCGTCGTTTAATGGGCTTAGCGGCCTCGGGTGCGATCAAAGGCCAGCCATCGAACATAGCGAAGCCAATAAGTCGATAATGCGGGATTTTCCATGGGTGCTTTATAAATCGGTCCCAAAAAGAGCCTGAAGCAAGCAAGATCTAGATAGAACAGACGAAATAATATTAAATGCTTTATAAGATCTCAGAATAGGAAAATAAATGTCGTGTCAGGGTTCACGTTGTTACTTACAAGGAAGTTTCAAATCATGCGCTGTCTTATCATTTTTGGGCTATTTCCACTTTTTACGTTTGCACAAGTTAATACTGCGCTTCAAGAAACCTTAATCAAAATGGAAAGTAAAGATCAACACATACGAAACGAGATGATTAGTGCCGGTTGGCAGAACATAACAAAAGAATTAGTGGCTAAACAAACCGAAATAGATGAAGCCAATACTGCAAAGCTAAAAGCTATTATAAAGAAACACTCTTGGGTGACTAGAGAACTGGTAGGTGTCGAAGGGGTAAATGCAGCTTTTTTGATCCTTCAGCACTCAACTGATATTGCTTTCAAAGAGCGAATGTTACCTATTTTAAAACAATCCTACCTACAAGACGGAGGCATTACCGGGCAACAAGTTGCCCTTTTGACGGATAGGGTACTTATCGCAAAGGGCAAAAAACAAATTTATGGGACTCAAGCTGACCTTAGCAAAGGCCAAATCGTAATTGGTCCTATCGAGGACGAAGCTAATGTTGACAAACGGCGTGCAGAAATGGAATTGCCAGCTTTAGCTTACTATAAAAAACTCCTAGAAAAAGCGTACGGTATTAAAGATTATCCTGAATTAGAGCATTGATTAGGACCCACAAAATTGGTTACAACTCCTAGTAGCAAATAGTAGCAAACTCATTTTCGCGAGCTAGTAAAGACGGAACGATTAAGCTGCTCACGCACAATTGTGACAAAAGCATAACGTTTCTAACCTAGGAAAAGTGATGCGTTAAATCTAGTGAAGTTCTGAAATGTTATCGTTTTTGGCGCGGTTGTCTCTATCACTCGTCTTGTTAATTAACGGTATTTACCATGGGGGCCTCTATAACTCGTTTTTATAAATCAGGTAAAAACTCCTTGAATAGCGGTCCTAGTGAGCTAGTTATTAGGAAGTGGTTTTACATTGCATGAAAGAGGAATAGTGTACTAGTGGCTCATAAAATGTAGTCTGTGGTGAGCTTTGATAGCTAAAAGCTATTTCTAAATACTGTTGATATATGCATAGAATTATTTAGGCCGCTATTGTGATGATATTACATTACAAAATGTGGCTGAGCACTGAGCACAAACGCAAAAATTTAACCGTGATGGTGTTGGGCTCTTAAATATAAGAGGTGGCGTGACAAAGCCTCTAAAGGAGAAAGTGTAGATTATGTTTACTAAAGAAATGGTTCATAGTGCACTACAAACGTGGTGCGACAATGTCGTGAAAGTTGGGAAAGTGCATGCTGAAGGGGGTGACGTTCAAGCGTTTTCACTGCAGGTGTTATCTGAAAGTTACGATTACGATAATGGTAAGGTGTTGTTTAAGCCTACGCTAACGTTCGGCCAGCAGACATTTCGCCCGACAAAAGAGGGCGCTCTTTCATATTTTGTTGTCGGCAATAGTGACTTTCCCAATGATAAGGGGTTCAAACTTAAACCTTGGGTAAAAGTGTGGTTCAGTAAAGAAGACTTTATCTTGCATAACGATTTGGCCATCGTGCAGTGTAATGTTCATTTTATAGGAGAAGACGATAGCCACATTTTTGTGAACAAAAGTTTTGTCTTTAAAGAATGTGATGATGGTCAGGTGCGTATTATTTTGCACCAATCTTCGTTGCCGTATCAGCCTTAAATGAGGTTATTACTCAGTATATTGTCGTCAATTTAGAGTGGGTAATCTTTCACTGAGTTAAAGCACAAAGGTTCAACATATAAGTACAAGGGGCAGTCGTATACTGCCCCTTGTTCTTTGAATATTGAGGGAGGTAAGTAAACTTGTTGAAGGATGTGGCGCTAGTAAAACATATCAATATGGTCATGTTTGTTACACCTTCACTTTGCACATTTCCTTTTTTAAATAAGCAAAATGTACATAGCTATCGTATTAGCTCATGTCACGCTGAATAATACTTGGCGCTGCGATAGGCTGGTATTGACTGGGTTTATTGATTTGTGTGGCGATGAGATCTTGTGTGAGCCTAGGGTGCATTAAATGCTCGAACTCACTGACTTGCTGATAAGTAGGGTCTAGCCATGTATCTAAAATGGCATCTTGTGGCAGCATAAGAGGGCTTGATTTACGATGAATGTGCATGAGTTTAGGGTGTGGGGGCAGGGTGATGATAGAGCAACCTAGGGTAATTTCGCCACTGTCTTTATCAATATATTCTTTGTACAAGCCAGCAAAGGCGATTGCTCCATCAACTGCGACTAAGTCGTGATAGTGCATGGGGATTTTCTTGTTGCCTTGCTGTTCGAATTCGCTTTCACCGAACCCTCGAGCAGGGATGATGCAACGAGCTGTTCTAAACGGTGTATAGCCTGCAGAGCCAGGCACATTTAGTTTGTCATAGCGGGTATTGAAACTCGTGTATTTAGAAGGCTTAAAGCCATTGGTAGAGGGTTCAAGCAACAACCACCATGTTGCGTTTTGCAGCATACGTTGACCGTTTACCTCTCGAATGATTTGAATGGGGCTAGCGGCGCGCACAAAGCGGTTTGGAATGATAGGGTCAATATGTAAATCAAGCCCTAATGAAATACACAACCCTTGAACAAATTCATCGTCAGTGACATTGAGTCGCCCGCACATATTCCCGCCTTTTTTCATCATCTGCTTTGGTTAATATACAAAATTGTATGCTTTTAGAATATTAAAATAAGGGAGCGACGAGCTCATTCGCCTTGCTATCCAGGAGAAATATCGTCACAGAGTGAGCATTCAGGTTGGGTATTTGGCCGAATGTGATTAAGTAATTGATTTATAGTGTTGAAATCCAGCTTGAACGATATCTCTTATTCATCACATTAGGTTAATAAGCATAATGCATAGACTACTTCGTTTACCCTGTTAGCTTTTAGGGCAGTCAAAAACGTTGCTCACGTAGTTTGTTTTGCCGCCAATTGACTCTTAAAAGTTTGTGGCATTGTGATGAATACGTATGTAGCTAGCTAGTTTAAGAGTACGTTGGTGAGTATTATTTGTAACTGTTTTGTTAATAGCACTCTACTGGATACAATGACCATGCAATCATCCCACTGCTCTTTATTCACACGGCCTTTTCGTAATGCGTGTGCCATCACCTTTGTTATTCTAACAAGCGGCCTACTGGCATGCTCAAATGAATCGATTGCGCCGAAAAGCGATGTGCAGTTACTGAGGGAGAGCGACATGAACAATAGCTCAAAAGAAGACACAGCCAAACCAGTGGTCTATCAAGTCTTTACTCGGTTATTCGGCAACACTAACACCACCAATAAACCTTGGGGCACCCTTGACGAGAATGGCGTAGGCAAGTTTAGTGATTTCACCAAGTTAGCATTGGGTGAAATTAAAGATCTAGGGGTTAGTCACGTATGGTACACAGGCGTTCCTCATCACGATGTGATTACCGATTACACTGAGTATGGTATTTCAAACGATGATCCTGATGTGGTGAAAGGGCGCGCTGGCTCCCCTTATGCGGTAAAAGATTATTATACCGTTAACCCAGATTTAGCGGATGATCCCGCCAATCGCTTGGCCGAATTTGAGGCGTTAATACAACGAACCCATGACAGTGGCTTGGGCGTTATTATCGACATTGTACCTAACCATGTTGCGCGAAATTACCATTCTCTGGCAAAGCCTAAAAGCGTGAGTGATTTTGGTGAAAACGACGATGTAAGCGTTGAATATGCACGCAACAACAACTTCTATTACGTGGTAGGGCAAGACTTTATCGTGCCGTCTGCTGAAAACGGCTATCGCCCTTTAGGCGGTGAAGCACATCCATTAGCGGATGGCCAATTTAAAGAGTCACCCGCGAAATGGACAGGCAATGGCTCGCGCAAAGCACAACCGGATGCCAATGATTGGTACGAAACTGTTAAAGTCAATTACGGGGTGAAACCCGATGGAAGCTACGATTTTGCTACGTTACCGGCTGGGTATGCGAATAAATCTATCGCTGAACATGCTAAGTTCTGGGCGCAAAAGCGTGTGCCTGATTCTTGGGTAAAATTTCGCGATATTACCCAATATTGGTTGGCAAAAGGGGTTGACGGATTTCGTTATGATATGGCGGAAATGGTCCCCGTGGAGTTTTGGAGCTATTTAAATTCGCAGATTAAACAAGTGAATCCTGATGCGTTTTTACTGGCGGAAGTTTATGACCCAACAAAATATCGTGATTATATTAACCTAGGAAAGATGGACTATTTGTACGACAAAGTCGGATTTTATGACAGCCTAAAAGGTGTTATGCAAGGCACAGAGCCGGCATCTGTTATTACAAAAGCACAGCATCAAGTGGCCGATATAGAACAACACATGCTGCATTTTTTGGAAAATCACGACGAGCAACGTATTGCCAGCCCAGAATTTGCTGGGAGCAGTGAAAAAGGCAAGCCCGCCATGGTGGTCTCTGCACTTATAAGCCGTTCACCTACTTTGCTTTACTTTGGCCAAGAAGTCGGCGAAGACGGCAGCGAAAACATGGGGTTTGGTTCGGCTTCTCGCACTACTATCTTCGATTATGCGGGGGTGCCAGCACATCAAAGGTGGATGAACCATGGACAATTTGATGGAGCCTTGTTAACACCTGACGAAAAGGCACTAAGGGCCTATTACCGCCGCGTGTTAAACATATCTGCGGGTCAAAGTGCTATGAATGGCCAGTATGCAGATTTACATCAAGTTAATCTTGAGCAACATAGCAGTGAGCGCTCAGAATATGACGAAACGCTCTATTCGTTTAGTCGCTTCAGTGATGCGCAAAAAATGCTGATTGCCAGTAACTTCAGCGATGACAATAAGCATTTCACTTTAGTTGTGCCTAAACACCTGATAACACAGTGGTCTTTACCCGACGGCCAATACGCCATGCAAGATTTGCTCAGTGGTAAAAAGCTAAATATTGTGGTGGAAAATCAAGAAGGACATGTATCAATGATGTTAGGATCGTTACAATCTGTGGTTTTAAGCCTCGTTGAGTCATAAACGCAGGCCACATCTTGTACAACGTAACTGAATAGGCAGGTTAAATGCGTCAATGGGAACAGGTTTTAAATAGATTGTTGGTGCCGGTATTTGGCATGTGGTTAGTGATATTCACGTTGGTGGGGTGTGACCAGATCACGCAGCGTACGCCGACGGCCACCGAGAATGTGTCAGTATTGCCTTATCCTTTTTTAATACCGGAATTAGAGCGCCAACGAACCGTTCGGCTTTACCTGCCACCGAATTACGAAAATGAGAGTCAATCTTACCCTGTTATCTACATGCACGATGGGCAAAACCTGTTTGACGAGGCAACTGCTCATGCTCAAGAGTGGAACGTAGACGAAAGCCTTAATACGTTAGCAAAAGCAACCGGTCGGAAATTTATTGTTGTCGCAATTGATAACGGCGGCGAGTTTCGTATGAATGAGCTTAGTCCTTGGCCCAATGAGCGTTTTGGTGAAGCTCAAGGTAAAGCCTACATGCAGCTAATCGTAGATGTGGTAAAGCCGTATATCGATACGAATTATCGCACCAAGGCAGATGCTAATAACACGGCAATCATGGGTAGCTCAATGGGCGGGCTTATTTCTCACTATGCTATTCATAATTACCCAGAGGTGTTTTCAAAGGCCGCTATCTTTTCGCCGTCTTATTGGTACTCACAGGATGTTTTTAGCGACTCTCAATTACATCGCAGCAAAGATTCTGCTCGTTTGTACGTGCTTTACGGCAGTGAAGAGGGCGATGGCATGATTGCCGATATAGATAAAATGCAGCGTTTGTTTAAAGGGCAAGGGCACCCTAGAGAGAATATGAAATTTGTGGTTGTGCCAACAGGTCAGCATAATGAACAATTATGGGGCAGCGAATTTACCGACGCGATCAAATGGCTGTTCAAGATTTACTAGGGTTGCGATGTGTTTCTAGTTTTAGTTTCTCGCTAGGCAATGCATTGAAGTATAGGTAGTTATGATTAAAACACAGATTTTAAACGGACGAAAAATGATAAAGCGTGTATTCGGAATTAGCCTTTTATTGTGGATATTCAGTGCTACTGGTACCGAATATCTATCTCATGAATTAAATGGCCAAGTGCTGCAAATTAATACCGACGAAGGCCTCGTTGAGATTACAGCATTAGCTAACGACTCATTTGAGGTGTTTTATCAACCAAGCGGGATTAAGCAACTCCCGTCATTTGCCATTGACGGCGTGGCTAAACAAACCGAGCTAGATATTTCGGACAAGCCAGAATCATTGATGTTAATCGCCCCCGGTATTCGCGCTGAAATACGCAAGTCCCCCTTAAGTATCCGTTATTTTCGTAATGACACGTTACTGTTAGCAGAACATCAGGGCTTGTTTGTTGACGATAACAAGCGCGGGTTTAGTTTTGCGCTCCAAGAAGGCGAAAAGCTGCTGGGCGGAGGGGAGCGCATTGTGGGAATGGACCGCAGAGGTCAGCGTTTCCCCTTGTATAACAAAGCGCATTACGGTTACACAACCGAGTCAAAACAAATGTATTTTGGTTTGCCAGCTGTCATGTCGAGCAATAAATACGTTTTAATATTTGATAATTCTGCCCGGGGTGAAATGGATTTAGGGGCCACCAATAGTGACGAGATGCGCTTTGAAGCCGTTGGCGGGCGGACAAGTTACATTGTGGTAGCGGGTGAATCATACCCCAATTTAATTGAACACTATGTCACGGTCACTGGTAAACAACCCCTACCACCACGCTGGGCGTTAGGCAGTTTTGCTTCTCGTTTTGGCTATCGCAGCGAGCAGGAAGTAAGAGATACGGTAAAACTCTATCAGGAGTCTGGCTTTCCTTTAGATGCAATCGTATTGGATTTGTATTGGTTTGGTGCCGATATTAAAGGCCACATGGGGAATTTAAGCTGGGATGAAAAGTCTTTTCCCACACCAGTTAACATGATCAATGATTTACGCAAAGAAGGCGTGAAAACCATACTGATCACAGAGCCCTTCGTTTTGTCATCCTCAAAAAAATGGCAGGACGCTGTTAGCAACAATGCCTTGGTTAAAAACGCTGAGGGTAACCCTTACCAGTTTGACTTTTATTTTGGTAATACGGGGCTTATTGACGTATTCGATAACGACGCCCGTGACTGGTTTAATCAAACCTATTCAGCCTTGTATAAACAAGGTGTGGCGGGGTGGTGGGGCGATTTAGGTGAGCCAGAAGTACACCCTAGTGATGCCGTGCATAATTTAAACGGTATAACGGCAACGGGGGATGAAGTACATAATGCTTACGGGCATAAATGGGCAGAGCAAGTTTATCAGCATCAGCAGCACTTAGCCCCAAATAAGCGGCCCTTTATAATGATGCGTTCTGGCTTTGTGGGCTCACAACGTTATGGCATGATCCCGTGGACAGGGGACGTAAGCCGCTCTTGGGATGGCCTAAAGCCCCAGGTGGAACTATCGTTGCAAATGGGCTTATTCGGTCTTGGCTACACGCATTCTGATTTAGGGGGCTTCGCTGGCGGAGAGGTGTTTGATCCACAAATGTATATTCGCTGGCTTCAATACGGCATATTCCAGCCTGTGTTTAGGCCACATGCTCAAGATAATATTGCCCCCGAACCTGTGTTCCATAAAGGTAAAACCAAAGATATTTTACGTACTTATGTTGAGCTGCGCTATGCCATGCTGCCGTACAATTATTCGTTGGCATTTGAAAACAGCCTGACCGGCATGCCGCTGATGCGTCCAATGTTTTTTGAAGATGAGGCTGATCTAAGCTTAATTGACGAAAAAGACCAGTATTTTTGGGGAGATGCGTTATTAGTCAAACCGATTACCCAAGCCAATCAAAAAGAAGTAAGCGTAAATCTACCAAAAGGTGCTTGGTTTAATTTCTGGAGTGACGAGCGCTACGAAGGCGGCAAAACAATAACGGTGCCCACCGATATTAAATTACTTCCCGTGTTTGCACGAGGGGGAGCGATTATCCCCATGACGATCCCAGTGCTTAGCACACAAGAGTACTCAACCAAATCATTGGATCTGCATTACTATGCAGACAAGAGCGCCGAGCATTCAACCGCGACTATGTACAATGATGATGGTAAAAGTCCGCATTCCATTCGCGACGGGGCTTTTGAAACCCTGACATTTAACGCTGAGCGCAAAGTTGATGATAGCCAAGCTGATACACTGACATTAACCTTGCAAAGGAGCGGAAATTATAAGGGAATGCCCGGTAGCAGAATGGTCTCACTTTGGGTGCATAACTGGCCGCAAGATATCACCAAGGTGATGGTAGGAGAAAAACAACTGCCTAAAATCGCTGATAAAACTGAATTCTTAAATGCAGATCAGGGAACCCGATGGGACAGTGATAACAAAACATTGGAAATTAAATTCAGTTGGAAAGATAACATTTCAGTCTCGGTGTTTTAATAGAGGTTAAATGGTTACCGTGTCATGCCCGTAACGCAGTATTGACTGCTGTTGCGGGGAATTGCGATATAAATCAAATTGTTGTCGAATAAGCGCCTCAAGTTTACATTGGTACTTTTCTTTAAATTGCGTTATTTTTAATCAAACTATTGTTCATGGCGGTCACACTTGAGTGCGATCATCTAGCGTGGGCCGATTATTGAAATATCGCGTTTTACTTTGGTTACTTACAAGCTTAGGCGCCACTCAGGCGTTTAGCGCAGAGGACAGGCCTATTTTGACAGCCTGCGGCCATCATGATTATGCCCCTTGGAATTGGCTTCAAGGAGATAGAATTGTGGGCGTGTGTGCAGAGGCTGCTCAGCAACTTTTTGGTACGTTAGGGTTTGACGTCGATTTGACCTACGTGGGCCCATGGAAACGTTGCCAGCAGATGGTAAGTTCAGGGGAAGTGGACTTAAATATCTGCTCATTTAAAAACCCCGAACGAGAAACTTACTCCCATTTTTCACACACGCCCATGGCAAGCAATGAAAATGCCCTTTTCGTCAACAAAGCGGGTGGCCTTGAATATGAAAAGCCCGCCTCACTCGATGGTAAACTTATTGGTTTAGTTCGAGGCGTCAGCCTGGGTGGCTTTTTTGATCACTATCTGCTTGAAAATAGCCATGTGATAAGAGGTGAAAATTATTATCGCTTGTTTTCTATGTTGTTTTTAGAGCGAATCGATGGGGTGATTATCGGTCGCCAGTCCGGTCAACATTTACTAAACCTTTACGATTTGGATGAGCATATTGTTGATAGGCCAATACCGCTAGTAGAAGGGGACTTGTACTTTTCTATTTCAAAAAAATCGCCACATTATCAGACCCTAAGCTCAGTTGAAGATTTACTCAATACACCTGATTATCAACTCTGGCTACAGCGTGCTTTAAAGCGGTACTCTAAGTTGCACAAAGCGTACATCGAAGAAAACTAACACAGGGTTTCACCTGTGAGTTTAGGATTGGCTGGCAGGTAACGCTGACTCATTTATTCCTAAGTACGTATTTGTATACATAAACGTGCTGGATACACCGCATCATATTGTTATATCGTGTAAAAATGATGAGTAAACAGAGCATTTTATGGGGAAGTTAATTATTATTGCAGCAATACTCTTCGCTGCCTTTCAATACATGGGTGAGTTAGGTGCCCAATCTAAAACGACAGAAGAAAAAGCTGGATTAGCATCGCGCGTAGAAGAGCCGAAAAAATTAACTTCTCCACGCAAGCCAGCCCCTATGGTGATGAATTTTCGCTGTGACGGGCGCCAATACTGTGGGCAAATGACGTCTCGAGCTGAAGCTGAATACTTTATTGCCCATTGCCCAGATACGCGAATGGACGGTGACAAGGATGGTATTCCATGCGAAAACGACACCCGATTTTAACCTGTACCTTTGCTTTGCTTCCAAATAAACTACTGACTTTACGTTAATCAACCTGTTTTTGTTCAAATTTTAGTGCTTAATTCTTCATGTAATTCGTTAACCTTGGTTATAAGGTGATATAAAAAAACGATTTGATCATTGAAGAGACGCACGAGCTATTAGGTAATTTACATGGACCTATTCGTGGCCAAAATGGCTGAGTTCATAAAAGTAGAAATGCATACTGACGCCGCGCATGATTTACAGCATGTGAAACGGGTTGTGCTCAATGCCAAGCAACTGTGCGAAGTTGAGCGCGGTAACGAGTGGGTTGTGATGCCTGCAGTGTGGTTACACGACTGCGTCACCCTGCCAAAAAATCATCCAGAGCGAGCAAAAAGCTCAAGCATGGCGGCAGACAAAGCCTTGGTATTTTTAACAGAAATTGGCTATCCGCAGGAACATTTTGATCATATTCATCATGCGATTGTTGCTCACAGTTTCAGTGCTGATATTACGCCAAAAAGTTTAGAGGCGTGTATCGTGCAGGATGCAGATAGGCTAGATGCCATAGGTGCGATTGGGATAGCGAGGTGCTTGCAAGTCGGTAGTGCGTTGGAGCGCACTTTATATGAAGTGAACGATCCGTTTGCGTTATATCGCGATGTGGATGACACACATTTTACCTTAGATCACTTTTTTCAGAAATTACTGAGACTTGAAGAAATGCTTTACACTGATGAAGCAAAAAGGGAAGGGCGAATTCGAACTGATTTCATGCATCATTATTTAAGGCAATTAGGCCATGAAATTGGCGTGCGCAAGTCTTAAAGGCTATAACTCTTAAGGTGTAGTATATATTTGTTACCATGTGATAAGTGCTTCATGGTTAACTTTGTACTCTTGGTTCCAACTTGGAACATAGGTTCGCAAATAGTCGTAAATCAGTCCATTCTAAAAGGAGCTTTAGTATGTGTCAGTTATTCATCGAGGCAGAATCTGAACGGTGGTTAAGTAGAACAAAGTCTTTACGCATAGAAGGTGTAGTGACTTCAATCAGATTAGAAAATTTCTTTTGGGACGTATTAGCCGAAATTGGTTTTCGTGATGATATGTCTGTCAATCAACTGATAACCAAGTTGTACTTTGAGTCTCAGGAAGCAGAGTTAGATTTGAGTAATTTCACGTCATTTTTATGCGTATGCTGCGCAAGGTACTTATCTCTTGTCGCCGATGGTGTGTTGAGCCGGTGTGAGAAAACCCCAATAAAAAAGAACGGGATTGATATCATACTCTCACAAGAGAATCAGCGTACCTTAGCGCGGCGTCGATGCTTTACGCGAGAGCCGTCCGTTTAGAACCGTCCATTTAGAAACGTCCGGCTGTAAACCTCGTGGTGATAAAAACATTGCTTAAATACGTGCTTATCTCGATGTTATTTCTCAAGTAGCATCGAAATAAGCAAACTAAGCTTGTTCAGTGTTGCTAACACATTAGTCTTTAGTCAAGATTTGCTGACACCCGAAGACACGTTAAATACGCATTTTCTTAACTGCATATCGTGCAGATTCTGACACCTGTTGATAAATACCTTAAAATACACCGCTTCACCTTAACCGCTTGTATATAAGCGCTATTCAAAGGAATTTCATGACTCAAGATTATACCTATAGCATTGGTACTGCCGGTGTTCCTTGGACACTGTATGAAAAAGAGCAATGGTTGGCACAACAATCCATTAAACGTAGTTATCATAACGAAGTCGTTGTTCATATCGAAGCGGTGCAAGGGCCATTTAACGTAGAGCAGTATGGTGTGCTTGAATATGCAGATGGGCCTTACCCGCTTTACGCTATCACTAACAAACACCTTGATAATGATAAGCCAACTGTTTTAATCACTGGTGGTGTGCACGGTTACGAAACCAGTGGTGTTCAAGGCGCGTTGCGTTTTGCTATGCGTCACGCCAGCGATTACGCAGCAGATTTTAATTTGATCATCGCGCCTTGCATCAGCCCCTGGGGATACGAAACCATCAATCGTTGGAACCCCATGGCGGTCGATCCAAACCGCTCTTTTGTACCGCAAAGTGCATCACCTGAAGCTGCACAAATCATGGCATTCGTGAGCAATTTAGGTTTACCGGTACACGCGCATATCGATTTACATGAAACGACTGACACAGACAACAGTGAATTTCGTCCAGCCCTAAGTGCGCGAGATGGCATTGAGCAGGCTATTTGGCAAATTCCTGATGGTTTCTACACCGTCGGTGATGAACATAATCCTCAAGATGCGTTTCAGCGGGCAGTGGTCAGCAGTGTTGAAAAAGTTACCCATATTGCGTTGCCAGACGCGGAAGGAAAATTAATTGGTTCGCCCATGATCCAGCATGGTGTTATTCATTACGCACTGAAAGATTTAGGTTTATGTGCCGGTTTTACTAACGCTGAGTATACCACCACAACGGAAGTGTATCCTGACAGCGCAAGTGCAACACCTGAAGAATGTATTCTTGCACAAGTTGCCGCCGTGACTGGGGCGCTTAATTACTTGCGCGAGCATCAATAACCACGTTTTCTCGTTCTTAGTAACAAACGTAAACAGCGAACCCATTCGCTGTTTACGTTTTACTAAAAATCTGGGGCGTTTAAAATACCAATACGCAATAATGCCTCCTCTCAGCGAGTGATCACTCATTTACGTACAATGGTATTTCACGACTAGGCTAAGAAACTTGGGTCCGAAGCATGTAACATTGAATACAAGGGTTGAAAGTTACCCCAAGTTACCAAATCTGATCCGTTCGCTGCTTTTGTTTTCAAAGCGATGTCATGGTCTATTAACGTTAAAGGGCCAGCTGCCTGAGCAAGTAGCTGACTTTGACAGCAACTGTCCATCAAAATAAAGTTTGCCACGGCTGCATCGACAGAGCTTCCCACCGTAATCAAGCCATGATTTTGTAAAATCACCGCGCTGTGTTCCCCAAGCGCTTGAGCAATCAAATCACCTTCGTCTTTTTGTGCAACCACGCCGGTAAACGTTTCGAACAAGCCATGATTTTCATAAAACATACAGGCGTCTTGAGAAATGGGTTTAAGTAGTTCGCCTAACGCTGAAAATGCACGACCGTATTTGGTATGGGCATGGGCAACGGCATTTACATCAGGGCGAGCCATATGCACACGGGAGTGAATAGCAAAAGCTGCGTTATTGACCGCATGAGCGCCCTCAATTATTTTGCCTTGATGATCAATCCGTACTAAATCTGAGGCTTTAATCATTGAAAAATGTATACCCAGTGGGTTCACCCAAAACGTATCTTGATCAATACAATCTCGCAAAGTGATATGCCCCGCTAAACCTTCGTCAAACTGATGTAATGCAAATGCACGAAACCCTGCGGCTAAGCGCTGTTTTTCGTACTGGCGCTGGGCTAGTTTATCGGTGAAAGTGGGGGGCATGGGAATGTTAAATTTCCCTGCACCGATAGCCATGTGATTTACATCTTGTTGGATATTGTCACTCATGTGTCACCTCGTATCTTGTTAATTGACACCAGTGTAATAATAATTAGAATCTATACGAATGATGTAATTTGATTGCTAAGTATTAATATGCTGCATAGTAAGATTGATTTAAATTTATTTCTTGTGCTTGTCACGGTTTATCAAGAAGGCTCAATAACCGCTGCAGGTAAACGTCTTCACTTGAGTCAACCGGCTGTAAGTCACGCTTTGTCTCGCTTGCGCGACAAATACCAAGATCCACTTTTTGTCCGTCATGGGCGTAAAATGATCCCCACCGCGTTGTGCCAAACCATTATGCCTAGGGTGTTAAGTTCAGTTACTGAGCTAGAATCGACGCTACACAATATTGGTGAATTTGATGTGCATCAGTATCAGCGTGAAATGAAGTTTGGTTTTCGCGATATTCTTGAGTCATTATTTTTCCCTGAGCTGTCCACTGATTTATTGATTAATACGCCAAACATTACCGTGAATAGCCGTCAAGTTAGCCGCGTCGACATGGAAGCCGCCCTTGAAAGTCAAGAACTCGACATTGTTATCGATGTACTAAGTCCCACCTCGAGCGAAATACAGCACACACTGATTTGTGATGAACATTTTTCATTGATATGCCGAAAAGGGCACCCAATTTTGTCAAACATGTCGTTGCAGAGCTACGTTCAGGCCGACCATGCACTTGTGACCTTTAAAGATTCTGCGGTAAACACAGTTGACATGGCCCTTGCTCAGCACGGTGCATCGCGTAAGTTTGCCCTAAAGTGCGAACATTACTTTGCTGCTACCAGTGTTATCAGCCGCTGTGACATGTTGCTCACTATGCCCAACGCTTATGCGCGCTTACTCAAGCAACAGATGCCGGTTGAAGTGGTTCCATTGCCGTTTGAAGTGCCAATGCTGCCTGTTCACATGTATTGGCATAAACAGGCAGTACACGACCCATTGAACAGCTGGATGCGCGCCAAACTACTCGATATTGCTAAGCGTGTAATACCGCCATCTGCGCAGTCGACATAACATTGGCTAATAGGGTTAAGAGACTGAACGCATTAAAAGAAATACGCTCCTTGTAATAGCACGCTGCGCGGGCGTTCAACTAAGAATCTATGTGCATAGCTGATCACCGGTACATCGTTCGCTTGGCTAAAAGTACGCTTGTCAGTTAGGTTATTGACCAACAATGAAATCGACCAGCTATCATCGGCATCTAGTAATCCAATGCGTAGGTTGATTTTTTCGTACGCTTTTTGATGTGCTATCGGATCTAAATCTTGTTCTAAAAAGAAATCATCACTGAAATTCACTGCTAAATTGGCTGTCAACGTATAACCAGACCCCACAGTCGTTTCATAATTCAAGGCGATATTGCCTGAATAATCAGGAGCGAAAGCGCCGGTCTGGCCGGTAAGTGACTGGGTTGCTTGACCCAGTAATTCAGCTTGACGCACAGTGGGAGATGCACCATCGTACGCTTGATATTCAAAGTCTAGTAGTGCCACATTGGCGCTTAAATCCCAGTGGTCAGTCATTGCCCAGCGGCTATCTATTTCTATGCCTTTAACCCGGGTTTCGGCAGCATTTTTAACCACAAAAGCATTGCCGTTAAACTCTGATACCTGCAAATTTTGGTAATCGGTAAGAAAGACTGTGGCGTTGAGCTCAAGCTTATTTTTAATTGGCTCTGACTTTATGCCGAGTTCATAGTTTGTTGCTTTTTCATCTTCATATTCAAAGCCCGAATTCGGATCGACTTCAGTACCTTGAGATGAATTAAGACCTGAGCCGTCAAACCCTCCTGCTTTATAGCCAATGCCAGCATTGGCGAACAACATCGTATCGGCAAAGCCAAAATATTGTAAGCTCAGGCTCGGTGACAAATGTGACTCGGATCGATCCGTTGCTAGGGTATGCTCGCCAGCGCCCGATAAGCTTCGAGATATGGCAGGTGCGGCAGCGTTCGCAAACTGTTGTACCGCTTCAGGGGTGCCATCTTCGAACAATGCATATATGGATTGCTCACTAGTGACATCTTTTGTTTCGTGTTGATAGCGCAAGCCAAGGTTGGCCTTCCAGTGGGTATCCATATTCCACGTGAAAGAGGTAAATGCTGAGTAGCTTTCTTGTTCCTGTTCAAACAGGGCTAATGTTCCTAAAGAGGTGCCCGGCAGCTCCGGAATAAGCAGTGACGCCCCAAGTAACACATCATTAGGGTGAGCAAGATCACTGTTCATATAAAATATGCCGGCAACGTATTCGATAACTTGGTTAGTGGGTGAAGCTACTCGTAGTTCTTGCGTAAACTGTTCGTAATGCTCAACATATTCTTGGCGTATTAAAGATACTTCTGAGTAATCAGCGTCGAATAATGCGTCCCAATCATATTGACTGTAGGTAGAAATTGACGTGAACTCATAATCGTTTACAGCATAGGTTAAGCGTAATGCGCCATTGTCTGTTGAGGTATCGTTACCTTCATCTAGTCCGCCTGGATGTTGGTCACCCGACACGGCGCTGGTATAATCTAACCCGCTGGTATCAGAAAGCAAAAATGAGCGATACCCTACATTTCCCGGATTAGTAGGATCTGAGGCGATTTGCTCGTCGCGAGAGGGCGTATCGATAATATACTGATAGCGCGAACCACTGGTGGAAAAGTTGCCGTGCTCCCATTTCAATTGCGCATGTAGAGCGTCACTAAGTTGCCAATCGGCGGTGAATCGAACACCGTTTGCATCGCTTGATGCCTCATCTTGATCGCGCGCCTGGTTATACAAAAAACCATCCCTAGACTCTTTGAAAGCAGCGACACGTATAGCTAAATCGTCGTTAACAGGTACATTGATCACGCCACTGTAGCGTCGCTCATTGTCTGAGCCTACTTCAACTTTCACGTTCCCTTCGAACAGAGAGCTTGCTGGGTTGCTACTCATACTCAACGCCCCAGCGGTGGCATTTTTGCCGAACATGACTGCCTGAGGGCCTTTTATTAACTCGATACGCTCCATGTCTAAAAACGGAAATTTAGCCTGGTGGCCCCGGCCAAGATAGATACCGTCTTTATACATAGCCACCGATTGTTCAAAGCCGGCATTGGTGCCTGAGCCAATCCCGCGGATAAATATACGTTTGCTGCTAGATGTTTCAGTGATGTGCACATTGGGCAATGATTCCGACATATCCAGCAAGTTAGCGATATTGTTTTTACCCAGTTCTTCACCAGAAAATGCTTGAATTGAAGTGGGAATGTCTTGCAAAGACTGCACACGTTTTTGCGATGTAACAACGATACGCTCGAGTCCAGAAGTATCAGTGATAGAGGGGGTGTTGGGCGCTTCGCCTTGAGCATTAACCGCGGTGGACGCCACCAGCGTAATACTTAAACTATTTCGAAAAAACCGACAAAGTGGGGTCAGTTGAAAGTGCTGGGTAAGTGGGGAAAGTGTAAACATGGCAACCTCTGTTAAGTGTATGTGCTTTTTGTTAATGAGATGTTTCTAGAGGCATAATCGCCAGATAGTTAGCAATTAAGAAGTGATAAATATGCATTGTTCATTATTCGTTTAGTGCATAGTAAAAGCAGATATGTATGTGTGAATGGGCTTGTTAGGGCGAGGGCAACTTAGCAAAATCAGTTTAAAAACGCAGGAGCGCATCGTGTGTGAGAAAGATATTGGAGTTCTAAGGTTGGGCTTTACCGATCCCTTTGAAAAATTATCCATATATTTTCAGAACTATAAGGTTAAACTGGGTAAATTCCTGTATATTTCGCCATCGTTTTTAAACCTATCACGCAAATTCAACATTCAGGCGTTTCGCTGAGCGAAATAACGCCAAGGCAACTATTTACACAGATAGCATGTAAACAAGTTGCGTCTATGTTTTTGTCTGTCGAAAGAGAAATTAGCATGAACTTTTCATCATTAGATTTAGCGCCAGCGTTACAACAAGCCATTGATGCTTGTGGTTACAAGAAAATGACGCCCATTCAACAAAAAGCCATTGTGGTTGCCCGCAGAGGTCGTGATGTGCTGGCTAGTGCACAAACCGGTACGGGAAAAACAGCAGCGTTCGCCATCCCGATTTTGCAACAAATGCTCGATAAGCCGAAAGAAACCGTTTCCGGTACAACTAGAGCGATAATTTTAACGCCAACCCGTGAATTAGCTGAGCAGCTAGCGTCTAACATTGCTAACTATGCGCAATTTACCGATATTTCTGTTACTGCGCTTTATGGTGGGGTAAAGCTAGGCGGTCAAGCGAGCAAGTTAAAAGCGGGTGTGGATATTGTCATTTCTACGCCTGGACGTTTGCTAGAACACATGACATTGAAGAATATCGAGTTGGCCAATGTAGAGTTTGTGGTACTCGATGAAGCCGATCGCATGCTAGATATGGGCTTTATATCCGATGTGCGTCAGATGCTTGCTCAGATACGGGCTGTGCGTCAAACATTACTGTTTTCTGCGACCATTTCACCTACGGTGAATGAGCTTGCCCATAAGTTATTAAAAAATCATGAAGAAATTCGTGCTACCCAGTTAAACAGTGCAGCAGATACGGTTCAACATGTGATGTATCCGGTGTCTGAAGAAGACAAAATTCGTTTGTTTAAAACCCTGCTAGCAGAACAAAATTGGTATCAAGTGTTGGTTTTCACCAGTACTAAAGAGCAAGCCGATAAATTAATGGCTGCTTTGAAAAACAGTAAAATCAATGCTGGTGTATGCCATGCTGATAAAAGCCAAGGTGCGCGCCGTAGAGCGATTGCCGATTTCAAATCAGCTAAGCTTCAAGTGCTTATTGCCACGGAAGTGGCTGCTCGAGGGATTGATATTCAAGGCCTTGATCACGTAGTAAATTACAATTTACCTTATTTGCCTGAAGATTATGTACACCGTATTGGTCGCACAGGACGTGCTGGCCAGCAGGGTAACGCCATTTCATTCGTTAGCCGTGAAGAAGAGCGAACAGTAGAGCGTATTGAGCGTTTGATTAATTGCAAAATTAAACGTATTTCACGCCCGGACTTTGCCTTCAGTAGCCGTGAGTCGTTGTTGAAAACCGTGCGCAAACACAGCAAAAGTAGCCGCACTAATAAGGCGACGCAAACGGTCATTCACATGGATAAAACAAGCGCAAAGGCAAAACCAAAAACGAAGGCAAAAGCAAAGCGCCCAAGTAAAAAATCGTAAATTAATAAAGGTAACATTTGCAGTGCAGTGAACTGAATTGTCACTGCCACAGCGACCAAAAAAAGGGAGTTTAGTTTATTTTAGTTTAGTTAAGCTAAGCTCCCTTTTTTATGACTAAGATGGAGGCTGCTTTTCTTCATCCGTGGTAGACGGTGTATCAGGCTTGCTTTCTCGGCCTCGAAAGCCAGAAATAATACAGGCTACCACAACGCAGCCAAACGAAATATTTAGTGCGACAAGCACAGTTTGTAGTAAGGCGGGGTATTGCTCGGGAACGATTTGCGCATCGCCAATATAATGATGAACAAGTAAATTAACTAAGCTCATGCCCACAAGATTGCCTATGGTTCTGGCAAGATTTAAAGAGGCAGAAGCTACCCCAAGTTCGCTAGGGTGCACAGCGCCCATAATCGCGTTGTTATTCGGGGTAGAAAACAAGCCAAAACCAATGCCGATGAGCAGCAGTGAGCTGCCTATGTACCAAGCCTGGGTGTCGATATCCATTCTGCTTAATACAAAGAAACCTGCAGCAACAATACAACATCCTGTAGTGGCGAGTAGTCGAGGCTGCACTCTATCCGACAATTTGCCCGACATAGGTGCCAGAAACGCCATAGCTAATGCTTGCATTAAGATAATTTGCCCAGACTCAGAGGGGCTAAAGCCTTTTACATATTGTAGATATAAGCTAAGCAAAAAGGTTAACGGGTAATTACTGGCATACATCAGTAATGAGGTGGTCAATGACATTGAAAAAACGCGACTTTCCTTGAACATTTGCACCCGAATAAGCGGTTGATTGCGTTTCGATTGATGTATTACAAATAGCGCCATTGCCGTTAATGACATGCCAAGCAGCACCATCCCTGATAGCGATGGCAGCTGACTCAAGCCGAATACTAAACAGGTGGATGCAACAATAAAAATACCCGAGCCACGCCAGTCGAATTTGGTTTTTTGTTCGTTTTTCCACTCTCCGTGTAGGCGCAATTTAATTAACATTAGGAGTAAGAAAAGCAGCGGTACTTGAAAACTGAATACAGAGCGCCAACCCCATAGTTCGGTCAACCAGCCACCAATGGCTGGGGCAACGGTTAAGCCAATATAAATACATGCCGCGGCAATACCCAGGGCAAAACCGCGTTTTTCTGCTGGGGTAACGGAGGTAAGAATGGCCACGCCGGTACCAAATATCATTGCTGAAGCAGCACCTTGTATAAAGCGCCAAAACAACAGCCATTCAATATTAAACGCCAGCGCGCACATACTGGACGACAGCATATTGAGCATAACGCCATAACTGTATATGCGCTTACGCCCATAATTATCTGCAAGCTTTCCAAAAGGCAACATAAGTGCCACGTTAGCGAGTAAGAAAATGGTCGGTATCCAACTGACCATTTTCGCGTTTGCTTGCAGTTCAGCGGCGAGATCTGGAATAGCGATATTGACCGATGCCATGCCTAAAGGGCCAATAAAAGAACCTGTGCATACCACAATGAGTGCAACGGTCGTCACAGGTAACTTTGTAAAAGAGCTGAATAGAGAGGCCATATTATCCGCGAATTGTTTGAAGAGTTCTCATGATACCTATTGGTGCGATGACTTTCACTTGGCATTCGATGAATATTGAGAAACTTGAGACGGCGAATGTCAAAAAGTGTGTTTTTTGAGCTCGCTTTCTCGTTGAAGCTCTTATCCCGTTGAAGCTTTTATCGCGTTGAAACTCCTGCCTAACGAAAACTCAGTTGTCGATTAAAACTCAGCGTCTCGATGAAAGGTTAGCCACGTGTTGCTTACAGGGTGAAATAAGCTCAATGATTGCGCATGTAAATGCAGTCGACTATCGCGATTACCATATAAATCATCGCCAATAATCGGCATGTTCAATCCCCGTTCATGTGCACAGTGGACTCTTAATTGGTGGGTACGGCCAGTTTTGGGTTGCAACAATACCTTAGTTTGCTGCTGGGATGAGCGTCTCTCTATCACGTGCCACGTGGTGTGGGCTGGCTTGCCGGTTTTTTCACAAACACACTGTCGGGGTCTATCATAAAAGTCACCGGCTAAGGGCAGGGTGATTGTGCCTTGCTGCTTTTCCAGTAGTCCGTCGATCAGGGCTACGTAGCTTTTTTCTACTTGCCTACTGATAAATTGTTTCTGCAGCGCTTTGTGGGATGCAGCAGAAAGTGCGATTACCATGAGTCCTGATGTAGACATATCTAAGCGATGCACAATCAATGAGCCTGTGGCATGTGGGAACAAGGTTTTTATACGAGTGTAAACAGAGTCTTGTATGTGTTTTCCCGGTACAGACAACAACTGAGCAGGCTTATTTATAATCAGCATTTCATCGTCTTGATATACGATGTCAATTTGCTTGTTATCAGCGGTATTTTGCAATAATTGGTTATCTTCCACACTCAAGCCCTGCAGCATGTGGTTCAAAATAGGTTGGCATTTGCCAATGCAGGCCGGGTAAAACTGTTTATGGCGACGCACTTGTGATTTTGGAGAAGCTCCCCACCAAAATTCAGCCATCGCAATAGGGGTAAATTTATGTACAAAAGCATAATGCAACAACTTAGGTGCCGCACATTCCCCGGCACCTGCTGGTGGCGTGCGCATCACAGTGTCACTAAAAATACTCGCCAACGATTTGTGTTCACCATTAGCATTTAAAAACTGGTATTGCTCGAATAGACGCTGTTGTAACTGGGCTGACAATGTTTTTCGTTGTTCTTTTAAATGAGTGATGTGCGTTTCAAATTCGGCGAAAGCATTATTTGCTTCTTGCATCTTACTGTTAAGCTGGACTTTGGTTTGGTTGAACGTGAGTTTATCTTCCACACTCTGTTTGGCTAGCGCCTGTTGCAACGCGGTGAGTTGTGGTGAATCTAATTCCCTTTGGGCTGTTTTTCGCTGAGCTTTGCGCTGGGCACGATGACTGATAACGTGCTGGCGGGCTTGTTCAATTTGGGCGTTGCATTCGCTTTGAACTTGAGCTGCATGGGCTTGTGCGTTGAGAAAACCTTCGCTGGTGGCTAGCGACTCAAGTTCCTTGGTTAGCTGATTGATTATCCGCTGCTTTTCATGAAAAAAACTATCCTGCGCTAACATGTCAAACACCGGCGGAACAAATGCGGGTAAGTGATTTTGGTCGGCCAACTTGCCTGAAAAACCACGTAAATACCCTAAACGTCCTTGCTTGTCTTTGACAACAAGAACACCGAACATTTTTCCTATGATGTTATTTGGATCATCGGCTAAACCGAAGTTATGGTACCAGCTTTGCTGCTTACTTAGATGTAGCTGCACCTCTTCAGCCGCTAATATGCACAAGGGATCGGGCTGGTAATAAAAAGGAAAGGTAAATTTAGGCGCTAGGGTAAACATTGAAATGTCTGATGCAAAGGGGATAAAGCAAGCGTTTTGAGTTTCGGTCATAAGAGATTAAAAATTAACTGGTGGCTCTGTAGTTGAATAAAGCGCGTTAGATGAGCAATGCGTAATGTGGAAAGGCGCGCAGTCTATCATAGTGTGGTGTGCAAACGGGACGTTCTGCGCTAATTAATACATAACATATAAAGTTACAATATTGGGCTTGATGTATTGTATCGCGATACAGTTGTGGTAAATTAAGGTATCAGCCAGTTCCAACATAATAGAGGAAACACATGGATAATGAACCTAACGCGCGCCAGGGAATACAAGTCATTTCTAGAGCGGCAAATATTCTTAGAACGCTAGAGGGGCATCCAGAAGGACTCAGCTTAAGCGCAATTGCAAAAAATGTAAAACTAGCACGCTCAACGGTGCAGCGCATCGTTAATTCTTTGGCTTCAGAGGGCTTTTTAATTGCGGCGAGCCCGACCTCAAGGGTACGCTTGGGGCCAGGATTGGTATCTTTGGGCTCTGCAGCAAAAGCGGATATCGATCGGGTTTTATTGCCGCACATGAAAAACTTATCCGATGAAGTGGGCGAAACTGTCGATTTGTCAGTTCAAGATGCTGAAAACATGATTTTCATTGATCAGGTGACTACAGATGCACATCAATTACGTGCAGTGTCAGCTGTTGGCCATGCGTTCTCAATATACTGTTGTGCGAATGGCAAAGCGATGCTTGCCACTATGAGTGACGATGAAGTGATGGCATTTGTTGAAGCTCATCCAATCAAAGCGTTAACGCGTTCTACCATCACAAGTACCGAACAATTATTAACCGAGATTGCTAGTATTCGTAAAAATGGCGTCGCTTTTGATAAAGAAGAGCATTGTGAAGGGGTGTGCGCAATCGGCGTAGCCATTGAAGATCCTTATGGGCGCAATATCGCCATTTCGATTCCAGTACCGACTATTAGGTTTAACCGCAATAAGAAGCAACTTGCCGCGCGTCTACGTGAATACAAAACAACGATTGAACTGGCGCTAGGTAAGGGCGCAGTATGAGTGAAGGTTATAAAGTAAGTGAAAAAAAAGGTGCTATCTGGCGATAGCACCCTTTTTTACTTTATGTTTTCGGTTTTTAATTATTTAAGCAGGGACTGAGAGCTTCGATGACTTAACTGCTCCTATTTTTTGTATTTAATAAAACCACCGAGTGCAATTGCCCCGTAGGCAAACATCATAAATACCACGCCTGCCATCCAAAATGTTGTTACTGAGTCCATAAGTCACCTCTTTTAATTTACGCTAGTTATTTAGCTTTACTGAGAAAATTTGCGATCAGAGTACCCAACACAAGAATAAGGGCGATGATCACAATCGTTGTTAGAAAAATAGTCCAAAACATAAGGTTACCTGTTATTTAAATGTTAATTATTTGTTTGTTTTAGGTCAAGGTAAGTTTGGCTTTTGAAGTAGGCTTTATCACCTTTGATAAAATAGTTGGCAATAACGCCTACTATGATTGAAACGGTGAGCGCCATAACCGCATTGCTTTTAAACACGCCTAGGCCGGCTGCAATATCTGAAAAAGACCATACAAAGTTACATATCCAAACCACCCCAAGAGTAACAAGCGCGGCACTTGCGCTACGTTGCCAAAATAAGCCGTAAATAATGATGAAAAACACGGGTATTAACCAAGCAAATAACCAGGTCATAGCGGCAAGGATAGGTGGCAGAAACGAAGCAACAGCGATGGCTATGCCGGCCAAAACGACAATGGCAATTTGAGTGACTTTGGTCATTTGTGCTTCAGTAGCGTCAGGTTTAATTAACCCTTTGTATATATCGTTACTGAATATGGTGGCAGGGCTTAATGCTGTCATGGCAAAGGTAGATAAAATTGCTGCCAAAAATGAGGCCAACAATAACGCCGCTAACCAAGGAGGAAGAGACTCGACCAACATCTGCGTAGCCGCCTTTTTGGGACCTAGTTCAGCAAATTCAGGAATCGTCATGGCTGTTAAGCCAAGTACGACGGCGAACACACCAAACAAACCATTGGCCGGCGCGGCTATCCACAGCGCTTTTTTGATGGTTTTTTCATCTTTGGCAGACATAGCGGTTTGCAGTAGCATCTGATTAACCGACTGACTAAATAACACTGCGATAACGATACCTAGAGTAAAGGTCATCATTATTTGGGAGTTGCCAAAAACGGATATCATATAATCCATGTCTTGTGAGACGAAATGCTCGGTTACTGAATCAAAATTGCCGCCTGGCAAACGAAGGGCCATAAAAATAGTGGCTAAAATCAGCCCTATATACATGACAACCGCATTGATTAGATTGATCCAACCGACTTCTTTCATACCGGCTAACACCACGTAAAAAATACCAATCAAGCCGCCTGCTATGGCACCATTTTTAATTCCCCAACCGGTCATGGCATTGATTATGATGCCTAATCCTTGGGTTTCTATGGTGAGGATCCCAAAAATGATGCCAGCCATAACACACGACACCAGTACTCTTATGCCTTTGCCGAAAAGGTGTTCCAACAGTTCTGGTACGGTAGTCACTCGTAGGCGCCTGACCCACAAGCCTGTGCTGTAGCACACCACGACTAACAAAATCACATGGGCAATACTGAACCAAATCGCTGCGGCGCCAACACCCCAGACCATTTCAAATACACCAAGAATATGTGCTGTGCCCAAAACGGTAAGTGCCATAGTGGCAGCAACAACGCCAACTGGGAGACTACGCCCGCCAAGGGCGAACTCATTCTCACAATGTTGGTCGCCGTGCTTATTAGCGCGCTTTAGCCACAAGGCTACCCCACATATGGTGACAACTTCATAGAGTAGAACAATGAACAACATGCTGGTTTTCATAAAATCGCTCTTCTTATTATTAGTGGTCTGGCTATGAGCACCAACACATCGGGCGCTCAGAATTTGTTCTTTATATCACTATGCTAACCGGCTGAGTAACCGCCGTCTGCGTAAATGACATGACCCGTGTGAAAACTTGACGCATCAGAAGCCAAAAAGAGTAACGGGCCAGCAAGGTCTTCTGGCTCGCCTAAACGCCCCATAGGGATCCTGGCAAGAATATTTTCCCGGGTACTTTTACCAGGCTCATTATCTTCAAACATCCATGCGGTTAAATTGGAGCGAAACACAGTAGGGGCGATCGCATTCACAGTGATGTTGTGTTTACCCCATTCACAACCTAATGCTCTGGTAATGCCGTCAACCGCAGATTTAGAAGGACAGTAAGCTGAATAACCGGCAGGATGGCCTAATTTACCTCGAGCAGAAGAAACCAAAACAACTTTTCCGCCATTGCCTTGGCTCATAAATTGTTTGCCTGCGGCTTTACATAGTAGCCATGAATCACGCACGTTTGCATCCATCACTTTTTGCCAGCGCTCTGTGCTCATATCTTGGATAAGGTCAACGTCGTTGACCCCTGAACCTACTACCAGAATGTCTAGTTTTCCGTAGGTAGAAACGGCTTGTTCTACCATAGCGTCACATTCTTGTTCTGAATTTGGTCGGGTGTTGCGCGTGGCGACGTGTACACCTTCTTGGCGTAATGATTCGGCTAACGTTTCTAACCCTTCTTTGTTACCGCCGGTAAGTAACAAGTTACAGCCTGAGTTGCCAATAACACGGGCGGCTACCTGGCCAAAGGCACCCGTTGCACCGGTGATAAGAGCGACTTTGCCTTTTAAATCAAAAAGGCTAGCGGGATTGGCTAAATAGTTATTCATTTTTTGCTCTCCGGGTAAGGCATGATCACAAGCATGCTTACCATTTTATTGGTTTTATTGAGAATGCTACGCTGGGCGTTCGGGGGAATATGGCAGCTATCAAGCGGCCCAAGGATCACTTCTTTATCGTCATGGGTAACACTGATTGTGCCATCGAGTACCACATATATTTTTTCTACCGGTGATACATCGCCTGCTGCACCGCCGCCCGGTAAAAAATGCGATAAACCGACCCACACATTTTTAGTATCGCTTACATCCCAGCCTTGGATCCGAAGACCGCGCATATCGAAATGGCCCGGGGCTTGATAGGGCTTAGCCTCTTCAATTCTGGTTACGTTCATTTGCTGTCCTATTGCCATCTTTGTGACTTACGTTTTTAAATTAAATAGAGACGGCAAACACCTTTACACGCCCCGGTATTCATATGTGAAGCCTTAGAAGCTCACCTTGTCTTTGCCTTTAAGATTCAAGATTTGTCGCGCTTCTTCAGGGGTGGCTATTTCTAACGAGAACTCACTCAAAATACGTTTTATTTTCGAAACCTGCTGCGCGTTACTTGTTGCTAATTCACCGCGACCGATAAATAAGCTGTCTTCTAAACCGACACGCACGTTTCCGCCCATTAGTGCTGCTTGAGTAGAGAAGGGCATTTGGTTTTTACCTGCCGCCAATACTGACCAGTGATAATCATCACCAAATAATTTGTCAGCGGTTTTTCGCATAAACATCAAGTTGTCTTCGTCAGCGCCAATACCGCCCATGATCCCGAAGATAGTTTGTATAAAGAAGGGTGGTTTAATTAAGCCGCGATCAGCGAAATACGCTAAGTTATAAAGATGACCCACGTCGTAACATTCGTGCTCAAATTTTGTTCCGTGCTCGCCCATAATGTTCATGATCTTTTCAATATCACGGAAAGTATTTCGGAAAATAAAGTCGTCACTGTTACGAACGTAAGGTTCTTCCCAGCTGTACTTCCAGGACTTATATCGATCCGCTAATGGGAACATGGCAAAGTTCAAGCTGCCCATGTTGAGGGAACACATTTCGGGTTTTACTTCCATGGCGGCCCATAAACGTTCTTCCACTGTCATAGTGGGACTGCCGCCTGTGGTTAAGTTAATAACGGCGTCAGTACGCTCATTAATCGCCGGTAAAAATTGTTCGTATACTTTTGGGTCGCCAGTCGGTTCCCCCGTTTCTGGGTTACGCGCATGCAAATGTATAATTGATGCGCCAGCTTCAGCTGCATCTACTGATTGTTGAGCGATGTCTTCTGGTGTGAATGGCAACGCATCTGACATGGTTGGGGTGTGCATTGCGCCGGTCACAGCGCAGGTAATAATGACCTTTTTATTCTTTTTCATGATTTATCCTTTGGGATTCACAGTATTGACGAGGTATTTGCTGAGGTTTTCGCGCAGAGTTTGGGCGCTTTCTTCGGTCCAATGTTTGAAGCCATGACCTGATTTAATGCCCAGTTCACCTTTTGCGACTTTCTCTTTTAGGATGTCTGATGGGCCTGCGTCACGATTAATGCTGGCTAAAATAACGTTGTGAATATCTAAGGTTAAATCGAGGCCAACCAAATCGGCATTTTCTATTGGGCCAAGTACCGGCATACGTAAACCGAAACTGTTCTTCACTACTTCATCAATGCCTTCGGCGGTACACACACCGTCGTTAATTAACGCTATCGCTTCTCGCCATAACGCGTGTTGCATGCGGTTACCGACGAAACCAGGCACATCTTTTTGAATATGGACTGGTTTTTTGTCTGCAAATGCCAGCAGTGACATCATTCGATCAACGGTGGCAATCGCTGTTTTTTCGCTCTGTACCACCTCGACTAAGGGCACTAAGTAAGGAGGGTTCCACCAATGGCAACCGACAATGCGTCCGTTACATTCCATACCCTCAAAAATATCTTTGATAGGGATTACTGACGTGTTGCTGGCCAAAATGGTGTCAGGTGCTGCGTAACGCAAAATTTCTGTGAATATTTCACGCTTTAAAGGTAGTTTTTCTGGCGCAGCTTCAATAACAAAATCGGCATTGGCCACAGCCGTTTCTAAGTTGTCGCTTATCTGAATATAATCAAGCGAACTTAGGGATTCGGATAGGGCGGTTAAATTAGCCGCAATTTTCTGTTTAGCACCGTTACGTGCATTTTCTATAGGGTCGTACAAGGTTACTTGTATTGCTTTATTGGCAAACACTTGTGCGATACCGCAGCCCATTAGACCTGCGCCAATGACGGTAATTTGTGATGAAGAGAACATAGGACTATTCCTGCTTTGATATAAGGAAGGCATAAGCCTGTACACTAGATAAACTCTAGGGGGATAAGCCCCCCAGAGAACACTATGTACTTACTCTGTATCACCTTGCTCGATACGGTATTCACCTGAAGGGTCAACCATAGCGACCAAGCGCACCATACAGCCGTCGCCGCCTTTCCAGCGCCAAGGGAATGCCGCAAGGGTGCAGCGCTTACCTGTCACTTTGTCTAGTTCACCACCAACGTTTTCGATACCGCAAATTCCTGCGTTAAGTAGGGCTCTGTGGCAAGGTTCCCAATCTGGAAAATCTTCTTTGATGCCGCGACCACCGGTAAACTCACGATATTCATCTTCTAAATGAGGGATCAACGGGCCTGTGCCGTGTGGACCAATAGCAGTACCAAGGGGATGATCAAGAGCTTGTACATCGATGCCAACCATTTTGACTTTCTTTTTAGCAAGCCATTCGCCTGCTTCACGGTAAAGACCTGGGCCATAGTGGTAGTATTCAGCCGAATCAGCATAGGTGTGATGCCAACCTGTGTTGATAATAACGATATCCCCTTCACGAATTTTAGGGCGTACGTTTTCTAAATCTTCAGCGGTAATGACTTCCCATTTTTTCTTAGGAATTGATACCACCACACCGGCGCCAAAGAATCTTGGTAGTGGCATTTGGTCCATAAATGGTGTGCCTTCAACCACATGGGCGGGTGCATCAATATGCGTACCTGAGTGCATAACGGTGGTGATTTTTTGTGTCAAAACACCAGAGCGAGAATGACCGTGAAGACGCTCTATTTTTACATCTTCAAAATATGGCCAACAAGGCTGACCTAAACCCCACTCATGGCTCAAATCGTAAAACTGCATCCCAGTATCGTTACTTTTGTTTTCCTCATCGATCATTTTATCCATGTCGGTTTTAGGAATTCTGTGTACGCGTTTAATATCATTAATTTTCATATTTCACCTGTTCGCTATGTGGTACATCTGTATCGAAATTTGAGATTAGCAACTCGAAATTTAATTGTCAATAAATAGTTAATTAACTGTTATTTGTTGGGTTTTATGAAATTTGTCATTTAATAACAATAAGTTAGCTTGTTTTTTTGATGAGCTGTTCTTGCTGAAGTCGTTTAATTCACAAAAAATATACATTTTGTTGACATGGTTTTGGTCTCACGGTAGTTTAAATATTAAGCGATACCTCTGTATCATAATGCGGTCATGGATGGTTTTGGCTGCTTTGTTCGAATACCTATAAATAAAAATAAAAGGACACTGTGGATGAAAAAAATGAAACTGAATAAAATTACGACCGCACTAATAACAGGCTTAGTCGGTTGTGCGATAACAAGTATCAATGCACAAACTACAAGCAGCCAAACCTCGAACTCACCGACCTTAGAGGTGATTGAAATTACGTCACAAAAGCGAGTGCAAACCCTGCAAGAAGTCCCTGCCACGGTAACCGCGGTATCCGGTGCGCTGCTTGATGAATACGGTATAGACGACTTGTTTGAAATGGCTGATTTAGTACCTGGCATGGTGTTTTCGCGGGCGCCGGATGATGGATTAGCATTGACGTTACGTGGTTTAGGTACGCCAGCGAGAACACAATCATTTGATCAATCTGTGGCGCTGTTTCAAGACGGTATGTTCGTGGGTAAAGGTCGAATGTACTCAGCCGCTTTTTTTGATGTTGAACGTATTGAAGTGATTAAAGGAACGCAAAGTACCCTGCTAGGGAAGAACACTAGCTTAGGGGCAATTAGCGTGATCTCTAAAAAGCCGAGTGATGTATTTGAGGGAAATATAAAGGTTGGGCGAGAATTTGAAAATGGTGGTTGGTCAGTCGATGGCGGACTTGATATCCCCCTTGCTGATAATTTTAGCGTTCGCGTAGCAGGGCACTATATTGATCAAAATGGGTGGGTTGAAAATTTAGCAACTGGCAGAGACGTTCCTGAGGATAATGACACAGGACTGCGCATCACTGCCTTGTATGAACCCTCGGATTCATTGACGATAACGGGTGTATATCAGCGCTCAGATAGTGAACGCATTGGCAACGGTTATCAATTTGTAGATAACGGAAATTATTTTAGCGATGAAGTACTAGGGATCATTGGTGAAGCACAACTGGACGATACAAAAACGGCAGTGTGTTCACAGTGCCCTAATCAAGAAAGTTATCATGATACTTCGGTTGATACGTACAATGTAACCGTAGAAAAAAGCCTTGAAGACTTTACCTTAACGTCAATTACGTCGTACGCAAATTATGACATAGAGTTTTACGATGACTTTGATTTTGGTAATGCTTTTGATGAATTCACCTACGTAACAACCGGGCAGGTAGATTACTACAGTACTTATTTCAAACGCGGTGAAAGCTATAATCAGTTTTCTCAGGAACTTCGACTAGCGTCAGAAGGGCGAGATGATTTCGATTACATGATGGGCTTATTTTATTTCAAAAGTGACTGGGATTCTCTAGAAGAACAATTTTTTAATACACCAAATTTTCCACCTGACAATGCAGGTCAATTGTTTAACGGCTCGTTCGGCAACGACTTTAAGCAGAAAACCGATACGATTTCAGCGTTTATCCAATATGATATGTATTTAACAGACAAGCTGACTGTATCAGGCGGCCTGCGCTACACGGATGAGAACAAAGACGTGCAGTTTGATCGCACTCCAGGCGAATTATCGACGCTTTGGAATACAGTGGTTAATCCGCCTTTTGAGTCAGAATTAAATTTCCAAGATAGTTTCTTAAACGGCAACGTAAGCGCTAAATACGACTGGAGCAAAAATACCGTAGTTTACGCATCCTACGGTTTGGGTAGCAAAACAGGGGGCTTCGCAGAGTCCGCAGAGGTGAGTAGCGCTGACCCCTCGTTGAACGTGGAAGACGGGGGCGCGCGTGTTGCCACTGAGGAAACCAGTACCTATGAACTGGGCTCTAAAATGGTATTACTTGATAACAGCATGAATTTGAACCTTGCACTGTTCTACACCGATATTGATGATTTTCAAGAAACCTCCTTTTTCGTCACCGGCGGCAGCGCCGCATTTCTTACACAAAACACTGATGTAGAATCGAAAGGGTTTGAGATCGATAGTAAATGGCAAATCTCAGATGATGTTCAATTAAGTGGTGCTGTGACCTTCGCCGATTCAACCCATAAAGACGACGGTAGTGATTTAGCGCAGGCGCCAAAGTGGACAGGAAACATTGGATATTTATATACCACAGAGCTAGAAGCTTGGGATATGCACATGCGCTCAAGTGGTTTCGTGCGGTATCGAGACAGTATGGTCAGTCAAATAAACGAAACATATCCATCGGATAGCTTAACCACATTAGATTTCACCTTAGGTCTATTTTCAAATGACGATACCTGGGAGGTGATGCTTGTGGCGCAGAATGTGACTAATGAACGTGCTAGTGACTTCAGTGGACCGCCAGCGGCACCGATTGGTGCTATTTTAGGCGCGCCAATTGGTGATCAGGGTATAACATCTGAAACCTTAAACATTCAACGTACAGTCAAATTGCAAGTGAGTTATCATTTTTATTAACCCGTCTTTAGATGCTCTATAAATTTACCGCATGAATAAATGCGTTGGATTTGAAACAATCTAATCGGCTACTGCAAATACCCAATATGTTTGATGCATGCTGGGTATTTTTTCATTAATTACGTCATCGTATTTAAATACAATTTATTTCATTTAAACGTTTAAATTCATGCAATTTTAATTGGATTTTTAAGCGGCCATTCACTACTTTTAATGAAGGAAGAATTAAATAATACCAATTCCATTAAATTTTCGCTGAGTGGTTAATTATTTATTGGCGTTGGTATAAACGTCTATGAAGTTGGATTTTTTCATAAGTGAATAAAGGATTAGTTATGGAAATTGCAGCACCTCAGTTACGCCTACAACATTTCACCCCTTTTTCAAAAATTACATTGGCAATTTGTTTAAGTTCATCACCTCTTTGTTATGGTGCTGACAATATTGCTGAGCAGAACAAACCAAATAGCAAATACGAGGCTGAATTAGAGCGTCAACGCATTTTACTCATCGAGCAAGGCCAACAAATTGAAAAGTTAACGCAGATGATCAATGCCTTAACGGCCAAAGAGGTTAACACTCAATCTGCTGCATCGACTGACCAAGCAGCGCGTCGTAAAGCACAAGCTGATAAACCAGCAAAACAAACTGAACAAAACGTAGCGCAAAATAAACCTGTTGGCCAAGCACCGCCAAAATCGTCAAGCGCAATAGAAGCAAGTGCAATCCCAGAGCTTGGGGATACCGTAAGCGGTGTGCTAACCGGTAAAGGTACATTGGTGCTAGAGCCTTCATTTGGTTATTCATATACGGATAATAATCGCGTGTTTTTGGATGCGTTTTCATTCATTCCGGCCCTTGTGGTGGGGTTAATCGATTTACGAGAGATTAAACGTCATAGCTTTATCGGTAGCATTTCTGCGCGTTACGGCATAACAGAACGTTGGGAAGTGGATTTGAAAGTGCCCTATATCGGTCGAAATGACAGTCAACGCTCGCGGCCGGTCAGTATCGGGGTCAGCGAAGATGAAATCTTTAATGCCAGTGGCCATGGAATAGGGGATATAGAGCTTTCGACTCGCTACCAACTTAATACACCAACCGATGGTGGCCCCATATACGTGGCAAATTTAGTGGCCACGATCCCCACCGGTACCAGCCCGTTTGAGGTGGAATTTATGCAATCAACGCCTGGAGCGGTGTTTCCCACTGAGCTACCAACCGGTTCTGGTTATGTGAGTATTCAGCCGAGCATTACTGCTATATATGCTACTGATCCAGGGGTGTTTTTCGGTAATTTAAGTTATGGCTATAACATGGACACCGATGAGGAGGTGGGTAATGTTGACCCTGGAGACAGCGCTGGCGTGAGTTTTGGTTTAGGGGTATCGTTTAACGAGCGAACTTCTATTAGTTTGAGTTATTCACATAAACACGTTTTAAAATCAAAAATTAACAACATGAAAATTGACGGCAGCCAGCTTGATATTGGTCAGTTAATTATTGGTTATTCATTTCGTTATTCGCTTAAAACCAATATCAGTTTATCGTTGGCGATTGGCGTGACCGATGATGCTCAAGATACACGTCTAAATTTCAGATTGCCGGTAACCTTCTAGTGATGCACCTCAGCAATAGTGCTAGTGATGTTGGATTTTATATTTAACGATCGTTAACGTGATAGTCACTAGGGCGACAAGCGCGTTTACAACATTGCGGCGTCTAGGTAAGCGGGCTAGGCGCGCACAGTAATCAAAACCGGTGTTTACGCCAGAGTATTAAAGTCTTTTATTCGAACTTAGTGGTGGGCGCGGGCGTTAAAGTATGTGTTATATAATTGGTCCTGAGCAAACGCTTGTTTAGCGTGCTCAATATTTTTGATGGTGATATCGATATTGGTTATCGCTGAAAGGGTTTGATTATCAAGGGTGTTTTGTAAAACAGTATTAAAGGTACTATTTGGTAGTACCGAGTTTAGGGATAGTTCATCTTTACCCAATTGCGCGAAGTCTTGTGGTGTTTGAAAATAGGTGTGGCTTGTTAACTCCCCGTTTTGAAAGAGGTGTTTTTGAAAGTTAAGATCAACAACTACACCATTACCAAGCACAAATCCACCACGTAATGTGGCAAGTTTCTCCTCAGAAACGGGTTGCCAATGTATTGTGTCATGCTCGTCCATAGCCAAGCCAGGTGTATTCTTTGCGTAACTCGGTACTGAAATCAAAATGATACTTAGCGCACTTATTAAGGTCGTTTTTCCCTGAAATAGACTTTGTGTTTTCATCTTTTTATCCTTAAAAGTCGACACTGGAGGGTTGTAGTACGTTAAACAGACCTAAACTGGCGTGGTCGACCGCTAGCCCTAGATTTGCTCGAACTAGGTGGTCATTTTTCTGATCACTTTGGTACTGACTCACGGCAATGTCTTTGTAATCTTGAATGACAAACAATATCCGGTTGTTCCACATTTCCCTAAATTCCGCCATTTTTATTGATTTCAAACCAATAGCGGGATCGCCCACAAGCACTTCAGAAGCACTACTGCCTTTTATGATCACAAAATGCATATAGCCATTGTTATTAATAATGGTAATCGCGGGAAGTTGAGCGCTGGACAGCTGTTCCAATGAGATTTTAAAGCCGTTTGAGCGGTAACCTCTGCGTGCAAGATACTGCTTCATATCAAGTAACGAGAACCCTTGGTGTTTAATTTTTTCTTTATTGCCATGTTCAAACATATCCTTGAACACACTTAGCTCATTCACTTCGTCGTTATAATGAAACGACAGTAGGCTGGCGAGCGTTGCTGAACCACAACTAAAGTCATACTTTTGTTTGTAAATTGTCTTAAAGCGAAGCTCACTTATGCTGGCGACTTTAATGGAAAACTGCCCATTAAAATCAACAAGTCCGCTCAAAGCCGGGTAGGTGGTAAACAACATGGTTAAACACAGTAAAAGTCTCATAGTACGCCTATTCATCCGTTAATTAGGTGCGATAGTGACTGTTATGATGGTCGATTCCTGAATAATGACGTTGTTGCCGGTATTTTGAATAATAGAAAACACACCAGAAGCATCATTAAATGAACCTCGATCAATTGAATTATTTCCCGTTACACTGTTGGCGTTGTAGTTGTCTGTTAAAACAGCTTCTAAATGGCTGTTGTTTGTTACATCAACAACACCCCCCATTCCACGTTCTTGCTCTAAGTCACCAAGCAAAACAGGGGTTATCTCATCAATAGTGGGCTTTGCTGTGCCGCTAAGTGCAATTAGCATGAGTAAGGGAAATAGAGTAAATACGCTAGTAATGTTAGATATTTTCTTCATAGCCCGTGTCCTTTTTAATAAGTTGCTGGCAAAACGCCAGCAACTTATATTTCCTTAAAACGAAACCTACAATATCGATGTTATTGAGGGTTCACATTTACATTTCCTTGGAAGGATACTTGTTGTTGCGCTAAGGCATTGTGCCCTAAATTCTGCACATTTTGATTGATACCCGCGGTGCCGTTGAAGGTATCTGACATATTATTGTTACTTGCAATTGTTGACTGATTGTCAAAGCTGTAAGTCACATAATTACCTGTCACAGAACCCGTTAGGTTAGACTCATTGACACTGTAAGTGGTGGTGGCAACGCCACCATTATTCGCAGCAGATGTGCCCCAGCCCTCAGACCATGCAGAGCTATTGTCACTGTTGTCGCTGTTATCGCTATTGTCACTGTTATCGACAGACGCGGTGCTACCACCGTTAGCTGAAGCTCCGCCTTCTGCAGCACTCGCGTAACTGTTATCACTGTTGTCGCTGTTATCGCTGCTATCACTGTTGTCTACAGTTGCAGTGCTGCCACCGTTCGCTGATGCGCCTCCTTCTGCCGCATTCGCGTAACTGTTGTCACTGTTATCGCTGTTGTCTGAATTATCAGAGTTGTCGGAATTATCTGAATTATCAACATTCGCAGTACTGCCACCGTTCGCCGATGCTCCGCCCATTGATGAATTCGCATAGCTATTATCTGAGTTATCTGAATTGTCAGAATTGTCAGAGTTATCACTATTGTCTGAGTTATCAGAGTTGTCGCTATTGTCGGTACTCGCTGTGCTTCCGCCATTGGCTGATGCTGAGCCCATTGCGTTTGCACTAGCGTAGCCATTATCACTACTGTCGCTGTTATCAACCGACGCTGTGCTGCCACCATTAGCTGCTGCCGATCCCATTGCGCTGGCACTTGCCATACTGTTATCTGAACGGTCAGAGGTAGCGGTACTGCCTCCATTTGCTGCTGCATCTGATGCAGAAGCATAGCTGTTATCGCTATTGTTGCTGTTGTCAGAGTTGTCAGAGTTATCTGAACTATCGCTGTTATCTGAATTATCAGAACGATCACTCATTGCCATGCTGCCATTGTTCGCTGTGGCCTCAGTCCCCATAGCGTAGCTATTGTCACTACTATCTGACGATGAGCTATCAGAGTTATCAGAATTATCTGAGTTGTTGCTGTTATCAGAATTATCACTGTTGTCTGAGTTATCTGAACGGTCTGTCATCGCCATACTGCCGTTATTTGCCGCAGAGTCTGTGGCTGAAGCGTAGCTGCCATCGCTGCTATCACTGTTGTCAGAACTATCAGAATTGTCGCTGTTATCCGAATTATCTGAATTATTACTGTTGTCAGAGTTATCCGAACGGTCGCTCATGGCCATACTGCCATTATTCGCAGCAGACTCAGTAGACGATGCATAGCTACCGTCACTCATATCACTGTTATCTGAGTTGTCCGAGTTATCCGAGTTATCTGAATTATCAGAATTGTCGCTGTTATCGGTTGCAGCCATACTGCCGTTGTTAGCGGCTACTTCACTGCCTGACGCGGAACTACCATCGCTATTGTCACTGTTGTTGGAATTGTCACTGTTGTCAGATGCGTCCGAATTGTCCGAGTTATCACTATTGTCCGTCGCTGCCATACTGCCGTTGTTGGCCGCTACTTCACTACCTGATGCCGAACTTGCATCGCTGTTATCTGAAGAATCAGTGCTGTTATCTGTGGTTGCAGTAGAATTTTCGTTTGCTGCTGCTGATGAGTCGCCTGTGCTATCCGCACTTGCCGTTGCTGTTTGAGATTCAGCCACTTCCGTGGCGGTGTTTGTTGGGTTTGCCCACACACTGGTCGCTGAACCGAGTATGATTGTCATGCTTGCTGCTAATAAGCTTTTATTAAATACTTTCATCTTTTATGCTCCATTAAAAAACGATTTGTCACCATTCACGGATAATCTCACTGGAAATAGCAACGCTTAAATATTCAAAAATATACAAAGGGAAAGGGAACTGTGTCCTGTTCTTTTTCTCCCGCAATTACTGTAGTTAATCGGAAGCTGAAAATTCCATCAAGCGCACATTAAAAACGCCTTAAAATTACTTTTTTGCGACAGTACATCTTTAATGGGTTTAATTTGTGGGTAATTTAAATTCTCTTGTTAGGCAATGAACTGCAACTTGTTATTTTCTCTTTAGTTATTGCTAACGCTATATTGAAATTCATTTTCAAGAATGGATCTGAACAGGGCGTGCAGGTAATAATTCAGTCATTAAATTATGCTAAATATTGCTTTTTTAAAAATTCACTGTCTGTTTTTTTTACAATCGTCGCTATTTCTGGTGATAAGAATTTAACTTTATCTATTAAGTCTCGGTAATCATTAAATATTATATTATGTGGTTCGTTTTTTGCTTTTTAATAAAAGTTTGATGTGAATTAATCAGAGATTATTACGATAGGATTCTGTTTTATATTCCCAAAATATGCTGTCTTGTGAGTTGAGTCCGTCTGATTATGCTAGATAAAGGATTAGATGATGACGCATTCTCAAGCACAGCAAGGCATGCTGGTAATATCCGATGACAATTTTTTAATTGGTGTGTTGACCGGGTTAAGCGTAGCCAACCATTTTTCATTTCGCTCAGTGGCGTTAAACGACCCACTTTCGCTCGACTCAGTTAACCGTGTATGTAAAGTGGTGCTAATTGATTTACGTACAATTAGGTCAGAACTTTTAGCGTCGCACTTTGAGGTCTTGCACCAAATAAATCATGTATACAAAATCCCAGTGTGTGCGGTCGTGAATCAAAATAATTCAAGGCTTGCTGAAAATTTACCTTGGGTTGATTATTTTACTGACGTCGATTTGATTGCAAAGTTAGACGGTTACTTACCTCAGATTGGCGTGAATAACACTAACTTAAGAGATGAAAGGCGTCACAAAGAAAGAAGAGGTGCCATAGATAGACGAGGCATCCCCGCTATTTTTAGTTCTGAGCAAAGTCACCATACTGCTCGAGTACTAAACGATGTGTTGCCCGATGAAGAAACGAGTTTTGTTTTAGGGCCATTTGTTATTGATAACAACAGTAGAACGGTGCACTGTCAGGGCAAAAATATTATGCTGACGGCGAAAGAATTTAAATTGTTCACCTTATTGGCTCAAGTGCACGACCATGTGTGTAGCACGGAAAAAATCATCGAAAATTTATGGCCAGATACTCGCCGTGCGAACAAGTCAGATTTATACCAATATATGCACCTACTGCGTAAAAAAGTTGAAGTAGATCCTGACAATCCTAGGTGGATACTCACAGTTAAAGGGGTGGGGTATCGCTTGAATACCAATACCTTTCTTTCCTAAATCTATCGGTCCGGGCTTTTGTTCAGTGTTTTCACTGTTTAAAAGCGCTCTCGGTTCGAAAGCGCTCTCGGTTCGAAAGCGCTCGCAATTTAAAAGCCCGCACGATTTGAAAGAGTACAACCATTAGCCCATAACGACGCTCTTATCATAAAACGCTGAACGCATTCTAAGCGGGCGCTTGTTGATGTGGATTGGTTCTACACCGAGGCAGCACTATTTAAGTTGATTAAACAGCGCTGTCACGTTTTCTATCAAATGTTGCTTAAATGCATTGATGGTGGGGCTCAATAAGCGCCTTTCAGCGCAAATAAGGTTTAAAGGGAATGTTTCTCCGTGCCAACCATCGATATCAAGTTCTACTAAGCGTCCGTGTATTAAATCTTGAATAATATCTAGCTTCGATTTGCGAGCGATACCTTTGCCTGCGATTGCCCATTTTCGGGTAATATCACCGTCTTTACACTGGCGGTTACCTGTTACGTCTATGCTGACGCTTTTGTTTTCTTTACTGAATGTCCAGCGCGTGTGCAACGTATCGTTGTGACCGTGACACAAGCAATTGTGTTGAGTGAGTGCTTGCAAGGAGCTAGGTGTCCCAAATTGTTCGATGTAAGCGGGTGATGCACATAAAACAGGCACATTTTGCGCCGCAATAGGAATGGCGATAAAACCAGAGTCCTTGGGTTTTCCATAGCGTAGGGCTAAATCAACCGGTTGACTGTATAAATCAGCTGGGCTGTCTGAAAGCTGTAAACGCACCTCGACTCTTGGGTGAACTTCCATAAAACTATCAAGCCAAGGAAGTAATAGATTGCGTCCCATATCCGAGGGTGCAGAGAGTTGGATAACACCGCTTAGTTCTGCATCCTGACTGTGTATTTCCGTGGTGGCTTCATCCAGTATTGTCAGAGCATTAGTGCAGTGGCGTAAGAATTGTTCGCCTTTTTGGGTTAAACGCAAATTGCGTGTTGAGCGAATAAATAACAGCACGCCTAAATCTGCTTCAAGACGTTTTAGCGAAGCACTGACCACAGCGGGGGAGAGGTCCATCTTTCTGGCGCAGGCTGACAAGCTGCCTTGTTGCGCAGTTCCACAAAATAAACGTAGATCTTGAATGTTCTTCATCGAACCTATTCACTTTCAAATAATTTTTGAAATTTTTTCATGAGACGCGATTTTTTTCAATTATTAGCAGCGTAAAAACTAAAAATAAGGGCGAACAAGTGGGTTAGGTAGATTGAGTTTGAGGAATGGAATGTGAATAACCAGCGCGTTTAGATAATGCGCACTAAAAAACACAAAAATAAAAGGGCTAATTTACTTAGCCCTAAACCAATACAAATGATTAAGCTTTATTTGGGTTAATAATATATTTTCCACCGGTCGATTTCGCGTTGTACTTGGCGATAATTTCTGGTGTGAGCGCCTCTTCAAAAGAAAGCTCTTCGCTAGATTCAATCGCAAAGGTAGTGTTGATTTCATCCGCTACACGTTTGTGTAATTCAGCTACTTTTGGTGCATCTAACTTGCCTAAGAAGCGCATCAATAACCAACCACCGACGCTCCACGTCATACCAAAGGCGCGATTTAACACTGTGGGTGAGAAATCAAGGCCACCATAAATGTACACTTGTTTGTTGTCCAAAGAGCCGTAGGTATTGAACCCAGTGGCATCTTTACTACCAACGGCTTCCATAGCAGTCAGTATATCGCTTGCTAGTTCGCCACCGCCAATGGCATCGAATGCGAGCGTTGCACCTGTGGCTTCAATCGCTTTGTATAAATCTTTCTTGTAGCTATCGCTTGATGAGTTAACAACGTACTTGGCACCAATTTGAGTTAATAAGTCAACTTGCTCTTGCTTGCGCACGATATTCACCAGCTGCACACCTTCAGCAAGACATATTTTGTTTAGCATAATACCAAGGCTAGAGGCTGCTGCGGTATGCACCAATGCCGTGTGGCCTTCCATACGCATCGTTTCTACCATACCTAGGGCAGTAAGCGGATTAACAAATGAAGAAGCTGCCGCTAATGGTGTTGTATCGTCATGATGTACAATACACGCTTGAATAGGCACGCACGCATATTGGGTGTACGAAGCGCCCGTAAGAACAGCAACGGTTTTACCGATTAACGCTTGCGCTTTTTCACTATCACCAGCGGCAACCACAACGCCTGCGCCTTCGTTACCAATTGGTAATGTTTGGTCTAAACGAGACTTAACCCGCCCCAACATGCCTTTATGAATAGGTGCGGTAAGTGTGGTTTTATCGTCGCTCAATTGTGCCTTAGACAGATCAGCTGGGCCAAACATAGGCCACATATCGGATGGGTTAATAGGTGAGGCTTGCATTTTAACCACAATTTCGTGGGACTTTGGTGAAGGTACATCCACTTCTTTTAAGTTAACGCATAATTCATTATCTGATGATATGTGGGTAAATAACTGTTTGGTTTTATTCATTTTTTCATCCTTTCCTGTCATGTGGAACTCTGAGAATAAGGTGTATTTCTCAACGTAAAATTGATGTTCGTTCGAATAATCAAAAAATTAACATGGGGATAGGTGTGGTACGAGTCAATAGAAATGTTACATGATCATCACTGTTATATATTAAACGCTTACATATCAACCGGGTGCTGTTGTGCGGTGAAAGCGCAAGCCGTTAAAGTGCAAACCATTTAAGTGCGAGCCGTTATACATTAGCACTGGTGAACGATGTGACCACTTTGATTTTATCTTTATGGGCACCTGATTCAAAAAAACCAGTAGCGATGTCGGTTACATTTGCGCTAGGTGCATTAATACACTCGATGCCAACCCAAGCGTTGCGCCCGTTGTTCTTAGCTTCATATAAACAGGTATCCGCTAAGGCAATTAAGGTTTGCCAATCATTCGCTTGGTTATAGTGCAATGCACTAGGGTAACAGGCGTAGCCGACGGAGCAGGTGTGGTAGGTTGAGGCACCGTTTGACAAGGTAAAAGGGGTAGCACCCACCTCATCTAAGAGTCGTTGGGCTAAATTGCTTGCGTCTGAGCGGTTAATAAAACGCGCGACTCCCACAAATTCTTCGCCTCCCCAGCGCACGATATAATCTGACTGCCTGAATACTAACGCCAAACGTTGGGTAAGTTGTTGTAATACTTCATCGCCCGCGCCGTGGCCGTATTCATCATTTACGCGTTTGAAGTGATCCATGTCGATCATGAAAACGACTATATCAGCTTGCTGAGGCTGGGGTGTTTTGCCATCATGCCAATCAGTGTAAACACGCTGGCTTTTTTCTAAATCTGCGCCAATTTGATTCTCTAAAAAGCGCCGATTATGCACCCCTGTTAACTTGTCCGTTAGACTAATGGCCTCCATTTCTTGATAGGCGGCTTGTAACTCAATGTTCTTTTGTTCTAATTCAGTTGTGCGAAGGGCGACTTCTCTTGTTAAGCGTTTATTCAAATTACGCTGATTTATGCGGCTGTAAATCAACACAAACAATACAAAGATGCCCACTATGCCAGCGATACTTACGTTTCTACCTAACTCGAATTGTTCTTGTTTAACTTTGCTTAACGCTTTTTCCTGTTCGAGCAGTTTAATTTGCTGAGCACGGCGTACAAACTCTGTTTGTGACTGTAATGTGGCAATAGTATTGATGCGACTAGCGTGCAGGGTTTCATCTTCGAGCTTCTTTTGTGCCAGCAATGCATCAAAGGCTAGCCGTAATGCATCTTCTTTAATATAGGCTTGTACGCGAAGAGCTTCTAACAGGGCTTCATCATGTGTTTCGTTGTTGCTTTGTGCTTGCGCAACTCCGGCGTTTATATGCTGTATCGCTAACTTAGTATCGTCACTTTTAAGTGCTAAGCTGGCTGAAAGTCGATAGGCGTCAACCAGCAAACTTTTGTAATTCTGTTTAATTGCTCGCTCGATAACCCCGTCTAATAGCGCTCGGGATTGTTCAAGGTTGCCCAGTTCCATTTCCAATCTTGCCATTGATGTCAACGCCCAATCGGTATCACGCGGCGCTTGAATTTGTTTAAACAAGGCAAGGGCAGTATTAAGATGTTCTTGCGCTTTTTGATAATCGCCTAACTCAACGTATTGATAACCCACTTTGTTATGGCTGTAGGCAATGTATTTTTTCCCTCCAGATGCGAGATCGATCGCCAAAGCATCTTTGAAGTAGTTTAGCGCTAGCGTGTGGTCGCCCATCAACCTGCGGAGATCGCCTAAGTTATAAAGTGCACTGGCGATACCGTCTTTGTTTTCTAATTCGTAATGTAATTCAAGCGCTTGTTGGTGTGCTTGGGCTGCACCTTCAAGTAGCCCCATTTTCTCAAGCACTAAGCCGATACTGTTATAGGTGGACGCTATCGCAGGCTGGTCGTTTAGTTGCTGGCTGATTTGCATAGCCAAATAGATATATTCCAAGGCTTGAGGGTAATTTGATTGGTATCGATAGGTTAACCCAAGTTGACGATAAGCTTTGGCTAGGCCCACCTGATTGTTTTGGGCTTCATAAAGACCAATGGCTTGATTGAGCAGTTCATGTGCCGGCTCATAGTTATTGCGCTCCATGGCGTTGCGAGCTTGTTGAAAATAGCTATCCGCAATGGAAATGGGCGTATTTTCGGCTAAGGCCAGTTGATGAAACTCACCAGTTAGTGTCTCTGCCTGGTGGATATCGCCTTGTTTACGCGCATGCTCTATAGCCCGTTTAAGTATACTTACGTCTGAAAGGGTCTTTTTACCACTAGGGAGTGAACTTGTATTGACTTGAGCATCAACACTGAAGAGTGAGCACTGCGCGAAAAATAATGTTATCCATGCAATTACCTTTACGAGTGGGAACCCCGAATTCAAAGGTCGTCTCCGTTACTGTTATGAGCGGCTTAATAATTTGAATGATTATTACATGAGTCAATTTACATCGGTAGAGGTAATTGCCTGTTTTCTGTTCGCTTTTATGTGTTGGGACAAGAAGCGCGTTAGCTCGAACCTATGTGTTATGGCTAATCATATGACGCGAATCACCAGCTTGACACCATTAGTAACAAAGTGACATCAACTTGTTGTTGGTTAGCTGCCATATTATTAATATGCATGGCATTGTTTGCTTTTGTAGAGTAACAGCAAGCCGTTTCCCTTAACGCAAGATTCCTTAACGCAATGCTCGTTAAAACAAGTCCCTTAAAAAGTGAGAATGAGGATAGTGATGAAAGTGTATTTAACAACCCTCTACAGAGATAACAAATCTGTGCTGTTATTTATTGTGCTTATGTGCGTTTTTAGAAGCGCCATAGCCGATTGGAACGAAGTACCCACTGGCTCTATGCAACCCACCATCGTCGAAGGGGACCGTATTTGGGTAAACAAGCTAGCCTATGATGTCAGCACACCGTTCGTGAATTATTCCTTGTTAAAACTCGCCGACCCAGTACGTGGTGACATTATTGTGTTTGAATCAGCACCGGCAGATAAACGCTTGGTAAAACGGGTCGTGGGGATCCCAGGTGATACGATCGCGATGATTGACAACGTGTTGTATATCAACCAGCAACCTTTGAGTTATGAAAACAACGTCGCCAAAGGGCATTTTAGCGAAGTGACCGAAAACCTACTTGGTGTGCAACACCGTATTCGCGTAGCGAATAACGGCTCTCGGTTATCTAGCTTCACGCCACTGACTATCCCAGCTGATTACTATTTAGCCATGGGAGATAACCGAGACAATAGCGCAGACTCTCGGGTCATTGGTTTAATTCCCCGAGACGAGATTATTGGCCGCGCGAACAAGGTCGTGATGTCTTTGAATTATGACAACTATTATTTGCCAAGAACCGAGCGGTTTTTACACACCTTACTGTAAGCGTGTGATAGATGCGTGTGTTAGATGCTTGATGACCTAAGTCGGCTGTGATGGTGGCTAAACCGCCGATTTATGACGCTTCTCAATCGCTGAAAACCATTTGAAACTCTCGGCAACATGCTCATGCCAATAAGCCCATTCATGGGTCCCTGCATACTCCTGGTATGCGTGGCTAATTTTTCGCGCAATTAGCTGTTGATGTAACCAGCGATTAGCGTCTATTAAGCTGTCATCTGTGCCACAATCGAAGCGCAGGGCAGGGCGAGTGTCTGTGGTTTTATCAAACCAATGTAATAGGTCAGCTTCGCGGGGTTCCTCACAACGATAAAATGACAACGGCGTTTCTACAAATTGGGCCATATCATCCAATTGTGTAATCGACGAATGTGCTGACACACCACTAAAGCACTCTGGGTACTTAGCTCCAAGGCGCAAAGCGCCGTAACCCCCCATGGATAATCCACTGATATACCAGCGACTTTTGTCTGTAACCTGGCTTGGGTGTAGGGTTTTTATTGCGTTCACCACATCATCCATGATCCACTGTTCGTAGTTACCTTTATCGGCAAGCGGCAAATAGGCTGAGCCGTCTAATAAACCGCCGTCTGAGGGCATCACCAATAAAAACTCTTCTAAGCCTTCGGCGCGTAGTTGCTCGTAGACCTTGTGTACTCCACCAAGATTCATCCACACCCAGTGATTACCGTAAACGCCGTGGAGTAAGATCACTACGGGGATATCTCGCTGCGTTGTGTCCGCGTTATACACGCTGACATCGTGGCGCCCGCCTAAATGACTAGAGTGAATAGAAATATAACGCGTATGCGCCGGTGTAAATTGTGGATCTGATACTTCTAACCGTAAAAGGCTCATGCCAGTTCCCCTTCTAATAAGTGATAATTAACAAGAACAAGGTTTAGCTATAAAGAGGGCTCAACAAACGTTATCGGATGAATGCTAGACCGCGTTCGTACAAGCAGCTAATGGCCTTGTAGGACTAAGAAAACACAACCACGCCCTTGGCTATCCGCCCATTGAGCATATCATCAAAGCCTTGAGCGACGTTTTTCAGTGAATATGTTTTTGTCACTAATTCGTCAAGTTTGAGTTGCCCGCTACAGTACAAATCAAGCAACGCAGGAAAATCGACCTGGGGGTTACATTTACCGTACAAAGGATTAAGGTAAATTTTATCCCATTCAAAAAGCTCACAATTGAAATCAATTCGCTGTTCAATACCGCTGACTTGTACCGCCGTGCCTGCATTGCGTATCAACGCCAGTGGCGCAGACCCAAGCGCAGGGATTGCCGTGCATTCAAAGGCATAGTCTGCCCCGCGGCCGTCTGTCATTTCTCTTACCAAATCGCGCATCTGTAAGAAGTCCACATCGTCTTGAATCGATATCAGGCCATGAGTTGCGCCAAATTGTTTGGCTTGAGCTAATCGTTCTTGATTGATGTCGATAGCGATAATTTTACGCGCCCCGGATATGCGGGCGGCTTGAATAACATTTAAACCAACACCACCACAACCGATAACGCACACCGTACTACCTGCTTTTAACTGAGCAGCATTGACCACAGAGCCATAGCCTGTCATTACACCGCAACCAACGATTGATGCAGATGAGAAGGGGACGTCATGCTCAAACTTAACAATGGCTGCTGCTTTGACCACAGTGTATTCACTCAAGGTACCCAAATGAAAAGAGCGTTCGACAGATTGCCCGTTTTGCGTTGTGGCGCCCGCATGGGCATGGCCGCATAATCCGTTGCCGCAAACTGGAGAATGGTTTTCACAAATATGTACATTGCCTTGCTGACAAGCGAAGCAGTGTCCACAGGGGATAGACCAGTTAAGGATCACCTTATCGCCAACGCACAAACCCTGTACACCTTCACCAACCGCGTCAATCACACCAGCACCTTCGTGACCGACCACGAATGTTTTGTTCCAATTTTGGATTGAGTCCCAGTCAGTGTGGCATAAACCGGATGCCAGAATTTTAACCCGCACTTCCCCTTCTAGGGGCGGCATAACGGTTAGCGTAACTTGCTCAAACTGACCTTTTCCATTAGATACGATGGCTTTTGATTGGCGTGAGGAGTGTGTCATATCTCTATCTCAATATTAGCTAATTCAATAAAAGTATCAGAATTAGACCACAGCTCACTCGGGGTTTATGTCATATAACGGTGACAAAGTATCAGATATAGGGGTAGACTGCTTGCTAAGCGAAAATGTGCATTGTTAACAATGAGGGTGTAATGAAACAACAAAATGTCTACTGTGAGCCTTTGTGCATTGCCAAAGAATACCTGTTCGATATTCAAAAAATCAGCTACCAAGACGCCGAGCCGTACTCTTGTTTAATGCATTTCCATGAAGTGCATGAACTGATCATTTTTGAAGACATTGAAGGTTGTTACTTTTCCAGTCAAGGGGATTCACAACTGGCTAATAATGACATTGTTTTAACCCCAGCATTAGAGGTGCACAACTACGAAATAAGCCCTAAAGCTAAGTCTTGGTGCTTAATTCAGTTTGTGCCTAAAATTCTCGACTTACCACAATTTCAATCAGTTAAGCCGTTGTTTAACCGGGGGGTGCATTTACGCATGAACCGTCAGAATATCGCTGTTGTACAGCAACAATGTCGCTGGTTATTAGACTGTTTCGAGCATCAACCGCGCAGCGAGAAAAGCGTAGCCTTACTGAATTTATTACTGCTGTGGATAGCTGATCAAGCTCAACAAGTTGAGCAAAATTCCGAGCATACCTTACGTCATGTGCAAGGTTATTCACGCTTAATGCCGGTGATAAAACTCTTTAAACACGATGAATACGTCAATTTGTCAGTGGGAGAGGCCGCCGAAAAGTGTCATTTATCCACTTCTCATTTTTCGCGTTTGTTTAAGAGTGTGTTCCGTCACACATATGCCAATTATATTTTGCAGCGCAAGCTGTATCACGGGGCACGAATGTTGAGCCAGAGCAAATATTCAGTCACTCAAATAAGCTATGAAATGGCATTTTCTAGCCCGTCACATTTTATAGCGCATTTTAAAAAATATTATGGCGTCACACCTTATCAATACCGCAGTGATATTCACCGCCGTGCCCAGCACGCTGAAAAATCAGAAAGCGCAGAAAGTGCAGAAAGTGCAGAAAGTGCAGATACTATTGATAGCAGTCACAGCTCAAAGAGCACCGCCGATAACGACAACCCCAAAACCACTTGGGCGAAAGAAACGTTTTAAATCTGCGTTGCCGTCTACGATACCTGTAGTGCTTGTCATACTCCTTTTTATGATGATTTTCTGATAAATATCGCTTATTTAATGGAATTGGTATAAGACCAATTTGAATTGATGACAGTCGAAATATGACATTTTTAGTTTGAATGTCGGTATTTATCTCATGTTATGGCACTTAATATAGCCCTCAAGATGTTAAGTAGTTGTTATTTACTTTGAGGCGAACAATGAAAAAATACCAATCTCCTGATCCGTTTACGGGTGCCCGTGAGGTCAGTGGCTGCGCGCACATGAACGACCAAGATGATCCTGTGACCATGATTTTGCGCTTAAAGGACGTTCGCAAAACAGCGCATAACTGGAAGACCTTTCAATCTGGCTCGGCCCCTGGTCGCATCGTGATCCCTTCTGAAGTCAATATTCGTGATACACGACAAATACCATTTGAAGTTGACCCGCCCATGCATGGCTCGTTTCGCGCATTGCTTGACCCTTGGTTTAAGCGACCGCTTGGTAATGAATATCGCGCTCAATTAGGCCAGCAGGTTAACGCGCTGGTGGATGAAGTATTAACTAAAGGTGTCATCGACGCAGTAGAAGCGTTCTCTTTGTGTTTGCAGTCGCGAGCATTGACCTTGTTACTCAATACAGATGCCAGCGAAGCCGACACCTGGATCGGTTGGGGCACACATGTATTTCGCAGTGAAGATGACCCGTTAGACAAAGACAAAGCAGGGCTTTTATACGATTACATTGATGAGAAGATTAACGCAGCTAGCGCTGACCCAGAGGGTGACTTGTACTCGGTGTTGTTGGCAGCAGAGGTGGAAGGGAAAAAGCTCACTCATGAGGAAATCAAGGGGATCATGATTTTAACGTTCGCTGGTGGCCGAGATACTGTCATTAATGCAGTGACCAACACCATTAGCTATTTTGCTGAGCACCCCGAATCATTGACTCGCCTACGCAATGAACCTGACATTATCGGTCGCGCAATTGAAGAACTCATTCGTTATTTTGCTCCATTAACGCAAATGGGCAGAGTGGCTACACAAGACAGCACAGTGTGCGAGCACGCAATCAAAGCCGACTCGCGAGTCTCTCTTTGCTGGGCGTCGGCGAATCGGGACGCAAGTGTGTTTGAATCACCCGAAGAGGTCATTCTTGACCGAAAACTCAACCCTCATGTGAGCTTTGGTTTTAGTCATCACAATTGCCTAGGGGCTACTCATGCGCGGCAAATCATGCGCGTGTTGGTCGAAACCTTAATAGAGAAGGTGGGCTCCATCGATATAGTTGACTTTGAAGAGAACATAGAACAGTTAGGCGAATTTGAACGTAAAGTCGGTTTTCATCGGCTGAATGTTCACTTTCACCCGCGATAGTGCTAATTGACAAGATAGTTCGCATCGGTGTTATGGCATCCACCGATCCCCAATTAACGTAGAGGACCAAAACATGGCAAATATTACTTTTATTACGCAAGACAATATCCCCGTCACGGTACACGGCGAATCAGGCTCGGTGATGGAGCTCGCGGTAGAAAACAACGTAGCGGGCATTGATGGTGATTGCGGCGGGGTGTGCTCCTGTGCCACCTGCCACGTACATGTGGCAAAAGAGCAATTTTCTTTGGTTGGTCAAGCCAGTGAAATTGAAAAAGACATGCTTGAGCTCGACGATGACGCCGATGAATATAGCCGGTTATGTTGTCAGATTGATATCACCCCAGAACTAGATGGGCTGGTACTCACCGTAGCCGGTCAGTAAGCCCAAATAATTCAGTGAATAGGTAATAAACCATGATGAACTCTCAGCTTCCCCAAGAGACTTGTATTATTGTTGGTGCCAGCCATGGCGGGGTGAACTTAGCTTTTGCATTACGCAAAGAAGGATACACGGGGCGCATTCAGTTAATTGATACTGACAAGCGCGTACCTTATCACCGGCCTCCACTATCCAAAAAACACCTCATTAGTGATGAGCCAGCAGGGCAGTTGCTTAAACCCCTTCAGGCCTATGAAAAAGCTGACATAGACTTACAGTTGGGCGTGACAGTGATTGATGTTGACCCCAGTGAAAAAACCGTGACACTTGATGATGGTTCGTCTCACGTTTACACGCAACTCGTGCTTGCTACTGGCGCGCAGCCGATTATTCCGCCCATTTCTGGGGTAGCGAGCGCAGCGCATTTGTATACGCTTCGCACTGCTAATGATGCGCAGGCAATCGCACAGGCATTTAATACCTGCCAGCAAAAACGCGTGGTGGTAATTGGTGGCGGCTATGTCGGCCTTGAGGCTGCTGCGTCACTGCGACAGTGCGGGGCTCAGGTGACAGTGCTAGAGCGTGAATCTCGTTTGCTTGCCCGAGTGACTGCTCCAGATATGTCTGATTACTTTTATCGTTTACATCAAGAAAATGGGGTTGCCGTATTCAATGCCAAAAACGTCAGCGAAATACAGACCCATAACAACGAAAACCTCGTTATTTGTAGTGATGGCAGCCAATACCCTGCAGACATCATAGTGGTGGGGGTTGGGGTGCGCGTGAATACCCATTTGGCTGAAAAGGCAGGGCTGAAAATAGACAATGGCATCGCAGTCGATGCCAATAACCAAACCAGCGATGACAGTATTTATGCGATTGGCGATTGTTGTGCCCAGTTCAATACACATTATCAGCGTTGGTTACGCTTAGAGTCAGTGCAAAATGCCCTTGAGCAAGCCAAAGTGGTTGCGGCAGTGATATGTGCCAAAACCCCAAAAGTGAATGCCATACCTTGGTTTTGGTCAGATCAATATGCGGTGAAACTGCAAATGGTCGGGTTGTCGCAAGGTTATGACAAGGTGGTGGTGCGTCACGAATGCGACAATCCTCAGAGTTTTTCTGTTTGGTATTTTAACGGTGATGAACTTCTCTCAGTGGATGCAGTAAATCACGCCAAGGCGTATGTGCTAGGCACAAAATTTATTACCCAGCGTCAACGGGTAAACATAAGCAAACTACAGGACAGTTCACTTGCTTTGAGCAGTGATTTAGTTGTGCAAGTTTAAACGGTCTTGTTCAAGGCGCTGCGCCAAAGCGTGCATTTTACCCAGCGCATGACCAATCGTCTTTATACTCGTATACACGTCTTAAACTGAAAGCGGCTGCACCCTTTAAATAGCCGCGCCCTATAAATAGCTGCGCCCTTAATAAAAAAGAGCTTGGGCGTTAAAAACCAAGGGCTATACGTTACAGGCTAAAAATACTGCTTTTCAGGTGTTTAACGCTAGCTAGCGCGAATAATGCGAATTTACTTAGGGGAGGGGCCTTAGCCGTACTCCCCGTTATTATGTGGCTAGGCTACACGGCGACCTTTGGTAAAATAATCTCTACTTTAAGCCCGCCATCATCAGGGGTAGACATACGTAATTCGCCTTTATGCTTGTTAATCGCTTTTAGCGCGATGCTCAATCCTAAACCAAACCCATTGGTATGCATTTCATTCCCCGCCCGATAAAAAGGTTGGAGTAACTTCGACATTTCTTCTTCGTTCACACCCGGCCCATGGTCGCGAACGGTAATGAGTACGCTAGTTGGGCGACTTAAGGTCGTTATTTGCACCAGCTCACCGCTTGCAGAATACTTGCATGCATTGCCGATAATATTGTCTAAGGCCTGTAACAAGGCTTCTGGAAATCCCGATATATGCGCTTTGCTATCTGGGGTATATTCCACAGGAACTCCAGGGTAGGTAACCGCCATATTATCAATCACTTGATTGCACAGTGCGTCAATATCGCATGGCTCAGGACTAGGGTTGCTTTGTTCAAGTTTTGAATAATCCAGTATTTGTTGAATAAGCTGATCGATGCGTAAACAGTCGCTGTGTATCTGTTTTACATGTCGGCTGTCCGGCGATTTTTGCTCTATTAACGCCGCTGATACCTGCAATCGTGCCAATGGGGCGCGTAATTCATGAGAAACATCGTGCAGTAATTGTTGCTGAGTACTGGCGGCAGCGTGGGTTTTGTTCACCATAAACTCAATATCAGTGGCCAGATCAGACAGCTCGTCTCCCCGGGTCAGCAGTGTTCTTGGCAGAGGTGTTACTTCCTGTTCATTGGCATAACGGCGGCTAAATGAACCGAGGTAGTTCAGTGGTCGCGTGATGCTCCAACTGAGTAGCGCACTGACCAAAGCGGATGCGAAAAAGATAAACACAAACTGCAATGACTGAAAGCGATACATCAGTTGGGTGTATATTCTAGGTGTTTGCGGCTTTCTACTGAAAACGCGATAAGTGCGACCAGAGGGCCCTAATACTTCATATTCTAAGCGGTCTTCAGGTTTTACTTTGTTAAGCCGGTAGTGATAAATACGCTGGTTAACATCATCTGATATCAGCATAGGCATTAAATGCCCGCGGCGATTTTCTTTTTTGGCAATCCAACTTTTTAATTTTATTGGGCGGCTCGTTTGTACAGCAAGGGCTTGCTCATAACGCCACACAATACGCTCCGCTTGAGTGAGCACATCATTGCGATAGCGCTTGGTGTATTCTTCAGACGAATACTTACTGATGATAACAAAGCCTGTGGCAATCATGACCAACAAGCTTGATAACCAAAAACAAATAAAAATGCGCCAAAATAAACGCTTAAAACCTAGTTTTTGATACGCAGTTGTCAATAAAGCACTCAATCTTCGCATCTTTAGTCGTCGCTTTGGCTTGGTTGTTGTTCAGTTAACATTTGATAGCCGACACCGCGAATAGACTTAATCACATCGTTGATCCCCTCTGACGAGAGCTTTTGACGAATACGGCTGATATGAACGTCCATGGCGCGATCGTATGCCTCAAGAGGGCGATTCAATACTTCTTGGGTCATGTCTTGTTTTGATATTGTTTGCCCTGCGCGCGTCATCAGTAAACTTAACGCATTAAATTCCGCACTGGTTAGCGGCAAGGGGGTGTTATTAACTAAGGCGGTGCGCGTGCCAGTATCTAGCTCGATACCGTGTAACTGAGTATGCACAATTGGCTTTGTGTTCAGACCATTGCCAAGGGAGTTTTCAGTGCGGCGAATAATCGCCTTAATGCGCGCACTGAGTTCTCTGGGGTTACAAGGCTTACCCAAATAGTCATCAGCGCCCATTTCAAGGCCAACGATTCTGTCAATGTCGTCGCCTCTACCGGTCAGCATCAGTATTGGCACTTGGCGTTTTGCGCGCACGCTGCGCAATACATCAAGACCAGACATGCCAGGCATCATTATATCAAGTACGACCGTGTCGAATTCATCGCTTTGCAGTAAGCGTTCTGTGGCAGCATCGCCGGTATGAAGAGTTTCAACCTCAAACCCTTCTGCTTGCAAAAATTCGCTGAGCAAGGCACAAAGGGTTTCATCGTCGTCTACTAATAGGATTTTGTATTTTTCAGTTTTCATAAATCAAGATTAACCGCTTTATTTTTATCTGGGGGCAACTTTACTGAACTTTACACTAGCTTAACCCTACTTATCGAACCGAATGTGCATACTGAGCACCGTTGATTAAACAAACTCTTTACCCACGTCATTTATTTTAATGACCCAAACCAAGTAGGAATATTAAGATGAAAAAATTAATTACTGGCGTTTTATTAAGTGCATGTATCGCAACAACTGCCTTTGCGGGCGGCAAACATTCTGACGGACATCGCGGCCAAGGCTTTTTGCCGATCCATAAAATGGTGCGCGTTCTCGATTTAAGTGATGAGCAAAAAGACCAACTTAAAGCGTTAAAAGCAGAAATGCGCGCAGACCGCCCTGAAAAAGGCTCGCAAACCTCATTAAAAGCACAGCTGGCTGCTCTTGATGCCTCTGATGCAAACTATGAGCAAGATTTAAATGAACTGGCTAATCTTAGTGCTGAACGTGCGAAAGAACGTGTATTAAAAATGGCTGATATGCGGGTCAAAGTGCAACAAATCTTAACCGCTGAGCAGTTAGAAAAGTTTAATGCTATGGCTGAAAAACGCGCTAAACGTCATAACAAAAAACGTCAAGATAACGCTTAAGCACAGCAGCCTAAGCTATCAACGCTAGGTATTATTTACACCTGTATTTATATCTATAGATAAGAAAGAGCATCTTGCACAAAGATGCTCTTTTTTTGGCTCTCGCTGAGAGAAAACTGATTAACGTGAAATGGTGTAATCTTCGCTGTTCGTTTTTATGGGCTTTCACGCGCTAGCGGGTATGTGAGCCTATGACTTAGTCAGATTATGATTTACTTAGTCTTCTAACACGACGAAGTTCCCCTCATCATCTTTTATAAATGCCATTCCAATGTCGCTTTCGGTAAGTGCGAGGAAACTGTCATCTTTTCGCAGCACGGCACCAAGCGACACATAAGATGAATTACTGGGGTCGAGCATATATTCGTCTGTTTCATTACCCGCTGTGATCCGCCATCCACTGTCGTCATCATACTCGGGTTGTTCTCGATATAAGAAACCCACTGGCTGATCTTGGTGAAGTATATTGTGGGTTACGAAGCAGCGCTTAATATATTTATCGGGGAGCGAAGGCACAGGATCATCTAAATCTGTGTCCATGATATGGCACTCTCTAAACTCAATGCAATCTCTGTGCTTTAGGTCGGTTATGTACATTGGCTCGTTATTAAGATATCCAGAATACAAACCGTTTTTGTGATCGTGTATTTCTACCCACATTCGCTCTGCTGACGGAGCTTCCGGGTCATCGGATGCAAACTCAAATATCAGTTTTACCTGATTACCTGGCTGAAGTTTTGACACCACTTCGTTTGATGGTTTGTAAAAGGTATACGGAAAATCAGCGGCTAATTGCTGCGCATCTTGTAATGTCCAACTTTTGCTTTGCAAAGTATCTCCTATCGTTTTTGCTATCAATTGCAGGGTTATTTTGCCTCATGGTACGTGAACGAATACGGGTTTTCACTAGCAAGCTAAGTTGCAAGCGGTTGTACTTTTGAATTATTCAAGGCGTTGTTTACCCGAAGGATTATCTGAACGAACTCGGTAAAATATGCGTATCAGGGTATGAATAATTTACCCTTAAATACCTGTGTTTAGTCGCGTTAGCGTTGCTAACTACCATTTGCAAAGTAGCGGTCACCTTGCTGTACATGGGCTATAGCGCTTTGTGCATTATGGATATAATTTGGTGTGTTTTATGCTCCTACCTGTTTGCACAACAAAAGTTTCTGCAATATCACGTTCTTCAAGGTTGGCAGCATAGGGTTTGCCATTTTTCAAAGACGATATCGCAGTGACCAAGACAGTTTAATTAGACGGAGGACGTAATGAAGAAATTTTTACTACCTATATTAGCGGGCTCAATTTCTTTGGCGCTAAGTACAGCAAGTTTCGCTGGCGATTCCGAAGATGGCAAAAAAATTGTTATGAATGACCTTAAAACTGGCGAAAGCATCGGCAGTGTCATGGTGCGTGATTATGATGATGACGGTGTCGTCTTCACCCCTGAGCTAAGTGGATTAACACCGGGGATGCATGGTTTTCATATTCATGAGAACGGTGACTGTTCTTCGGCAATGAAAGACGGCAAAAACGTATTAGGCGGTGCTGCAGGTGGCCACTTTGACCCTGAAGACACAGGTAAGCACAGTGTACCTTGGTCAGAAAAGGGCCACGAAGGCGACTTACCCACATTATTTGTTGATAATAATGGTAAGGCAAGCAAACCGATATTTGCACCAGAATTGGAACTAGATGATATCGAAGGTAGAGCACTGATGATCCATGCAGGTGGTGACAATTACTCTGATTCCCCCGAAAAGCTCGGCGGTGGTGGAAGTCGCGTAGCCTGTGGTGTTATCGGCGATTAATACCATTTTAAGCAAATTAATGCGTACTGGGTAAACCCGCTTTTAGTAAAATCCGTTTTAAAAAAGTCCGGTTTTCATACAGTCCGGTATTAGCATAGACAGAAAAGCGACGTGTTAGTCGCTTTTCTTGCGTTTGTATTCTTGAAATTCAAGCCACAATAAAAACTCTTGGTAAGCAGGGCTGTTTTCGGCTTTAGCCGATTTCCACGCTTTAAACAGGGCAAACTCATCTAGTTCTGAAGACGCGTGCGTGTTGGTTTGATTAGCAGGATTTTTCTTAGCAACCGCGCTACTGTTGCTGTGCGTATTCTCAGCGGGTTTAACAATCGTACCGCTGGTTTTTTGTTGCGGGTTAGCTTGCGTATGCTCCTTGGCTGAATTTTTCTCTTGAGCTTGGGCTTTGCTATCTGATTCTTTGTCAGAGAATATGTCGCTCAACGAGAATTCCCCTTTTTCCCCTGAAAATATCCCAGGGCCTTCTAGTTCTTCTTGGGCGAGGGCAGGGCCGCTGAAGCTCAGCAGCACAGCAAACATGGAATTAAGCACAGCTTTGCTGTGTGGTGGGCGCGGGCTCATTTGTGAACCTTGCGTTATAGCGCGATATAGTGACATTCTAAAAACCTTACCTGATGAAAACGTATAGCGTAGGCAACAATAACGCGATGGGCGTTATTGTTGCGAGACATTTTTAATGCAAATGCACGGCTGAGTTAAGTGCACAGCGATGATAAGTGCACAGCGATGATAAGTGCACAGCGATTATAAAAGCGCAGTGCCAAAAGCCTGTGAACTAGCGCAGACGCAAACTAGAACTGCACCATGCCACCAACAGCGAAAGCATTGAAGCTTCCTTCTTCGTCTGTATCGCCCTTCGTTGCCTGTGCCCAGAATCTCACCCCCGCGACGGGTACAAAGTGATACGCAACAGTGGTTCTTGTGTGATCAGGCCCATCATTACCGCTGGCATCTTCAGCGCCATAATTACCCATACTGTAACTAACTGCGTGTTTACCTTGGGTATAACCTAACTTCCAGTTTAAGAAATCGCTGTCACCACCTGCCACTCGATCGGCCACGCCATAAGTCGCACTAAAGTTAACACCTGAATCATGTAAGTACCCCGCTAAAATACCGTAGCCACTTTCCGAACCAAAGAAGCCTTCAGTGCTATTGCCGTCGATGTTAGCTTGAGGATCTTCATCGTTATCGGCATCACCAAAATCGGTAGACCATGCATTAACACGCCAACCATTAGCCTTGTATTTGACCGCTATTTCATAGCTGCTGTCTTCACCGTATTGGGCGTAAAACTTAGCACCGTCTAAAAACGTAGGTGACTCATACACAAAGCGCTCAAGGAAGATTGATTGCGTTGTGATAAATGGCGTTTGGCTTTCACCAGCAGGGCCGCGGCGGGTTGAACCGAAGCGTTGGCTCATACCTAGTGGGTCAGACCACCAAGTGCCTGACTGGTCAACGTCTGACACAATCCAAGTAATGCTCGCACCTGTGCCCATTTTCACTTTACCAAACTTGCCTTGCACCCATATTTCTTGAATACGGTTTCGCGAGTTCGTGCCATCGTGCAGGATATTGGAAACACCTTCATCTAGGCCAATTTCAACCTGTGCACCAAAGGTCAGGTCATTGTATTCAACTGAACCTTTTACCCCTATGGTCGATTCCGCAAACTCATGGCGACCAAAGTACAGATCGTCAGTCGTGTCGTCTTTAATAATGTTATATAGCACTCGGCCATAAGCGGTCACCTCAGCATGTGCTGACTGGCTTGCTGCAAGGGGAGAAAGCATGGCTAACGCAAGCATAGATTTTTTCATGTGTGTGTCCTATGTGTGTGTTATTGCAATATAAGATGTTCAGGAAATATCACGACCAGCAGCAAGACCAATACTTGCATCAAAATAAACGGCACTACGCCTTTATAAATAGTCGTGGTTTTAAGAGATTTAGGGGCCACGCCTTTGAGGTAAAACAAGCTAAAACCAAAGGGAGGGGTTAAAAACGATGTTTGTAGATTCATTGAAATTAAGATGGCGAACCAAATTAAATCAATATCTAGCACCATGGCGACCGGGGTCAGAATAGGCACTATCAAAAAGGAAATTTCAATAAAGTCGATGAAGAAACCAAGCAATAAAATGGTCACCATGGCCAGCACGATGAAGGTCCACTTATCCCCGGGTAAATCTAGAAAGAAATCTTCGACTAAATATTCACTACCAGAATAACTAAACACCATTGAGAATGCTGTAGCACCAACGAGTACAGCGAAGATCATGGCAGTCACTTTGACCGTTTCGCCAGAAATTTCGTGCACCCCTTTAAAAGAAAAGCGGCCATACATAGCAGACAAAACTAATGCACCCACAGCGCCAATGGCAGATGATTCAGTTGGGGTGGCAATCCCTGTGAATATCGAGCCCAGTACGGTAACAATAAGTAGTAACGGCGGAAAGATGTCTTTAATAGCTTGTACAATGATGGTTCGCTTATCTTCTGTAACGTCAATCGGAGGGCAAAACTCAGGCTTTATTTTTCCTAACACGAGGATGTAAAGGGTATAAACCACTATCAGCAATACGCCTGGAATAACGGCTGCGCGAAACAAGTCGCCTACCGGTACGCCCATCACGTCACCTAAAATTATCAAGATAATAGAAGGTGGAATGATTTGCCCTAGCGTGCCGGCCGCGCATATTACACCAGCAGCGGTCGGTTGGTGATAATTATTTTTCAGCATGACAGGTAAAGAGATAACGCCCATGGCGACCACGCTTGCGCCTACTACACCGGTTGAGGCCGCTAACAACGCACCCACGATTATGGTTGATACCGCCACGCCACCAGAGATACCGCCAAACAACTTAGCGGAAGACTCAAGTAGACGCTCCGCAAGGCCGGTTTTTTGCAACACAATGCCCATAAAGACAAACATGGGGATAGCCATCATGGTGGTGTTTTCCATGATGCTCATAATGCGATAAGGCATAAAAGCAAATAAGTCTGCACCTAGCACAATTACGCCAATTAATACCGAGACACCAGCGAACGTAAACGCCACTGAATAGCCCAAAAATAAACACAGCAAGGCAATGCCGAATAAAACTAAACCTGTCATTAGATGGCATCCTTATGATCTGTAGAAGAAGGCGTATTACCCGTGAGGCGCTGCAATTGTTCGAGCACTACATACAAGACACATACAATAAGAAATACCGATGAAACAGGAATAACACCGCGAATAATAAAGCGATGGGGCAACCCGCCGGGATCAGCACTGCCTTCGCCCATTTCATAGGCTTCAAGGGTGTAATCCCAGCTGTAGTAAAGGATCAATAAGGTCACAGGCAATACAAAAAATAACGCCCCAAACAGGTTGATGTAGGCTTTAACTCGAGGGCTAAAGTTGTCGTAGAACACATCGACGCGCACATGGCCGTCGGTTTTAAGGGTATAACCGATGCCGAACATAAACATGGCTGCGAACAAGTGCCATTCGAGCTCTTGCATACCAATGCTGACTTCATTGAAAAAGTAACGCATGATCACGTCGTAAAACACGTTCAAAATCATTAACATCATCAGCACGCTGCATAAATGGCCAACACCATCGATAAACTTGCCTAGTAACTTAACGACTGAATTCATAATAAATCTCTGACACAGTGGTATCTGCGCTGTCTTCCAAATAACTTATGGAACAGCCAAACAACCAAAGATTAAAAAATGGGATAGGAAGTAAGCTTAGGCAGTCACGATTGCGCCACTGCCCAAGCTAACTAATTACTCGTTTGACTCAAAGCTTTCTAAGTAGGCTTGGTCAGCGAACTTGGTCCAGGCGCGAACTTGTTCTTGGTAGCGCTTGATAGATTTTAAGATTTTGTCTGTTTCTTCATCTTTCGCTGCAAATTCTGCAAGTAGCTCGTCGTTTGCTTCACGTATGGCATTCATGACAGGCTGGGGAAAGGTACGAATTTTCACATCTGGGTATTCAGCTTGTAGCGCCTTAAGATTCACACCATTTTCGTGTGTAGACTGTGAATACATATCGTAAGCGGCGGTTTTCATCGCGATAGTGAGTATTTTTTGTAGATCAGCAGGCAATGAGTCATAAGCTTTTTGATTAACCATAAACTGCAACTCAGTGGCGGGCTCCTGCCAGCCTGTGTAGTAGTAAGGTGCTATTTTGTGAAAACCCATGCGTAAATCTAGCGATGGGCCAACCCATTCCAAAGCATCAATAGTGTTACGCTCTAGGGCGGTGTATAACTCAGCAGAAGGGATATTGGTTGGGCTGGCTCCTAGTTTTGCTAATACCTCACCGGCGAAACCAGGGATACGCATTTTAAGCCCTTTTAAATCTGCAACTGTGTTGATTTCTTTTCTGAACCAACCCCCCATTTGCACGCCAGTGTTACCACCAGGGAAAGATAAAATGCCATATTTGTCGTAGGTTTCTTTCATTAACTCCATGCCGCCGCCGTAATAGAACCAAGCATATTGTTCAGGCGCGGTCATGCCAAAAGGCACAGTAGTAAAGAACATGGTGTTAAAGTCTTTGCCTTTCCAGTAGTAAGATGCAGAGTGGCCCATTTGGTACTGGCCGCTTTTAACAAAGTCAAAAATACCCAAGGCAGATTTATGCTTATTGGCTGAATCAATACGAATGGTTAAACGGCCATCTGACATTTCTTTGACCATTTTTGCCATATTCTTGCTAGCATCACCAAAAATCGGAAAGTTAGGCCCCCACGTTTCCGCGAGACGCCAGCGGTATTTTTTGCCATCAGCAGCGCCGGCATTCGCACTAAGCCCTAGGGTTAATATGATGGCACTGAGTAGTATGTGTTTTGCTTTCATTGAGGGTTCCTCTTAAGCGTTTAAAAAGTCACTTGGCTAATTGCTAACATCAAGTGAAAAACTGTTAGAGGAATGTTAAATGTTTGTGTGTATGTAACTATTCGTATGAATGCCCATTTTAACTAGGTAGATTTACCTAGGTAGAAATAGGTTAGCGCGCTAGCGTAAAGCCTGAAATAATCCCATCTTAATATTTACAATAAATTAACACGCTGATTAAGCTCGGCTTCAAGGCTACATCAATATGACTTTACCCTTACGCCTGCTGTTTATAGCAGTACTGCAAGTGGTGTTAACCTCTGTATTGACTTACTTTTTAGTCACGGATGAATACCGAGATCTATCGAGTCAGAGTGTAGACACGTTAGAAAGTTTTCTTATTGAGCAAAAACATCGAGAACTTCAAAACTATACCTTACTCGCCGTTTCAGCAATGTCTGACGCATATGAAAACAGTGCCATTGACGACGATGAAGCAAAAGCACAAGTAACCGAAATCATCCATGCGATGACTTACAGCGGTAATGATGGTTATTTCTTTGTATATGATGGTGAAGGCAATGGAGTCGTACACCCCAAAGAGCCATACCGCGTGGGGCAAAACTGGTGGGAGCTTGAAGGTGAAAACGGTGACAAAACCATTCAAATACTCATTGAAAATGCCAAAGCGGGTGGGGGATTTCATCGTTACCCTTGGCGTAAACCATCGGCAGATGAAATGTCAGAGAAAATGGGTTATTCAGTTTACTTAGAAAAATGGAATTGGATGATTGGCACAGGCGTATATTTAGATGATGTGAACAGCCAGTTAAATAAACTACAGCGTGAAATTGACCAACACATTAATAAAACGAAGCAAATTATTTTAGTCGTCGCGATGTCATCTATCTTTGTTATTTTCTTGCTGGGTTTGATCCTGAATTTGAGCCAAAAGAAGAAGACCGATCAAAAAATCAGTGAGTTAGGGCTAAAAATCATCAATATGCAAGAAGAAGAGCGCCGCCATATTTCCCGAGAATTACACGATGGCATAGTGCAGGTTTTGGTCTCGATTAAGTACTCGTTAGAAGCGACTGGCTTGTGGCTTAAAAAGGCCAAGGTAGACAAACCGCAACCGCTGGAACATGCACAGAGTAATTTGCAAGATGCGATCAGTGAAATACGCCGTATCTCTCATCATCTGCATCCAAGAATATTAGATGAATTAGGCTTATCAGCAGCGATGGACGCACTGGCCACTGAGTTTAGTGAACAAACGGGTATCACGGTGAATGTAACAAAACCGGCGGTGCGAAAATTGGTGCAAAACAGCATTAGTACGACCCTGTATCGGGTGGTGCAAGAATCGCTGATCAATGTGCAAAAGCACGCACGCGCCACTGAAGTAAATATAGAAATGACCATAAAAGATAAATGGTTAACCTTAACTATCAAGGATAATGGCCAAGGGTTTGACGCCGACAACAACAGTAAAGGCGATGATTATGGTATTGGTTTACGTAACTTAGCGGAGCGAGTGGAATACCATTTAGGCGAGTTTAGTGTGCACTCGTCACAAGCAGGGACACAGGTAACAGCACGCATCCCGAAAACGAGCTACGCTAACACATTACCCGTCAAAGAAGGTCCAGCAGAATGAGCCAAACACAAACCGAGCAACCCACGCGCCTTTTATTGGTCGACGATCACCCTATGGTACAAGGCGGGCTCAGCGCGTGTTTATCATTTTATGACGACATAGAAATAGTCGGCATGACCCACGACGGCAAAGACGCCCTAGAAAAAGCCTTAGCGCTAAAGCCCGATGTTATTTTGATGGATATCAGCATGCCTTCAATGAATGGCATTGATGCCACCGAGATCATTACAGATAGCCTACAAGATACCAAGGTACTGATCTTCAGCATGCACGACAGCCCAGAGTTTGTGACCAGTTCGATACAAGCGGGTGCATCTGGCTATATTCTTAAAGACACCACGTCAGAAGAGGTGTATTACGCTGTTAAAGCGGTAGCGAAAGGGCAAACCCATTTTAGTAGCTCAATAGCCAAAATGCTGATTGATAAACCTGCACGAGATACCAGCCAAAAGCTGACTACGCGAGAGCAATTGATTCTAACTCATGTGGCGCAAGGGAAATCGAGTAAAGAAATCGCCCGCATTTTAAATATCAGTTTTCGCACGGTAGAAGCGCACAGACGCAACATGAAAAGTAAGCTTAATATAGAGTCTTTAGCCGAACTGATTTGTTACGCAGTTGACCACGGCTTAGTGGAAAAATAAGCCATTTACACTAGCTGTGCCTCGGCCTTACATTTTGATAGATAAGATCTGACAAAATATGCTGCGCAAATCAGTGTCATATGCCAACTTTGGCATAGGCATTTTGTGCATCAAAAGTTCCTATTTAAACCAATGATAAATTCCCTGACTCGCTAAAACTCTGGTATTTAATGGGCTGTACAAGAGGGCAGGTAAAAAAGGGCAGGTATAAAAGAGCAGGTATAAAAAGCAGGCATAGTGAAATGCAGTGAATAATGCCGATATTGCTTGCTGGTATGCTCATTCCTGTTATGTCATTTTGTTTAGTCTCGCTTAGTTTTCCTCAAAAGCATTAAGTGCTTAATTTAACTGTGGAAAATATTTTTCACATAGCATTTAATAGGCAACGGTAAAATCGCGTTATGGTTAAAGCGACCCCGTCAGCTCTTTTTTGCGCTTGCTGTTCTGGGCTTAATAAAGCGCGTGATGGTATGAAGTAAAACCATAAGGTAGGTGCTGAAAATGACCGGAATAAACATCAAATCGGGAAGTGACCTATGCGGCATTCTCGAGAATAAGAGTTATGTTTACTAGGAAATTTAGTGTCGATTTACATTAAAGACGAACAATCAAATAAGAAACTTGCCCATCTTGCTAAAGAACAATGGGATCCTCCTGTTCTAATCAACGAACTCGAAAATTGGTTGTTTGAAAATCCGCTTAATTTAACTCCATCAAAATACATAGCTGATGTGGGCTTTAGCATTAGGGAAAACGCTTGCGGTGGTGGCGCTATTCTATCGCCAGAAGCTATGGCAATAATGGGCAAGCTAGGAATTAAATTGTACTTATCTGAGTATGGTGAGTAACGTAAACATAACAAAAACATCAACTGGAAAATCACTCGCTGAAAAGCGCTCGCATTTTCCAGTTATATTAGGCGTTAGCTCTCAAAACAAGAATGAGAATTATGGAAGAACCAAAAGTATTTGTTTCATATAGTTGGACAGATCAAGCGCACCAAGAATTAGTAAAGCATTGGGCTGACAGGCTTGTTGCCGATGGTGTCGATGTCATTTTAGATATTTATGATTTAAAAGAAGGCGATGACAAGTACGCATTTATGGAGAGTATGGTAACTGATCCAGAAGTCACTCATGTATTGGTCATATGTGATCGGGCATATGCCGAAAAAGCGAACGCTCGGAAAGCAGGTGTCGGTACAGAATCACAGATCATCTCAGGTGAAGTTTATGAAAAAGTAAAGCAATCTAAGTTTATACCTATTGTATGTGAGTTTGGTGAGGATGGAGAGCCAATATTACCCACGTTTATGAAATCAAGAATGTGGATAAACTTTTCTAGCTCAGAAGCTGAAAACGAAAACTGGGAACAGCTAGTTCGCCTCCTTTATGGAAAACCTCAGCATGTGAAACCTAAAAAGGGGAAAGCCCCTACTTTCATAACGAGTGATACACCATTACCAACAAGTGAAGCATTTGCTAAGTTCAACTCGCTGAAGCAGGCAGTACTTCAAGACAAAAAAGGATTAAAACACTACCGACGAGATTTTATCGATTCATGTATTTCATACGCTGACGATCTACGAGTGCGAGAGCGCCCAGAAGTTGAATCTATGGGTGAAAAGGTCTTAGAAGACTGCGGTAAACTCAAAGCCGTAAGAGACCACCTTTGTGATTGGGTTCTGTTAGAAAGTGAGGTTGGCGACGATGAAGCTTTTTCTGAAGTTTTAGTAGATGTTCTTGAACAGCTCAGAGAACTGAAATCTAGACCAGCAGAAATAAACAGCTGGAATGACTCTTGGTTCGAGGCCCACTCTGTTTTTGTATATGAAACATTTCTCTATATAGTTGCGGCCTTACTGAAGTCAGGTGCATATAGCACCCTTCATGAGATTTTTGCTTCCCATTATCTAATGCCATCCTCAGACAATCATGGGCGGTCAAATTTCGAAAAATTTGATTGTTTTTACGGATATTCAGAGACCCTTCAAGCGGTTCTAGCGCCAGAGGGCAGAAAGCTGAATGCCCCAGCTGCTGAACTATTAAAGCGGCAGGCCGATCGCGAGGACCTGCCATTTGGAGATATAATGCAAGCTGAGTTATTAACACTATTAATGTCTTTCATTACCCCAGATACACGATGGTATCCACAAACGCTCCATTATGCATCTCATGGCAATGGTTACCCTTTTTTCGTCAGGGCAGCACAACATAAGTACTTTAATAAGCTATCCATAATTACCGGAATTACATCGGCAGATGAATTGAGGGAAAAAGTAAAGGAAGGGCACGAGCGTGCAGGAACTGATCGATGGTATAACTTCCACTTTGAAAGAAACTTTTGGTCCTCGATGAATATGGATGAACTCGACAAACTAAAATGAGCTAACAAAGCATTGCACCGGACAAGCCGGTGAATGCGGCGTTAGGTTTCAAGGAGGAGTAAGTTGGAAATAATAATATTCATTGTCATTGCTGTTGTACTTTATTCAATATTCAAAGCGTTAGTTCTAAAAAGGATGTTTTCGATATGGAAATTCACTGGACTCAGTATTTAACCGCACTGCTCACTCCTGTTATAGCTCTACTTGGCTCATTAATAACATTCATGCAGTGGAAACTTGCTAGAAATAAATTGAAGCTCGATCTTTTTGACAAAAGGTATGTTGTTTATAAGGCATGCACACAGTTTATATCTGCAATCTCAACCACCGGAGCATCTAGCAATGAAGAACAAGCAAATTTTCTTCGCGATACATCAGATGCAAAATGGCTTTTCAATTTAGAAATAGCAAAGTACATAAATGAAATTTTATGGGAAACCGCTATGGAAGTAGAGTCTTTGAGTGCAGACATTCCCTCTACCAATGCACAGAATAAAAGTAACATGATACGCGAGAGAGCAAACAAAAAAATTTTTTTGAACAAACAATATGTGCGCTTAAATGAACTTTTTGAGCCCTTCATGTACATCAAGCATTAGAGCTAATAAACGCATAAACTCGCTCACTGCGTCGCTGGGATAGAAAACATGTAGGCTCCCCGCGCTTCGCTCCAATTTTAGCCTACGTGATATTGTCCGACATGCGGACGTTTTAAAGCTAAGGAAGGTTTTGCATATGTGTAAACTATTTACATCAATATTAGTTGTATTCGTTTTATTTCAATGTACGAGTGTTGTTCAAGCCTCGACTTTGCAAAATGCATACGAAAATCATCAAAGTAATGTTCAGGTCAAAGGCAGTGGCACCGTTATTCGCATTCTTAAAGACGATAACAAAGGTTCACGGCATCAAAAATTCATATTAAAGCTTTCATCTGGTCAAACAATTTTGATCGCGCACAATATTGATCTTGCCCCGAGAATTAATTCAATTTCATATGGTGACACGATTCAATTTTACGGCGAATACGAATGGAATAATAAAGGGGGTGTAGTTCATTGGACTCATAGAGATCCAAATGGTCATCATGTTGGCGGTTGGTTAAAGCATAATGGTCATACGTACCAATAGTTTTATAAATTTCTACTTGGGCATAACCCAACAACGTTGGTATTTTCCTCTCGGCACGGGCGTATGTGGAACAAAGGCAATAGAGATTCGCGGGTACTCGACTGGGCAGATATCGGCGCCTAACAAAAGCCCATACTTAAACAAGCTAGATTAGCGTTTTTCGAAAGACCGATATTGGCACAAACAAAGCACAATAC
>OJHC01000021.1_pt1 | contig 107732 bp, 88 predicted proteins | sample 1595091 | NCBI WGS metagenome assembly OJHC01 (sample SAMN05416829, study PRJEB24817) | seawater metagenome | isolation source: Sea water | place: Canada:Atlantic | collected 2013-07 | reverse complement strand
TTAAGCCCTTTTAAACTCTCGCTGAGTGATCACTTATTAACGTGGAATGGTATTAGTCGTTGTATTTATATAATGTTAGGTTAACGGTGTTCCCTATGAAGTCAATTATCATTGGAGTTTTACTGTGTACGTGCGCTTTGCTGGTCTTGGCGAATGACAAGGTATATAAAGTTACTACTGCCGATGGCCGGGTCATTTATACAGATAAACCTTCGGGGCAGGCTGTTCCGGTGCCACTGCCTGCTGGCTCTGTTGTGAAGACAAAAGGAGTTACCCAAACACCTGTTTTGGTCACACCTAACGCTAACAAACCCCGCAAAGAAATTAACCTAAAACTGCAGATAGTCTCCCCTAAACCCGAGCAAACCATTCGCGATAACAATGGCCACGTGAGTATTCACGCAAGCACTGACCCACAAGTTCAAGGCGAATACACACTGCACTTAAATGATCAGCGTATTTCCCAAAATAGCGGCGTATTTAAACTAAAACAGTTAGATCGCGGCGCGTACACCTTCTATATCGAATTTGCCCTCAAGTCGGGCAAGATACTTGCATCTACCCCTAAGCAAACCTTTTATTTGCACCAAGCATCAGCGTTGAATCGCCCTAACTAAGAACATCTAGTTGACCAAGTGGGCAGGATGCGCTGAAATAAATCTTTAAGCACCAAAATGGTGCGCTTGAATGTGTTGTTGATATGCCGTTTAAAATGAAAACAGACACTTTACTGGATAACTTGTCCACTGCAGTTATCTTGCTGGACGAAAAATTGGTTATCGTTGAAGCGAACCATGCAGCGCAAGCAATGTTTGAGCGCAGCTTAAATCTATTATTAGATTGTCCAATCAAGCAATTCATTGCTGATGCGAGTTTAGACTTCGTCCGCTTTACCCAGGGAATGCAGCATGGCGAAGGATATTCAGACGGCGATGTACAAATTAGTTTTACCGATGGACGCCACACGCATGCCGATGTCACCGTTACATGCCTGCATACCGCTGACGGCGTCACCTTGTTACTTGAAATGCGCTTAATCGAACAGCAAAAGAAAATCAGTCAAGAAACACAGCAGTGGGCTCAACAACAAGCTGCTCGTGAATTGATACGTGGTCTTGCTCACGAAATCAAGAATCCTTTAGGGGGTATTCGCGGTGCGGCGCAGTTGCTTGAGAAAGAACTGCCTTCAGCAGACCTGCAAGAATTTACGACCATGATCATCGAGCAATCTGACCGCTTACGCAATTTAGTTGATCGCCTGTTAGGGCCTAATTCTCGTCCTAATTTTCAAAATCACAATGTGCACCGAGTATTAGAGAAGGTTATCACGCTAGTACAGCTTGATCTTAGTCACGATATTGTGATCGAACGTGATTATGATCCCAGTATTCCTGAAAGCATCCTAGATCAGGATATGGTGCAGCAAGCAGTATTAAATATTATGCGCAATAGCGTTCAGGCACTCATGCACAGTGGACAGAGCGATGGAAAAATCAATGTAGTCACTCGTATTGAGCGGCAGGTGACGGTGCATGGCGAGCGGCACCCGCTCGTGATGAGAATTAGTTTAGTCGATAACGGTCCCGGTATCCCTAGCGAATTAAAAGACACTTTATTCTACCCCATGGTGACAGGTAAGAAAGAGGGAACGGGGCTAGGTTTATCAATCGCTCAAACACTAATAGATCACCATAAAGGCAAGATCGACGTTGAAAGTTGGTCAGGTCATACAGAATTCACTTTATATATTCCTATTAACAGGAAGGAACTTAATTCATGAGCACAGAACCGGTTTGGATAGTTGATGACGATAGTTCTATTCGTTGGGTTTTACAAAAAGCACTGCAAGCGGCCAGTATACCCTGTTTCAGCTTCGAGAATCCTGAAGACTTATTATTGCAATTGCAGACTGATCAACCCCCTGAGGTGATTGTGTCAGATATTCGCATGCCGCAAATGGACGGCATGGCGTTACTTGAAGAGGTGCATAAGCGCTATCCGAATATTCCTGTGATTATCATGACTGCTCATTCTGATTTAGACAGTGCGGTAAATGCGTATCAAAGCGGTGCGTTTGAATATCTACCTAAACCTTTTGATATAGAAGAAGCGGTCGGGCTCGTACGCAGAGCGTTAACACATGTACGTGAGCAAGTTAAAAGTAACCAGAGACCTATTTTAGCAACCGCCACTGAGATCATCGGCGAAGCGCCAGCAATGCAAGAAGTGTTTAGGGCGGTAGGACGCTTATCACGCTCTAGTATTAGTGTGTTAATTAATGGTCAATCAGGCACGGGTAAAGAACTTGTCGCTCAAGCATTACATCGTCATAGTCCCCGAGCAAAGCAGACATTTATCGCATTAAACATGGCGGCTATCCCCGCTGATTTAATTGAATCTGAATTATTCGGTCATGAAAAAGGTGCCTTTACAGGCGCTCAAAATGCCCGACAAGGTCGGTTCGAGCAAGCTGATGGTGGCACTTTATTCCTTGATGAAATCGGTGATATGCCGCTGGACGTGCAAACGCGCTTATTGCGTGTTCTTGCTGACGGCCAGTTTTACCGCGTAGGTGGTCACAATCCAGTGACTGTGGACGTACGTATTATTGCCGCAACCCACCAGAACTTAGAACAAAGAGTAGCGGATGGTAAATTTAGGGAAGATTTATTTCACCGTTTGAACGTTATTCGTATCCATATTCCTCGGTTAACCGAGCGCAGAGAAGATGTTCCTCTGTTGGCGGCTCACTTTTTGCAAAAAGCTGGCGCTGAATTAGGGGTTGAAGTGAAAAGCTTGAGTAAAGAAACCAAGAAGATTTTAATGCAGTTGCCTTGGCCAGGAAACGTGCGACAACTAGAAAACGTCTGTCGTTGGTTAACGGTTATGGCCAGTGGCCAAGAAGTCTTACCCCATGATTTACCGCCTGAAATTCACGAACTTCCACTGAGTAAAGACAGCGAAGAAGCGTCGGGTGATTGGCAAACTATACTTGCTTCTTGGGCTGACGAGCAGCTCCAATCGGGGCGTAATAATATTTTAGACGAAGCAATGTTGGTATTTGAACGCGTTTTGCTAGAGCGCGCGCTCTTTCATACACATGGGCATAAGCAAGACGCTGCAAAAAGACTGGGGTGGGGACGCAATACACTGACGCGTAAGCTCAAAGAACTGAATATGTAAGGGATACGGTTCGGTGTTATCGCGACGCTATTACGACGCTGATTCGACAGTATTGTGACATTGACACCGAACTGGCCATTAAAAGCGTCTTACTGGCGCTTACTTGGTTAGTAATACCGCCATCGCGCGGTTAAACATACCTAACCATTTAGGGCAAAACTGACCATCTTTAATACGATTTATTTCTATGACTGCGCGTTTTTTAGGATGCACAGTTTGTGCGGTGTGTGCACGCGTATGGGTAATGGCGTTGAACGTGTCTAAGATCCCCAGTAACTTTGCTCCATCGCAAATATCGACCTCTTTTAACCCGAGAGGGTAACCACTGCCATCCATTCGTTCATGGTGCTGCATTACAATTTTGCGCGCCTCATTCCAGTGTTCTAAATGCTCCAATAAACGAGCACTTTTATATACATGAGAGCGCATTAAATTGAATTCAGATTCTGTCATTCGGCCATTTTTATGGAGTATCTCTATTGGCATAAACGCCATGCCAAAATCATGCATGTAACAGGCTACCGCGAGTTGATCTTCATCAATGGGCATGCCAGCCACTTTATTTACATAGGCTGCTAATTTTGCAATACGGTCACCACGACCAAGCCAATACGAAGAGCGTTTTTCTATCGGTTTCATTAACTCTCGGAAAAACAAAATGTCGCCCCGTTTTTGCTCCGTTAAGTGTTTAGGAATACCTGTAGTGGCGAGATTCGATGGAGGCGGACGGTGATTTTCCGCACTTTCAGTATTGGCAAAAGAACGTACATCTAAACTAGGATCTAATAGCAGTACGGCTTCTGATAATATTTTTTCATGTTCAGCCCCATTCGTCGGGCTAATTTTTGAAATCTGCAAAATCAGCAAGTTAAACAGACTTGCGTCGTATTCTGCTTTGCCATTTTGAATGCAGCTTTCAACAAATATTTTGACCCTGTCCATGCTTAACAGCACAAGATCGCTCATGTTGCTGGTGTACTCGATTTGTCCTTTGCGAAGATAATCTAGGAGGTCTTCTACATGCTGTAATAGCGGGATCATAGGCGTGAAATTAACCAAGCCTAAATCACCTTTTATAGTGTGAATCGAGCGAAATAAAGCACGTTGAAGTTCTTTATCGGTTGGTTTTATTTCTAGCTCTATTAGGGTCTGCTCACTGGCTTCATAGAGTTCGTTAATTTCTTCGAGTAAGTCTGTAAGGATGTCATCATCCAAGTCTTCATGAGTAAACTGTTGCATGTATACTGACGCCCTAACCCTGGTATGTTTACGATACTATTTTTATTGGTATCGGCTGGCCAATAATAATAATGAGATTTTTAACTTAAAATCAACGTTATAACGCTCCAATTGCATACTGATCAGACATCCTATTGGTAAAATATAGGTATAATCAGCGGCCATTTTTAATGATAGGAATACCCGTGTTAGCTTTGCTTCGGATTGTCAGTATTTTCTTTTACTTCCTTTTTATCAACCTGTTACTGGTGTTAATTTGTGTTTTTCGTCCCTTCCATAGAGATAACGTGTACCTAGCAGGCAAGTTGTATAGTTCTACGTGTTGGTTGTTAGGACTTAAAATTGATTTACGTATCGCCCCAGAAGCTAAACGAAACGGTCCCTATGTATTTATAGCGAACCATCAAAATAGTTTCGATATTTTTACTATTTGCGCTGCGGCCTTAAAGGGCACTGTGACCGTTGGAAAGAAGAGCCTAAAGTGGATCCCAATTTTTGGTCAGGTGTATTGGTTGTCGGGTAATATCATGATCGATAGAAAGAACTCAGGTAGAGCGTTAGATACGTTAAAAAACACCGTGAGAAAAATGCAAAAACGCAAGTTATCGGTTTGGTTTTTCCCCGAAGGAACAAGAAGCTACGGCCGAGGGCTATTGCCTTTTAAGTCCGGTGCGATACGGATCGCTAAATTAGCCAAACGACCCGTGGTGATTGTAGCGGCAAGTAACTTAGAGAATAAAATAAAACTCAACCGTTGGGACAATGGAACCCTGATCATCGACGTAGGTAAGCCATATGATTTAAGTGGTGAGCGCACGACTAAAGAATGGACTGAACATTTTCATGCGCTGATGGCGGAAAAAATAGCACAATTAGACAGTGAAGTTGCCGCAGGCAACAGATAAACTAGCGTCTAAAGTTGAATACAGGACATCACATGAGTACAGACGAACAAGCAGAATGGTTTGAGTTTAACCAAGAGACCGTAGAAGCCCTAATTGAAGACGGTAGTGACAGTACTAAACCACACACAATTGAATATCACTTTGCGGGTGATAACTTTGATGTTCTGGAAAAAGCCGCGGTAGACGCTTTCAAAGCGGGTTTTGAAGTGGGTGATGCAGAAGAGTTAATGCTTGATGATGGGGGCACTATTTTCTGCTTTGATGCGGTTGTTGAGCGTTTGCTAGACGTAGAGTTAATTAACGCTGATACCGTTAAGTTGTTAGCGATTGCACAAAAGCAAAAAGTCCACTTTGACGGATGGGGCACGTACTTTATTGAGTCGTAGGAGTATTTGGAGCAGTAAAATACCATGCTAATCAAGCAGGTTAATCCTCAGTAAGCTTTTCTTCAGCGTTTGTTCATGGTGAAAAACCGACACTCCCTACATCAATTTAGGGAGTGCATCATGAAAATATCAATTATTCACAGTGTCATATTTAGTGCAATATTCTGCGTTTCAGCACAGGCTAACGAATCAGCTTGGTCAGCTAAGTCCACCGACGCTCAGGGTGGGAATACCTTTTCATCGTCTACAAAATCCTCTTTGGCCGCAAATAGCAATGTACCTGAAGGGCCCAGTATAGCGGCTAAAACGACCCCACAATCACAGGCAGCTAAACGGGTTAACGTTCGCCCTGCACTGCGGGATGTAAATTACGATTATTGGGTGTATGACGCCTATGTCACATTGCATACAGACAGTGACTATGACGGATATTATCACCATTTTAGCGTGGATTTTGACGTAGACTCTATCTATGCCAATAGTGAAGTGTATGCGAGACTTTACCTTGGTGTGAACGAAGAATTTCGTGAGTATCACACCACATCAGACTTTTATATTGGCGGCGATAGCACACAAGATCAAATCACCGTTGAAACTGAACTTCTTAGTGGGTTTTATCCGGATGACTATGAAGTATTGATTGAAATTTACGATGCTTACTCAAATGAACTGGTCGCTGTGTATGACGGCTACAGCGATGCTGATTTATACCTATTGAGTATCGAAAGCCAAGATAAAGAAGTGATTTATGTTGAACCTGATGTTGTGGTGATCGAGGCCAGTGGTGGCAGCGCGGCATGGTTGACTTTATTGTTGTTGCCTATTCTACTGGTGCGCCTAGCTAATACCAATTCCTTAAGACTGCGACCTTAAGTTAAACGTATTTGCGCTGAATATCTGTGAATGAAACTGCTTGAATCGCGTGACATAAACATCGCCATTAAGCAGTTCATTTTCTAATTTTAAAGCCTATAAAGTAATACCCACTCCTCTCGCTTTGCTGCATCACAGCAGCCTTTGTTGTGCATTATTCTTTCAAAATAGCAGTAGTAAATTAATACCAACTTATTGATTGGTAAAGAAAGGTGCCGGAAACTAATTAATTGCTGACTATTTGGTCAAGTGTGCTGGAATATTGAACAGTCCTATGACAGTATCGAAATGAGGTGCTGTTCGATAAAGGTCTCTTTATCGTCATATAGATGTCATAGAAATAGAAGAACATTGCGGCCCTATAAAATTATAAAAAGCCGGATTACTGGCGATAATATTCTCAGGAGAAACTATGAAATTAAAATATCCAGCACTGCTGGCGCTTTTAAGCGCCTCCGCAGCGCAAGCAGGGGAGCTTGTTATAACGGGGGTCTTTGATGGCCCATTAACGGGAGGCGTACCTAAGGGCATCGAATTATTCGTAACTCAAGATATTGCCGACTTAAGCACATGCGGTGTGGGGTCAGCCAATAATGGTGGAGGCTCAGACAATCAAGAATTCACTTTCCCCGCTCGTGCAGCAACGGCAGGCACTTATATTTACCTCGCGTCTGAATCGCCTCAATTTAACGCTTTTTTCGGTTTTGAACCGACGTACACCGATAGTGCAGCCAACATCAATGGTGATGATGCCATAGAGCTTTTCTGTGATGGCGTTGTGGTTGATGTTTTTGGTGATATCAACGTCGATGGTAGTGGTCAGCCATGGGAATACATGGATGGCTGGGCATATCGTAATGCTGACACTGGGCCTGACGGTAGCACCTTTGCAATAGGCAACTGGACATTCAGCGGTGCCAATGCACTTGATGGAGATGGCAGCAATGCAGCATCAACTACTCCCTTTCCTCTTAAGTCATTTGCTGAAGAAGTAGATGGTGGCGACACAGGCGGAGGCTCTGGTGGCGAAACCGATCCTGCTAGTCCTTGCTTTAACTGCCCTGAGTTAGAGCCTATTGCCGATGCGAGTACTTTTGATAGCGAAAGTTACTATGCCGCTGTAACCGCTGAAGTGAATGCAAACTCATCTGCGGCTACTATTAAAAACGCCATTACAAATACCATCTCTCAAGGGCATAAGAACTTGTCTTATGCTGAGGTGTGGACCGCACTGACTCATACAGATGAAGATCCTAATAACACTGATAACGTTATTCTTTGGTACAAAGGTACATCAATTGCCAAATCAAGTAATGGCAGTGGCACACAGAACAGTGATCCTGATAACTGGAACCGTGAACACAGTTGGGCGAAAAGCCACGGCTTCCCAAATGAATCTCAAGAAGCATACACAGATATTCATCATTTACGTCCCACAGATATTTCGGTTAACTCATCGCGTGGCAACTTAGATTTTGACAATAGTGATAACGCACTAGCTGAAGCACCTAGTAATCGCGTAGATGGTGATTCTTTTGAACCGCGTGATGCCGTTAAAGGCGATGTCGCTCGAATGATGTTCTACATGGACACTCGTTACGAAGGCTTAGGTGACTCCACTCCAGATCTTGTATTGGTGGATCGTTTGACCGCAACGGGCGACGCAGAGTTGGGGCGTTTATGTCGCTTGGTCGAGTGGCACTACGCAGATCCGGTAGATGCTGCAGAGCAACTGCGCAACGATACTATTTATGAGTATCAGGGCAACCGTAACCCTTACATTGATCACCCTGAATGGGTCGATACTTTATATCAAACGCCAGCGTGTGATTCCGATGATGGAGACACAGGTGGCGATACCGGCGGTGACAGCGGCGGCTCGGCCACTGCAGGTGATATTGTCATCTCTGGTGTGATTGATGGGCCTTTGTCTGGTGGCACACCGAAAGCGATTGAGTTCTTTGTACGTAACGATATTGCTGATTTAAGCACATGTGGTTTTGGCTCTGCTAATAACGGCGGTGGCTCTGACGGCCAAGAATATACGTTCTCTGGCTCTGCAGCTGCAGGTGATTTTATTTATATCGCCTCTGAAGGCAGTAATTTCGATGCTTATTTTGGATTCTCTCCAACGGATACTGCTGGCGCTGCCTCTATAAACGGTGATGATGCCATTGAGTTATTTTGTGACGGAGAAGTCGTTGACGTATTCGGTGATATCAATACAGACGGTACCGGTGAACCATGGGACCATGTCGATGGCTGGGCATATCGCGTTGCTAGTACAGGACCTGACGGCTCAACCTTTACGCTTAGCAATTGGGTGTTCAGTGGTGCTAATGCACTAGATGGCGAAGCAACGAATGCCACTGCGGCTAGTCAATTTCCAATCGGTTCATACACCAGTAAAGAAGTTCTTTTAATATCTGGCGTATTTGACGGCCCGCTATCGGGCGGAACGCCAAAAGCGATTGAATTCTATGCGGTAACCGACATACAAGATTTAAGCGTATTTGGTTTTGGTTCTGCAAATAACGGTGGTGGAACAGACGGTCAAGAATATGCGTTTTCTGGCTCTGCCTCTGCCGGTGAATATTTCTATGTCGCCACGGAAAAGCCAGGTTTTAATGCTTACTTTGGTTTTGATCCAACATTCACTTCAGGTGCGGCGGGTATTAATGGTGATGACGCCATTGAATTGTTCCATGACGGTGAAGTGGTTGACGTGTTCGGAGATATCAATGTCGACGGCACTGGCCAGCCTTGGGATTACTTAGATGGCTGGGCTTATCGAGTGGCTGATTCAGGCCCAGATGGCAGTACGTTTGTGTTGGCTAACTGGACGTTCAGCGGCACTAATGTACTTGATGGCTCAAGCGATAATGCTACTGTGTCTACTCCTTTCCCTCTCGGCAGCTTTGATGGCAGCGGAAATAACGGCGGTGGCGACAATGGCGGTGATGAAACACCTCTACTAGGTATGTGTGCAGAACCAGCTACCTTGATTAGCGCAATCCAAGGTACAACGGATATTTCGCCAGTTGTGGGTGAAACCCATATCATTGAAGGCGTCGTAACTGCTAGCTTCCCAAATCTTAGTGGCTACTTTGTACAAGAAGAAGATGGCGATCAAGATGGTGACAGTGCCACATCAGAAGGTATTTTTGTTTACAGCCCATCACTCGCGCTACCTGAAGTAGGAAGCCTAGTACGCGTGTTAGGTGACGTTGCTGAAGCATTTAACAAGACCCAGCTTGTTGTTGCTGAGATTAACCCAGCTTGTGGTACTGGCGCTGTAACTGCTACTCCACTGACTTTGCCGTTTGAATCTGTTGACGCAATGGAAGCACTAGAAGGCATGTTAGTGTCCAGCTCTAGTGATTTGACGGTAACTGATACCTTTAGTTTAGGCCGCTATGGCGAAGTATTGTTGTCTAATGGTCGTCGATTTGTTCCGACTAACCTCTTTGCAGCTGGCAGCCCAGAAGCAGTTGCTTTAGCAGCCGAAAATGAGCTTAATCAGATCACATTAGATGACGGCGTTAACGGTCAAAATCCAGAAGTTGTGGTTTATCCTGCTGGTGGTCTATCGGCCAGTAATCCACTTCGTAGTGGGGATACGGTCGCTGCTCTAACTGGCGTAATGGACTTTAGCTTTAGCCTGTATCGTATCATTCCTGTTGAACAACCTACTATTGTTGCCAGCAATCCAAGAACGGATGCGCCTGATCTTGATTTGGGTAACCTAAAAGTAGCAAGTTTGAATGTGTTGAACTATTTCAATACTTTGGATGTTAGCCCTAATCTGTGCGGCCCTTCTAACTTAGAATGCCGAGGTGCAGACAGTGAGGAAGAGTTTGAACGCCAACGCGCTAAAACACTAGCTGCTTTACTGGCAATGGATGCTGACATTGTAGGTTTGATGGAAGTCGAAAATAACGGTTTTGGTACAAGTAGCGCAGTGGGTGATTTGGTTTCCGGTTTAAACGATGTACTAGGGGCAAATACCTACGCTGTCGTTGACGCAGGCAGTGCTATTGGAACTGATGCGATAACCGTTGCATTGATTTACAAGCCAGCGGTTGTTTCAGCCATCGGCGCTCCGGCCATTTTAGATAGCAGTAATTCTATATCTGATGATGATGGTCCATTATTCTTAGACACTAAGAATCGCCCTGCGCTAAATCAAAAATTTGCCTTGACCGAGAACAATGAAGAGCTGGTCATCAGTGTAAACCACTTCAAATCGAAAGGTTCTAGCTGTGGTGCTGGAGACGATGACACTACCACAGGTCAAGGAAACTGTAATCTTACTCGCACACGTGCGGCGCAAGCACTAACCACTTTCTTGAGTGAGCAGTTTGCTGAAACACCAAAATTGATTATTGGTGACTTGAATGCTTATGCGCTGGAAGAGCCTATCCTTAAAATTTTGGAGCAGGGCTATACCAACCTCGCAAACAAATTTGGTGGTGATGAAGCGTACTCTTACTCGTTTGGTGGTGAATTTGGCTACCTTGATCACGCACTTGCCAGTGCTGAATTAGTAGACAAAGTTGTTGATACTACCGAGTGGCATATCAATGCTGATGAGCCCATCGTGTTCGATTATAACGTTGAGTTTAAGTCTGAGCAGCAGCAGATTGATTACTACGCACCTGACGCCTATCGCATGTCGGATCATGATCCCGTTGTTATCTCGTTACTACTTGAGTCTGAAGTACAAGTAGTAGAGGGTGACTACGACGGTGATGGTGATGTGGATAAATTTGATATCCAAGCACTGAATGCAGATATTCGTAGCGGTGTAGCATCTGATATGGCTTTCGACTTTAATGGAGACGGCAAGTTGACTATTCGAGACGTTTTATTGATGTATCGAAAATGTACTCGTTCACGTTGTGCTGCTAATTAAGTAGTTAGATATTGAAGGAAGTTACATAACTCCTTGAGAGTTATATGCTTCGATTTAAAGGCGCTCAATTGAGCGCCTTTTTTATGTCTGAAACATTATCAGTGAATTTTTATCAATCCAGATACTTTTTCGCTAATAGAAGCTACATGCCCTTGTTCGTTTACTGCGCACATTTTGCGTTTTTTTGGTGCAATTCAACCGAACAGAATGCGATGAATTACCTTACTTTTCAGTTCAATAACTTGATTGAATAAAAAGTGTAAGAAAGCGTAAATCTTGCTAAGTAAGTGCAACAATTTAACGTAGTATCAGGCCAAATCACGACTTTAGTCGTAGAAAACATACACTCAGAATTTAATAAATAAAAAGGTTTCTCCATGCCCAAAGGAATTTCATTTTCACCTATTTTAATTGCACTGATTTTGGCCAGTGGCTTATTGATATATTTATATCTGCCAGTTGATACAGAGCAACAGCAGAAAAAATCAATTGCGACGCCAGTGACTGCATATACTGTGTCAGAAGTGAAATTTCCTGTCGTGGTTGAAGCCTTAGGTACAGCTAATGCGAACGAATCCGTTATGCTAACGGCGCAAAAATCAGACATTGTGCAGAGCATAGAGTTTGACGATGGAGACTTAGTCGAAAAAGGACAATTATTAATTAAACTGAGTGATCGCGAAGAGCGGGCTCGGTTAAATGAGCTAGATATAAATTTACAAGAAGCAAAGCGTCAGCTAAAGCGAATTGACAACTTGGCGCAAAAAAGCGTTGCTTCAAAACAGTTATTAGATGAACAAGAGGCCAATGTAAAAGCATTGAAAGCCCAGCTAGAAGTTGCAAAAGCGCAGTTGGAAGAGCTAGAACTTCGCGCACCTTTCAGCGGTTTACTAGGCGTTCGTCAAGTGAGCTTGGGGGCGCTTGTGATGCCAGGTGACTTGATAGCCACGCTAGATGATTTACACATAATTAAAATGGACTTCACTATAGCTGAGTCACATTTGCCTAGTGTACGCAAAGGACAGCAAGTGTCTGCTACGTCAGCTGCTTACCCTGGCGAAACCTTTGAGGGGGAAATATCAAGCATTGCTTCTCGAGTCGACCCTGTTACCCGCGCAATCCAAATTCGCGCCATCATCGACAACAAAGATCTCAAACTGCGCCCTGGCATGTTACTTCAAATTAACCTGGAAAAAGACATTCTCAATACGTTGACGTTACCAGAGGGAGCATTGGTGCCGATTGAAGATAAGCAGTTCGTATTCGTGATCAAGGGCGACAAAGTTGAGCGTCAAGAGGTAAAAGTTGGTTTACGTAAACCTGGTATTGCACAAATTACTTCTGGCTTAAAAGAAGGCGATCAAGTGGTGATTGAAGGTGCACTTCGGTTACGAGAAGGATCGGTTGTTAACGTGTTATCCACGCATACATCGCAAGGATAAAATCAATGTTGTTATCTGATATTTCCATTAAACGCCCAGTATTCGCATCCGTTGTTAATTTACTGTTGGTGGTATTCGGTATTGTTGCCGTTACCTTTTTGTCATTGCGCGAATACCCAGATGTTGATCCTCCCATCGTCTCGATTAACACGACTTACACAGGTGCATCAGCGGCCATTATCGAAAGCCGTATTACTCAATTATTAGAAGATCGCATCAGTGGTATTGAAGGGATCAAAAATATTGAGTCGACCAGCAGAAACGGTCGCTCTTCTATTGATGTTGAATTCAACCTTTCAAGAGACATCGATGCTGCATCAAACGATGTGCGTGAGCGGGTCAGTCGCGCGTTAAATAACTTGCCAGACCAAGCAGATCCCCCTGAGGTTTCTAAATCTACCTCAGATGATGACGTCATCGTTTGGTATAACCTACGTAGCGATAACATGAGTGTCATGGAGTTAACTGACTACGCTGATCGTTATCTTGTTGACCGGTTATCTGTAGCGGAAGGGGTGGCTAATGTCCGTTTAGGAGGGGGCCGCAGCTATGCTATGAAGGTATGGCTAGATCGCAATGCGATGGCCGCAAGAGGGATTAGTGTCGCCGATATCGAGCAGGTAATTCGTGCTGAGAACGTAGAATTGCCAGCGGGTGAAGTGCAATCTAATCAACGTGATTTTGACGTGCGCGTTGCGCGCAGTTATTTAAGCCCTGAAGACTTTTCGAAATTGCCCGTTAAAGCGGGAATAGACGGATACCTAATTCGTTTAGGCGAAGTGGCCACCGTTGAGCTTGGTGCCGAAGACGACGAAACCGAGTTTCGCGGCAATGGCGTAAATATGATTGGTTTGGGGATAACGAAACAATCTAAAGCCAATACCTTAGAAGTTGCACGAGCAGCCCAAGCGGCAATCGATGAGATTAAACTAACGCTGCCCGATAATATCTTTATTGTGCCAAGTTATGACTCCTCGGTATTTATCGAAGCCTCCATAAACGAAGTGTATGAGACATTAGCCATCGCAATGCTGATGGTTGTACTGGTGATTTACCTTTTCTTGGGCAATGTGCGAGCGACTATCATTCCTGCGGTTACCGTACCTGTGTCTTTGGTGGCGGCATTCACTGTGATGTACGCACTAGGTTTCTCAATTAACCTACTTACCTTGTTAGCACTGGTTCTAGCAATTGGCTTGGTGGTGGACGATGCCATCGTCGTACTTGAAAACATTTCGCGGCGCATTGAGCTAGGTGAGCCGCCTTTGCTAGCGGCATATCGTGGCGCACGGGAGGTCGGTTTTGCGGTTATCGCCACAACCTTAGTGTTAATCGCGGTATTTGTTCCACTGGTATTTTTACAAGGCAATATAGGGCGATTATTTACCGAATTCGCTTTAGCGATTGCTGCAGCGGTCGCATTTTCAAGTGTGACCGCATTAACGCTTATTCCTATGTTGAGTTCTAAATTACTGACAAAAAGCAAGCGTACAACTGGCTTAAATAGCTGGATGAATAAATCGTTCACCAAATTTGAAGGAAGCTATTTTAAGGTGCTTGGGAAAACCATCCACCAACCCATTTTAATGGCGTTACTCATTTTAGTGAGCGTGGTCGGCTTGCTGCGTTTAGTGGAAATTCTGCCTAGCGAATTCGTCCCTAAAGAAGACCGCGGAAACTTCTTTATTCAGATTCAAGCGGCAGAAGGGGCTAGCTTTAAAGAAAACAGCCGAAGTATGAAAAAGGTAGAGGAAATTATTCTGCCTTATTTAGACAGTGGTGAAGCAACTCGTGTGTTAGTGCGCTTGCCTGGGTTTGGTAGCAGTGCAGGTATCGCCATTGTAGGTACGCCAATTGGCGACGATAAGAAGCGTTCAACGTTTGAATTAATGGACGAAATCAGTAAAAAGCTGTCTGTTATCCCAGATGTAAGAGCCTTCGCTATTATGCGCTCTAGTCTTGGTGGGCGAGGGGTTGGCCGCCCTGTTCAGTTTGTTCTGCAAGGAAACACCTACGAAGAGCTGGTGGGGTGGCGTGACAAGTTGCTTCTTAGTGCCCAAGAAAACCCTAATTTATTGCGCCTCGATTCTGACTATAAAGAAACCTTGCCGCAATTATTGATTAATATCGATACTGAGCGGGCTGCCGATTTAGGGGTTTCGGTTAGTGATATAGGCACCACGCTTGAGACCATGTTGGGACAACGTCGTGTATCAACCTTCTTAGATCGCGGACAAGAATATGACGTGATACTCGAAGGACGCCGCGAAGACTACCGAAGCCCCCAGAGTATTGACAACTTGTACGTACGTTCCTTTAGAACCGGCGAGCTTATCCCTATGGACAACTTGCTTAAGGTTGAAGAACGGGCTACGTCATCGCGCTTGAATCGCTTCAATCGTATGCGCAGCATTACCATTAGTGCAAACCTCGCTGAGGGATACACAGTGGGCGAGGCACTAGCATATTTGAACAACATTGTTGCTACCGAGTTGCCTGAAGGCGTATCAGTTGATTACAAAGGCGAATCTCAACTTTATCAAGAATCAGGAAATTCTATTATTTTTATCTTCTTGATGGCGTTGGTTATTGTGTATTTGATCCTAGCTGCTCAGTTTGAAAGTTGGGTCCATCCTTGGGTCATCATGCTGTCTGTGCCATTAGCGCTGGTCGGCGCATTCATTGGGCTTTATTTTGCTGGCATGACGTTGAATATTTACAGCCAAATCGGCTTGGTAATGTTGATAGGGCTTGCGGCTAAAAATGGTATTTTGATTGTAGAATTTGCGAATCAATTGCGAGATGCCGGCATTGAATTTGAGTTAGCGCTTAAGCGCGCGGCAATGCTGCGTTTACGCCCGATAGTCATGACCAGTTTCACCACCGTATTTAGCTCTCTTCCTCTGGTATTTGCCAGTGGTGCTGGTTCAGAGAGTCGCACTGTTATCGGTATGGTGATATTTTCTGGCGTTCTGGTGTCAACCTTATTGACGTTGTTCGTTGTTCCTACAGCCTACTATTGGTTAGCACGTAAAACGGGCTCACCACTGACAATAACCCACAAGTTAGAAAAACTAGAAGAAGAAATTCCCTACGTTAAGGGTGACGATTTCTAGATTTTAACGAACGAATCAATAGAATAAAAAGCGGCTGAAGTTTCATTCATGCCGCTTTTTTTATGTTTGAATAACGGCAATTTAAAGTGAAGGCGTGCAGCCAAATGCCAAACATTTTCATCAATGAAATTGGTATAAAACCCAGACCAAAAAAAACCGGATATTAAATCCGGTTTTTATTGCGTACGGTTCATAGGTTAACGATAAGTCGTATCATTAACCATATGATATCACTACTCGTCTAAGAAGCTTCGTAGCTGCTCAGAGCGGCTAGGGTGGCGTAATTTACGCAAGGCTTTAGCTTCGATTTGACGGATACGCTCACGGGTAACATCAAACTGCTTGCCCACTTCCTCTAGGGTGTGATCGGTATTCATATCAATACCAAAACGCATTCTCAATACTTTTGCTTCACGAGCAGTTAAGCCGGCTAACACTTCTTGAGTGGCGTTTTTCAAGCTGCCACCAGTGGCAGAGTCAAGAGGTTGCACAATCGTGCTATCTTCAATGAAGTCACCTAAGTGTGAATCTTCATCATCGCCGATTGGGGTTTCCATTGAGATTGGCTCTTTTGCAATCTTCAGCACCTTACGGATTTTGTCTTCTGGCATTAACATACGCTCTGACAATTCTTCAGGTGTTGGCTCACGCCCCATTTCTTGCAACATCTGACGAGAAATACGGTTCAGCTTATTGATTGTCTCAATCATGTGCACTGGTATACGAATAGTACGCGCCTGATCCGCAATTGAGCGTGTGATAGCTTGGCGGATCCACCAGGTTGCATAAGTTGAGAACTTGTAACCACGACGGTATTCAAATTTATCAACCGCTTTCATCAAACCAATGTTACCTTCTTGGATCAGATCCAAGAACTGTAAACCACGGTTGGTGTACTTCTTCGCGATTGAAATAACCAAACGTAAGTTCGCTTCAACCATCTCTTTTTTCGCACGACGCGCTTTCGCTTCACCGATCGACATACGACGGTTAATGTCTTTAATATCCGCAATGATTAAGCCGGTTTCTTCTTCAACGGCATTCATTTTGCCGATACTGCGCTCTAACTCTTCTTGATGAACTTTAAGTTCTTCAACATAAGGCGCGTCAGATGCCATGATCTCGTATAGCCAATCCGTGCTGGTTTCATTACCAGAAAAGGCTTTAATAAAGTCTTTCTTAGGCATTTTAGCTGCGGCAACACAGTGCTTCATCACGATACGTTCTTGTACGCGAATGCGATCCATCATGCTACGCATGTTCTTAACCATACGGTCAAACTGCTTAGGCACCAAACGGAACTCTTTAAAGATTTCGCTTAATTCATCGATTTCTTTACGCGATTTAGCGTGAGAGCGGCCTTCAGAAGCAATTACATCGCGGGTTTTTTCGTATTGAACACGCAGCTCAGAAAACTTCTCACGGGCCTCTTCTGGATCTGGTCCTGTGTCTTCTTCTTCTTCGTCTTCATCATCGCTGTCGTCGCCATCATCGTCTTCATCTTCCAATTCTTCTTCGGATAACTCAGAACCAATGTGTGTGGCAGTAGGGGCTATGTTGTCTGCTTCATTAGGGTCAACAAAACCAACAATAATGTCACTCAAGCGAATTTCTTCTGCTTCGTACATATCCCACTGATCAAGCAAGTAGGTAATTGCTTCAGGGTATTCTGCAACAGAACACTGAACCTGATTAATGCCTTCTTCAATGCGTTTGGCGATAACAATCTCGCCTTCACGGGTTAATAGTTCAACCGTACCCATTTCACGCATATACATACGTACTGGATCGGTTGTTCTACCAATCTCGCTCTCGACCGTTGCTAAGGCTTGGGCGGCGGCTTCCGCGACTTCTTCATCAGTTGTGGTTTCTTGCATCAAAAGTTCATCGGAATCAGGAGCGTTTTCAAACACTTTGATCCCCATGTCGTTGATCATACGGATGATGTCTTCAATCTGATCCGAGTCAACTATGTCTTGAGGCAGGTGATCATTTACTTCGGCAAAGGTCAAGTAGCCTTGTTCTTTACCTTTGGCAATGAGGAGTTTTATCTGCGACTGCTTGCTTTGCACCATATACCTTACACTTCTCGATTTGGGTTAAAATTGCACCCTGAGAACGAATTAACGGGCTCAAAATGCTAAATACTTTGCTTGGGCTCGAGGCTGTAGCGAATTAGCCAGTATAGCAGACTCGACTACCCTTGGGCTAGATGTTGGGTCATTTTTGTTCTTTTACAAGTAGGTTCAACTCTTGTTTTTCATCAACACTGAGATTTCCCAGGCGCGCTTTTGACATCAATTCGTCCATTCTACTTTTAAAGTGCCAATCGAGTAGTTTGGCGAAGCTGTCTTTAAATACCAAAGCTTGGTTTTCTTCGGCGTATTCCCAGCCGAGTAACTTGGCTAAATTTTTACTTTGTGGGTGATGTCTAAAGTGCTCCAACACTTGGGCCGTATTTGCATTCGGTTTGCTTAAACAGAATTCAAATAGTTCGGTTAGAAAGTCTAGCCCAGGTACTTGCATATCACCGAGTGCGGCGGGGTTGGTTTGCTGGCATTCAATCGCAATTCTCGGTTGATCAAGTAATAATCTGATCATCATTCTCACTGGAGAAATCTTGGCTTTATTCAGCGCGGTAAAATCCAGCTTAGCCCCAGCTTTATGTTGATTAGCTTTAGCTACGTCTTGCTCTAGCCTGTGACGGTTTCTATCGCCCATATGGGTGCTTAATTCAGACGTCAAAATGGCCCGTTGATTCTCACCCAATATTTGCTCAATCAATGGCATGGCTTCGGCTTTTAACGCTGCTTTGCCTTCTGCACTGCCTATATGGTGACGTTGGAGCAAATTATCAAAGAAAAATTTAGATAAAGGGACAGAGTCGCTAATCAATTTTTGTTCAAACGCGTCTTTGCCTATCTGGCGTACTAGGGTATCTGGGTCTTCTCCGTCGGGTAGAAATAAAAATTTCATTTCTACACCATCTTTTAGATAGGCTAGGGCGTTCTCGAGTGCCCGCCAAGCAGCCTCACGGCCCGCTCGGTCACCGTCGTAACAACATACCACTTCACTGGTGGTACGAAATAGCATTTGAATATGTTCAGGCGTTGTAGCCGTGCCTAAAGACGCGACAGCGTATTTGATATCAAATTGGGCTAAGGCAACCACGTCCATATAGCCTTCAACAATCATGATCCTAGGTAAGTTACGGTGCGCCTGTTTTGCTTGATAAAACCCGTAAAGCTCATTGCCTTTATGGAAAATACGCGTTTCCGGTGAGTTTAAATACTTTGGAGTGCCGTCACCCAGTACACGGCCACCAAAACCAACAATACGGCCGCGTTTATCGCGAATAGGGAACATAATCCGCTCGCGAAAAAAGTCGAATCTACGACGGTTATCGTTTTCAGTAATTAATTTTAAATCAATTAACTGCTGCTGCGCTTCAGGTGTGCGTCCAAAAGTACTGAGTACTGCATCCCATTCAGTTGGCGCATAGCCTATACCAAATGCTTTGACGACCTCTCCACTTAGGCCTCGCTTTTTTAGATAATCAATAGCGCGGTCTTTATCACTGTGCACTTTAAGCTGATGAGAAAAGTAGCGCGATATCGTTTCCATTAACTCGTAATCGTCTGCCTTTTGCTGCTTTTGCTCAGCCGTCGGGGCGGGCGTTGAGCTTTTTTCTCGTGGCACATCAACACTATGGTACTGAGCAAGCTCTTCTATCGCTTCAGGAAACTCAAGGCGATCATATTCCATCAAAAAAGAAATAACATTGCCGTGGGCGCCACAACCAAAGCAGTGATAAAACTGTTTGTCTTGGCTTACCGTAAAAGAAGGGCTTTTTTCATTATGAAATGGGCAGCACGCTTGATAGTTTCTACCTGCTTTTTTGAGTTTAACGCGGTTATCTACGACCTCAACAATATCGGTACGAGCGATTAAATCATCAATAAATTCACGAGGTATACGGCCGTTCATGTCAAATTCTCAATCTGTTCTTGCATAGTATGAGGAATGCAAAAAGCACTATACTTGGTCTGCATAAACAAACAAGCCGCAAATAAATGCGGCTTGATTACGAAGGGTTTTTGGGCGCCTATAGATTACTTTAGGCGACGTTAAGGGGTCTAGCTAAGCTAGCTTGGCTTTTATTTGACCGCTTAATTTTCCCATGTCAGTTCGACCTTGTACTTTAGGTTTCAACCAAGCCATTACTTTACCCATATCTTGCATGCCGCTCGCTTGTGTCTCGACCATCGCTTGGTCAATCAAGGAGCTAATTTCTTCTTCGCTCAAAGGTTGAGGCAAAAAAGTCTGCAAAATATCAATTTCAGCAAGTTCTACGTCAACTAAATCTTGACGATTGGCTTGTTCGAACTGACTCGCAGCGTCTTTTCTCTGTTTTACCATCTTAGTAAGCAGAGCAATGACATCGCTGTCGTTGAGCTCAATACGCTCGTCAACTTCACGCTGTTTAACCGCTGCTAACGCCATACGAATAGTGCCAAGACGAACTTTGTCTTTAGCGCGCATTGCGTCTTTTTGGGCATTTTTTAAATCATCTAACAAGGACATGAAATTGACTCGAAGAAATACTTAAAATGAACCTAAGATAAAACTGCAAAGGGTGTTTAATACGTTAAACACCCTAGGAGAGAATTAGTACAATCTGATGCGACGTGCGTTTTCGCGAGACAACTTCTTCAAAAGACGTTTTTTAGCAGCTGCTTTCTTACGCTTACGTTCCCAAGTAGGTTTTTCAAAAAATTCGCGACGACGAACTTCAGAAAGAACACCTGCTTTTTCACATGAACGTTTAAAACGACGCAACGCTACGTCAAATGGTTCGTTTTCTCTAACTTTAACGATTGGCATTAAAATCTCACCTCAAAAATAAATACTTTGTCTGCCAGCGCAAAAAATAACCGGCTCGGTTAAAAATGGTGCGGAATTTTAATCATATACGCTAACAATGTAAAGACCCGATATGGGAAATATTGGATTAGTCACCGATTATTCACTCTAATATGGTGAAATCATCATGAGAAAGGTAGAATGCGCGGCCTAACCACAACTGGGAACACCACATCTACTATGCGCGTTATTGGTATTGAAACATCTTGCGATGAAACAGGCATTGCAGTTTACGATGAACATCAGGGACTATTATCTCATCAACTCTATAGCCAAGTAAAGTTACATGCTGATTATGGTGGTGTGGTGCCTGAATTGGCGTCTCGTGATCACGTACGCAAAATTGTCCCTTTAATTAAGCAGGCTTTGCTCGATGCAAACTGCACAAAAGAGGATATAGATGGTATTGCTTTTACCAAAGGCCCTGGACTTGTTGGGGCCTTGCTTGTTGGCTCATCGGTAGCGCGAAGCTTAGCGTTCGCTTGGGGTGTACCTGCTGTGGGGGTGCATCATATGGAAGGCCATTTATTAGCGCCGATGTTAGACGAACCTGCACCAGAGTTTCCTTTTGTTGCTTTATTAGTTTCCGGTGGGCATTCGATGATGGTGCGCGTAGATGGTATCGGGCTGTATGAAATTTTAGGGGAGTCAGTAGATGATGCCGCGGGCGAAGCATTTGATAAAACCGCTAAGTTACTTGGGCTTGATTACCCAGGCGGGCCCTTATTAGCTAAAATGGCCGAACAAGGGGAAGCGGGGCATTATAAGTTTCCTCGCCCAATGACAGATCGCCCCGGCCTTGATTTTAGTTTCAGTGGCTTAAAAACCTTTGCCGCTAATACAATTCGTAGTTCAGACCAATCAGCACAAACCAAAGCCAATATTGCTTATGCGTTTCAAGAAGCAGTGGTCGATACGCTAGCAATTAAATGTAAACGGGCGCTTAAACAAACAGGGTTGAAACGCTTAGTGATTGCTGGCGGAGTAAGTGCTAACAAACAGTTGCGTGTTGAGTTTGAAAGCATGATGAAAAAACTACAGGGTACCGTATTCTATCCGCGCTTAGAGTTTTGTACCGACAACGGGGCAATGATCGCTTACGCTGGCCTAAAAAGGCTTAAAGCTGGTGAGCGAGAAGGGTTAGCCACTAAAGCACAACCTAGGTGGGCGCTTGATGAGCTAGAAGCTATCTAAGCGCGCTGTTGTACCTCCCAAGGGTTATAAGTAGGCCGTAACCTCGGCCTACTGTCACTATTCTTTTGTCCTGCCTTTATCCCAAATCTTGCTTTCTTGACCTTGGAGTAAGCGAATAATATTTTGTTTGTGACGTACGATAATAAGAATGCATAGCATGGTAACAGGGACGGTATAGGCTGGTTTTACAAACCAAGTAATAATCGGAGCGATAGTGACTGAAATAATCGCCGCCAGTGATGAATAACCCGTAATGAAAATAACCACCAACCAGCAGGTTAATAGAATACTGCACAGCTCCCACCCTAGTGGCAACATAGCACCGATGGCAGTCGCTACGCCTTTGCCTCCTTTGAAATTAAAGTACAGCGGGAATATATGCCCCAAACAGGCAGCCAACCCAACAAGCCCTAGGGCAATAGGCGATAAGCCCAAAAAGTAGCCGACATACACTGGAATTGTGCCTTTTAGCACATCGAAAATAAACACTAAAGCAGCTGGCAGCCTACCGCCAATACGCAATACGTTCGTCGCTCCTGGGTTGTTAGAGCCAGCTTTGCGCGGATCAGGCAAGGCGAACATACGGCATATAAGAACCGCGCTCGATATGGAGCCTAATAAATAAGCGCTACAAAAGATTAAAATGCTAAGTGACGTCATGTACTTATGTTCTGTAAACGGGGTACAATTCACCAAGATTACCTTAAAATTTAACCAATAACAGCGCGGATCTTTCATGGATAAAATTTACATTGAAGGCTTAGAGGTGCAATCTCTAATAGGCGTGTACGATTGGGAACGGGATGCGACACAGCGATTGCTGGTCGATATAGTGTTATTCAGCGATTTACAAAAACCAGCTTATAGCGACGATGTTGAAGATACGCTCAATTACGCAGAGGTGGCCGAAGCCGTTGCAAAGGTTGCGAAGCAAAGTGAATTTTCTCTGATTGAAGCACTTGCACAAGCGATGATCACTCAGATTTTCACGCAGTTTCCTGTGCAAAAAATCACATTGAAATTAAGCAAGCCAGATATTTTAGCCGATGCGCAAAATGTTGCGGTTGAATTCACGCGTGAGCGAAAAGACACATGAGTGCACAAGCACCTCAACATCTAATTTTCATCAGTGTCGGCAGTAACATTAATCGAGAGCAGCATATTAATGCAGGTCTTGATGCTATGTACGCTGCATTCGGTGAACTCACACTATCCTCGGTTTATGAAAGCAAGTCAGTGGGCTTTGACGGTAATAATTTTTACAATTTAGTTGTACAAGCCAGCACTGAACTTTCAATCGTCGAGGTGGTAGAACACCTAAAGACAATCGAAACACAAAACCTGCGTACCCGAGAAAGCAAAAAATTTGCTCCGCGCACCTTAGATCTTGATTTACTGACATATGATGACGTCATTATTCAAGCACCGATGGAACTTCCTCGTCCGGAGATCCTCTACAATGCGTTTGTGTTACAGCCCTTAGCGGAAATTGCACCTGAGGTAGAACATCCGCTGGCCAAAAAAAGCTATTTTTCCTTGTGGCAGCAATACGACAAATCGCAACAACAGTTATGGCCTATCAAATTTACATGGAGCGCTAATCGCCAATGACTCTCACCGAAATTATTATCCTTGCTATTATCCAAGGGATCACCGAGTTTTTACCTATTTCAAGCTCAGCTCATCTTATTTTGCCATCTGTATTACTGGGCTGGGAAAATCAAGGCTTAGCCTTTGATGTCGCCGTTCACGTGGGCAGCTTATTAGCGGTTATGATTTACTTCCGTGGTGATATTGGCCGTATGCTCGTTGCCTGGTTCGGCTCTGGTTTTAGCAAAAACCAAACCGACGATAGTCGATTAGCATGGTGGGTGATTATCGCCACGATCCCGGCGCTCATCTTCGGCTTTGCGGGTAAAGCCTTTATTGAAGAATATGCCCGTTCTGCACTGGTGATTGCCTGCACAACGATCGGCTTCGGTTTGTTGCTTTGGTATGCTGATAAAAAAGCGGCCTTAAATAAACATATTTACGACATGACATGGAAGAGCGCACTGATTGTTGGTATGGCTCAAGCGATAGCATTGATCCCTGGCACATCACGCTCTGGCATCACGATGACAGCAGGGTTAATGCTCGGGCTTGATAGAGAAAGCGCTGCGCGTTTCTCGTTTCTACTATCAATCCCCGTTATCTTGGGTGCGGGTCTATTAGCGACCTTAGATTTAGTCAGCGCCCCTGACGCAGTAGACTGGAATGCGCTCATCGTTGGGGCAGTTCTATCCTTTGTGAGCGCCTATGCGTGTATCTACTTGTTTTTAGCATGGATCTCACGCATTGGTATGTTGCCTTTCGTTATATACCGCATGTTACTTGGCGTAATCCTATTATTGTTTGTTTTCGCATAATCATAATGAGAAAGGAGCTTTAGAATGAGTGAAACGATTTTTACTAAAATCATCAACAAAGAGATCCCCGCAGAGATCCTTTATGAAGATGAAATCTCATTGGCGTTTAAAGATATAAACCCTCAAGCGCCTATGCACTTTTTGGTAATACCAAAAAAAGCCATAGCAACGATTAATGATATCGATAAGTGCGATCGAGAGGTAGTAGGGCACCTTTCGTGGGTCGCAGCGCAAATATTAAAAGAGCATGGATTAGCAGAGCAGGGGTATCGCACTGTGATGAATTGCAATGAATACGGCGGGCAAACCGTTTATCACATACATTTGCACGTGCTGGCCGGTAAGCCGCTTGGTTGGCCGCCCTATAGTGATAAATTGAAAATCGAATAGCCATTCGATTTAGCCCCAAAAGACAAAAAGCGAAGTGCAGACTTCGCTTTTTTTATGAGAGATGCTCTTCTACTAACTTGTTAGCCTCACTTCGTCTTGGGTTAATTTAACGCATGGATTTTTAATGAATTGCAGTACATTTTTTTCTGGTATCGGTTTTGAAAAGTAAAACCCTTGAGAAAAATGCACTCCTAAGTTCTGTAAAATAATCGCTTGTTCTTTTGTTTCAACCCCTTCCGCCACCACCAAGTAATCAAACGCATGGGCTATATTGACCACAGCTTGCACTATGGCTAATCCACTTGAATCTAAGCGGCTGACAAATGAACGATCTATTTTTACCGTGTTGACTGCTAAATCCTGCATGACGGATAAAGATGAATATTCCGTACCAAAGTCATCGATTGAGACTTTAATCCCTCGGCTTTGCAGTATTTTAATACGGGCTATCATGATGTCTTTATCGAATGAGAAGACCGATTCAGTGATTTCTAAATGCAGTAAATTGGCTGGCAAACCACTGGTGAGCAACGCTTCCTCAACGATAGTAATAAAGTCTTCTGATTGTAATTGGCTCACTGATACATTCACGCTGACGGCAATAGGCTTGGGCCAAGACGCAGCAACAAAGCACGCTTTGTTTAACACCCAAGTACCGATTTTGCGTATTAAACCGTGTTGCTCAGCAATGGGAATAAACTCCGCAGGAGAAATATGCTCTTGCTCTTTTTGCCAGCGCAGCAAGGCTTCAAATGCGCAAATCTCGCTATTATCTGAGGCCATGATTGGTTGAAACGATAAGCTAAGCTCTTTATTTTCAATGGCTCTTGCGAGGCCGTCTTTTAGATACTGCTCACGAACGAGTTTATCACCTAGCTCTTTTGAGAATACGCCGGAGGTAGAGATAGCGCGTTTCTTTTGATAATACATAGCCATATCGGCGAGCTGAATAAGCTGCAATTCATTGTCAGCATGCTGCGGATAAAGTGAAATGCCTATTGTTGCACCTAGTGAAAGCTGGGTATTTTCGAACAAATAGGCTTGGGAAATGTGTTCTATCAAATTCTTTGCTTGCGTAACGGCAGATGCTTGTTGCGTATTAGGCAGCGCAATTAAAAATTCATCACCTCCCCAACGACATAATAATTGCTGGTCGAGACAGTGCTCTTTTAAACGTTGAGCCGTTTGGGTCAGTATTTGATCGCCAGCGTCGTGGCCTATTGTATCGTTAATTTTTTTGAAACCGTCTAAATCAATGAACAACAGCGCCATAGGTTGGTGTTGCGTCACGCAGTGCTCAAGTGTGAGCTTCACATGATTGAGAAAGGCGGTTCGATTGTACAAGCCGGTAAGTGGGTCAAGGTTGGAAAGCTCATAGATTTTTCGCGTTCGCTTTTCTACTTCTGTCTCCATGTGCTCTACTAATGATGCATTTTCATTTTTAAGAAGTATCGCTCTGGAGGTAAATTCTGCTGCTTTTTTAGCACTGATACTCATCACTAAGCCAAACGATAAACCCAAAACGCCCAGCACTTGTCGATAGTCATCATTTGAGAGTAATAAGGCAATTGAAAATGGCACAAGTAGGATAAACGAATATGCAATGGCGGTTTTTTTATGGGCGGCTAATACACTAGCGGCACCGCCAGCCATGGCTGCTACAATGATAATGGTACTGGCTAATTCAACTGTATTGGCCGACGCATATACTTTTAAACAGTAAATGCACCACATAAAAGCGGTTATAAACGTACCGCTTATAAAGCGAAGAGTTGCACGGCGACCGTTATAATCAGTGCCTTTTTGTTTCGTTCGCCACCATAACGAATCAATCAGACGCACACTAATAATGGCGAGCATTACCCACCACCATGCATGTTTAAATTCAACTAGGTTGGTATTATCAAAGGCAAAGACCAGCATAGATGCTGCAAAAATAGAGACCAGAATGCCGCCTATGCTGTTTTGGTACAGCAGCTCAGCGGCATCTTTTTCAGTACTTTTTACAAGAGAATGATTGCTGTTAATAGCCTTTACTTCCAAATATCTTACGTAAAGGTAAATCTAGCACAGCAATTAAAATCTATCGTATAAAAAACAAGCTATTAAGTTATTGCGTATTTAACTTAAGTATATTTTTACCTTGCTTAAACGTGATATCGACTGGGATCTCGGCCTGAGTTAAGCGGGCTAAATCCGCAAGCAGGCCAGGTTTAATCACGCCTTTATCTGATACTAGCTTGCTTACTCCAGCGTAATCACCATCGCCCTGTAAGGTTAAAATTAGACGAGATAATGCATCTATGGCTTCACTCATTTTCGCCATATTGACTTTATAAAGACCGTCAGCATTGCGACTAAATGCGCCATATTCTTGGAAGAAATTGAAACGGATCATGTTTGCCTTGCCGTGTGCGGAACTTGCACCAAAGCGCACTGAACGGAAAATTCCCGCCATAAAGGTGGTGTAATAATCTTCAAGGGTGCCTTCGCTAATCACGCCTTTTTCCAATAATTGGCTAACCATGTACAAGCCTAGAATGTCAGCTTTACCTTCTTCTAACGCTGAAGCATGTTCTTTCAAAGCTTGGCGAACCGTTCCCTTATTGTTGATAGTGTTTTTGACGCCTAATCCATGAGCGACCTCATGAAACATGGTATTGGCGAAAAATGCGTTAAAGGTAATGTTACTTCTTTGCTCTGGCACTATTAGTTCATTGGCAATAGGCACTAGAATGTTTTCAAACTTTGCTCGCATCGCATTTTTTAATTGTAAGCGTCGTGTGCCTTTTTCTAATTGCACTTGCTCATCATTAGGTAAATTTATTGCGATGGTTTTGCTGCCGGCATTTGAGTGTCCCGCATAGTAAATGACATCGTATGCATTCAAATCTGCATTTGCACCGGGCATTTCTTTTTTGTATGCGTCACTAACCGGAAGGTTCGCTTGTAACTCTGGTAGGAAAGCGGCGTATTTGCTCAGGCGTTCACTCCAACTAAGATCTTTTAAGAGCACGTAAGCTTCAAATGCGGCTCGATAACCAAATAATTGGTCTTCATATGTTTCGATAGGGCCAATGACCAATTCGATGGGGTTGTTTTTCATGTCCATCCACGCGAAGTCAGATGCTTGATACTCGTTTGACAGCAGCGCTTTGGCGCGTAAATTGAGATAGTGAGCAAATTCGGCGTCATCAGCTAACGTCGCCGCTTTATTTAAAAGAGCCGCCGCCTTTTGTAATGGCTCAGAAAAGTATTCGGCATAAGGCACCGAAGCAAGTGAGCCATCTTCATTGCGCACTACCATAGAGTACAAACCTGTCTTATCGGCGAACTGGCTTTGCTCGAACTCGTCTTTTGTCATGTCTTGAGGATAAAACTGAGCACCTAACGGTTTTTCTTTCGTGTTAGTTAAGAAAGGTTTATCGCCATTTAGTCTGTCCCAGGGGCCATAATTGATCGCAGCAAATTTTTGCACATCTTTATCTGCAATACGCGCTAAAAACTGCGCTTTATCGCTGCCGTAGGCTTGCTGCCAGAATAAATCATCCATTATCTTGCTGGCGTCTATCAGCAGGCTTAGCATTTTCTTTTGGTTGACTGACAAAGAAGACAAATCAGCCGTTAATGGCACCGCTTGATATATATCTAAGCGATTCTCGCTATCAGGAAGAAGAGTGAGAGGCTGAGCCGCCGCTGCTGACCCTGGATTGGGCTTAGTTTGAGATGAAGTTGTACAACCTGTAGTGAGTACAGCGACGCACATGGCGCTGATAATGGATTTTTTCCACATAGTAAAACCTTTAAGAAATACAAAAGTAGTGAGTCTTTTAACACGCAATATCGCTAGAGTAAATTATCTGTAAACTGAGATATTTATAAAGACGGGTCGTGAAATGAAAATTCTATGTTAGGATTATTTGAACGACGTGGATGAAAAAGCAGAGACTGAAAAAGGTTAGCTTCGTCAATTATATCAAATGCTTGGATGCAGATTGGTGCTAGGTTGCTATAGTAAGTGAACTGGCTAAACAATGAGTGATACACACAATAGGTTGGAAAATGTCTACAGAGAACGCGCTATTAACCATCTTGGTCGAGAAAATAAACAACGATACCCTAGTCCTGCCAACGCTTCCGGCAATTGCGCTTAAAGTACGTAAAGCTGCAGATGACCCGAATATAAATCTCAATGCGATGGCAGATGTGATTGGGCAAGACCCATCTCTTTCTGCGCGCATGATTAAAATATCGAACAGCTCGTACATGGGGCGCAGCGTTAAAGTAACCTCTACGTCTCAAGCTGTAACTCGTATCGGTCTGCGTCAAATTAAAAACATTGCCACCGCATTGGCCATGGAGCAGCTGTTCGTATCTAAAAACGACATTGTTAAAAATTACTTAGATAAAGTGTGGCAACAAAATTTAAAAGTGGTTGCAGCGTCTATGGCTGTGATGCAGCTTCATATCAAGGAAACGAAAAACCGTACACTCAACCTAGATACTATGACTTTGGCTGCATTGGTACACAATATAGGTGTATTACCGATTCTTACGGAAGCGGAGCGTCACCCTGAGGTGTTTGCTAATCCTACGTTTTTGAATGTAGCAATTGATAAATTAGCAGGGCGAATTGGTGCTAGCATCATGCGTGAATGGGGCTTCGAACAAGAGTTTGTTAATGTTGCAGAGAACTGGCATGACATGACAGTACAAACGGATATGATTTCTTACCTTGATTTTACCCGGTTAGGCGCAGTTTTGGCAGGGCAGTTTGATTCTCAGAAAGATGCTTTGCTTAATTTAGCCGTGCAAAAAGGTATTTTAGCCGATCTATCTATCTTGCAATCTGAAGATTACCAAGAGCTGTACGATAGCGCTTCCGCTATTTTTGCTTAGCAAGCACAGTAATAGCGCGTTACAGCGCAGCTATATAGCAATAAGCCAGCATTATGCTGGCTTATTTCGTTTTGGCTTTCGCTACTTATTAACCTAGAGTGGTATTATTCTTGGTCTTGCTGCAAGTTGAATATTTCTACCAAACGTTTTGAGAAACGTACAATCTCAGCAGACATCAACGCAAAATCAGCGTCCATTTTTGCCAGTTTGTCTTCTTTTGGTATATCGTCGTTTTGCTCAGTCATTACATCTGTGAATTTTAAGCGTTTAACCGCCATATCCTCTTGTAATAACGCACTAAACGTTTCGTCCCATTCAATAGCCACTTTTTGCACGGTTTTGCCAGCGCTTAAATGGTTCATGATTTCTTCACTGCCAAGATCTTGGTTTTTGCAGCGTACAATCGCTCCGTCTTCTTCCATTGAGCGAAGTTCGGCTTCCTCGAGGATTACCACATCATTTGGTACCGCATCGTCGGTTAGCCAGTGAGTCAGCTCTTCTTGTACGCTTTGCTTGGCTAAAGGTACAACAGGTAACGAGCCAAGGGCCTTGCGCAGCATGGCTAAAAAGGTTTCTGCTTTGCCATCAGCACTGGCATCGACCACAACTAGGTTATCTTGTGTGGAAATAAAACCATGGCTAAAGCTGTTTTTGGTAAATGCTTGAGGCAATAAACGTTGAATAATTTCTTCTTTCATTTCTTGCTGGGCTTTCTTGCCCACATTTGAGCCTGTTTCGGCTTCTACCAACGCAACCTTGTCGGCTAATTCAGCATTTACAACAGCGGCAGGAAGAATACGCTCTTGTTTTTTTAACGTTAACCAAAACTTGCCGCCGGCGCTGTGCACTAGCATTTCGCCTTGGTCTACGGGAGATGTCCACCCCATAGTTGCAAGCTCCTGAGAGCCGCAAGGGCGGAATGGAAACTCGGCAAGTTTGTCTTGAATATCTTCTTCAGTTAACTCTAAGGTTTGCGTCAGATGGTAAAGTTTAAGGTTTTTGAACCACATAAAATGAATGCCCGTTGATAAGAAATTGAAAACAATATCGGATAAATAAAAATGGCCGCTAGCCTAGCAGTCTTTAGCTAAAACTGCCAAACCTAGCGTTGAGAATGTAGCGGGATCGTCAGCACATATTGTAAGCCTTTGCCTGGCTCACTGAATACTTCAATATCGCCTTTCAGCGTTTGCGTTACCAAGTTGTACATGATGTGCGTACCTAAGCCACTACCACCTTTTCCGCGGCGCGTGGTGTAAAAAGCGTCAAAGTGTTTTGCTAACGAATCCTGAGGCAGGCCCTTACCGTTATCACTGTAGTCGATTGTCAGTGTTTCAGGCTGTTGGGTGACTTTAATATCAATCGTGCCCTTACTCATGTCTTCAAACCCATGAATAATCGAGTTCATCACCATATTGGTAAAAATCTGCGCTAGCATGCCTGGCGCACAAACAATCACCACACTGTCAGGGCAGCTAATGTTGATCACGTGCTGCGTTTTTTTCAGGCTTGGGGCTAATGATTGGATAATCTCATTAAGATATTCTTTGAGGTTAATTTCTCGCTCTGCTTCGCTCGCCTGATCCACCGCGACTTGTTTAAAGCTCGATATTAAATTCGAGGCTCGATTTAAATTGTTTGTCAGCAGAGTGATCGTTTGTTGGGCGTCAGACAAAAACGTGTTCATCGTGCTGCCGGTGAGTGTTTTTTCTTGGTAGGCTTTTTCTAACGTATTAAGCCTTTCTTGTAAAAAGCTGGTGGCAGTGACACCTACGCCAAGTGGGGTGTTAACATCATGGGCGATGCCAGCGACCAAACCACCTAAAGATGCCATTCGTTCAGATTCTACCAGCTGATCTTTAGCCAATTGAAGCGTATCCATTGATGAGGCTAACTCATTGTTTCTTTTACGTAATTCATCTTCGATAAACTGGCGATTCTCGTTTTCTTGGCGCAGCTCCCGCTGATTGACAATAAGCTCATCTTTTTGTTGCTCTAAATCGAGCATGATTTTGCTCAATGTGGCCGTTTTCTTGGCAACTTCTTGTTCCAAAGAAATATTATGGTCATCAAGTAATCGGTTGGCGTCTTGCAGTTCAGCCTGAGCACCGTTAAGGCGTTTTTGAAAGTCAGCCATGCCGTCAATTAAACCGTTGTAGGCTTGTTCTAATAAGGTAAATTCGTTCTTGTCAGGCACATTCAAATGCAGTTTCGACGACTCTAGATCGTCGATATCAAAGTCAGAAATTTGTTGGCGCAACTCGTTTAAAGGGTTCGTCAACATGGTACGAAAAGCACTCATAAACAAGAAAACTAAGAAGGCGGTTTTGATGATTGCATTACCAATCAAAAAGAAAATACCAACTTCGATTCGACTAAATATGATTTGCGCGCTGGAATATAAAGCAACGTCACCGACCAGTGACGTGCGCCCTGAAAATTCAAATATTAACGGGAAGCTATAACCGAACGTACCCCCTACATGATCTTGCACAACCCCTTTGATAATAGGGGAGTTAGGCTGCTCAGAGGTGCGCCCTAAATCTGCAATATATAGTCCATTCTCGTCACGAATTTGTACACCTTCAACAATAGGAAGTTCCATTAAGCCGACGGCAATAGACTTAGCCTGCGCCATATTTAATTCCCACATTGCTCGGGTCAAACTGGTGCTGAAGGTGTTTTTTAAGGTTTGTAATTCGCCTGCAATATGACTTTTAGCGTTCACATATTCGGTCACTATTTGTCCCGCTGTCACAATGACAGTCAATATGAAGTAAACCGATAGCACACGAGTCAAAAGTTTCTTTGATAAGGTGCTTTTTTCGTTAGTCATTTGCTGATCCGAGTAAGACATGAAAATTAAGAGTATGCGCTCTAGATAAAATTAACAAGTGACTATTAATTCCTGCAATCTAGCTGTCACGAAAAGCAACTAACTGAATTTTCGCGGTTTATTTCTCTAATATGACAAAAAAATTGCGTTAGTTAAGTGTTTTAGGCAGGGTTATTACGCTCTTTATGGTAACTTTAATAAAAATGTCACAGACCTAACGAATAATTGCGGACTTTGTCATGAACAGGAAATTGAAGATGGCCAAACGAGTATTACTGGTTGAAGATGAAGCGCCAATCAGAGAAATGTTAAAATTTGTCTTAGAGCAATCTGGCTATGAAACGATTGAGGCAGAAGACTTTGATGTCGCCCTAGAAAAGGTCGTTGAACCTTACCCTGATCTTATTTTACTAGATTGGATGTTACCTGGGGGCAGCGGTGTTCAACTAGCAAAGCGTTTAAAGCAGCACGAATTTACCCGGGATATTCCCATTATCATGGTAACAGCCCGTGGTGAAGAAGAAGATAAAGTCCGTGGGCTTGATTCTGGTGCCGATGATTACGTGACAAAACCATTCTCACCTAAAGAGCTAGTGGCTCGTATCAAAGCGGTGATCAGGCGTGTTACTCCTACATCGAGTGACGAGTTAATTGAGTTTAATGGCTTGAAGCTTGATCCGGTTTCTCATCGAGCAACGGCTAATGATGAACCTCTGGACATGGGGCCGACAGAATTTAAATTACTGCATTTCTTTATGTCTCATTCAGAGCGTGTATACAGCCGAGAGCAACTACTCGATAATGTTTGGGGAACAAATGTATACGTAGAAGACAGAACCGTTGATGTACACATTCGGCGTCTGCGCAAGGCCATCTCTCGCTTTGGTCATGATAGTATGATCCAAACGGTACGTGGCTCAGGTTATCGTTTCTCAGTAAAAGTGTAATCTACTCAGGTTATACTTAAACTTCCTTGTTCGTCGGCTGCAAAGGAGAACAGTTGCTGCCATGTACTACCCTTTCTCATGGCTAAGAAGCCTGGGCCGAGTAGCGGCCTATTTTCTAGTGGTCACTTTACTTGGTTGGTATTTTTCTGAACTGAGTATTGCGATTGCTATTGGAGCCTTATTGCTCTTAGCTGGCCATTATTGGAATATATATCGCCTAAACCATTGGCTGTGGCAGAGTAAAAAAATTACTCCGCCTAAGGTTAATGGTGTATGGGAGCATATATATGATGGCATCTATACGCTGCAGCGTCGTAATCGAGCCAAACGCAAAGAACTTGGGTTATTAGTAAAGCGCTTCCGCGAAGGATCTGAAGCCCTACCTGATGCCGCCGTAGTAGTTGATGCAAATGCGGCGATTATTTGGTGTAACCGTCTGGCGCGTATTGAGCTGGGCCTGCGTTGGCCTGACGACGCAGGTCGCAGAATTTACAATTTGGTACGCCACCCGCAGTTTATCGAGTTTTATCATAAAAAAGATTACGAAAAGCCAATCGAAGTGCCTTCTCCGGTCAATGATCAACGTATTCTTGAATATCGCATCATGCCTTATGGTGATCAGCATTTACTTCTGCTGATCAGAGATGTCACCAAGCTGACGCAAATAGAAAAAATGCGCAAAGATTTCGTGGCGAATGTGTCACATGAGTTACGCACGCCTTTAACGGTTATCAATGGCTATTTGGAAACCTTGCCAGGGGCTACGAATATTCCAGAAGCCTTTTTGGCCAAAGCGTTTGAAGAAATGCGTTCTCAATCCACACGTATGCAATGCTTGATTGAAGAGTTATTAGTGCTTTCTAGAATTGAAGCTAGTAACGAGCGCACAACCGAAAACATTGTCGATGTGCCACAAATTCTCAACACCATAAAAATTGAGGCCGATACCCTCAACAGTGCTAAGCAGCACACCATAAGCATGGATGTAGATTCAAACCTGCAGGTTTATGGCGTGGAAACTGAACTGCGCAGTGCTTTTTCTAATTTATTATTTAACGCCATCCACTACACTCAAGAACAAGGCAAAATACACGTTCAGTGGAAGTTAGTTGATGGTCAAGCCACCTATTTAGTCACAGACAATGGCTATGGGATTGAAGCGAAACATCTGGGACGGCTTACAGAACGTTTTTATCGAGTTGATAAAGCCCGCTCCCGTAAAACCGGTGGTTCGGGGTTGGGGCTGTCCATTGTTAAACATGTTCTTAATCACCACAATTCGCGGTTACGTATAAAGAGTAAAGTGGGTGAGGGCAGTGAGTTCTCGTTCGCATTTTCTCACGAGTTATCCATCAAGCAGACCAAGGTTTAAGCCAACTCCATTAATAATTAGTCACTCAGCAACTATTTAATGGAATTGGTATTAAACCTCTCCCCCGTTAACTTTACATGCCACCTTTGCGCTAGACCAATGCTAGTGTATTGAAATTAAACATTTTTTGAGAATATTTCTATTCATTCCCTCGGTCATGGAATTTTATCCATGACACTTTTGTGAAACTTTTCTGACAGTTTTTATATGTAACAAAAATGTCACTGAGCTCCGGTAATCTTCGTGCAAATTTTAAAACACATTAAAAAAACACTCGTTTATCGGAGAACATCATGGAACTTAAGAATCTTTTCAAAGCATCTGCAGTAGCAACTGCTTTATTACTAGCTGGCTGTGGTGGTGATATTAAAGTCACGCCAACTGTTATTGATAACAGTGTTGACAATAGTGTGACTAACCCAACTACGGGTGGCGGGGACTCAGGTTCAACTAATGTGTGTGCATCTTACGAAAATACAAGCGGTGAAACTGTTCAAGGTTCATACGACGGCACTGATTGTACGTATAACACTGCATTCGTAAGCGCAAGCAACCCTATTACTACAGACGTAACCCTAACTGATTTGAGTAATGACGGTGTTCACTTGTTCTTAGGCTCACTTGTGATGGGTGAAGGCTGTAACAATGAAAGTGATTCTTGTTCTATCGACACAGATGGCCCAACGTTAACCGTAGATGCGGGTGCTGATGTTGCATTTAACCAAACAACGTCTTTCATTCTAATCAATCGCGGCGCGAACATTGAAGCAGAAGGTACGTACGCTGACCCAATCACCTTTACTTCAAGCAATGCATACGCTCGCCTTGACGCAGTAGGCAGTGGTCCTCAATACCAAGATTGGGGCGGCATTATGATTGATGGTTTGGGCATTACCGATCAGTGTACAGATGCACAACGCGCTGCAGCAACATGTAATGCTGTTAGTGAAGGCGTAACCAGCTTCTACGGCGGAAATGACAACACTGATAACAGTGGCACACTTAAATTCGTGAAAATTCATTACGCTGGTGGCTTACCTTCAGGTGCTGAAGCCGGTAATGACTTGAACTCTTTAAGCTTATTCGCTGTAGGCTCAGGTACTGAAATCGATTATATCGATATTTACCAAGGATACGACGACGGTATCGAATTCTTCGGTGGCGCAGTAGACATTAAGCACATTGTTATCACTGATACCCAAGATGATAGCTTGGATATCGATGCCGGTTGGCAAGGTCGTGCACAGTACGTGTTGATTAAGCAAGGCACTGTGGTAAATAACAGTGGTGAAACTGTGAGTATGGGTAACGGTGGTTTTGAGTCTGATGGTGTTAAAGGTGAATCATCAGCAGAAGCGCCAGCATCAGCTCCGGTACTTGCTAACGTAACGGTTATTACCACTGATAATATCTCTGTACGTGACGGTGATCCTTCAATTGCCATGAAGCTAGATGACATGATTTCTGCTACTTGGTACAACACTTTATTAGTTAAACCAGTTGCGACACAAACCTGGTGTATTAACTACAGTGGTGATGCTGCAGAAGTTATCGTAAATGGCTCAGCTTCTATTCATAACTCTGTTGCTGCATGTGCTCAATTGGCTAATGCTGGCAGTGAAACAGTTACCTCTGGTTCTGATTCAACCACAGTACAAGAATGGTTCGAAGCAAACTCAAGTGAAGTGGTAGGCGGAAACGCTGACGTACTTGCGGCAAACGGCTTTGCAACATTAACCACCAGCACAGACATCACTATTTCTGCATTTGATGCCTCTACGCTAGACGCGTTCTTTGAAGCAACTGACTTCATCGGCGCAATTTCTGACACTGATACAACTTCTGATTGGTATAACTGGGCTAACGATGCGTTTGTAAACGCAGCAGCCGACGAGTAACCAATTTTGTATTAGATTAATAGGCGCCTAGTTGCGCCTATTTTTTGATTTATAGCTAGGAGTTAAAGGTGAGCAATCAATACAAACTTAAAAAAGTCGCCTACTCGGTAGGACTGGGACTTTTGGTTAGTGCAGGGTCAACCTTCGCACAAGAAAGTCAGGTCATGGAAGAAGTCGTAGCAACAGGCTCTCGACTTCAAGGAACGGCCGCTGCCGTTATCGAAGAGCGTAAAAATCAAGCCTTCGTTGCGGACATATTAGGCTCAGAGCAAATTTCACGTACTGGTGATAGTGATGCGGCCTCGGCGCTTCGCCGCGTAACAGGTTTAACGTTGGTAGACGGCAAGTTTATTTATGTGCGCGGTCTTGGTCAGCGTTATTCAAGCGCACGCTTGAACGGTGCCAGTATCCCAAGCCCAGATTTAACCCGTAACGTTATCCCGTTGGATATTTTTCCAGCAAACGTTATCGAAAGTCTCTCTGTGCAAAAAGCCTATTCACCGAATATGCCGGCCGCTTTTGGCGGGGGTAACGTTGATATTCGTACCAAAGCAATACCGACAGAGTTTGTCGCGGGTATTCAAGTCGCTGTCGAGGGCAACACTAATAACTCTGACGGTTATACCTACAACCGTGATGAGAATGGTATTCCTCAAGCATTAACCGATGCGATACCGCAATACCGCGGAAACTTTGGTTTAGCGAGTATTATTAGTCAAGACAATTTGGTTAGTGGGGATACTACTGCAGCAGCCCAAGCGAGCGCAGTGAACAAAACCTTAGCCAAGTCACTGCCACGTAACTTGGCACTAAAAGACGAGTCTTTAGACCCCAATTATTCAGCTCAGGCGTTTATTGGCAACAGTTTTGATGAAGAGTATTTCGGTGGCCAAATCGGCTTTTTGGCCTCACTGGCGTATGACAGTAAGTGGACGTATTCAGATCGCTCGAATGCGGTAACAAGTGCAACGCCTGTTGACAATTGCTCCACTGAACTAGCCACTGCTGATGATATCCTAAATACCTGTTACGACACATACGCTGAATCTGAAATGACGACTGAAGAAGAGCGTGTAAACGGATTGTTCAGTGTTGGCTACAAGCTAGATACACATAGTATTAGCTACACCAAAATTTATATCGAAGATAATGAAGACGAGTCTGAAATTTCAATTTTCCAGAACCCAAGTCAAAATATCTCGATCGCGGCTGACAATGAAGCGGATCGCACACACAGCTTCGTGTATGAAGAGCGAACGCTTGATGTCGACCAATTCCGCGGACAACACACCTTTTTGGATTACATGGGTGTAGGGGTTGATTGGCAATACACAGAATCTAGAGCCGAAACAGAAAACCCGTTAAATGTACAGTATGAGTTCACTGATACATTCGACAACGGTACTTATACTGGGTCTCTGATTGATGGAGCCCAAGGGCGAGCTAACTATCAGTTTGTTGACATGGAAGATAACATGAAGTCTTGGGGCGGTAATGTAACGCTGCCTTTGACTTTCAAAAATTTGGAAGTGGAACTTAAGGGAGGCTGGGACTTTATTGACCGTGCTAGAATTTACACGACCTCGAGTTTCTTCTTGGATAACAACCGTTCGACCACGTTAGTGAATGACGACATATCAAATGTTTTATCGATAACCAATTATTTAACCGACGAGTTTATCGATGACAATATGTTGATTAGCTTTAACGAGCCTATCGCTCCTGAAGCCGATGATTATTTGGCTGCTCAGAAGATTGATGCCGGCTATGCTGCTTTTGATGTCTTCTATAAAGGTATTTGGCGGATCAGTGGTGGTTTGCGTTATGAGGCATTTAAGCAAGTTTCTTTATCGTCATCTAGCTTGATCTTTACCGAAGAAGATTTAAATAATTTCTACAGCGAAGACGATATTCTTAATGGAACAGTGAACGACGATGATTTCTATCCAGCGCTTAGCTTGACGTATATCGGCGGCGACGATTATCAGCTTCGTTTTGGTTACGGTGAAACGGTCGTTCGCCCAGATTTACGAGAAGTTGTGCCGGTAGCCTACGATGATCCACTAACGGATATTCGTACCTTTGGTAACGCAACGCTAAGTTCAACCACGTTGAAAAACTACGATTTACGTTATGAATTGTATTTCGACGATGGTGACAACCTCGCATTCTCTGCTTTCTACAAAGATATTACTAACCCAATTGAAACCACGCTAAGTGTGGGTGATGCAAGCTATACGGCAAACTTCACCAATGGCGACACTGGTGAAGTGTATGGTGTTGAAGCAGAATGGTTGTATGACTTAAGCTGGGTATCAGATGGCTTCTTTACTTCTGGTAATATCACATTAAGTGACTCAGAGGTAGTTGTTGATGCGGCCTCAGCGGGCAACTTAACCAATACTGAAAAACGCATGACAGGCCATTCTCAGTATGTGGTGAACATGCAGCTTAGTTATGATTCTGCAAATGGTAACCACAGTGGTTCATTAGTGTATAACGTCTTTGGTGAGCGAATTATTGCTTCGGGTATCAATGGGCGTGAAGACGCTTATGAACAGCCATTTAATTCGCTTGATGCCACTTACTCTTATTTCCCTGATTTTAATACGACTGTCAAATTGACCTTAAAAAATCTGTTAGGTGAAGATCAAGAAGTAACGCAAGACGGAATCGATGTACGCACCCGTTCTATTGGTACCACAGTTAAGTTGAGCTACCGGTACGATTTCTAGTATCGATATATCACTTAAATTCATTGCTATTAAAAGCCAACCTTAAACGGTTGGCTTTTTTGCTTTTTAGCCGTTCCAGTTACATTGTGAAATAAAAGTGCTAATAAAAATTCATAGGAGTGTCACCATAACTTTAAGGTAAATAATTTAACCTTTATGTGCTGGCGAATTGGTCGTCAGTTTAAAAAGGAGACGAGTTATGAAATTAAAAATTGCTGTTTGCCTTATGTTGGGGTCTTTGTCAGTTAATGCACTTGCCGCAACAACTTACCATTACCCAAAATCCACTAATCAGTACGGTCAACTAGACTATATTTTTGTCACTGCCACCAATGGCAGCGGCTTCTGCGAAGAAAAAAAACAGACTTACTCCAAAATTATTGCTGGGGAAATGTTTTGCGGGGAAGACGAGTCATCTTACAACGAATTTGATTGGAGCAGCAAAACATGGGTTTCCAAATCCACCGGAAGTAAGAATCAGTGTTACCCCATATTCAAACAAATTACCTGTAGCTAATGTCAATATAACGCTCGTATCAAGCCACCGCTAGGTGCGGTGGCTTTCCTCGGTGACTTTTTTGTCCGAGACCTGAACCCTATTGAATTAATTGGTACTGTTTCACCGCAGTATCGGTTTGCAAACCAAAATGCCCAAGCGCGTAACTGAACGTCGCATCTTCGTTTGCGATGCGGCTACTGTGCACGCCGCCCACCGTGCAACTGCCCGTTGCACACACTATTTGGTCTAAATAGCTTTTCATTGAATACACTTTAGATGCTAGTGGTACGTTGTAAATACTGTCTAAAAAGGGGCTGTTAACAGATAAACCAGCAGAGCCACATGTAGAACTCCACACGTTAAAGGGGTAGTAACCACAGCTTTTTAGACCTAAAAACGCCCCTGCAATGCCCACAAAAGTATCTACTTGATTTGCCACGGCAAGTTTATCAATCTGCTGCGCGGCTAATGTGGCGCCCATTGAATGACTAATCACATCAATTTTCCCTGTACAGGATGAGGCTAGGGCGCTTTGAATCGCTTGGCGCACAGGCGTTTCTTCACTGCCGCTGTGGTTATTGCAAGCCGCGCAGCTCTTCGATCCCCAGTCTGGGCGATATATGTCGCTGGTGGAATAACCATTAGCGAGCAGATGATCATAAGTGTTATCCCAACTGGCTGGCGTGGCCGTATTGCCATGGACTAACACCACTGCATCTTTGCAGGCTAGCGCTTGCAAAGGCAGAGCTAAACACATTAATAGTGCTAGCATTCGTATTTTGTAACATTCTTTTATTGTTTTCATACTGTCCTCTTTCGTTATTTTTGTAAGTGACAGCAGTGAATATAGGGCGTGCAGGGCAACTCAAACATAGTACTTTAGCACTGTGCGGCGAGAGCACTTAGCGTTGATTACGTAACGACTTAAAAGTAAAATAATAACTATTCTCATTTGTTAGCTGTGGGCGTTTGACCAATGCTCACTCACGTAATTGCCCTCAGGTTAAGGTTATATCTTGTATTCTTCATTAAATTTCTCACGTTTATCTCGATTGCTTGTCAGTTGCGTAGGTAAAAAAATCATCAGTCATACTGCCGCCGTTTTGGCACTTGGCATAATGACGTTCTCAAGTTTTGCACAAACGAGCACCTCTATTGATGTGGTGACGCAGAGCCGACAAATTTTGCAAATGGCTGAATACATAGGCGTTGATTATTCTGAAGCTGTGGTTGATGGCGAAATCGCTAGCGAAGATGAGTTTGCTGAAATGCAACAGTTTGCCAAACTGATTTTGCAAAAAGGCGAAGTCATCGAAAGTGCCGCTGCGCCAGGCTTCGATTTGAGCAAAACATCAGTATTAGCGAATGCCAGGGCATTGCAGCAAGCCATCCTTGCTAAAGCCAGCATGGGAGAAATACAGAGCCTTACCCTACAAATTCGTCAAGAACTGTTAGCCATATCGCCCGCATTAAAATTACCGTCTCGCTTACTACCCCAAGCGCAGGTAGATACCTTATTCGCGGAAAATTGTGCAGCATGTCATGGACCCGCAGGCAAAGGAGACGGCCCTTTGGCGAAAAACTTCAGCCCTCAGCCAACCGATTTCACTGAGATAGAACGCGCGCAAAATCGTTCGTTGTTAGGATTATACGATGCGATTAGCGCAGGGCTAGATGACACAGCCATGCGTGCATTTACCGAACTGAGTGATCAACAGCGCTGGTCTTTGGCGTTTTATGTAGGCAGCTTGGCTTTTACTCAAAGCACTGGTGAGACGGCCAGTGCTGGCCCGCCAAGCTTAGAGTTACAAGCTTGGATCAACAATAATCCATTACAGGTTTCTGCACAAAATAGCGATATAAGTCAAAAGGAAGTTGAACAATGGCGTGCGTCTCCAGAGGTGTTTTTTGAGCAAGGCGACTCTCCTATCTCGACTGCCAAAAATAACCTGATTGCAGCAGTAACCGCATACAATGCTGGTGACCTAGGCCAAGCACAGACCCTTGCTGTAAGCGCCTATCTTGATGGCTTTGAATTAATCGAGAATAACCTTGACGCGCGAGATAGTGGTTTACGTAAGTCGGTAGAAAAACAGCTATTGAACTTTCGTAACGTTCTCAGCATTGAAGGCAATGAAGAACAGGTTCAGGCTGAATCTGCACAGATATTGCAACAGTTAGAGCAGGTTGATAGCACGCTGACCGGCGCTGTGTTGTCAAATAACGCGATGTTTTCTGCTTCATTAATCATTCTATTACGTGAAGGTCTAGAAGCGCTATTAATCGTATTAGCGCTGATCACGGTATTGATAAAAACCCAACGCCAAGATGCCATTCGTTATGTGCACTTTGGCTGGTCATCAGCACTTATTGCTGGTGGAGTGACTTGGTGGGTGGCTGAAAACCTCATTACGATCAGCGGCGCATCAAGAGAGCTGATGGAAGGCGGTGCTGCCTTACTCGCCGCAGGTATATTGTTTTACGTCGGCTACTGGATGCACAGTAAAACGCAGGCCGCTGTTTGGCAGCAATATATTCAAAATAACGTTGAGCGACATCTAAGTAAGGGGACCTTATGGGGCCTTACCGGATTAGCTTTTATCTCTGTGTATCGCGAAGTATTCGAAACGATATTGTTTTATCAATCATTACTGACCCAATCGGCAGGGGATGGCAGTCAGGTAAGCTTTTTGTGGTATGGATTACTCGCCGCTATCGCGATATTAGTCATCATCACTTGGTTAATGCTTAAATACTCGGTGAAATTGCCTATTGGACGCTTCTTCGCATTGAGCGCGTACTTTATGTTAATTCTGGCTTTTGTATTAGCTGGCAAAGGAATATCCGCTTTACAAGAAGCAGCCGTCATTGCTATTACGCCGTTCCCACTGGATATATCGGTTAGCTGGTTAGGTATTTCTGCCACATGGCAAGGGATAATGATCCAAGGCGTGATTTTGCTGTTATTCATCTACATGTTTTCTCGTCAATCAAACGAGACTGATAACGAGACAATAGCGAAATAATTTGTATAATTAAACTAATGTTCCAGACATAAAAAAGGCAGATGTAATATCTGCCTTTTGCTTATTTGGCCTAAGTCATTAGGCCGTTGTTTCGTTTAGCGGTTTAGTAAAAACTCACTTTCGCTTCAATACCGAATATGCGTGGTTGATTCACGATACCGGTTAAGTTGTTAAAGTCGACAGCACCTTTAACATTTTCTTCATCGGTGATGTTTCGGCCGAATAAAGCAACTGTATAGTTGTGCTCGAAGTTTTCATAACCAATGCGCAAACCGCCTTCTACATTGCCATCTGTTTGAAACTCAACAGACTCGTACAAGAACAAGTTAGTCTCGCCTTGGTATGCCCAATCCGTAAACGCGAAGAACTCGCCGTCGTTACCCACAGGCACTGCGTAACGAGCCGTGAAGGTAAAGATAGTTTCAGGTGCTTGCGGGAAAGGGTTCCCATCGATCACAGCGTTAAACCCGTTCGGACGAGGGTCAAGTACAGTACAGTTACCGGTTGAGCCAAACGCTTCATTCGTGCCACAGGGCAACAAGGTTAATGAGTCGTCTTTAATTTCGGTTTTGTTGTAGCTGTAGCCGGCTGTTAGGGTTAGGTAATCACTAGCAACATATTGCGCATCAATTTCAAACCCGTAACCGACACCCTTATCTGCATTTACCAGTGCAACATTGTTTGCACCACCGCCAATGGCAGAGAACTGCATATCATCAATCTGGTAATAAAATGTCGCTGCATTTAGGCGTAAAGTGTTGTCTAACAAGTCAGATTTGAAACCAAACTCGATTGAGTTAATAGTTTCAGCGTCAGCTACTGACGGTGCGCCTTCAAACGCGACATCACGGCCTTGTATCGATTGAGCTCTAAAGCCATTGGCTAAACGAGCAAACACGGACGTATCGCCGTTAATTTTGTAGTTTGCGCTTAACTCCCAGCTAATCTGACCATCGTCAACATCGATGTCTTCGTAATCTTGAACGCTTGCATCACCGGTCACCAGGGCAAAACCATTTACATTTTGCTCACCAACGCGAAGCGATTTTTCGTCATAGGTATAACGTATTCCACCCGTAACATTTAAACGCTCATTGACTTCATAAGTCGTTTGACCAAACACGGCCCACGTGGTGTTTTCATGGAATACTGTGGTTGCACCAAAGTAACCGTCAATACTGGTCACATTGAATGACGAATCATAGTAAAAGGCACCCGTTTGCCAGCTTAAGGCGTCATCGGTTTCACTCGCAAAGCGGATCTCTTGAGTAAACTGCTCTAAGTCGTCTAGGTTATCTTGGGTAACGGCACTAAAGCCGATTGCGCCAGGGAAAGTTAGCACATCTTCAAAACCTGAATTGAAGTTTGCTGACGTTAATCCATCAGGTACCGGTGTGGTTAAATCATTGGTGTAAACACCACCATCAATATCGCCCAAGCTTGAGCCTTCGGCTTCTTCATAGGCAGTGATAGAGGTAATTGACATGTTTTCTAAGCCAAACTCTAGCTTTAATGACGCACCATAGTTTTCGTATTCTTGTGGGTTATTATCAGCACCATCACCATCGATATCTCCGTCGTAATAGACTGTATCGCGGTCAAAGTTTTGATTTAAATCATTGCTGCCCTTGGTGAACACGTTGGCACGAAATACCGAAGCAGTGCCGTCTAGTTCACGGCCATGAACGTTTAATAAAGCAGAGAAATCTTCAGATGGGGTATATAATAACTGCCCACGCCACGCTTTTTCGTCAAAGCCGCCAAGGGCGTCTTTTTCACCGGTAAAGCCATTGTCAATCCAGTCGTCACGATCTTGTGATAATACAGAGAAACGACCTGATAAGTCTTCGGCCAAACCGCCGCCAACAGCACCTTCAAAGTTCAATGTGCCTAGGTTACCTACGCTCATTTTAGCATATGCATCAAAATCTTCGGTCGGTTTAGCTGTGTCAAACTTAACGATACCTGCTGTGGTGTTGCGGCCGAACAAGGTACCTTGTGGCCCGCGAATAACTTCTACTTGTTCTACATCGAACAAGGGAAAGCTTTTTAAAATGACGTTTTCTTTAACCACATCATCCATCACGATGGAAACAGGTTGAGAAGCGGCTAAATCGAAATCGGTATTGCCTAAACCACGAATGTAGAAACGTGGGGCCACTCGGCCATTAGACGATTCGGCGTACAAGCCTGGTACTCGCACTGCTAGGGCGAGAATGTCGTCACCACCGGAAAATATGCTTTCAAAGCGCTCACCGTTTAAGGTCGCGATTGAAATCGGTACTTCTTGAATACTTTGCGTACGTTTTTGCGCTGTAACCGTGATTTGCTCTAGGCCTTTCTCTTTTGTTGCTGGCGCTTCTTGCGCGTTAAGAGTTTGGCTAAATAGAGCACCTTGGATACAGACGGCTAATGCTGCTTTATGAAAATTGGTCATTGTGTCACCGCTAGTAAATGTGTGGTTATAGTAAATGCATGGTTATCGAAACATGTCGTTCTACGATTGTATCATCGCATTTTTTCGCTAAGCGAAGTTCTAATCTTTAGTCTAATCAATTGCTTGAATATTGCACGTCGAAGAGCAGAGCTCATGATGACAATGTTCATGCAAAGGCACTACAAGATGGCTGCGTATTGTGCCTTTGTAACGAAACAATGTCTCGTAAATTGTGTGAATTAGGGGAACACATTGCTGTCATATTTGCGTTGTATTTGATTATTTAGGCGTGCTAGCACCACGCTTTAGCATAAAACCCTGCCTTATAAAATTGTTCAGATACAGCCAAAAGCTATTCGTCTAAAAAAGCGAAACCGAGCGCTAATTCAAGAAAACACTGAAGTTTATGCTTTAACTGATGACCAGAGTGGCCACTTCGCATGCGGGCAAACCGCGCCATGACTCCGTGTAACATTAATGAAATATTACTGTCATTTATACGTCACATAGCTGTAATAAAAATGCCACGACTAACCCCTATCCTTGCGCAAATTCTTAATGAAATTGGCTAATCCGCAAGGTTTAGACTATTTCGCCATTTCCTTCAAATAGGGTTTGAGTACATGAAGTCTACCACTACGTTATCAGCCAGCTTACTCAGTGTAAGTTTGCTTTTATCTGCATCTGGCTACGCCCAGGAAGATGCATACCTGAAGCCAGCTGTTGAAAAAGCGACAGAAATCAATGACTCGGCTGCTAACTCTCAGAAAAAAATCAATAAGATCAATGATCAGATTGATAATAAATTGCAGCAGTTCAAAGCCATTAACAAAGAGACTGAAGGCTTAGAGGTTTATAACACTCAGCTACGCAAGCAAATTGAGAATCAAGTGCAGGAAATGGCTGACCTTAATGCTGCAATCGATGACGTAAGTGTTATTGAACGTCAAATCACGCCGTTAATGATGCGCATGATTGATGGTCTTGAGCAGTTTATCGCCCTTGATGTGCCTTTCTTAGCGCAAGAGCGTGCCAATCGTATTGCTGGTTTGAAAAGCATGATGGACAAAGCAGATGTTGCCCCATCAGAAAAATTCCGCCGCGTGATGGAAGCTTACCAAGTGGAAATGGATTACGGACGCACCCTTGAAGCCTATGCCGGTTTACAAAACATCGACGGCCAAGAGCGCAACGTAGACTTTTTACGCGTTGGTCGTACCGCGTTGATATACCAAACGCGTGACGCAAGCATGCAAGGTATGTGGAACGCACAAACACGCCAGTGGGATGCGCTACCGTCAAGTTACCGCACTCAAGTGACTAAAGGCCTGCGTATGGCCAAAAAACAAATGGCACCAGACTTACTGATGTTGCCTGTAGCGATCACAGATTAAGAGCACGATGAAGATGAATCAATTAGTTAAAAATATCGCACTTACGTTGTTCGTTACATTAACGGCAACCACAGCCATGGCCGCTGATCCTTTGCCAAAGAAAGAGTCTGCCCTAGATTTAGACGCACTTCTTAAGCAGTTAGAGGAAGGTAAATTCCAACAGACAACGCAAAACAATGAACGTGAAAAAGAGTTTATTGCCAAGCGTGCTGAACAAGATCAGATGTTACGCAACGCGGCGAAAGCACGTGATGCTGCATTACAAACATCTGAAAACTTAGAAACGACGTTTGAAGAAAATGAATTTAAACTGGGTGACTTGAACGATGCGCTAACCAAGCGTTTAGGTTCACTAAAAGAATTGTTTGGTGTACTTCAGCAAGTGGCTGGTGATACGAAAAGCAAATTCTTTAACTCAGTTATATCTGCGCAAATACCTAACCGTGCAGAGTTCTTAGACGAAATGGCGCAATCTATGGGCTCAAGCTCAAAACTTGCTTCGATTGATGAAATAGAGCGCGTTTGGTTCGAAATGCAGCGCGAAATGACCGAATCTGGCAAAGTGACGCGTTTCACTACTGATGTAGTTGAAGCTGGCGGCGCTAAAGTAAGCAAAGAAGTGATTCGTGTTGGTACATTCGCTTTAGTCGCTGACGGTAAGTATCTTGATTATGAAGGTTCAACTAACTCATTAGGTGAGTTAATCCGTCAACCTGCTGGTCGTTACACAGCAAGCGCTGAAGCGCTTCAAGCGTCTAACGGTGAACTTGTTGAGTTCGGTTTAGACCCAACAGGTGGTTCTATTCTTAAATTGTTGGTGCAAGCACCAAGCTTAAAAGAGCGTGTTGAACAAGGTGGTTTAGTGGGTTACATCATCCTTATTGTTGGCGCGATTGGTTTGTTGTTAGCTTTAGAGCGTCTTATCAGCTTGACCATAATCAAAACCAAAGTGAACAAGCAGCTTAAGTCTGACAAGTTCACCTCAAACAACCCTCTTGGTCGTGTTATGCAAGTACGTGACAAGTACCCAGAAGCGGATACAGAATCACTTGAATTGCACCTAACCGAAGCAATTCTAGGTGAAATTCCTAAACTGTCACGCAACCTGACCATCATTAAGATTATCTCTGTTGTTGCACCGCTTATGGGTCTATTAGGTACGGTAACCGGTATGATTAACACCTTCCAAGCAATTACCTTGTTCGGAACAGGTGACCCTAAATTAATGGCGGGCGGTATCTCTACTGCGTTGGTAACAACTGTACTCGGTTTGGTTGTAGCCATCCCGATGACATTACTCTACGCAATGCTAAACACACGCTCTAAAGACGTGGTATTTATTCTACAAGAGCAAGCGTCAGGCGTGATTGCTGAACGCGCTGAGCGTATGGAAGCAAAGTCAACTCCAAGCGCCTAAGGTAATTAGCTATGTTGGAATTTTTCGAAGCAATACGTGATTTTACTGAAACAGGTGGCCAAGTTCTCTTGGTCATCGGGTTTCTCATATTCGTCATGTGGTTGCTAATCCTTGAACGAGCGTTGTACGTGTTTATCTGGCACAAGGCATATAAGAAAGAAACTATTGCTGCCTGGAATGCCCGTACTGACCGCCGTTCATGGAATGCAGAGCAGATACGCCAAGCGATGATTTCACGGGTTAGCCTGCGCTTAGGTGCTGGTATTCCGATCATTCAAGCGCTGGTGGCTTTATGTCCTTTATTGGGCTTAATGGGAACCGTTACCGGTATGATTGAAGTGTTTGACGTTATGGCCATTTCTGGCTCAGGGAATGCGCGTTCAATGGCATCAGGTGTTTCAAAAGCAACCATTCCTACCATGGCTGGTATGGTCGGCGCACTATCTGGGGTATTTGCCTCAACATGGTTAGCCCGCACCACGAAATCAGAACGTACGCATCTAGAAGACGCATTGACAATAGAGCGCAAGTAGCCTGCCTGCTGCGCCTTAGAAGAGACAGTTATGAAACAACATTTTCAAAATATGATGGATGAAGAAGAAGCAGCAATCGACATGACGCCGATGCTAGACGTGGTATTTATCATGTTGATCTTCTTTATCGTAACCGCATCTTTCGTAAAAGAAGCAGGTATCGATGTGAACCGTCCAGAAGCGGCCACGGCAGTTAAGAAAGACCGCGCGAATATACTTGTTGCAATCAGTGACAAAGGCGAGATCTGGATCAACAAACGTAAAATCGATGTCCGTGCGGTACAAGCTAACATCGAGCGTCTTCATGCTGAAAACCCACAAGGTACAGTGGTAATTCAGGCAGACAAGAAAGCTACCACTGAAACCCTAATTAAGGTCATGGATGCGTCTCGTGCTGCAGGTATTACTGATGTTTCTATTGCAGCTCAAGAGCCCTAGATCATGCCTAGATTCCTGATAGCAATAATTCTGTCAGCCATTGTGACTTTGAGCTTGTTCTTCGTCATGCAATCGCTGATTAAAAGCGGCGGCAGCGCGTTGACTGAGCCGCCAAAGGGCAGTGTGCTGGATTTTGTTCGGGTCAAAAAAGAAGAGGCCGCGCAGAAAAAAGATCGTAAACCTAAAAAGCCACCCAAGCCTGAAACACCGCCGCCAGCGATGGAGCAGCCGCAAATGGATTCACCTACGCCAAATGCGGAAGGCAGCGGGTTAGACTTTGGGGCTGACGTAAACGAAGGCTTATCTCTTGACGGTGGTTTAGCGCTAGAGTCAGGCGACGGTGAGTATTTACCGATTGTTAAGGTCGCACCTGTATATCCGCGTCGCGCATTATCAAGAGGCATTGAAGGCTACGTGATTGTTGAATTCACTGTATCTAAGCAAGGGTCGGTTAAAAACCCATTTGTGGTAGACGCTCAGCCAGCTGATTTATTCAATCAGGCTGCAATTGACGCCGCGCTTAAATTCAAATACAAACCACGGGTCGTGAACGGTGAGCCAGCAGAAGTCGCTGGCGTGCAAAACCGTATTACTTTCCAGATCGATGGTTAATTGGGGGCATGATGAGAACAAGTAGTAAAAAAAGTAATAATCTATCATGCAAGGTTTTGGGGCTCACCTTATGTGCTGTCGTAGGTCTTGGCTTAAACGTTACGCCACTGACTATGAAAAGTGCTCAGGCACAAGAAGCAAGTAAGCGTGAAACTCGACGAACACCAGCGCTTAGAGTAAAAGTGTATGACCAGCTTTCACGCTCGCAAAGTTTAGCTGATGAAGGTAAGACTGACGAAGCCCTAGAAGCTTTAGAAAATGTAAAAAGCAAAGCGAGTTCGATGAACAGTTACGAACTTGCCATGATGTACAATTTCTATGGTTTCATATACTACAATGTTGAGCGTTTTGATGAGGCGATCACTGCCTTTGAAACCGTTGTAGAGCAACAGCCTATTCCTGAATCTTTTGAGTTAAGCACATTGTTTAGTTTGGCTCAGTTGCACATGATGCGCGGTAATTTTGACAAGACAGTAGCGTTTTTAGAGCGCTGGGAAACGTTAAATGCAGCGGTCAACCCTAACAGTGAAATACCGGCTAAAAACTATGTGCTTAAAGCGCAGGCTATGTACCAACAAAAGTCCTACGATAAATCGGCGGCTTACATAGAAAAGGCGATAGAGCTCGTTGAAGCCGAGGATGATATCCCTGATGAAAATTGGTACGTACTTCAGCGCGCTGTGTATTACGAATTGAAGCAGTCTGAAAAGGTAAAAGACGTATTGCTAAAACTCGTGAAGCACTTTGATGAGCCTAAGTATTGGGTTCAGCTCGGCGGTATGTACGGCGAGTTAGGTGAAGAGAAAAAGCAGCTAGCCATTCTTGAAACCGCTTACCAACAAGGTTATATCGAAAGCGGTTCTGATATGTTTAACCTTGCACAGCTTTATTATTATCACCAAATGCCCTTTAAAGGCGCACGCTTAATAGAGCAAGGCTTTGAGAGTGGCGCACTTGACAAAAATCTAAAAAATTTGAAGTTTTTGTCACAGTGTTGGGTGTTAGCCAAGGAAAATGAAGAAGCGGTGCCGGTTATGAAAGCGGCGGCTGACTTGTCTGACGACGGTGAACTTGATGCTCAGCTTGGTCAGATTTATCTGAACATGGAAAAGTGGCAGCAAGCGATTACCGCTTCAGAGGCAGCACTAGAAAAGGGCGGTTTGCGCAACGAAGGCACAGTACATTTAGTTAAAGGCATGGCGTTCTTTAATGTCGGGCAGTACAACGATGCGCTGAATGAGTTGGCCGAAGCAGAGAAGTTTAAAAGCAGTAAAGGCATGGCGCAGCAGTGGTCTAAGTTTGTCGAAACGGAGAAGAACAGTGCTGAAAAGTTGACTGTTTCGCTTTCGCAATAGTGACATTGAACGCAGCTAAACAATAAAGGTTTACTCAGAATAATAAAACCTATAATTCTAGCGTGCTGGTCACGTTAGCAGAGAACCTCTCACCGCTCATGTATTATCCATCGGACAATACTGAGCGGTTTTTTGCTTTTAACTTGCAAAAATAGCCGCTGAACATTGCAGCTACCCTTAATCAGAAAAAACGATTTCAATAATCGATTTTAATTAATTTAATTACTTTCCCTACATCCTTATTATTTATTTCGAAATCACCCGAAACTAACTTAACGAGGAATATCGTAATGACACAATCTCTTATCAATACCAAAGTACTACCTTTTAAAGCAACTGCATTTAAAAACGGTGAGTTCGTTGACGTGTCTGAAAAAGACATCGCAGGTAAATGGGCAATCTTTATGTTTTACCCTGCTGATTTCACCTTTGTTTGCCCGACCGAGTTAGGCGATCTAGCTGACCATTACGCTAAATTGCAAGAGCTAGGTGTTGAGGTTTACTCAGTATCGACTGACACGCATTTCACCCATAAAGCGTGGCATAGCAGCTCAGATACTATCAACAAAATCGAATTTGCCATGATCGGCGACCCTACTGGCCAAATCACGCGTAATTTCGGTGTCATGATTGAAGAAGATGGTCTTGCACTTCGCGGAACATTTGTAGTTAACCCTGAAGGCGAAATCAAAATCGCTGAAGTTCATGATCTTGGTATCGGCCGTTCTGCAAGCGAACTACTGCGTAAAGTGCAAGCTGCTCAATACGTAGCGAACCACGACGGTGAAGTGTGCCCTGCTGCATGGCAGCCAGGTGAAGAAACATTAACTCCTTCACTTGACCTAGTAGGCAAAATCTAACAGTAGATATTTGTTGAATATGGGCTGGCAGATACTAGCAAGCCAGCCCTTTGTTTTCAGCCGGGTACTAACCGGCTGTTAACCAAGACATCGCCCATCTTCAGTCTATAGGAGTAAGAAATGTTAGACGCAAAATTAAAAGGCCAATTGGCCACCTATTTAGAAAACCTCACATCACAAGTGGAGTTACGTATAGCTGTTGATGAGCAACATCAAGCGAAGAAATCAGCAGAAATAAGTGACCTTGCCAATGAAATTGCTGAATTATCACCCTTAGTTAATGTTGTAGCACAGACTAAAAGTGATGTAAGAAAACCGTCGATGGAAGTTGTTTCTGTTAAAAACAACACCTCAGTTACGTTTGCAGGTGTACCGATGGGACACGAGTTTACTTCACTTGTGTTGGCACTGTTAAACAGTGGTGGGCACCCGGTAAAAATCAGTGAAGAGCAAGTAGCCGAAATTAAGGCACTCTCTGGTTCTTATCAATTTGAGACATACGTTTCGTTGAGCTGTCAGACCTGCCCTGGGGTAGTGCAAGCATTAAACGTGTTGTCTGTTATCAACCCAAATATTACCAATACCATGATCGATGGCTCTTTGTTCCAAGAAGAAGTAAGCCAACGCAATATCATGTCGGTACCCAGTGTGTACCTAAATGGTGAACTGTTTACTCAAGGCGCAGTCACCATAGATAAAATTTTAACTAAAATTGACCCGCAAGCTGACGCAAAGCAAGCTGAGTCATTAAACGATAAAGACCCCTACGACATGCTCATTGTCGGTGGTGGCCCAGCTGGTGCAGCAGCGGCAATTTATGCAGCCCGAAAAGGTATTCGTACCGGTATTGTTGCCGAAAAATTTGGTGGCCAAGTGACCGATACCATGGCGATTGAAAACTTCATTTCAGTTAAAGCCACTGAAGGGCCAAAGCTAGTTACCGGACTTGAGCAGCATGTTAAAGATTACAACGTGGACATCATGGATAACAACAAAGCGGTGAAGTTATCAAAAGATGGTTTGATCAATATCGAGCTAGAAAATGGTGCGCGGTTATCCAGTAAAACGGTGATGCTAGCGACGGGTGCCAGATGGCGCGAAATGAATGTTCCCGGCGAGCAGCGGTATCGTGGAGCAGGTGTCGCATATTGCCCACACTGCGATGGTCCTTTATTCAAAGGCAAGCGTGTTGCCGTTATCGGTGGTGGTAACTCGGGTATCGAAGCTGCGCTTGATTTAGCCAATATTGTTGAACACGTTACCGTACTTGAGTTCGATTCAAAATTACGGGCCGATGATGTACTACAACGTAAAGCAAAAGCCGCTAAGAATATCGACATTGTCTTAAATGCCATGACCACTGAAGTGGTAGGTGATGGCACACGTGTTACCGGTTTAATCTATCAAGACCGAGTAAGCCAAGTCAGCAAAAATGTCGAGCTGGCAGGTATCTTCGTGCAAATTGGCTTGGTGCCAAACAGCGAGTGGCTAAAAGGCGATATCGCCTTGACCGCTCGAGGTGAAATCGAAGTGGGGCAACGAGGTGAAACCTCTATTGAAGGCGTATTTGCCGCTGGAGATGTCACAACGGCGCCGTACAAACAAATTATCATCGCCATGGGTGATGGGGCAAATGCAGCATTAGGCGCATTTGATTATTTACTAAGAGCTCCGTCAGCCGAAAGTGCAAATGACAGCGAGCAAGCCGCCTAAAGCGCAGCGAAAACAATTCATTGTGTGACACCCTTTGCCGAGCATATCTTTGATGTGTCTCGGCTTTTTTATATGATTATTAAGCGCACATAGTTTCCCTCCACTTAGCCTCTTTAAATAGCTTGAATTTAAGTAGCGGGTGCACCTTTGCCTGAAGCACCTGAACTGAGGCTGTTAATCTAGTCAAAGGTTTTAAGGGCAAGGAATCTGACTAAACATCCAATTAATGCGGTTCTAGCCGACGGTATAAAACTAAATAATCGAATTGAATAGGCAGCCGCCTATTTGCGTAAATACGAAAAAGCCGAGTATGTATTAGCAAAACTCGGCTTTCTTCGTTACTACGAGCAATAATTAATAAGCGTTTTTATTAATAAACCCGCGCGTCACTGTGGCTAAAATAATGCGAATATCCATCCATACTGACCAACGATGAATATAATCTAAATCGTATTCGACACGTTTGATCATTTTATTGATGGTTTCAGTTTCACCACGGAAGCCGTTAATTTGCGCCCAGCCGGTAATACCAGGACGAACTTTATGGCGCAGCATATAGCCTTCTATTAACTTACGATATTCCTCATTGTGCGCTACCGCATGAGGGCGCGGGCCAACAACTGACATGCGCCCTTGTAACACGTTAATGAACTGAGGCAACTCATCTAAAGAGGTCTTTCTTAAAAACGCGCCCAAGGGAGTAATACGTGCATCATTTTTGGTCGCTTGCTGAACCTTATCGCCGTTGTCTTGCACCGTCATAGAGCGAAACTTATAGACTTTAATTTTCTTGCCATCCAAACCGTAACGATTTTGTTTGAAAATCACTGGGCCTTTTGACGTTAACTTGACCGCAATGGCAATGATCAACATGGGAATGGCAATCAGGGTTAAAATTAAAGAAGAAACCACTATGTCCTCAAGACGTTTAGTGACATCACCTGCACCTTGGAAGGGCGTATCGAATACACTCAAGGTTTGAATCGAGCCAACACTCTGCCAGCGGGCATTAAGTAGGTTATACATAAAGAAGTTCGGGATAATATAAACCGTTGCCGTTGAATCACTGCACAAATTCAGAATTTGCATAATGCGCTTTTCGGCGCTCATTGGCATGGCGATATAGATGTAATCAACTTCACCTTTTTTGGCTAATTTTACCGCATCCTCAATACTGCCCATGACTTGGTGCTGAATTTCATGAGGAATACGCGCTGGGGCACGATCGTCATACATACCTTTGAAAATGATCCCTAATTGGTCATTTTCCATTATTTGTGTTGCTAGGTTATAACCAGACTGAGTAGCACCGATAACTATCGCTTTACGGGTGTTATGGCCTTTTTTACGATGTCTGAATAGAATTTCGCGAAACGCAACGCGCCAACTTACTAGGGTAGGGGCGCACAAAACCAACCAGCTCAATACGACGAAGTTTGATGCAGCAATACTATCAGGGAAAATAAAGGCGTAAGTCGTGGTAACAAGTGAGGAAATTCCCCAAGCGATCATAGCCCATTTGATCATCATGGTGTTGGGGGCCGTTCGCCAAGAACGATATAGGTCAACTGCCTCCGCACATAACATGTAAGAAATGATGCTCACAAAAAGCAGCAATAAATCAGAGGAGTTGATGGATAACCCCTGATATAGCAACACAAGGAAATACACCAAGGTGATAATAACCATATCGACTAAACGATAAAGTGTAGAAAAACTACTTTGGTTACTCTGAATTATGCCCCCAGGGCTTTTGTTATGCATGATGTCTCTACCATTAAAGTGATGTACAGCTGATTAAGTTCATAGCGCTTAATAATGAGGTAACTCAAATTAAGCGATGTCTGTATTTTGCGACATCTTTGTGTCGCTAATTTCCAACATCTAAAAGGTTATAAACTTAAAAAATTCCATTTAACTTCAATATCTTGACTGGATACTAAAGCCCGTCCAATACGAACTACTTAGATTATACCACGCTAAGCTGTTGTATAATTACGACATATTTTTGTTTTTTTTATGACATTCAGTGCAATATTCCTACAATTCTGAATGTTTTTGTTTAGTACTTTCAGATATTCAGGTCATTTGACTGATATTCAGCCAAATCAGTAGTTCAGCTCAAGCAAGTATGGGGCCATAATTATTTGCGATATTTGCCTGTTTTACTTATATCGCCAAATAGAAGAGGTTAAAAAAAAGCTTGTACAAAAATCAATCGAATAATCAATGTCTAAAGCAGGAATAAATGGGATTGATTTATACAGGTTAAAGATTACTTGGAGCGTTTTAGGCGCGATAATGCGTCAAATTGTGGGTTGCTTTCGTTATTCTTCCACTATTTTTTCGTTAAATCTTCGCGTTGAAATGGTTGGAATGAAAGAATATCCCTATTGAGATGCAATAGTTACACGCTTTACATGACGTCATCTTGGTTTAATATGCTCAGCTTATAAAGAGGTTACAAACGTTCATCTAGTTTTGAGGTACTCGATTAGTGGCATAAAATTCGCTTAATGTCTCTCTTAGCGACTTTCTACCAAGTGTATTTCGCAATGTTGTTTGTAATAATTTTCACTTATAGTTGAGAACAATGCGCTAATTTCATCAGATAATTGATACACTTAGTTTAAGTAAAATCATATTTTAACTTTTAAGACAGAGATGATTGAATGAGTAAGACTAAATTAGCGAGCGCTATAGGAATGGCATGTGTGTGTACATCTTCATTTGCTCAAGAAGTCGGTATTGACCTTGGGGCATTTGAATTAGTACCAACCTTAACCACGACGGTTGGTTTTAATGATAACGTCACACAATCTAGAGGGAATGAGCAAGAAATAGACAGCTGGTTTAGCGTTGTTACTCCTAGATTTACCCTAGTGAATAACTTTGGATTAAATAGTTTACGTTTTGGTTATCAGTTGTCACGAGGCGATTACTTCTCAAGTTCGGCAGATGACTACACGGATCATTTGATATTCGCTTCGTTAGATTACGAACTGAATAGTCGTCATCGCATTAAAAGCAGTATTGACTTTGAAGACGGCCATGATGGTCGCGGCACTGCGTTTTCTCGAGGCGCAGGGACCGAACTTTCTGAACCTGACGAATACAAAGAAAGTGAAGTCGATTTTACCTATTCGTATGGTGCCTTGAGTGCCCAAGCTAGGTTCGATTTAAATCTCAACTATCGAGATCTCGATTACAAAATTGACACCGATGAATATAAAGCGCGCGATAGAAGTAAAAGCACTGTGGTCGGAACATTTTATTACAACGTCGGTGCTGCTACAGACTTACTATTTGAAACATCTCTAACTGACGTTGAATATTCCTTTCTACCAGACGGTTCTGCCACTCGAGATAGCTTAGAAACTAATTATCTGGTCGGCGCCCAGTGGCAATCCACTGCGTCTACTTCTGGTTACGCGAAAATCGGTTATCAAGATAAAGATTTTGATGCAGCCAGCCGTAACGGCTTTTCTGGCACTACATGGCAAGCGGGGATTGTTTGGGAACCGTTAGAGCGTGCGACCTTCATTCTTGATAGTCAAAATGAAGCACGTGAAACCAATGGCGATGGTGATTTTATTCGTCGTAAAGACCTATCTCTTCAGTGGCGGCATGAATGGCTACAACGCCTGCGCACCCAAGCCGGCGTTGCATTCGGTACGGATGATTATGAAGGCAGCGGTCGCAGCGATGATATCCAAGAGATAAACATGGCCGTTATTTACGAATTTAGGCGCTGGCTGACCTTTAACTTGGGTTATACCTACAGCGAACGCGATAGTAATAGAGATGTCATCGATTACGATCAGAATATCTATCGATTAACCGCAAAAGTGACCTTGTAGTCTTGTTATATTTGGAGAAAACATGAAAGCAAAAACCGTATTTTGGCTGTGGCTTATGCTTTTTAGTAGCGCCGCGTGGTCATTAGATGCCAGTTTGAGCCAATATAAACTGGGCTCTGGTGACAAAATAAAAGTCACCGTGTTCGGCCAGTCAGATCTTTCGCTAACCACCACATTACCTAATCATGGCGTGATTAACTATCCGTTCTTGGGGGATATAAGAGTGACGGGGTTAACGGGGGCAGAGCTTGAAGCGAAGCTTTATGCTGGCCTAAAAGGGGATTACTTAGTAGAGCCTTCCATTTCGGTAACCGTGATCCAATATCGGCCTTTCTTTATTGATGGTGAGGTTAAGCGCCCTGGGGGCTACCCCTATCAACCTGGCCTTTCAGTAAACAAGGCTGCAGCGCTCGCGGGGGGCTATACCGAGCGAGCATCAAAAACCAAAATTTTTATTCGCCGTGAAAACGAATCTGGTCAACCTGAGCAGTTAAACGCAGACTCAAACGATATAGTGTTACCCGGCGACATTGTTACCGTTCAGCAAAGCTTCTTTTAAAAAAGGTATGTAGATATTTATGTCAGCGCAATCAAATGGACAATTAGAGGCGAAATTACTGGACTCCGAAATGATTGATTTAGGTCATTATTGGCAAACGGTTCGTCGTTATTTATGGCGAATTATCAGTCTTGCGGTTTTTATTACGGTATTAGTGGCTCTCATTGTGATGTCTATCACACCTCAGTACACAGCAACCGCAAAACTACTGATTGAGTCAAAGCAGGCTAAAATTACCTCTATCGAAGAAGTGTACGGTCTTGACGCCACGAGAAAGGAGTATTTTCAAACGCAATACGAAATTTTGCAATCTCGTCAAATTGCCGAGAAAGTGGTTGAAAAACTTAAACTCTATGAAGACCCAACATTTGCTCCTGGCTATGAAGCTAGCCAAGCAAACTTCGTAAGTAAGCAGTTTGCTTCGATTAAGCAAAGCATCATTCAGTCCCTGCCTTTTTTACCGCAAAAAGAAAAGGTAGTTCAAACTGAAGCGCAGCGGCTTGATGGGCGCAAACGCTATGCTACCGGCAAGGTCATGCAGGCACTAGAAATTAACCCGCTCGTTAATACTCAAATCGTAGAGATCAGTTTCGAACATGAAGATCGTCAATTTGCAGCATTGGCAGCCAACGCCGTGGGCGATGTATACATTGAGAATTATCTTGAATCTAAACTAGACATGACCACCAAGGCCACGACTTGGTTAAATGAGAGTTTACAAGGGCTTCGCACCAAGCTCACCACTGCTGAAAAACGGTTATCTGAATTCTACGAAACTGAAAAACTAGTTAATATCGATGGCGTTGTAGGCCTTGCAGCCGACGAACTACAAGACCTTAGTCGTCAGTTAATTGATGCACAGGCTGCTTATAACCGAGCTCAAGTGCTTTATAATCAGGTTAACTCAGGGGCAACAATAGCTGAGTTGGCTGATTTACCCGAAGTATTAAACCACCCTGCGGTGCAAAATGTGAAGCGTGAACAAATCGGCGCCCAAAGCAAGGTCTCTGAGCTAAGCAAGGTATACGGCCCTAAGCATCCTAAAATGATTGCAGCGCAAGCCGAGTTAACCTCTATTCAGGAGAGTTTAAATGACCAAATTCGCTCATTAATCTCTGGTGTGAATACAGAGTTTAGTACCGCGAAACTTAAATTGGACGCTCTAAAACAAGAAGTAAGTGTTAACAAAGAGAGCTTTCGGAAGTTAACCAATTTAGAAAGTAGGCATAAAGCACTTCAACGTGAAGTGGACATCAATCAGCAGCTGTATAGCTCTTTCTTTACACGTTTAAATGAAACGTCAGAATTAGGTGGCTTTGAATCAGCTAATGCGCGCATGCTAGATTTGGCAGTCCCTCCTGGTTCACCCTCTAAACCGAAGAAAGGTTTAATTATTGCTGCTGCCTTTATTGTCAGTTTAGGCTTTGGCGTGTTTTTAGCTATAGCGATGGACGCCCTCAATAGCGGTATACGTTCAGTTGAAGACGTTGAGCGTAAGCTTGGGCAGCGCATGCTCGGCCTTATCCCGTGGGAGGCACATAGCAAGAAGAAAAACCTCGCTATCAGACATTTCTTTGACGGTAAGCATCACAGTTTCAGTGAAGCGGTGAGAACCCTTAGAACCAGTTTACAATTACTGAATATTGATAAGCCCTCTAAAACCATCTTAGTGACCTCAAGCGTTCCTAAAGAAGGCAAAAGTACCGTTTCGATAAACTTAGCATTTGCTATGGGGCAACTGAGCAAAGTGTTATTAATTGACACGGATTTACGTCGTCCTACACTCGCTAGTCAGTTTAGTCTACCTGGCTTCCAGCCGGGAGTCGCTAACTTGATCTCTGGGACCCACACGCTTGAAGAATGTATCGTGACAGATGAAATGTCAGGTATTGATTTGATTTGTGCCGGAACAGTACCGCCTAATCCGCAAGAATTACTCGCTTCGGATAGCTTCAAAGCCCTGATGCAAGATTTGAAAGCACGATACGAGCATATTATTGTTGATAGCGCGCCCACCCAAGCAGTGAGCGATGCCATAGTGGTATCGAAAGTGTGTGATTCAGTGGTCTACGTAGTTAAAGCCGATAGCACAAGCGACAAGCTGATAAGTAATGGTTTGAGCCGTTTCTTACAAGTGGGTCATAGAGTGGATGGCGTTGTGCTGAACCAAGTGGATCTGCGTAAAGCGAAAAAACATGGGGAATACACAGGTTTCTATGATCAATATGGATATCATAGTTATAATTATGAAACAAACACTAAGGCTGAAAGTAATAAGCAATCTTGATTGATCTACATAGCCACATATTGCCAGGAATTGACGATGGCGCCCCTGATCTAGCGGCGTCGCTTGCTATGGCCGAGCAATCTGTGGCGGTCGGTGTATCGCACATGGTGTGTACACCGCATATCCATCAAAGTTATTTTGACAATGATATTGACTCAATCTCCCACGCATACCATTCACTAGTTAAGCATTTAGCCCAAGCAGGTTGCCCTCTAAAACTGTCTTACGCGGCAGAAATTCGAATTACCCCTGACATCATGATCTGGCATAAACGTGGTAAAATTCCATTTATTGGGCGCTGGCAAGACAAAGATGTCATGCTGCTTGAGTTACCCCATAGCCACATTCCACCTGGTACTGATAATTTACTACGTTGGTTAGCAAGAAACGGTGTCCAAGCGGTCATTGCTCATCCTGAGAGAAATCGAGACATCATTGCCAATCCAGATAAAATTAGCGGGTTAAAGCGAGCAGGGTGCTTATTTCAAGCAACTGCAGGGGCATTTACCGGTAGGTTTTCCGAAGCGGTTAAACACACAGCGGTTCTTCTGTTAGCGCGAGATCTTATTACTTATGTTGCATCAGACACTCACAGTGTCAATCGTCGCCCCAACGATATGGCGAAAGCTTTTATTGAAGTGGCAGCCCTTAAAGATAAGGAATACGCTGAGCGTCTGTTTAAACAAACACCCTGGCTAATATCTCAAGGTAACCTATGGCAATAGCACTTCCTAGTAATATCACTGAAGCACGGGTTTTCGTTAAACAATACGTAGCGGTGATTAGTTTCGCTTTACTCGCATTGGTGTGTTTGTTTGTCGCAATGCGCTTTACGGCTGCTAGTTTTGATTTTTATAAAGTGCGCAATATTGTGACATCCTGGCAAGAGCAAGGTAACACTCAGAGCATCGAAGAGTATCATTTAGCCAAGCGTGCGATCGAATCAGCGGTTGACAGCCAGCCGAGCCACCCCTTGTATCAAGACTTACTGGCTCAGGTATATGAGTGGGGGGCAATTTCAGGCTACGAACCAGCAGAGCAAGCGCTTAATGCTGCAAAAACGCATTATTTGCTAGCGACTCAGTTACGTCCTTTGTGGCCAGTTACATGGGGCTCCTTGGCCATGATTAAGTGGCGCCTGCAAGAATTCGACGATGAAATGCTCAGCTATTTGGACATGGCTGCTAAGTTAGGCCCGAAAAAGCCAGAAGTACATCTATTGTACGTACAATTAGGTATGGCGCTATATGCCAGTGACCACCCAATGCTTCTGACTATTCGCGACGAGTTTTATCATCGCATCAGTCTTGGGCTGCGCGCGCCCCAAAGCAGACAAAAAGCACTAGGTTTAATTAAACAGTACAAAGCAGAGAAGCGTGTATGTCGTTGGTTACGAAAAGAACCTATCTCGGTTCAACGCATGATCCCTAAATGCCCTGCGCCTAAAGCGAAACGATAGTAACGAGCCGCTCGCTATCAACATAAACCAGCAAATTACTTAGTTTTTAAACCAGTCCCAAACCCCAAGAGAGTAATCCGGTAATAAATCAATCCCGAGAGCGGATTTGAGCAAGTAAATCAGTAATATTCCTATTATCGCAGAGAACGTCATAAAACCTGCTAACAGTAGGGCATTAATAAAACGACTTGCACGTACCTGCGCCCGAGTCATGTTTCTATGGTTTTTCCCCGCTAAAAATACGTAGTAGTAGCGATACTTAAACCAAGGAATAGTTCCTCGCACATCGACAGGGTGGTGGCCCCATTGGCGGCTGCTTACTGCATTACGTAAGTAGGATAATTGCTCCTCACTAAATGAGGCTTGAACTGACTTTGGCATCCGTTCAAGTAAATTAACAATTGCGGGGTCTTGTTCTATCGGCCCACTGAATTTTTTACTCATGTCGCCACCTTGCTAGAGCGTCGTTTTTTGCTCGTGGTTATCTTTAACTGATTAATGGCCAAGGATAAAGCTAAAAACACTACAAAGTAACACGCGTTGGCGGGCGCTTGCAGAGGGAAATCTACCGTCATATGCATGGCCATACCCAGCATCGCCATACAACAGGCAAAAGCAGTGCCTTTAAAAATGGACGGCCTGCGCTTGCGCATTGCCCGCACACTTTTGGCGAAACACCAGAAGACGAGTAAACCTAAAAACAATGTAGCAGGTACGCCGTACTCTATTGCCATTTGCAAGTAATCATTGTGGGCATGATCGTAGAAGGCATGTATGTTGGATACTTTATAACTGGGGAATGAACTGTAAAAACTGCCACCGCCACTACCGAAAATAGGAAAATCTTGCAACATAGGTAAAGCATCGATAACCACTTCATCACGACCTTCTTGAGCCAAACTCGTCGCCTCTAATCGCTCTTGTACCTTGTCTAAACCAAACCAAGCGCTGACAATAAATACATCAATCACAAACATACTGATAATCAAAATAGATAAGCCTTTACTGCGATTTTTGATTATCAGCAGAGCTAAAATACCGATTAGCGTCATAGCTGCGAAGAATGCCGTGTTTCCCATTCTTGAGCGAGACATGACTAATGCAATAACCATGATGGCTAAACTAATACGAATAAGCGCCTTGCTGCCCAAGAGAGTGGACAAAATGGAGCGCATAATATCTCTAGGGCTACCGCCCTGGTTACTCTGTAGCGTGGCTACCATTAAACCAATACCAGCGGATAAACAAAGCATAAGGAAGTTGGCAAAGTGGTTTTTGTACACAAAGCTTCCTGTGGCAATATCGGTAACGGGTAGGCTGAATACCATGCTGAATTTGCTGCCTGATAATACTTCTAGCGTCCCGTAAAGGGCCTGAATCGCACCGCTGGCTAATATGGTCAGTAGTATTAAGCGTAACCGCTTCTCTGTGTTTACCAACACGAGTACCACTATGAGTAAGCAGAAATAGCTCAGCCCTTTAACTAAATTGACATAGCTTTGCCCTATATCGAGTGATAAATGAAACTGCTCAACGCCGTGGGCTAACTGAGTAGCATAACTGACAGGGCTTAAGGCGCTCACGATGGAAGCGGGCAAGGGTAAAACCTGAATGACGGCAAAAAATAGAAAAGCTAGCCACAACCCTATAGGTAATCTATAGGCGCGTAAGCCCATCCAAGCTTTGTCTTTGCGTAGATAAGCGCAGCACAAAGATAATGAAAAAATAACGATTTCCATCAAGCCCCACGCCCAGGGGCGATTAGAGCCTAAAGGGATAGGTAGCCAAACAAGCAAACCTAACAAAACATAAAACGCGTAGCTATGAAGTTTGGTATTCAAAGGATCCCTTTCGCCATTTTTAGGTGCTTGTGAAATAGGTATAACTAAATGATTATAAACAAAAAAGCCAGGTATTAAACCTGGCTTTGTCAAATTCGTAAATTGTTTAGTTTGTCGATGCAGTGGTATCGCCACCACCAGCACCACCAGCACCTACACCTGTTCCAGCAGGCGTACCCGCAACTTCAACGTTACCGCCTGCAGCAGTCGCTGATGACACAGACGTGGGATCAGCGCCGGCTGCAATTGCAGCTAATAAGGCATCATTAGGTTCAATTTCACCTGTAGTAATGGCTGAGTCAATAACCTCTTGAGCAAAGCTAGGATACAAGGTAACGGCCAATTGCACGACATTCGCAGCATCACCAGGGAAGGTCTCTATAGAGCCTTTAGTGGTGTCAGACAATTTATTGGAATTCACCATATTGCGCATAAAGTTAACGCTGATGCCTTTGTTTAAGCCGACTACCAATCGTGCAGTACCACTAATTAACGTGTCTTCTTCACGTGTTACTTTGGCGATGGTTTGACTAACTGCATCGTTTAAAGCAACTCCACTATCAATAAGCGCTACTATCTCTAAATGAATTGAGCGGCCCGGTTGGTTTTCGTCACCAAAAAGAATTTGTTCTGAATCGCTAGTTTGCGCAGATGCCGCGGTTTGCTGACTCGCTGTATTTGTCTGCTGCGCACCAGTAGTCGGTGCTAACATCGCACTAGACAAGAACAAACACGTTAGAATATGTCGCATAAAAGCTCCAATAAATTAGGCAGTGAGAACAAAACTCACTAAAAGCCCGATAATCATAAGTTTTGTCGCGTTAAAAAGCAACATTATACAATGGTCGACCAGGTAAAAATACGAACCTTTTCAGTGTTTTGCTAACGGTAATTAATTACACGTTAAGTAAGTGTTAACTGACCATTTATGCTTCGTTTTTAATGACTTACGACTACATTTTGAGCAAAATAACGTTTTGCTTTACATATTGTCAGCAACAGCTACCTTTTGTTCATACTTTGGTATCAGTGGGCATACCAATATGGTAACCCTGTAGATGATCCACAAATAAGTCAAGCAAGCATCGTGCCTCCGCTTCATCTTCGACCATTTCCGCAATCACTTGAATATTTAGGCCATGGGCAATGTTGACTAAAGATTGTACAAATAACTGATTGTCAGGCTCGTTATGTATATTACGAACGAACCGACCATCGAGTTTCAAATAATCGGGTTTAATTATGCGTAAATGGGTAATAGCCGCTAATTGCGCTCCAAAACGTTCTACCGTGATCCGCACGCCCTTTGACTTCAACTGCGCAATAAAATGGGTAAGTTCTTCGGTACCATTGACCAAAGCACGCTCAGGGATTTCTAGCACCAAGTTCGCACACGCTGCATTATCTTGAGGCAATGCCTTGATTAGCCATTGGTGAAAACTGGTTTGGCTTAGCGATAAGCGGGATACATTTAGCCCAATTGCATGATTATGAGAGCTGAGCCGCGTTAACGCACTAGCGATTAATAGCTCATCGAGTTTTTGCGCATAGTTAAGCCTGACTGACGCGGGCACTAATTGCCCCATAGGCAAATAGTGCTGGGCTTCATCATCGTCACCCGTTAAAGCGGCCGCACTGAATCGCGCAAACCACTCATTATACAGCGTTTCCCCTTGACGGTTTTTAATCGGCTGGGCGACGAAGTCCGCATGATTTTGCTGCAATATCGTATTTAACTGAGTTCGCCATTCGGTATTGCTATGGTGCTGGTCTTTTTGCTGGGCAAGCTGCCATCTGTCGGTAGCAACACTCGCGCCTGACAATGCGTTGTCTGCGCGTTCTAGAACGTCTGTGCGCGTATCACCAAAGCTAAATGAACCAACGCCCACATGCGCGGTGCCTAAACGATATTCGCTTTTTTCTATGGCGTTAAGTTGGGCAATGACATTCTGAGTAAAGGCAATGCAATCTTGTTGCGCGGTATCTTCTAATAGCACCACGAAATCTGCTCCCGATACTCGGTATAAAGCACCGTTTAAATCAGCTTGCGTAAGTACATTTTGCAACTCTTGAGCGACTAATTTCACGTACTCGTCGCCTGCTTGATAACCTAAGTTTGTATTAACTTCGTTTAAACTGGTTAAACGCACTAGTAGCAAATAACCCTGAGCATGTTGTTCACTGTCAGCCAGTAACTGCTCAAATGCTAATTCAAATGCCCGCCTGTTGGCCACCCCAGTCAGTTGATCTTTGTAGGCAAAATCACGGTAACGCTCTGCCTGGTTTGATAGTTGGTTAAAAAGCTTGGCTAATTGCGCTGACATGCGGTTGACCGCGACTACTATGCGTTTTAACTCTGGAGTACGCGGAATCACGCCAATCTGTTCGAATTGCTGCTTGCTGATGGCATCGGCCTGCTTAACCACCGCCAATAACGGTGTGGTGATCATTCTGACCAATGCGTAGAGTAATATTAGTGCAACGATGAACACAGCTAAGATCATCCAGAATGCTTGCGTAGCATTAAGCCATAATTGCTGGTAACCGAAACCAGGGTGACTTTTTACCGTTAATGTACCCGCTATAGTCCAGCCGTCATTAACATCAGTTGTGCTTTCAGGTGGGGTAAGAGGCAAGAGGTTGAGAAACCATAACGGCACCCCTTCCACTGAATTAGGATTGTGCTTTTCAAGCAACACGTTTTGTTTAGCATCTTTGAGTACCATGCTTTGGTAAAACCCGCGATCGAAAATAGCGTTCATCATGGTGTCGACCACAGGTAAGTCTTCCTCATTGGCCATGTAAGGCGCTATCGATAACCCCAGTGATGTAGCTGTATCTTGTGCGTGGGACGCAAGTTGCTGATCAACAAAATCTCGGGTGTTATTTGCGTTAATCCACAGCGTGCCTATAAATACCAGAATCAGCACAGCTAAAAGGCTCAAGCCTAGTTGTCTAGACAGCGGCATAGTCAGTTTCCTTCAGCATCATTAATCGCCCATTTGCATTCGTTTGTTTAAATCGTTCCATAAATTGTTATTGCCCCCTTGCTGTACTTTTTGCCCTCGGCCTTGTTCTTTTGCCAGCCATAAGCCGTCACCGTTAAAACTGTAAACGGGCAACAAATCTCGTCTTCTTGAGGCAGGTAAAATACGTCTGTTGATATTGTCGAGTACCAAAGGCACTGAATTAGGTTCTTCATAATAGGCCAGCACCATGTGAGCTTGGCGCAGTCGAGTCGCGGTAACATACATTAGGCGTAATTTTTCGGCGGGCACCCCTAGCTCTTTCAAGCTGAAATACTTAGCAATGACAAAATCTTCGCAATCTCCGCCTTCAGTGGCTAAAAATTCTACCGGCGTGGCCCAATAATCGTCTTTACCCCAATGATCGATATCATCGACAAACTCTAGTTCATTAAAGAAGTTATTCACTTGGTAGAGTTTTTCATCAATCGGCAGTGTGTAGCTGGTATTAAGCAGTTGCTGCCAATCCTGCACGCGTTCAAGTGCATCGTCATCATATTGATTTTTAATTTTATTAAACAGCGCATCGTTAAATACAATGTTGCTGTCTGCTATCGCGCGCAACATAAATACTATCGACACTGCCGTAATGAAATACCAAATAAAACGCATGAACGAAATGAAAACCCTGTAACCACTGAATATTGCCAGTGGGGTAATGCAAAATAGTAATTATACCAATTCCATTAAATTTACGCTGAGTGGTTAAATAATTAATGGAATTGGTAGTAACCTTAATAGTCAGCGCGACAATGCCTTATCACTCATGTCATAATAATTAAATGCTGACAGCGTAAGCTTGTTTCACTTAGTGTAAACGCTATTAATAGTGCAATCACAATAAGTTAGCGATTTATACGGATAGTACGTTAACCCATTTGGCATTGGCAAAGCATTCTTGACCCGTTTTAGCGCCGAGAGATATTTTTGAAAGCAATGTTATGTTGGTATTAAGCTTGCTTAACTTATCTAAGGTATTCGTTAGCTCTAAGGTACTTGTTAGCGCTCAATTTTAGTGTGTTAAATTACGCTAAGCACAGTAAATACTTCGTTTGGCGTAAATTCCAGCGCAGCAGAGCGAAGACTGTGACAATGAAAAACACCGTAATTAGACATTGCTGCCACGTAAAGCAATATGGATTTTGAATTTTTAGAGATGTAGCGTTGAATGTTGAATTACAGTAATAAAACTATCGCCTTTGTGATTAACTCACTTGAAGGTGGCGGGGCAGAACGCGTAATTTGCAACCTGTTGCGCACAATGCAAAACAACTTTACCGTCAATGGCTGTAAAGTTTACTTAATTCTGCTTGATGCTTTGCCTGAAGAGCAACAATGCCCAAATTACGTTGAAAAAGTCACCTTAGATGCTAATGGTAAGCTTATCTCCAGTTACCGTCAGCTTAGCCATTGGGTTAAAATGAACAAACCAGATTTGCTCGTGAGCTTTTTAACCCGAAGTAATCTTATTAGTACCCTCATAGGTAATCGTCAGAACATTCCCAGCATTATCAGTGAAAGAGTAAACACTAGTAGCCATTTTGCGACAGCGCGCACTGGTTTTATCAGCAAGTTCATGATCAGAATGATTTATCCTGAAGCAACGAGTGTTGTGCCAGTTTCACAAGGGGTGATGCAAGACTTGGTCGATAACTACAGCGTGCCAAAAGAAAAGTGCACTGTGATGTACAATGCCTATGATCAAAATACTTTGTTTGAAAAATCTCAAGCGCCTACAAATGATTTACCTAAAAAGCCGTATTTAATTGGTATTGGGCGCTTGGTCCCTAACAAAAACTTTTCCTTGTTGATAAAAGCGTTTGCGAAAAGTACAAGCTCACGTGATTTAGTTATTTTGGGCCAGGGCCCTGAATTAACAGGTCTTAAGACCCTGGCAAAAGAGCTGGGCATTGAAACCAAAGTGCATCTACTTGGTTTTCGTGAAAACCCGTATCCTTACCTTGCTAATGCTGATTACTTAGTGTCTGCATCGAATGCGGAAGGATTTCCCAATGGTATTGCTGAAGCCATGTGTTTAGGCAAACCTGTGGTCGCGACCAATTGCCAGTCAGGCCCTGCGGAGATACTCACTGGTGACAACAATACACAAACTGATAGTTTTTTAACTGCAGAGCACGGTATTTTGTGTAAAGTGAATGATGTAGATGCACTGGAAGGCGCGATGTCGGCCATGGAAGGGAGCAACGTTGTAGAGCTATATCAAAAGAAGAGCGAACGTAGAGCGAAAGATTTTTCATATGAACACATGCAGCGTTGTTTCAGCGACATAACTGACAAAGTATTCCTTGAGCGAAGGAAATAAATACTCATGTTTGAAATTGTAAAAGTTGTCATGGCAATTATTTGTGCTGTTTTCGTATTTAAAACATGCAAAAATTTAAAAAATAAATACCTCATTTTTGTTGTGCTAGCTCTATGGCTACGTTACACCCTATCGGCGTTTCATCAAATTACCTATGATCCCTTTATTGCTGGTTTTTCACTGAATGCGTTGGGCTCAATTTCTGTTGTGCTTCTTGGCGTGTTGCTGTTGCCAAACCTGACCTTTAGGTTACGCCAATATATTGTTTTTTATGCGTTTTTTGCCATCATTATTATAAGTGGCTTAGTGAACAGTGAAGTCAAAGGCTTAATCAATGTCTTGGTAAAATGGGGCTACTTTTTTGTGCTCAGTGCGGCGGTTTTTCTATCTCTACGTATGCAACCGACGAAAGTCGTATTCAAAGCGCTGTTAGCTCCGTTCCTTTTGCCAGTTTCATTACAAGTATTATCTATCTTACTCGGTGAGGTTAAAGCAACTGAAGGGGATGGCTCAGCCAGTTATATTGGTGGGTATAATCACGAAGCAGCATTTTCAATGATTATTGTTGGGTTCATTTTGGTGTTGGGCTGGTTAGAGCGAAAAACTATTCGTTTTCATGCGCCACTGTTTTTTATATCAGTATTTCTTTTAGTCTTAGTCAATTACCGTACCTCCATGTTGGCTGTGTTGCCTGTGGTATTAATTTTTATACTGACCATGCTCAGCGAACGTTTCGAATCAAAGTACAAGTTGCCTATTTTAGCCGCCGCTGCGGTACCGCTTATCGCCATTGGGTTATTAATATCATCTAGTTTAGCTGAGCGATTCAGTGATATTACGCTCGTAGTGACTAATTTCAGCGATTTAATTAAAGCCCCCATGTACTACTCAGATGCAGATCAAGATATTTTTTCTTCTCGCATGTATCTATGGAGTCAATACTTGTACGCCTTTTTCAATTCAGATTGGTTAAACCAGTGGGTTGGGTTAGGGCCTGAACACTGGGATGGACTTTTCAAGCACTACGCTCACAATGCTTATGTTTCTTATATTTATGAGTACGGCTACTTGGGCATAACTGCTTTCTTAGCAATTAATATTTACTTGCTAATAAGCGCTCTAAAACATCGTTCTAAAGTTTTGGGTCAAAAGTTATTCTTTTCGGTCTTGGGCATTATGGTAATGAGCCTTTCCACTATGCCATTGTGGAATATCGAGGGGTTAATTTGTTACGCCTTAATAGCGGGCGCTATTTTTGCTAAAGGGCACGGCCCACATGCTAGTGAAACACCATCGACCCTGGGGCGCGAAGTTAAGATACCGTCACCACCAGCAGACACAATTTGAAGTTAATATTAGTAAGAAATACATTTAAGAAAAATTTTAGGGTACAAGTAAAATGAAATTGTGTGCAATAGGATTACGCGGAATACCAAAGGTAATGGGGGGAATAGAGTCCCATTGTCAGCAACTTTACCCAAGGCTAGTGACGCAAGGTGTTGAGGTGACGGTATTAGCTCGTTCGCCTTATGTGCAAAAAGATGAATACGCATTCAAAGGGGTTAAAGTGATCCCCGTATGGGCGATGCGTCATAAGTTTTTAGAAACTTTCTTACATACTTTTGTCGCCATTTTTTATGCGCGCATTTTTGTGCACCCCGATGTAATTCATTTACATGCCATAGGCCCAGCGCTGTTTACTCCACTGGCACGATTGTTAGGTATGAAAGTGGTTGTGACCCACCATGGTGCAGACTACGACAGGCAAAAATGGAACGCCCTAGCTAAAGGACTATTAAAAACCGGTGAATGGATGGCTAACAAGTTTGCCAATAAAGTCTTAGTGGTCGGCAAATCATTAACAGACCGATTACAGCAGGAAAACCCCAAGCAAGCACATAAAATAGCATTTGTGCCAAACGGGGCGATAGCCGATTTTGATACCAATGTGACACTTAACGATTTACAGGCCACTGGCTTAGCGATAGCAGAACAGAGCTACATCGTGACTGTAGGCCGCTTAGTGCCTGAAAAAGGCTTTCACGATCTAGTGCAAGCATATTTAATGACTGATATACCGCAGAAATTGGTGATAGTGGGTAGTACAGACCACCAAGACGAATATTCACGTGACTTACTCAGTAAGTCATCTGACCGAGTAATATTTGCAGGGCGGCGAGAGGGCGCTCAACTAAAAGCGCTGTATAAATTTGCCAAATTGTTTGTATTACCTTCTTATCACGAAGGGCTGCCGATTGTCGCACTTGAAGCAATCAGCGCTGATACGCCTGTGTTACTAAGCAATATCATGCCAAATCTAGATATTGAATTGGATGCCGAAAACTATTTTAAAGTAGGCGACCACGCCGATTTGGCTAAAAAGCTAGGAGCTGAGATCCCCAAGGCTGCAAAAAGTGACATTTTACAGAAGTATGATTGGGACCAAATTGCCATCAATACCACTGGTATGCTAAATCAAGTGGTAAGAAAATCATGAGCGCAAAACCCGAGCCTCGCAAACCGATTAAAGTCGCTGTTATTCACCCAGAATGTGGCGTGAGCTGGAACGGTGGCTCACAAATTAGCGCTTATGAAATGGCAGAGCACCTAGCTGCACATTATGAAGTAGAACTGCTATGTGGTGAAGAAGTTGGCACGGTAAGTGTCGTTTTGCCATGTGTGCCAAGAGGCCGTTCTGCTAACTGGCTTGCTACAACTTATATTGGCGGGTTATTTCGCAAAGCATTTGGTTACCCTGGCATGGTAATCGAAGCGGCAACCAGCTTCTTCCCTTATCTATTTCATTTACTGAAATCGAAGCCTGATATTGTGTATCCAAATAATGATTACGGTGGCCTCGCTATTGCGTGGGTTTTGAAACGCCTTATTGGTAGCAAGATTTTGTATACGGAACGGGCAGGGTTGCTTAGCGATGGCCATGTATTAAAACGCAACATGAAATTCAAGCCTGATCATCTCGTCGTTTTTAACCAAGATACCGTGGACACAGTCAATCGTTGGTACCCGGGGCAGCCAGTAAGCGCAATACCAAACGGAGTTGATTTAAGTCGTTTCGCCGCCACAGGCGATACCTTTGATTTTCAACTCTCAGGCAAATTAGTTTTGTGTGTAGGTACATTAAACCGCAAGAATCACAAGCGCATGGAACTGGCGATTAAAGCCATGGCTCAGGTGCCTGAAGCGAGTTTAATACTCTGTGGTGACGGGGTAGACAAAGATTACTATATCGCGCTCGGGGAAGAGCTTTTAGGTAAAAAACGCTTCAAGCAAATGTCTCTGTCGTTTGATGAAATGCCTAAGCTGTACCGTAGCGTCGATCTTTTCACATTACCATCAGCTAACGAGCCCTTCGGGCGCGTTTACCTTGAAGCGCTAGCCAGCGGAACCCCTGTGGTTGCACCTGACGACACAATGCGTCGCACAATTATTGGTAACGCCGGAATTGTATGTAACGTTGAAGATAGTACTCAATACGCTGAGTCTCTCTCGTTGGCGTTAAGCACAGATTGGCAGACTAGAACCATAGAGCAAGCCAGTAAATTTAGTTGGGCGGCCATTGCACTGCAATACAAAAGCGTAATTGATCGCATGGTAAAATCTAAAGGATAAATCGTCGATAAGCCTAAAGCCCACGATTTTGAGCTAATTTGAATTGAGTATATTTATGAAAGAATACAGTTTCACTGTCGTTATCACGACGTACAATCGACCTGATTATCTATTAGAGTCACTCAAAGGTGTGCTTAGCCAAACAGTGAAGCCTAAAGAAGTATTAGTCATTGATGACTTTTCATCTGAAGATTACCAGCCTGTTTTAGATAAATTTGATCGTAACAGTTTTCAATACATTAAATTAAAAGCGCCATCAGGGGCGAATGTAGCCAGAAATACGGGCGTAGAGCTCGCCACCGGTGATGTAATCGCTTTTCTGGATGATGATGATGTATGGGACGAAGATTACCTTGAGCAACATCTTGCTGCCCTGCAAACTGCCGATGCTGTAACCTGTGGTTTTCGGTTTTTAGAAAACCCTGAGAAAACACGCATAAACCCGATTGTAGATATCACTCAAGAAGTGATAAAAAATGGCAACAAATTTTGCGGTATGAGCGGTGTAACCTGTAAAGCTGAGCTGGCTAAAAAGCTTAAATTTGATGTGGAATTAAAGAATAGCCAAGATTGGGACTTCTTTGTACGAATCACCCTTGAGGGGGCAAAATTTGTCAATATTCCTAAGCCTATATATAACTATCGCCGTGGTCATGTGAGTATCTCTACTGAAGTGAAAAATATGCCTATTGAGAAGGTGTATCCAAGGCTAAAAGCGTTTAAAAAGCATCGGGCGTTTCTTGGCTCCCATGCCTATAGCGAACGGGTATCCGAACAGGTACTGAGTTTCATAGGTGATAAAAGCAATAAATGGCAATGGATCAATATTTCGGTAAAAGAAGCTGGCTTAGTTGCCACTTGGAATGCCTTGGTTATGCGACGATTACTGCCAAAATTAATGGGTAAAGGAAAGGCGTCCGCTTAAAATGGATGAACTAGGTAAGCAGGAGTTTATGAAATTATACCTTTATCCTTCCAGAAGCCAGAATGAGTTCTTGGAACTGAATAGACAAGCATTGCGTGAATTAGGTTATGAAGTGAAACCCGTTAATCGGGCCTTCATAACTGATTTACTACGTAGGAAAAAAGACGCTACCGTAGTGCTTCATTGGGTAGAAGACCGAGTATATGGCAGAACATACCGTACTGTTTTTCAATACTTTTTCAAAATGATCGCTCTTATCATTTTTTCTGGGTTATTTGCCGAAAAAGTTGTCTGGGTTAGGCATAATTTTCAACCTCATAATGGTTCAAAACATAATTATCGTTATCGTTTTTTATGCTGGCTTTATAAGTTGATGAGTGTAAAAGCAATACCCTTAGAAGGCTATTATTCTTCCCCTTCGCTATTACATCCCTTATATAAAAAAGATAGTGAGTTGCAGGCTCAAATTGAACAGCCAGAGAGCCTTGAGCCACAGAAAAGTAATTTGGTTGTGTTTTTTGGAGCGGTGAAAAAGTATAAAAATTTACATCAGATTTTAGATACCTGGCCGAAGCACATTCCCCTAAAAATAGCCGGGCGGTGCACTGATACGGAATATCAATCGTTCTTACTGAATAAAATTACCCAGTTGGGCTTGAACGTGGTTTGGGACAATGTGTTTTTGTCAGATGAAGAGCTAAACGATGTACTGAAAAATACTAAGTTTGTGCTGTTACCGCATGCTGATAATACCATGATTAGCTCTGGCTCATTTTACCACGCTATTGGGGAAGGCTGTAATGTGTTAACGAACTCGAGTCGATTTGGCCTAGCAAAATCTAAGCAGCATGGTTTTGTGAGTATTTACGATCCTAAGGTCATTTCTGAAGCATATCTGAATTCTATTTACCAAGACCGAACCAAAGTGATGCATGATGCGCTGTCAAGCTATGGTCAGCGCCAAGTGTTAAGTGCATGGCGCAATGTATTAGCAGTGAGTGAGAGATAAAACCATGCAGGTAGATAGCAATAATACAAGCAACCCAAGCAAAGCGGCAATAGCGCGACCTAAAGTGAGCGTTATTATCCCAGTTTATAACGATATCGTGCGCGTTGAGGCGTGCCTTACATCGCTTGAAAACCAAGATTATCCGCGGGATAGATTTGAGGTCATCGTAGTCGATAATGGCTCAAGCGATGGCACTTATGACGCGTTACAGAAAGTGGCACTATCATATGCAGCACAGCAGAGTTTAATCATCACACAGTGCATGATCCCCGGCTCGTATGCGGCAAGAAATCATGGTTTGACGATGGCGACAGGGGAGTATGTCGCGTTTACTGACTCTGACTGCATTGTTTGTGAGCAATGGCTTAATGTGCTTGTTAATGCTATTCAACAAGAGGTTGGCGATGTGATCATTGCTGGCAAAATGTCTTTCTTTCCTGATCAGAGCAAATCGACACAACAAAGTGCCATCGACTTTGAAAACTTATTCTCTATGAAGCAAGATGAAAATGCGCGGAACGGAAAGTGCATAACCGCTAATTTATTTTGCTCGATGGCGTTGCTGCAAGAACATAACGGCTTTGATCAAAAGCTCAAGTCAGGCGGTGATGTAGAGTTCAGTACTCGAATTGTTAAATCGGGAGGTAAGATAGTCTACTGTGATAACGCTTTGGTTAAGCACCCATCACGTAATGTACAAGAGTTAATTATTAAGCGTAAGCGCATTATCGGCGGTACATGGGATGCACAGTTAGCGAGCAGCAGTCTAAGTGAAAAGATGCATTTCTGTTGGCGATTGCTAAAAATGTTTCTCGGGCGAAGTAAGAAGGTATTGTTCGGTACTTCCTTATCAACTTCCCGTCGGATTAAATTGATTTTTTTGTTATTGAAAATCATGACCGTCAGTTTCTCAGAATTAATAAAGCTAATGTGGGGGAAAGAGGCGAACAGAGCCTAGAACGTGAGGTGACAGAAATATTTACTAAGCAAACAACAAACAACAAACAACACTGAAACACGCACATTAGAAGATGAGTTAAATTTAAATGTCACTTAAAAAACAAGCCACAAAAGGCAGCATGTGGATGTCAATCACTCGTATGGGTATGAACGTCATCGACTTTGCAGTCTATGCCTATTTAGCCCGTATATTAACACTCGAGGAATTTGGCCTAGTAGGTTTCTGCTTTCTATTTATCGAATTCGCTAATACGTTAGTAAATGCTGGGGTAAACCAAAACATCGTTCAGCGTAAAACGTGGAGTGATAATTACGCCGCGAGCACTATGACGTTCGTTTTCGGAATGGGCGTAGTGGTTGCCGCATGCCTAGTCTTTATTGGCGCACCTATCGCTCATTACTCTTATTCAGACGTTGCTGCTTATGTAGTGGCAAGCTTAGCGCCAATTACCATCGTGATGAGTCTACAAGTGGTGGTGACCGGTAAACTATTGCGTGAATTTAAGAACAAACAAATGGGTGTCGCAAAATTCGTCGCTACCATACTATCAGCTATTGTAATTGTTACACTGGCTGAGATGGGCTATGGGTTATGGTCTTTGGTTGTCGGCAAACTCGTTAACGCAGCGCTAGAGTACATATTCCTTACTTATGTTTCAGGTTTCAGGCCTAGATTTCACTTCGACAGGGAAGACAATAAAGAACTAATCAGTTTCTGTTTGCCATTGTTATGGATGACGATCATGACGTTCCTGCACCGTAAGGCGAGTAACATGTTTACAGGTCTGGTACTCGGGCCTGCGAGTTTTGCCTTGTTAGCTGCTGCTAAAAAGGGCGAATTGGTGATTAATCAGATCACCATGAGCTCTATAAATTCTATGGTGGTACCGAGCTTTTCACGCGCTAAAGAAGATGCCAACATTGGCGATTTATATATTAAGCTGGTGGCGATCACTGCTACATTAGTGTTGCCAATATTTATGGGCTTAGCGGCTATTGCAGATCCATTTGTTACTGTGGCATTTGGTGATAAATTTGCCACCAGTGCGGAATATATGTCTATTTCTGCCTTTACTATGTTCCCCGCTGTGATAGCTTGGTTTTTACCTAACCTACTAATTTCTAGAGCAAAAACGAAGGATGCTTTTAAACTTACCCTTATTAATGTCGTTAGCAATATTCTAGTTGCTGGGGTAAGCATATGGTTCGGTATTAAGGTGATGTTAATCTCATTAGTTATTAATAGCTTCTTATTATTGCCGTTACGCTTTAGCATCGTAATGAAGCATATAGAAATTGATATTGCGAAACTCGTCAAGACGTTACTAGCGCCATGTGTCTGTGCGCTTGGTATGTACTTTTGCGCTTCAGGTAGTAAAATTTACCTTGATGATTATATCTCGAATGATATAGCTATGCTTGTGACCCTCGTTGCGGTAGGGGGGATTTCATATCCAATATTGGCCTTCAGTCTGTTTTATAAGAACACCTTAGTGATGTTGAAAGAGCTTAACGAAATGTTCTTTAAAAAACGTATTAAACATTAAGTTCGTAAAAATGAAAAACCCGATTAAGAAAAACAAGGAGCTGCACATTGGATAACCAAAAGCCACTGATTTCTGTTGTGATACCCGTTTACAATGCGGAGCGTTACATTTTAAAGGCTTTGCTAAGTGTATGTGAGCAGTCCTACCAAAACCTACAAATTATTGTATTAGATGATGGCTCTACAGATCGCTCTAAAACTATAATTGAATCAGTTAAAGATGAACGAATTCAGCTAGTCTCCCGTGAAAATCGTGGGCTTATTGCAACTTTGAATGAAGGTGTTCAACTTAGTCATGGCGCTTATATTGCGAGAATGGATGCTGACGATATTTGTTTACCTGACCGCTTTACACAGCAATTGACATATTTTGAATCACATTCGGGCTTTGGAGTGTTATTTACTGGACTTGAATACATCGACGCTGGCGACAAAGTATTGAGAAAAAAAGTCTCTCATGAAACTCGGGAAATAGAGCCAGTCGAATTACTATTTGGCTGTCCAGTTTGCCATCCCACGGCCATGTTTAATATGAATGTATTGAAAAAAGAAGATATTAGATACGATTCAGAGTTCGATAAAACTGAAGATTTTGAACTATGGACAAGACTTTCTTCGATGACCAAAATCGGCATTCTATCTAACGTGTTGTTTAAGTATCGAATTCATGCCGAAAGTATAACGTCTAATAACAACACGGAACAGCGTGAAACAGCTGTGAGAGCAATAACAAAAAACTTATCGCATGCTAAGTCAGCAGGGTTAAATAAGGCGTTTAGCGTTATTTACAACAACCATCAAGGTGATGATTCGGCGGTAACGACATTTATCGCATTATTGAGGATATTTTTACGATTGGGGCGTATTAATAGAACGTTTTCGCACTACAAGTTTTTTTCAAAGTCTTATTATATTTTGAGAGATCAGCTATCAGAAAAAAGTGATAAAAAGCTCAGAGAGAATATTTAGTTGATATTAAGGAAATACATGTTTGAAATTCGTGCAGCGGTAAAAAACTTAAAACATCAGCTTTTAATCAAAAGGGCTTTGCGACGGAATGATTTTGCAAATGTAATATGGCTAATTGGAGATGGGCGCAGTGGTACGACATGGATCGCAAACTTGCTAAACGCTGATAAGACATATCGTGAAATGTTTGAGCCTTTTCATCCCGTAAAAGTAGCCGAAGCGAGCAATTTTTCAGAAAATATGTACGTGCCTCCTGACGAAGCTCATCGTCAGCTACAAGATTATATGGTTCGAGTATTTGATGGTTCATTAACAAATTCGTGGATTGATCGCAATGTTCCAAACAAGCGCTTCAAAGGCCTATTAGTTAAAGATGTATTTGCCAATTTACATGCGAAATGGGCGACCAATATATTCCCACATGTAAGACCTATATTATTAATAAGAAACCCGTTGTCGGTAGCCTCTTCAAAATTTGTTACAAAGCGCTGGAATTGGCCGGAAAATCCCGATATTTTTCTTAAAGATGAAAAACTAATGTTGAATCATCTTTCGAGTTTTCAGGCAATTATAAAAGGGGTTCGCTCACGCGATGACTATATTGAAAAACAAGTGCTGAACTGGTGTGTAATTCACAAAGTTCTAACTGAACAATTCATGCTATCAGACATACACATACTTTGTTATGAAGATGCTTATGCACGGCCTGCTGAGTGTATAGATGAAGCACTTTATTTCACTAATAAGACTTGTGAGCAAGCACTTGATAAAGCAGTGTTAAACTCAAAATCTATTGTTTCATTTAAAGGGAGCTCTATAGTTGAAAACAAAAATCCGCTAACATTATGGCGCGAAAATGTAACACCTCACCAGTTATCATTAGTTAGCAAATTGTTAAATGATTTTGGCTTCGCAGACTGGTACCCAGACCTAGAAAAGCCAAACATTTCAACTATAAAAAATTCCTTCCTCAAATAGTCTAGATTGATATTTGTCTTATTGATGAAGTGTCATTAAGACATAAGGCTATAAGAACTAGCTCTTAGAAGCCGGAGATGATCTTAGTTTATCTAAAGATTGGGAAAAAAAAGTCTCCAATTCCTTAAGCGCGGCATCGGGAATAATAATATCTTCATTTTCTTTGGTTCTGACGATTTCTCCTTTTTTGATATTGTCAGAGGTATCTCCCGATTTTTTCATTCCTGTTTTATTAAATGATTCGTATTGGGGGGTCAAAGGTGTTGATAAGCGTAAATATTCAGATAGCTTAGATAGTGTTTGTGCTGGGGTGTCTATTATTGCTTCAGAATCTAACAAGAAAAAACGGTCTAGAGTGCTGCTCATCTTTAGAATTCTAGATATACGCTCTTTATAATACTGACATGCCCAATTTATATCAGCGTATTTATTATTATTATTTTTAACGCCCATTGTAACTATGCTCTTGACTGTAGCTCTTGGCTTTCTAATCATAACTACAACATCATTTTTAGGTGAGTTTAGTTTTGAAAGATCTCGAAAATCGAAGCTATTGTGAAGGATTTTATCAAATAGCTTAACTGAAGAATCTACAACTAGACTGTCTTTATGCAAAATCACCTTTTGCTTTTCTAGTCCAAATTTTTTGCCATAAGCAATACTCAATTCGCTGTATCCACTTATTTCATCACTAGAACCTATGATGTGGGAAAGAAGCGAGGAACGGCTTCTCATATGGCTTAACATAAATATTCGCTTAGGTTTTGAAAAAATTAAAGAAGGATGTTTAGATAAGTAAGTTAACAGTTCGCTATTTTTCATATTCAGTTATATTTCCATATTAAAGATTCATGAGTACCACTGACCATAGTTACTGTTTGTATAAAGCAATAACTGAGCCAGATTTCGAAGGCTTATAAACGTCATACTTTTAGCGACTTAGAGGAGATATATAATAAAGTTGATTAAATTTCACTTAAGCGTAGAGCCTAAGCTGCTCGGTTCTCCCAACATTCAAGCGCTCACAGCCTATGAAATTTATTAATTTCACAAGTTAAATCATAAATGAACTGTATAAATAGGTGATGAATTATTTTTGAATTTTGTGCTGGTTGATTTTTCGCCATTCATGTGTGACGGTGAGCCCCAAACGTCGAATAAGATAGGGTGCTAAGTGGAGCGTTTACGAAAAGCGGTAAAAAGAATCAAGGATATATTAAGTCTGTATTGTTTAAGGCTCTTGGGGAAAGCTGCTAATAAACACTTTTCTTCATCTCCTATTTTACTTTTATCATACCCGAGAAGTGGTTCCTCTTGGGCAGGGAAAATATTAGCTACTTCAAGTCAGTTGGCATATGTTAGGGAACCCGTTACGCAGCCCTATTTGAAAAGGTATAGCGGTGAGCGCCCTGTTTTTATGCTTAACGATAGCCATGCTGATGCTGCTGTATATACACGCTTGGCCAACGAAGCATTCTCTGGTGTGCCAAGCTTGCACAAAGGGGTCGTAGATAACAAGCGGGATTTTTTACCCTATTCGAAAACAAAACCTAAGAAATTACTGATTAAAGAAGTAAACCCCGGCGCAGCGCGTTTTTACTGTACACATTACGATCTAAGCCTCCTATTGTTATTACGCCACCCAGCGGCAGTTGCTCTAAGTTTCTATGAAATGGGCTGGCTCAATAAACATGGAAAATTACTAAAAGAAGATACGCAACTTGACGAGTGGGGTCGATTTGGCAAGCTATACGGCATGTTTATGGCTGATGCAGTTGAGGTAGCAAGCCGTTATCAACAATCAAAAATTATTAGATATGAGCAGTTGGTCAATGCCCCTGAACAAGAGTTTTCTGATATATTTAAACATTGTAATATTGATACCCCAGACTATTTCGATTCGGTTATAGAGAAATACTGTCATGCAAAAAATGACGTAAGCAGCGGTTATCAAACACAAAGAGACTCAAAATTAACGTCCGAAAAATGGAAGAATAAGCTTAACGCAGAGCAACTAGCGTCTTTACGAAAAGGCTTTTTAGAGTCTAAGCTAGAGTTTTACCAAGACCCCAGTGATTGGATGGTCTAATTTAACGTTACCATTTGAACATAACCACTCTATCAACAGAGTGTCGCTATATTGCACCGTTTAATAAGCGCTATTACTTTCGAAATAGCTGTAAATCAAGCTTAGAGTTATGGTCATCACTTTCTTCCCGCATGTAGCTAACAGTGTTTAGCTACAAAGAGCAATTTTGAGCTACACCAGATTGTTTCCCCCACCGCACCATATCTACCGATATTAGACACTTACCAGAATGTTCAATTTTTTTCGTTCGTCAGCCACAGGTAAAATCGGTGTCAACAAGGAAAAAGTAAACGATGTGTTTAATTTGTAATTACTACTTAGGTCGCCGATAAGGCGTGTCCACAGTGATGTTTTCTGAGTTAACACGTTCATGCAACTAGTTCGGTGAAACCCAGTCTGCTAGTATTATACGTTAATTTAATGGGGTGGTTAGGACTACGACTATTGAAAAACCATAGTTTGTGCAGTTGAGGGGCATACTGCACCCTATTGTCCGTGCTGATAAACGTTGCTCAAAAGATTTAGTGACGCATGATAGATGGTTACTGAAAGCTTAGCTCGTCTATGTTCCTTACTATTACATAAAATATTCATTAGAAATTAAGGCAATTAATTTAATGGTTAATAAAGGGTTTATTAGCGGAATTGATGGGTTGCGGGCGCTCGCTGTACTTTCGGTTATTATTTATCACTTAAACCCCGCGCTATTACCTGGGGGCTTCACTGGCGTTGATATCTTTTTCGTTATTTCAGGCTATGTGGTTGCTAAATCGTTAGATGCCAGACGTAACCAACCTTTTGGACTCTTTATCTGTGATTTTTACCAACGACGCATTTTACGGATTTATCCTGCCTTATTAGCATGCTTGATAATAACCAGTATCGTCGTCGTTTTACTTGTTCCGCAATTTAATGTTAGCAAGGCTATCGAAAATACCGCCTTAGCGGCTTTTTTCGGTGTGAGCAATTTTGTACTAGCATTTAACACCGACACTTATTTCTCGCCAGGTGCGGAATTTAATCCCTTTATTCATACATGGAGTTTAGGAGTAGAAGAGCAGTTTTATCTGATATTCCCATTTTTATTTTATCTTTACGCCCGCAATACGGCGAAGTATTCGTTGCATGTATTATTAATTATTTCCTTGGTGTTGTGTTTTTATCATACGAATACCAACAGTAATCACGCTTACTATTTAATTACTAGCCGTTTCTGGGAATTAGCCGCTGGCTGCCTTTTGTTCAAAACCCATAAATTACGCGAAAACCATGAAAAGCAATCGACAACGGGAGCGACGCTATTAGGTCTTCTTGCTATTGTTATTAGCTTAACGTTTTCAGACAAAGCACAGTTTCCGTTCCCTTGGGCACTTTTTAGCGTGGTGGGGTCCTGTTTACTGATACATGCTGTTGTAAATAAGAAAGATGGAGAGAAAGGTATTTTACAGGCCTTTGAGCATCCCGTAGCGCTTCACTTTGGTAAGCTTTCATATTCGTTATACCTGTGGCATTGACCAGTATTCACTCTTTTCCGCTGGACGAGTGGTTTAGAGTCAATAATTGAAGTGCTACTTGCGTTGTTAATTACTTATTTGTTTTCAATCGCTTCTTACTATTTACTAGAGTCCAAGCTCACGCATTTAAAGGTAATCAAAAAACAAGCAAGTAAGACTGTGTTAGTAAGTGGGCTAAGTATAATCGCTGTGTGCTGCTTGGCGGTACAAGTGGGTTTCGATAAACAGTATAGATTGAGTTTGAGTCAAACGACGAATAAGAACGTATGGTCACCGTATACACAAATACCAGCCCCGCCTCATGATCTTGCGTTATCTGGCCGCACTATGTACGTATTTGGTGATTCACACGCTGGTGCATATGGTAAAATGCTGCGCCAGCTTTCAGTGGAAACGGGGATTAAAGTGGTCCTCTTCTCAAAAGGCGGCTGCGGTGTGAGTAACTTAATATACCCGGTGCTAATTTCAGCGAACCCATGTAACGAGCAACTTAGTGAAAAACTAAATAATCTGAAAAATAACGCTACCGAAAACGACATTATTTTCTTGGCAACCCTTAAGATGCCATGGCTTACCACCCAAGCTAGTATCAAACCGAGTGATTTTGATGATGTTCTCAGGCTACAGCAAGATACGCAGGTAAAAGAACAAAGGCGGCTGGGACTTAATGAAACGCTTTCTGTGTTAGAAAGCCTATCACTTAGAACGCAGCTTATCGTGTTAGATGGGCCTAAACCCGTGTTCAATTATGTGGCGTTTCGGTGTGCAGATTGGTATAGCCAGTTTAATCCGATTTGCAGTGAAGGCATCGTTCAACCTCGCTCGTCTGTTGAGGAGCTTCGGGAGGCCTCATTAAGCTCTTTATCGGTTATACAAAAGGCACTTCCTAACATAACGGTTTGGGATCCAATTAATTCTCTGTGTAACGCAGAAACTTGCTCAGCCTATGATGGTGATTTACCGCTGTATTTTGACGGCGACCATTTGTCTGGGCATGCTAACAAAGTGTTATACCCTTCTTTTAAACAGCACATTTTAGATATGATTATTGAGCAGAAAGGGCGGCAAGCGAAAGCATCTATCTTATCTGTAGTCAGATAAATTGAAAAAACGAACCTCGCATGGTGGATATGGCCCACAGCAATACTCAGATTTATTAGCTTGCTCAGTAATATAGAACGGCTATGAAGCTGTGTTAATGAATAAATTTATGTACTGTGTATTGGTGCAGTATTTACTTAAGGAGTTGCTATTTTTGCTGCTAGACAAGGATATGAGTTAATAGCCCTGAACTCGCTAATCTAAACGTGTTTGTTCGATTTTAAAGCTGCCGCCTAGCACTACTAAATAGCTTTAGTAGTGCTAGGTGGAGTTTAGTCCTAGTTGTCCAGTTGTGAGCATTCTTTCTACTGAGCCTGTTCCGGTACTTAGGCATTCTCGAGGTCAAGTTGCTTCTAGATATAATACTCTGACGGTTGATAACTCGCTGTCGCTTTATCTGTTGCTCTGTTTACAGGGCGAGATCCCACTTTAAATTGAACTAATGCTCATTGCTATGATCTGATCGGCTACTCTTCTTCAAAAGGCCATCCAATGAGCATAATCAGTCACCTAGAACAAATCGAAGATCCCAGAACAGACATCAATGTAAAACACGACCTTATCGATGTGATGTTTCTCACACTAAGCGCGGTGCTTAGCGGCGCAGATGGGTGGAAGTCTATTCAGGAATTTGGCGAAATGCAGCTGGACTGGTTAAGGCTGCATCGCCGTTTCGATAATGGTATTCCCCGTCGCCATTGCATCGCGAATATAATTAAAGCGTTAGATACTGAAGCGTTGATTAAAGCTCTGATTGATTGGATTAACAGCCGCCGAGAAGCATCGAACAAACCTCATATTGCGATTGATGGTAAAGTGCTACGTGGGAGTTGGTCTGGCAGTGTGCAGCGCGCTTTAAATGTGGTCAGTGCCTATGATGTCGAATACGGCTTAGCCTTGTATCAACAGTCCTCAGATAGCAAGGGAAAGGAAGGACAGATTGCGCGCGACATTATTGACATGCTGGCATTAAAAGACAGCATCGTGACTTTAGATGCGCTGCATTGTCAACGTGACACACTCGACCTCATCCGTCAGCGTAAATGCGACTTTATTGTTCAAGTAAAAGCGAATCAAGGCAAACTACACAAGGCAGTAAAGGCGCACTTTGAAGCCCATTACGAAGATATGCAAGCTAGTGAGGAAAACGAAGGAATTAACGCTGGTCATGGGCGGGAAGAAAGCCGCATTACTATGCAACTGCCTATAACGTTATCTAATGAATTACGTGAGAAATGGCCGCATGTCAAAACCGTCATTGAAGTAGCCAGAGGTAGAAAGACGAAGAATGATACGTCTTACACTTCCCATTTTTACGTTAGTTCTCTAGACATGGCTTCAGAACTGGTAGCTAGAGCCATTCGCGACCATTGGCACATTGAAAACAGGTTGCATTGGGTGTTGGATGTAGTGTTTCGTGAAGACGAAATGAAAGTGAGCGACCCAGACGGCGCAACACACATGGCGTTATTCAATCGAGTCTGCTTGAATATCATTCGTCAGCATCAAGGTAAAAAGGACAGTATGGCAGCAAAACGCAGAGGGGCCGCCTGGAACGGCGAGTTCCGTTCAGAACTGTTGTTTGGTTAAATATTGACCAAAGTTAAATCCCGCCCTGCCCTTTTTATAGAGTCGATCAAGTGTACTTTGATATGTATTTAAGCTTCCACCTCGCACTTGTATGAAATATGAATATACATTTTTAACATCAACATTTTTGTGCTTCCATAAATAGTGAAGTACTAATTTTTCAAGTTCACCAAGATTCATTTCAACAGCGCCTCTAAAAACCGATGAAGAATTGGTATTTTACATATGGAGGTCCTATTTGCAATCGGTTTTTCAATTGGGTGAACTTTTAGAAGAGCGATATGTTTTGCATTGCGTTTAAAAATTAAACCTACGGAAATAAATCGATGCCGAATTGCTTGAGGAGATAAGCAAAAATAGTAAAAATAACGAGGGTAATAAGCGATGCTAAAGATAGTGCTAGCCAAAAATGGAACTTCTGCAGAAATGCAGGGAAAAGCAAGAACATTGGAAGTGTCGGGAGCACGTACCAAAAGGTATACCAGGAATGATTGGCAATTTTTTGTATTGGTTGTCCTTCGATTTGAAGCCAAATCATCGCCAGAATTGTCACAATAGGGAGCGCGACAATGAATGCGCCCAATTTGTCGTTGATCTTTGCCAACTCTGTTGCTAATACAATCAGTGCTGCAGTTACAAGATACTTCGTCACTATCCAAATCATAGTTAAATTATAAACCTATTGGTGATGGGTTTTTAGTTTAACTTCTATAATTTGAGAAGTACACTAATTATTCCTTCCACTTATCTCGTCGCGAAGTAGGACTTACCCCCAAACAGTTATTACACACGTTAACTGCACCTTGAAAAGGCAAACTGCTGATAGTATTTGGCCTGTTTTTTGCTTGTATTTGGCACATTCTGTTTAAAATTTATCAATGTACATAAAAAGGTTTCATTATGCTAAACAACGATCTGCTCCAAGTCACAAACACAGTAAATCTAGCAACTAAGACGACAGACAATGGGTCCAAGCAAAATGATGAAGGGTGTTGTAACAAAGAAAAATTTGAAGACTCGCTGGAAAAAGCATTCAAAACAATTTCTACAAACAGCAATGAGTAAATAGATGGCAAGTTTAAGCCGTTAGAGTCACCTCTTTTCCGAAAAGCGGTAATTGGGTGTAAAAATTGATCGTGAGTGATTTAGGTGCTGCATCGTTATTAGCCATAGGTGATAGAGCGACACGCAAAGTTTAAGCTCCAATTGCCAGATAAAGCATCCAAATTCCAGCACCAATCATAAGCAAGTTCTCCGTAAGCGAAACAAAACCGAGAGGCACATTACTGTCTCCGCCGACGCAAGCGCATTTCAACTCGCGCTTATCTACGTAAACAGCTTTAAATACCGATACGGCACCTATTGTTCCAATAAAGAGAGATACGGGACCAACGACATAGCCTGATAATCCCGCGAGCATACCAATCCCGGCGAACGCTTCCGCAAATGGATAAACGTACCCGTACCTTACACTGCGCATTGCCAGTAAGTCGTAAGTAATAAACGAATTGGTAAAACCATATAAATCACGTAATTTCTGAATAGCCAAAATGGACATACTTAGCGCAACAAATACTTCGATCACTGGAACGGCGAAAAGTGACTCAATTGTGCCGGCTTGAGCGAAAACAATGCCCAATGCCATTAGAAATGCGGTCGCAAAAATGGCAATAACCGGCGTATAGGTGGTGCCAGTCTGCCCAGCTTCCCCCATGTCAAAAAACTCCCTTAGATCGTCATATCCTCCAATGCGCTTTTCATCAATAAAAGTTTGAGGTGTTGTTTCAACCCCATGTTTATCCTTAAATTTATCAGTTTCTTCACGAGAGCTAAGTTTATGATCGTCAACTTCATATCCTTTTCTCTCTAATAGATCTTTTGAACGCAAACCATAGGGGCAAATGTGTTCCTTCGTATGCATTCTGTAAAGCGTTGCTGTCTGTTTCATTTTAAAGTCCTTATATAAATCTAGTTAACTTCTGATTACTGATCGCTGAATTCTGGGACAGCTCTTTTAGAAGCTTCAGTTTTTAATGAGGCCACGCCATTTTTTTCTATGTCCTCTAGAAGCCACTTCATTTCTTTGATTTCTCGCTTTTGTGCCTTAATAATTTCGTTAGCCAATGTTTTTACGCGCACATCTTCAATATTGGCTCTGGAGCTGGTCAGGATAGCAATTGAGTGGTGGGGGATCATAGCTTTCATCCATGACGAGTCAGCAACGGTTGTTTGTGAGCGTACTAAGAATAGTGAGATAGCAAATACAGCCGCGCTTCCTAAAAGTATCATGGCGTTTTTTGCCTTGCTTTCATACATGTTTAACATGAAGAGCAGCATGATAATACCCATGATAGCGCCCATGTATATCGCCATATATAACCGAGTTTCACTAAAGAAAACATGGTCAAATTTAAAGGTATTGAAATACATCATGATCAGCATTGCTGCAGTTGAGGTAAAAATCATTGCAAAAAATTTAGTATACTTAGTCATCGTAGGTCCTATTTTATTGTTTATTCATGGTTTTAAAGATTAATGATGCTGAACAACTTACCAGCAAGAAACCGGTCATGGCTTCAAGCCCTGCAAGAAGATATAAATGCCCGAATGGCTCAACGGGCGCCATTCCAAGCGTAGTGAGGTTAATGAGTGAGAAATAAAAGATATCCACGAATGTAGCGGCCGCTTTTCCTTCAAATACGCCTAGGCCAAATGAAATGGAGGCTTTAAAGCTAATTGCAAACCACAGCGCTGCGATTAGCTGGCTGATGGTTATACCGTAAACCACGCCTAGCAGAGTTGTAAAAGGCGACAGTCTGGTACTATCCATCCACGTTTTAAGTCTTTGCAGGCAAAAGTAGTGGCTGCCTGTAGCTAAGCCGATAGGTATGATTGCAATTAAAAGCTGAAACAATACGTCCATTTTAGTTCCTTATTTCTCTTAAAACCAAAACCGCGCGCCTAGTACAAACCCTGTCTCGCTTACCGATTCACCCGCAAGCTCAGCAACGTCCGCAGTATTGCCCAACGCTCTGCTCCAATACATTCCAACGTAAGGTGCAAATTCACGTGAAAACTCATAGCGATAGCGAAGGCCCAATCTGATTGAATTAAAGCCAGATTGGCGGTCATATCGTGTAGACTCTGTTAGTGAGCCGCTAATAGCTAATCGAGGCTGAAGGTATGAAGTTTGCGTCACTCTTACTTCATATTCGGCTTCTACAGCAAAACTGATATCGCCGTCTTCATTAATTATTAACGAATTATCCATTTCAAATTGATAAGGTGCTAATCCGTAAAGGCTTATCACTGCATAATTTTCCATATTGGATTCACTGGTTAAAGTACCGCGTGTTCCCAACCCAGCTTGTACCTCCCAGAAGGGCGCTATTAGTTTACTACCGAGCAATTCTGCTCGTTCAATGTCAGTTGGTTCGCCGTCGTCTTGCTTGTTCTCACCTTCACTTTTAAAATATAGACGGTACGTGTCGCCTCCATACCATGCGATCATATCCCACACCGCGATGTTCTCCTCACGGTTGTTGCGCGCTACTTCTAGCCTGTCAAAAAGAACCATGCCATTAAGTGTGTCTTTGACAGGTGATGGCCAGCTTTCAGGCGTTTCTTGTGCGACACTGCGAAGTGTCACGGTAAGTATTATTAATCCAAATATAATTGGTAAATTCATTATGATCCCCCTTAGGAAACGTTTACAACGCGGAACATACCAGCGTCCATGTGATACAGAAGGTGACAATGAAATGCCCAATTACCCGGTGCGTCAGCGCTGATCAGTAAAGACACTTTTTCGCTCGGTTTGAGACTGATCGTGTGTTTACGAGGGGAGGGGGAGTTACCATTTTCCAGCTCCATCCACATACCGTGAAGGTGGATGGGGTGATACATCATCGAATCATTGACAAGAATAAGGCGCACGCGTTCCCCGTACTTAAAATGAACAGGCTTATCCACTTCAGTAAACTTTTTGCCATCAAAAGACCACATGTACCTTTCCATGTTACCGGTCAAATGCAGCTCGATGGTTTGTGTTGGTTCACGGTTATCTGGCCACTGTTTCGCACCTTTAAGGTCTGAATAAACAAGTACCTTGTGTGAAACTCCATCAAAGCCTATACCGGGATCGTCTAATCGGCTGACCGGGTTTTTGGCAATCATAGACGCGCCAGGTCCGTGACCGTCTGGGGAGTGCTTAATAGGAATTCCGTCGACAGGAACTACCTTGTTTTGCATCGCTGCCATCGAATGATTAGGGGCGTGATTTTCGAGGCCACCATAAATCTCCTTGTTTTTCGTAGCGTCCATCGAATCCATGTCAGCCATTTCATCCATTCCTGACATCCCCATAGCATCCATACCTAATTCAGGCATTGGGCGAAGTGCTGGGATACTTGCTGCTTTGCCGACAGATGTTGCCAATGTGCCTCTGGCATAGCCGCTTCTATCCATGCTTTGTGCAAAAAGGGTATAGGTTTTTGCATCTTTTGGTCTTACGATGACATCATAGGTCTCTGCAACAGCGAGCCTTATCTCACTCACTATTACAGGTTTAACAGGTTGACCATCAACAGCGACAACCGTCAGATCTAATTCCGGAATTTGAAAATCAAAATACGTCATTGCGGATCCATTAATAAGCCTAAGACGTATACTTTCTCCGGATTTGTATAACGCAGTCCAATTTGTTTGAGGGTCACGGCCATTCATTAGGTATGTATAGGTCGCGCCCGTTACATCTAGTATGTCTCTTGGGTTCATTCGCATACGAGACCATATTGCTCGCTCTTTGACCGTATTAATCAGTCCCTGATTCTTTATGTCATTAATCGTGTCTTCAATCGTTCGCTGCTGATAATTGTAATAGCCCTCAGAAACTTTAAGGTGACGGAAAACTTCATGAGGGTTCTCGAAGGTCCAGTCGCTAAGAATAATGGTATGCTCTCGATCTGCACCGATGTCCCCATCTTTTGGTTCAATAACTATGGGGCCAAGATGACCAAGCTGCTCCTGAAGACCTGAGTGACTGTGGTACCAATATGTACCGTTTTGTTCAATATCGAATTCGTAGGTAAAGGTGTTGCCAGCCTCGATACCGGGAAACGATACGCCAGGTACCCCGTCCATCGTGTAAGGAAGAATTATTCCATGCCAATGGATGGATGTACTTTCACGTAAATTGTTAGTCACATTTATAGTGACATGCTGACCCTCAATTAAACGTACGAGCGGACCAGGCGACGAACCATTTATTGTAATTGGCTGCCCCGCAGCTCCTGCGATACGTTTAGGTTGTCTGCTGATCGTCATGTCAATGTTTTCACCGCTGACAATGTTATTCCCAAAACTTGGTTTTAATTTTTGTTCAGAGTAGGATAAGCCTTCTGGATTAGCCCAGGCTGGTGAAACTTGACGCAAAAGCGCTGTCCCACCTAGTGTCAAAGCAGCAGACTTAACGAATCGACGCCTATCTTTACTTAATTTATTTGTCATAAATTGCTCTCTAATTTGATCGAGTGATGTGGATCCATGTTCAGGGCAAAATGCAGCGAGCATGTATCGATTTTTCGTAATTAAAACTAAAAGGAGTTTTTGATATCGGAGGTCTTAGTAATCTCGAAAGAGGAGACTGTGGTAGGTCATTTTTAAATGGTGCAGAAAAATCGTTAAAGGCCTTAAACTTGTTTTGATGGTTGTTGGCCAGCAGCGAAATCTGAAAACAATTCGCGTGAGAACAATCGCAAGAACCAGAACAGCATTTCTCACGACAGTCTTCGTCTTCGTCATCGTGATGTTGAAAGTGCTTTTGAACACTCAGCTTTGGTTGTTCAATTTCAGTTGTTCCATTCGTGGAAGAAATGCTGTCAGTATCTATGTTCTCGCAGCCAAAAACAGATGAACCATAAGCGACACTAGCAATATGCATCAAACACTTAATAAAAGCACTGAAAGCTTTTGTAGTGCGGTCGCCGTGAGTCATCTGTTTGCCATCCTTTAATAGCTGCGATTCGATACAGTGTAAAAATTGCTAATCCATGCATAATGTTTACCTAATAAAGAGGCCTATTCAGCTTGCTTGGTATGTTTTTACGGTTTACCTAAGATAAATCAATATGTGTGCCATAAGTCTTTTAATAAGTGATTCTGCTGTTGCATTAGCCAGCCACTTGAGACCAAGAGAGGACGTTTTCTCGACCTTTGTTAAGCGTATAATAACGGCAACTGCAGGCGGATAAGGACTGGATAATTTTACATAGAAATACTTGCTTGTTGATAAGCTCATCGCTACCGCGCCAATAAAACTATGGCTTCCTGTTTTGTCACTTGATTCGCGTTGATTACTTTTTTAGTAAAATCAATCATGAGTTTATTCAGATTCCTTACTTACACTAGAAATGTAGTTTTTCGACAAGTGGATTATTACAAAGAGTTGTACACGTAAAACCGCGACTGGATCGTTTGAAGTGTCATAACTAACCCTATCAATTTAGTAGCTTGAATCATCTTAAAGGAATTAACGTATCAATACATTACGTTTGAATTACGCTAAGATTACATAAATGTAACGGTTCGAGTGGCAAATATTACTAACGATAAAGATACCGAGGATATTACTTTTAGATGACCAACTAATATTATGGCCGATCTAAGACGTGTCTAGCTGCAAGTGAATCAGAGGTACTGATAGTACTGCCTCATATAGACAAAAATAGTTTGACTCAACCTACTAACAGATTTACTCAAAAAGAATCTGGTACGTGCTCTGAGGTAACATGGGGCGGAGCTAGATAACATAAACTACATTAGTTGAAAGGCTTAACAATCTGAACATTGTCAAATTATCGCTGTATTTAATAGAGCCCAACCCAATCGAACACGTTTGATGTTGGCATCGCCAGCATCATTTAACTAACCGCTTTTTCAAAGATTACTTGGTCATTGTTAATATTTGTAATATTGTTTGAAATGATTTTTTTAGCAATAAAGTACGCGTGACAAGAATGTGCTATCGAGATTGGCTAGAAAGAAAAAATGCTAATGCTGGTGGGGTTAGCTAAAATATGTAGTAGCTTAAAAATACCAGATTCAATGAAGAGTTTGTTTAATTTCGCATCACTAAAGCTCAATTGGATGTATACCGAATTGTAAATTCCCCATTTAGTTTATCCCGCTACTTTAGCTGAAGATATGTATATCTGAGTCTTTTTTATAAATTTTTAAGAGACATCTTTGCAATGTTACCCTCAAGTAAGCAGATTGCATATTTATCGCAGACATATAGAGGGGATATGTGTTTGTCGATGCATTCTCTTCAATAGACTATAGTTTACTAACAAAATCATCTGAAAATTGGTTGTCTAAATTATTAAATTGACCAACCTCTCATCTGTAAGGCGCCGTGTTGGTGCTGCCATATATGATAGTGGCTATTTCTGCGCGCCACCCACTCTCAAATAATTTGCCGGTTTGCATGCAGCCTTATAACTCGGCCCCTTGGAATAGTTTTTTCTAGATCTTGTTATAGGCGCTTGCCGTTGATTATATAAGTGATATTCACTTCGAATTTGGGGGAAGGTTTTTTTCGGGTTTTGTTAGCCACTCTTTGCCTCTTAACATTGCTTTCCAGTACAACGGCGGCAGAATTTTTTCCTTCAGATACCAAGCTAACCGAGAGGGTTTCGTACCATCAATAAGCCAAGAGGGGAAACTGTTCAAAACTTTTCCACCATATCCAAATTCTGCGAGGACAATCTTTCCTCTTTCGACTGTTAGTGGGCAACTCCCATATCCATTGTAAATTGCTTCATCAATGTTCGTTCCTCTGTCGCTTAGCAAGTTAGATGCAACGACAGGCGCTTGCATTCTTACTGCCGCTGCAGTTTTCGCATTAGGTGCGTTCATAACATCGCCCAAGCTGTATATGTTTTCGAATTTTTTGTGACGAAGCGTAAATTGATCTACGTCGACCCATCCCGCATCGTCTGCAAGTGGACTGACTTGAATAAAATTAGGTGGAGATTGAGGTGGGACGACATGCAACATATCGAATTCTTTTTCGATAATATCTATTTTGTCATTGTTGACCGTTTTAAATTTAGCAATTTTGTTTTCACCATCCACAGCAATAAGTTGATGAGAAAAATCGAGGTTAATGTTATATTTCTCGACATATTTCATTAATGCTGGTACATAATCTGTTACCCCAAAAAGAACGGCACCGGCGTTGTAGAAATCAACGTCAATTTGTTTCAACAGAGCATTTTGATTCCAATAGTCGCACGAAAGATACATTGCCTTTTGAGGGGCTCCAGCACACTTGATTGGCATAGGAGGCTGTGTGAAAACGGCGTTGCCGCCTTTGAGTGATTTCACTAATTCCCATGTGTAGGGTGCTAGATCAAACCGGTAATTCGATGTAACGCCGTTGCGTCCGAGCGTTTCGCTCAAGCCTTCTATTTTACTCCAATCAAGCTTTATGCCTGGACACACTACTAACTGTTCGTATTTGACATGCCTGCATCCATCGAGAAGCACAAGGTTGTCAGCTGGCATAAAGGCGGCGACGGCTGCTTTGATCCACGTAGTACCTTCTGGAATAACTGATGAGGTCGTACGAACCGTATCATTAGCGGTAAAAACACCTCCACCGACTAAAGTCCAACCCGGCTGATAATAATGTACGTCGGCAGGATCGATGATTGCAATGTCCAAATTGGGATCACGTTTCTTCAAACTGGATGCAACGGCAATACCTGCTGCACCTGCGCCGACAACGACAACAGCATGCTCAAAATCAACATTCGAAGTAGGCGTCTTCCCCTTATTCATAAGTCGGCTTACAACACCGCTTAAATCATAGCCTGCACACTTTGACTGGGCTAAGATTGACTCGTAGCTTAGCGTATCTGCACTTGACAATGCCCAAAGCGTAATTGAGCGCGTGCCTGAACGGCAATAAGCAAAAACAGGAGAAGTACAGTCGTTAAGCAACTCTCTAAATACAACGCCATCTTTATCCATTATTTTTCCTGTAGTAACAGGAAGATAGACACATTGAATACCAAACTTTTCAGCTTCTCTTTTAATTTCATCAAATCCAGGCTGGTCACCCCTTTCACCGTCCGGGCGATTACAAATTATGGTTTTGTATCCTAATTCGTTCAACGCGGAAACGTCACTGGTCGTAATCTGTGGAGAAACTGATATTTTATCGTTAATACGTTTGATATCCATCATTGCACCTATAAAGCTTTAACTGGGATTTTTACAAACTGCGTTCCATTGGCAGACGGGCTACCAAATTGACCATTACGCATATTTGCTTGTAATGCAGGCAAGAGTAGTTTTGGAACAGCTAATGTATTGTCTCTCGCTTCGCGTCTCTCAACGAACTCGCTGAGTTGTGTCTCAGCCTTTATCTGTTTATTCGTTCTCTTGGATTCCGCTATGGTGGTTGATGGCTGCGGAGCATCGCCTTCTTTAGGGTAATCATGGCCCAGATAAACAGTCGTTTTGTCTGGGAGGGTGTAGAACCGTTTCACAGTATTAAATAGTTGCTCTGCACTGCCTCCTGGGAAATCGCATCTCGCGGTTCCTAGGTGAGGAGCAAACAGAGTGTCGCCGACAAATATTGCATCTTCAATCAAGTAACTTGCGCATGCAGGTGTGTGCCCAGGCGTGTGCCAAACTGTGGTCGTTAGATTTCCAATTTCAAAGGAATCGCCTTCGTCAAACAACGCGTCATACTGCGACCCATCAATAGCCGTGTCTGACTCAATTCCAAATTTCGGGATCCAATATGCAAGGACATCTTTAATACCAGAGCCCATCGCAATTTTTCCACCGATGCGTTCTTGCAGATAATGAGCGGCGGTAATATGGTCTGCGTGTACGTGCGTTTCTAAGATCCACTGCGTTTGTAGCTTGTGTTCTTGAACATAATTGACGACTTTGTTTGCACTTTCGTAACTAACTTCACCGGAAAACTGATCATACTCAAGTACTGAATCAATGACTGCGCATTTTTTTGAGGACTCATCTACAACAACGTAGGTAAATGTTGCTGTAGATTTATCGTGGAAAATTTCAACATGCATTATCTGACTCCTTTTTTTATAAAACTTCATTCACGATGATAAAAATCGCGATGGCTAAAATGAAAAATGCAAAGAGTTTTTGAAGTGTTTGGCCGTCAAGCTTTCCCGCGATTTTGCTTGAAATAGATATTCCGATAAAAGTTGCTATTAGCATCAAACCTAGAAGCTGAAAATCTAACTCTATTCCTGCTTGTAAATCACCTACAAATCCAAATAGAGAATTCAAGGCAATGATAAACAGTGAAGCGGCAACAGCTTGCTTCATAGACATGCCCATTAAGAAGACAAGTGCTGGAATTATAATAAATCCACCTCCAGCTCCGAGAATTCCAGTGATTATGCCGACGACAGCCGCCCAAAAAGCAATTAGCAAGACATTGTGCGACGATGCGTTGTCAGGTGTCGAACTGGATGTTGCAGCGGGGACTTTTTTATAGGCTTTTCGCAGCATCATGGTAGCCGACATCAGCATTAAGAGTGCAAAGAACACCATAATGGCAACATTTTTATTAATCGATAAAGCGCCCAGCGAGATATTTTCTGGGATGGCCGACATTAGATACGTGCGAGTATAATATACGGAGATGAGTGAGGGGATTGCGAATAATACTGACGCTTTCACATCTATTACCCCCTGTTTGAAGTAAGTAATAGCGCCGTATGCAGCTGTTGCTCCAACAATCAATAAAGAATATCCAGTCGCAGTAACGGCTGGCACGCTCATTAAATACACAAGAATAGGTACCGTTAGAATTGAGCCACCACCTCCAAGAACCCCTAGTACAATTCCAATTAGCACCGCTGCTAAATACCCTATGATTTCCAAAACTTCATTTCCTTCATCGACTTTACAATCTCAATATATCATTATCGCATAACATATTTCAAGTTAATATATGTGCCTATTAAAACAGTAAAGATCTCTTTATTATTATTGGTTGTTGCAAGACAAACTATCAAGGTGATAATCAGCACGCCCGGTTTATATCAAATTGCACAGTAAGTTTGCTCCGCAAGATCTTGACACTTCGCGGGTAGCTGATATGTCCTACAGTGAGAGCAATCAAAGTCCGGTGCTAAGATGTAAAATGAATTATGAGACTATTTGAAATGTGTAAATCAAATGCCAGAGTTTGAGCAACGGGTACTCACTGTATGCTAATGAGGTGAATTCGTTGAGCCAAGACGGTTTTCTAGATAAAATACATTCGTTATGACTATATCCAAAGCATCCTTAGCATTTACTAACATAGCTACTTTCTGTTAGCTTAATTTCTACTTCTCCTCTTAGCCCGCTTGGCAACTTTAAATTTTCGTTATCCACCCAAGACTCCATTAAAACTGTGCCAAAAGTTCCATCTATGTTTGGCGAAATCAAATCGACAGTTGCATGCAACGTCTGCACATAATTTTTAGACGAAAAGTAAACGCTATAGCACTTACTTAACTTATGAAATAACCCTTGTGGGATTCTATACTGTACTCTTAATTTGGATAAATGTGCCACTTCAAGCAATGCACGACCAGCTTTGTTATCACTCATCACCAAGTCGCCCTGCTCAATATTGCGGTTTGTTACAAAACCATCGAATGGTGCCCGAATAATTAAAAAATCCAGTTGAATTTTTTTTCGATAAATTTTTGCTTTTATTGCTTCAATGACTGCATCAGATTTATCCACTTCAGCTCTCAAACGGTCACCATCAGAAATACTAACTAAATTATCCTCCAAAAGCCGGTCAGCGCGTTTTAAGTCGAGCTGGTGAAGCTTTAATTCAGCTTTAACTTCTTTTAATTCAGCTTGAAGTATACTAAGGTCAGCATGCAATGTAGGGTCGTCCATGATCACTAATGCGTCGCCTTCAGATACTTCATCACCCACCTCAGCGTTTACTTTAGCCACTATTCCCGTTCCTCTGGAAAAAAGCTCTGCTGTTTGCCACGCTTTAGTGATAGCAGGAATAACGGTTACATTTTGTGCCTTTTCGGTAACTTGTTCGTTAGATTGAGGTTTTGCTGATAGTTGCACGGACCAGTTGCTGATTAAAAACATCACAAAGGCTGTAAGTAGTTTACTGGCTGGCATAATTTTTATCCTCGTTGTCTCTGAATAAGCGCTTTCTGCGCATACTGATTAATAGCGGTACAATTGTCAGCGTTGCGGGAGTACCAAATAATAAACCGCCAATTACCGCCCTAGCTAAAGGTGCATTTTGTTCCGCTCCCGCTCCAATCGCTAACGCCATAGGAAACATTCCGACTAACATTGCAATAGCAGTCATCAACACTGGTCGCATACGAGAACTGATCGCTTTTAATGCAGAGTGTTTAGAAGAATGGCCTTCCAACATGGCGTAGCGGGAAAAACTTACTACCAAAACACTATTTGCCGTGGTAACCCCCATCACCATAATCATTCCCATGAAGGCCGATACGCTTAGACTGGTATCGGTGGTCCAAAGTGCTACAAATGCCCCTGTAATTGAAAATGGCATAGCACCCAAAGCCATCAACGGGAGCGCCCATGATTGAAAGTTGGTTACCATTAAAAGATAAACGAGTACCCCTGCCATAATCATTCCCACTGATAGGGTTTCATAGGCATTTTCCATGTCACCTGCTTGGCCTTTTGTGATAACGCGGGTCTGAGAAGGTATCTGCGTCTTATATTTCGCTAGTACCGCTTTGACGTCTTTATAAACGCCGCCCAAATCGCGACCGTCTACATTTACTAACACACTCACAACAGGTGCTAGCATTTGCCTTCTGATGTTGGAGGGTCTGTGGCGTCTTTTAATCTCTACGAAATTTCTTAATAGCACCGGATTGCCAGAGGTATCGTAATCCACCGGAATATTCAGAAGCTCTTCCAGACTATCGAATTGCGCTGACGGCACCTGAGCGGCGACGATATAGCTGATACCATTATTAGCCCAACTGTTTGGGTAGACTGTTGCACTTGAACTAAGCGTCACTAAAATCGCCTGATTAATTTTACTAATATCTACGCCCAGTTGGTGAGCCCGAATTTTATCTACTTCTAAATACACATCAGGCCAAGCGGCAATTTGCCCCAGCGTTAAGTCTACGGCACCGGGAATGCCTTCCAAATCCTGCATAATATCTCTCGCTGCTTTCAAATTACCTTTGATGTCTCGGCCAGTAAGATTGATTTCTATTGCTGCTCGCGCAGTGCCGTTGAGCGTTTGTGCTATGATGTCTGCGGGTCTGAACAAAATATCTAAAGATGGGAACTCATCTGCAAACCGCTGCCTTAATTTCCGTATATAAGTTTTTGTTGGAGCATGTTTGGAAGCAAGCTGGATAAACATTTCACCTTCGGAAGGCATTGAAAGAATACTAGGCACCCACGTCCTGTTTATCGGATCGGGCGGACCTATATTCTCTGCGACCGCCTGCAATTCTTCAGATGGAATCACCTCTGTAACGATATGTCTCACTTCATCGAATTTTTTTGATGTGAATTCAAGAGAACTCCCGCTCTTGGTGCGAATAAAAATCCTTATTCCGCCCGCATCAGATTCCGGGAAATAGTTCTGCCCAATCATTGAGTACGATGTACCAAACATAACCGCCGACGCAATGAGTGAAAGTAGGATAACCAACCCCCTTTTTTTAATTAAAACAGTTACATTTTTTACATGTCGCTTAACTAATTTACCAGTCAGTCGTTCGACTACCGCATGAACTTTATGGATCAATGTGTGTGAGTGAACTCGACTCTGTCTGGTTGTATCCAGCATCATGAAGGCTAAGGTGGGTACTAGTGTTCTTGAAAGGATGAAAGAGGCGACCATTGATAGTAAAACGGCCATCGCGAGTGGTCTAAAAACATACGCGCTTGCTCCTTCCAACGTAAATATTGGAAGTAGTACGATACAAATACTTAGAGTTGAAACAAGTTCGGGGAAGACTACTTGCTTGGCACTATCTAAGACGGCTTGGCGAACTGGCTTGCCCATCTCAATATTACGATTAATATTCTCGACTTCCACTAGAGCGTTATCAACTAAGATACCTATCGCTAGTCCAAGGCCGCCGAGCGTCATCAAATTAAACGTATATCCTGCGAAGCTAAGGCCTGTGATTGCACCTAAAAGCGCCAGTGGAATTGATGTAAGTACAATAGCGGTACTTTTAGCACTTCCTAAAAATAGCAGTACAACACCGGCAACCAGAAAGGCGACTAATATCGCCTCATGAACTACGGTATTTCGGGCCGCGACAACGAAGCTTGACTGATCAAACACAGGCACGATTCTAAGATCCTCGGGCGCATTCTGTCGGATCTGCGGTAATCGTTTATTTATTTCGTCAATTATGTCAACGGTAGAAGCTTTCCCGAGCTTTAATACTGAAACCATGACACCCGGCTTGCCATCTAGCTTAGCCATACTTGTCTGCTCCGCACCGCCATCTCTAACTTCAGCGACATCGCCTAACTGAATAACCGAATGCCCAGTGCTTTTTATAGGTATGCTTGCAAAGCTCTTTAAATCCGCCGGACTAGCATTAGTCGATACCGTCAGTCTTTTTGTACCAGTGGTAATTTCTCCCGAGGGCAACGTAACATTCTGTTGTGAGAGCGCTCTGGCAACGTCTTTCGCCGTAACGCCTGTAGCGCGCATTTCATCCATATTTAAATCAATCATCAGCTGGCGGCTGGTACCACCATAGGGTAAAGATAGTCTTAAGCCGGGGATAGATTGAATTTGTCTACGCAGTGCCAATCTGGCGTAGTCATACAACTGGGATTCAGAAATAGTTTCAGACGAAATGGCAAGTTGCAGAACAGGCACACTGGAGGTTGAATAATTAACAACTAGCGGAGGAGTCATCCCCTGCGGAAGTCGCTTTAAGATTGTTTGAGAGACGCTGGTTATCTGTGATAATGCAACATCGAGTTTGGCATTTTGATGAAATTGAACCTGAATCAATGCATAACCGTTACCGCTGTCCGAAGATATCCCCTTAACGTCATCAACATTGTTCATTATCGCAATTTCACTGAATGATGAAATCTTTGATGCCATGTCGCTTGCTGCCAGACCGGGATATGTCCATAATACGTTGACATATGGAATATCAATCGACGGCAGTATGTCAGTCGACATTTTGCTTACACTACGTGCGCCCACCAGAACGAGTAATAACACGAGAGCACCAAGAGTATAGCGTTGACGCAAAGCGAGCTGTATTATCCACATGGCGGTTACTCTTCCTTCAAACCGATTATTTGTTCTAGCTGAGATGCGGACGGAAGACCCATATGAAGTTTGACTGCATTTGTTTTATCTTTGTAATAAATGGCGGGTGTAGCGCTAACGCCTAGCGACCGCATTAAAAAATGGTTTTCTTTAAGTTGTGCGCTAACTTTTTCTGACGGCGATTTCAATGGGCGAAGTGAACTGTTATCCCTAGCTTCATGCTGGTGTAAAGCTTCAGTAGGGTCCTCGGCACTTAGAATGGCTGCTGATTTCCCATAACTATCCGCTTTTAATATGCCTACTAATATATGTCTAATTTGAACCTTACCGGATTCTACCCACGGCCTTGCGTCCTTCCAAAATCGTTTGCAATACGGACAATTAGGGTCAGTGAAGGTGTAAATTACGTTCTCCGCGTCTTCACTTCCATCAATAATCCAGTTTGAGGAAGAGAATGTTTGCCATTTTTTCTCGCTTTGCGGACCCCTGATATATTCTTCGAGCACTTCTTGGCCCATATCGCGCCCAGTGGCATCGAGCATTTTTCCCGTAAATATGTGTTGCTGATTTTTAGATAGATAAACTGTAAGTGCTTTACCTCTGTAATCTACAATATAGCCAGTGACGCCCGCAGGTGCTGTGAAAGAGTCAACAATTTCGCCACCCTGACTGGTTATCAGCTTAAGTGGCTGGGGTAATGGGGAGGGGGTCGCAAAAGTAGATTGCGTAAAGATAATTAAAACGAGTGCCTTTTTTAGCATTGATGTTTCTCCATTATTTTTTGGAACTATTGTCAGTTAGCGGTTGTAGGTAATGGTGTAATGTTGCCTCTGAAAGTTCGCCCATATGACTGTTTATTAGCTTTCCTTCAGAGTTGTAGAAGAGGGTGGTGGGAAGACCATAGGCCCCCAACTGCGAAGCGGACCTACCCGCCAAGTCGTAGTACATATTATGCAGTTCAATGGAGTTACCCTTCAAAAACTGGCGAGCTTTGGTAGGAGCTTCTCCCTGATTCACAAAGATAAATTCAAAGTCTTCATATTTTTGTTGAGCGTCTTGCAAAATTGGCATTTCTCGGCGACAAGGGGGACACCACGAAGCCCAAAAGTTTATAATGAGTGGCTTACCGGTCCGGAGACTCAACGTGAGATTCTCACCCTGAGCTGTTACCAACTCCATGCTCTTAACGGCATTTTGGTTATTGATTAGGGTGTTTAAAACAAATAGTGGAAAAATCATCATGCCAGTTATCAGCGCAGATTTAACATACACAAATGCTAGTTTGCGATCACCTTGAACTCTTATGATTAAAAGTAAACTTCCTGTAAACCAACCTAATGGGTGGTTAAGGCCGCCATCCCTGATGTCAAATGCGGAAATCCAATCTTTTTGATAGATTTCCCACATCGCTAGAACGAAAATCATACGGGCTATGACAAATCCAACAATTAAGCATAAAAACAACGTGTCGGTAGCGAACTTTTGGTTTCCAGTTGATTTGGTAAGAAAACTGACTAAGAACCAAAACAGCAATATACTGGCTAGTAACAGAGCTGTACTGGTCGTCAACGCGAATGGGCCTATGGATATGCTGCTCAACACACATGTCTTGTTAGTGAATTCTGTTGATAATCTAACTACCCAAGATTAATTTGAAATTAATTTTGAATCGGTATATTACAAAAATTAAATGATCGATTATTAGAAGCGCACTTGAAAATACTACTTGTTGAAGACGATCCTATAATTGCTGATGCGATATGCGTTTACCTTGGTAACGCAATCATGCAGGTTACGCATGCGGCTACCTTAAGCGAAGCTATACACTATGTTGCTGTATGCTCATTTGACATTTGTCTACTGGATATCTCACTGCCCGACGGTAGCGGACTAGAACTAATAAAGGTTGTCAGAAAGAAAAAACTGGCTCTTCCAATAATCCTATTAACAGCAAAAGATGCTATTGAGGATAAAGTTCAAGGCTTGAATGATGGTGCAGATGATTACGTGACAAAACCGTTCGACTTTGAAGAGTTGATGGCAAGAATAAAGAGTGTATATAGAAGATTCACTCACCAGCAAAATAGCTATTTACAATACGGCGAACTAAAATATGACTCAAATAGCAAAGTAGCCCAATTGGGTGACAAACGACTGGCTCTATCTGCTTCAGAACTAAAACTTCTCGTCGCATTCCTTTCTAATCCAAATCGTATTTTGGATGAGAATCATTTAAAGGACTATTTGTATGGTGTTAACGAAGACGTTAGCAGCAATGCACTCAACGTTCATTTGTTCAATTTAAGAAAAAAAGTTGGTAAAAATATTATCGTTACAGAACGTGGACTTGGGTTCCGACTTGCCTCGTATGAAGAACAAAAATGATGAGTCTTCGCGCAAAACTTCTGTTGATCATCGCTCCTGTGTTCTCTGTACTGTGGTTAATTGCCAGCTACTTTTCCATTACTCAACTCAAAGATGAAATTCATCAAACTATGGATCGTCGCTTGGTTTCGACCGCAAGAATGGTTAATAACTTAGTTTTATCCAGCCAGCAGCCTATTACAAGGTTTGGGCTTGAAGTCACTCAACCTTTTAATGATAGTGGATCTGCCAAAGGACTTGCCTGTAAAATCAGTTCTTTAAACGGAGAGATTATCGCAACCAGTCACCCTGACGAGCTGGGTTTGCCATCTTTGCTTCCGTCTGGCTTTGACTCTGTCGTTATAAACGAAAACAATTGGCGAGTTTACACTTTAAACACCCAGAACCATTCAATCTCTATTGCTGAAAGGCTATCAGAACGCCGAACAATATTTATCGAAATCGTGTTTGTAAACGCAATACCGACCCTAATTGCTATCCTCGTATCGTTTATAATTATTTGGTTTGCGTTAGGCAGAGAACTTCGACCGCTACAATTGCTTAAAAAGGCGGTTAGTGACAGGTCGCCACATGATTTGAATCCTATCCAACTCAAACATAAACTTGTCGAATTAACACCATTGATCGATAGTCAAAATACGCTTTTTAAAAAACTCGAAAACGTAATTGAACGCGAAAAATCGTTTACTGACAATGCAGCCCATGAATTAAGAACGCCTCTGACAGGTATAATCAGCCAGTTGCAAGTAGCAAAAGTAACGGAAGGAGAAAATCGAGAGAAAGCTATCAAGCAAAGCTTGTATAGTGCAATTCGTCTTCAGAGCTTAGTCGAAAACTTGCTGTTACTTGCCAGAATAGAAAACAAATACGCGTTACAAAATTTTAAAAGCTGGAATTTACACAACGAATTAACCAATGTGCTTGCAGAGCTAAAGCTTAGTTCTGACGATGTAGCTGTTCAAGCCGGAACAATCTCAATAATCAACCATATCCCCGCTTTCGCATTCAACATCATTATCAAAAATTTAATCGAAAATGCGCTTCAGCATGGGGAAACCGATTCTGCTATTTCTTTAGTTTTTCAGGAAACAAAAAATAATTTTTCAATAAAAGTGGTTAATCGCGCTGTACTTTCTGACGGCACACTTGAAAACTTGACCCAGCGATTTTGGAGAGATAGCTCTGCACGAGGAACTGGGCTCGGGTTAGCTATAGTGAAAGCACTAGTCGACGAATTAGACGGTAAGATTGGTTTCGGTTACGAGAATAAAAAGTACTTTAGTGTCTATATAGCATTCCCATTGGTTACATTTTGATAAATTTTTATAGCAACAGCTTCGCCATTCTCATTCAATTCGGTATATCTCGATTCACGTATTAAAACTTCTTTTTTAAATTTAATAAGAAATCCTTCGACTTTTTGAGGAATAACAATGGCACAGACTCTGCTTTGTAATCTTTCGATATCGGATTTCTTTTGTTCACTTGTAACCTAACTGAATCCAGATTGTTTTGAATGGGGTTTCAAATATTAATCCAAATTCAAGTGACATCAACATGGAGCCTATCTTATGAGGGGCTTAGTAGCAAAATCGGACCTTCAACTACTTTAATTAGACTCATTTTTTCAAGGGTTGTAGATTCTCATAGTGAGAGCAAACTGAAGTTATTCCAGAGTAAGTGGCAAGTAGTAATTACCGATAACTTGTAAAAAGTACAAACTATCCGTGAGAGATGTAGCGAGTGGTCTAAGATAATGACGAGTAGTTAGTCGGGGTTATGTCGCGAAGAATATAAATCACGTTTTGGAAAATAATGCCCGACAACGGATCGTTGCAAACTATTCATAATTTTGAGGTGTAGGATGGAAAACTGGACAATAACACCATTCGAGCCGTGGGCTGGGTTGGCGGGAGGCATGTTAGTGGGGGCAGCTGTGGTTTTATTACTGTTGACCCTTGGGCGTATAGCCGGAATATCAGGTATCGCCGCAGGCGCAATGACCAAACGCGCCTTCGAGCGACATTGGCGATGGGCATTTTTAACTGGACTGCTATTGGCGCCATTGCTTTACACGCTAATCGTCGGGCCTTTTCCTGTACAAACACAAATTGGCTCATTGTGGATGATGGTCGCAGGTTTGTTAGTGGGATTTGGGACTCGGCTAGGAAGTGGTTGTACTTCGGGTCATGGGGTCGCAGGTATTGCGCGTCTTTCTAGGCGGTCGGTTATAGCTACTTTGGTCTTTGTCGGTGGCGCAGCCTTGACAGTCAACGTTACGAGGCACTTTTTTTGAAGAAACGAAGGAGAATATAAGTAATGAAAGCACTTTTCCTTTCTTTAGTTTGCGGACTGATATTTGGTTTTGGATTAATTGTTTCTGGAATGAGTAATCCGGCTCGAGTTCTAAATTTTTTCGATTGGAGCCAGCGTTGGGACCCGACCTTAGCTTTAGTTTTAGGCGGCGCCATAATCGTAGCGCTCCCGGGCTTTCACTGGGTACGCAAACGACATAAACCATTACTTGCGAATGAATTTGATATTCCTAAGAATCGTGAAATTGATACCAAATTAGTCATTGGTGCCTTCCTATTTGGTATCGGTTGGGGCATTGGTGGTTTTTGTCCAGGACCAAGCATAGTAGCGATGATGTCATTCCAATGGGATGTATTACTGTTCGTAATGGCCATGTTAATTGGCATGTTAATGCAGCGTTGGTTCAGCGGTAAGAGAATATTTAAAAGTGAATGAACTTTTTTTAACGCTTAAACCTTTCAAATTGTGAGGATTAAATTATGAAACTTCAACGATTGGAAACTAAGGGTATTGCCCATTACGCATGGTTGCTAGCAGATGGTAACGAAGCAGTGCTAGTCGACCCTAGTCGTCATGTTCAGCAATACTTAGATGCAGCAAGAACGCTGGGTACGCGAATTACCTATATATTAGAAACTCATCGTCAGGAAGATTTTGTGATGGGCTCGGCGTGGTTAGCTAAACGTACTGGCGCTAAGATTATTAACGGCAATTTTGATACTTTTGGTCATGGTGACGTGCGGTTGGAAGACGGGGAAACATTTACCGTGGGGGGATTACTTATTCGCGCGCTACATACCCCCGGTCATACGCCTGAAAGCATGTGTTATGCGGTTTATGAAGGTGACAAAGCGGAATCTGCTTGGGCATTATTTACGGGGGATACGTTATTTTTCGGCGACACGGGCCGCTCGGATTTACCGGCAGAAGATGAATCGGTGAAAAACGCTGGGCGTATATATGACTCGGTGCACAACAAACTAGCAAAACTTGGTGATAACGCGTTAATCCTGCCTGCTCACGGCCCTGGTTCGGTATGTGGTAGCGGGATGGCAGAGCGCAGTTGGTCAACGCTAGGGGACGAAAAAACCTATAACGACGTTTTCACCTTGTCTCGCGAAGAGTTTGCGAAGAAGAAAGGTAGCGAGCGACTCCCACGGCCCCCCTATTTTCGTACTATGGAAAAGGTTAATTTGGAAGGAGGGATGCCCCCAGCCTTGAGAAGCGGCGACGTTGGGCTGCTTTCCGTAAAAGAGTTCGCTCAGATCTCCAAAAAAGAACATGTTTACGATACTCGCCTACCGGAAGCATTTGTGGGGGCACATATTCCTGATAGCTACAGTATTTGGCAGGGTGGGCTTCCTGTGTTCGGCGGTTGGTTAGCCACTGCTGACACCCCGATTTATTTAGTTACAAGTGATGATAATGACGTGGACCCTAGCGTACGTCATTTAAGTAATATTGGGATAGACAACGTACGGGGTGCTCTTGCGGGTGGGTTTGAAGCTTGGCGGAACGCTGGACGAGAGTGGCGGCAATGCGGATCGATAACTCCACAGGCATTGCGAGAAATGGAGCAGGCGCCGCAACTGCTGGATGTGAGGGAAATCGATGAATTCGAAAGCGGGCATATTCCTAATGCGATACATTGTTATGTGGGTTTTCTGGCAGATAGCATCGAAGAACTTCCATTAGTTAAAGACCGTCCGGTTGTAGTTACCTGCGGGGTAGGGCATCGAGCTGGGGTTGGTGTGAGTATTTTGCTGAGGGCCGGGTATAAAGGTGTTCGTAATTTATTAGGTGGTATGAAAGCATGGAAAGCACTGGGCTTTCCCACTAAATAGGCGTTTAACTCTACACCAATGAAAGACCTAATATGGCGATAAGTGGAGGTGTGCCCCCCAAGCAATTATCGAAAGCGACTTAAAGATTCTCTACAAATCGCTGTTCCTTAAAATGGGGGGAATTTATTATTTGCATGAATCATACAACCAAAATTATTATAGATCTTACAGGATGTCGGTTTGAATCGCCCCGAGTTCATCGGAGACCAGTTTGTTTAAGTCAGGCCACTTTACCT
>OJHC01000018.1_pt1 | contig 119567 bp, 111 predicted proteins | sample 1595091 | NCBI WGS metagenome assembly OJHC01 (sample SAMN05416829, study PRJEB24817) | seawater metagenome | isolation source: Sea water | place: Canada:Atlantic | collected 2013-07 | reverse complement strand
ACGAGATCCTCTCTGGTCTCGTGGGCTCGGAGATGTGTATAAGAGACAGGCTTACCCCCCCCACCCATAGCATGCTTTAACTGAACTTTTACAAACACCGGGAACGATCCCCCCTTATCCGCCACTAACTTAGTGAGACATCTACCAAGGAGGATGATTCATGAAGAAATTGATTCTTGCATCAATACTATTGGGTGCTACCGCCACCGTTACCGCTGGCGAGACCATTACCACTGACAGCGCAGCGATCACTCAGGGCATCAAGGAAGGTACTGAGGTGCGCATGGAAGGTGAAGTAGTTCAGGCACTCGGTGATGAGCGTTATTTGCTGCGCGACATCAAAGGCCAAGTCGAGATCGAGTTAGATGAAGATCTCACTGCAGAACGTCCGCTGAAAGCCGGCACCCGACTTTCCTTTACCGGCGAAGTGGACCATGACGATGGCCGTAGCATCGTAAAGATAAACAAGGTTCATTCTGTAAAAGGTGCGCCTGACAGCGCCCCAAACGCAACGATCAGTAATTAATCCCTGATCCACTGCTCCAACCTTACTAACGGCGGCCTACGGGTCGCCGTTTCTATTTTCTCACCCCTTCATCTCGCACCAGCCCACCTTCCAGCGTCTTTGCCCGCCAAACATTCATTCTTGTGTCATATAGTAAAACGGCATGGCGAATTCCTTCACCATGCCGTTTTATTTTCAATCTCACGACGACACTTGAGTGCAGCCCAGTTTTCGGAACATCACTTAGAAGGTCGCTTGCAGACCCACCCAGAAGTTACGACGGGCATCCTTATTGTTGTAGTCATCGTAGTACTCCACATCATAGCCACCGCTACCGTCATCCACGAAGCCCACATCATAGGAAGTAAAGTCTTCATCCAGCAGGTTGTTAATCCGGGCATGCAAGGTAACAGATTTGTTGAGCGCCAAACGGGCACCAAGGTGATAAATCTCATAGTCCTTCCAGTATTCACCACCGCTGGCATCTGTACTGCCAAAGCCCCGGAAGCGATCTTGGCGCCCTTCTACCGTCAGAAACATGGCAAACGCCTGGGTGGTTTGCCAATCCAGTGTGCCGTTAAACATATGCCGTGCTGTACCGGTGAGGGGGTAGCCTTTCTCTTCCCCGCTTTTCTGTTCACTGTCGATATAGGTGTAATTGGCACGTAGCGACCAACGCGGAGAGATCTGGTAGCGCCCTGCCACTTCCACACCTTGAATCACCGCTTCATCCACATTCATTGGCTGGGTAACAATACCGCCCACCGTGTCATAGTCCCCTAGGTCCACACAGGGCGTTTGTCCACCAGTGGCTGAACACAACGCGCTGTCTTGGCGAACAATCTTGTCTTTAAAGTCGTTATGGAACACCGTCAGGTTAGCGCTATGTCGGTTCGGACTTTCCCAATAAAGAGCGATTTCAGAATTGACGCTGGTTTCCGGCTCCAAATCCGGGTTGCCCACCCAGGGGCGTGTGCCCTGCCCGCCAAAGCCGGTAATGCCGTCGTATAAGTCAGTGGTTTTGGGGGTCTTATAGCCCGTGCTGACACCGCCTTTCACTGTCCAGCTTGGTGAAAGCGTATAAACACCATAGAGGCGCGGGCTAATCTGATCGCCAAAGGTTTCATGGTTGTCGTAACGCACACCCGCTGTCAGCGTAAACGGCTCCACCGGCGTCCAGTTATCTTCGGCATACAGCGCCCAGAAATTATTCTCAAACACCTTGCCCGCGTCACCACTCTCTAGGCCGAACACGCCATCTTCCAACTCACCGCGAAGAATCTGGGTACCTACCACCACAAAGTGCTGATCATTGATGGGCAGGTCCAGCTTACCGTCCAGGCGCAGCTCGCTGCTTTCCAAAGTCCGCTCCGGGCGTGGTAAGAAAGTGGAGCCTAGCACGGCAAGGCAGGCGTCACTGCCGGCATCCGCAACACAATCCGCATTGGTCGCAACGATATCGTCATATTGCTGACGCTCATCCGCGGTTAGTGGCAAGGTGCGCCCTTCATTATTGGTGGACAAATAGGTCAACGAAACATTGCTCAAACCAAAGCCCCACTCGCCCTCGTGAGTCAGCGCTATTTGCTCACGGGTGAATTCCTGGTCTTGTGCATAGCCCGCCCGAGGTAGGCGGTCAGCGCTATCATGGGTACCCAACTGGCTCTCTGAGTTGTCGTAGGTTTGCACGGAATCATCATAATCGAGCGAGATACGCTGATTATCCGTGGGGGTCCATCTCAAAGTGAAACCCAGAGCCGTGTCCTCATTGTCTACAGTACGACCACCACTGCCGAAACCCAGTTCTCGCTCCTGAAGTACCCCACTAGGATCGGTCACCGGATCGTATTCCGGGCTAGATGCATCCTGGTCGTAGAGACTGCCTCGCAACGCCAGGCCAAACTGATCGCCCAACGGGCCAGACACGGAGAAATCCGTTGAGGTCGCATCACCGTACTGGTCATATTCCTGAATAGTGCGACTCACGTTGATGCTGCCGCCCCATTTTTCATACTCTTTTTTGGTGATGATATTAATCACCCCACCAATGGCATCCGCACCATAAAGAGTGGACGACGGCCCACGGATAACTTCGATGCGCTCAATGGCTTCTAGCGGCGGCATATGATTAAACTGGTTGCCGCCAAAATTGTTGGGGTAGATATCACCGTGGTTATTTTGCCGGCGGCCATCAATGAGGATTAGCGTATAGTCCGCCCCCATGCCGCGCATGGAGATAGTGGACTGGCCCGTCTTGTCACGGGTTTCCCCCACGTCGACCCCTTCCAGCTCACGCACCGCATCCACCACGGAGGTGAAAGGCCGGCTATGCAGTTCCTGTTGGCTAATTACCGAAATACTGGCTGGGGCATCGGTAATTTTCTGCTCGAAACCAGCGGCAGAAACTACCGTGACCGCACCCAGTTCATGGACCGTATTCTCTTGCGCAACCGCCGGCATAGCTAAGCCGTTAGCCACAACACCTACCAGAATTGGCATTCCCAAAGACCGCTTCATCCTCTACCCCCGTATTGCCATATCAATCAAAACGGGGGAGAGTATTCCCTAAACAATAACCATTATCAAATGCGAACAATATTTATTTCATGATGTTTGTAAGCTTTCCTCTGATTGTTGACCAACGAGGAGAGCAACATTCGGGAACCTTGCGAACCATCTCTTGCGATACGTTCCGACAGGGCATTACATCGGCACCTTATTGAACCACGGAGCCGCCTCTTCCAGTTGCGCCGCCAGCGCCAGCAGCTTGCCTTCATCCCCATGGCCACCAACAAACTGGGAACCCAGCGGCAGGCCCACGTTTCCTGAAGAAGAATCACACCAGTGCAGTGGCACCGACATGGCAGGCACACCAATGACATTGGCAAACTGGGTGAACGGCATGTATTTGAAGTTCTCTATGGCCACCTGCTCAATCATGCCGGTCTTCATTAACAGCTTTTCCCCGCCGACCTTGAGCAACACCTTCAGAGCGGTCTGCTGCCACGGCGGTGTCGCCATAGCGCCGATACCGACAGGGGGGGACGCCAGAGTAGGGGTCAACCAGAAATCGTACTGCTCCAAGAAGGTATCCATGGCGATCATGTATAACTGCCAACGGGTCTGGCACTTCACATATTCATGGGCCGGGGTAGCACGGCCAAAAGCGGCAATGGCCAAGGTATCCAGCTCAAAGCCCTCATCACCGCAACCGGTCATAGTTTTCACCTCATCCACCTCGGCAGCACACTGGCCAAACCAAACCGATAGCCAATCCATGCACATCTGTTTGGCGTCCATCTGTGGCTCAGCCTCTTCCACTTCGTGGCCCAAGTCCCGTAACAACGCCACGGTTTTCTCCACCGCCCGGATCGCCTCCGAATCCACATCGGTGCCTAGCGGCGAGCGAGTAGAAAAACCGATACGCAGCTTGCCGGGGCGGCTAGCCGCAGACAGGGCGTAAGCTTGCTCCGGCGGAGCAATCTGAAACAGACTACCGCGCTCGTCACCCTGGGTAATATCCAACAGCAACGCACTGTCACGCACGCTGCGGGTCAGCGCGTGGTTTACCGCTATTCCATGCATGGCCTCAGTGAATTCGGGCCCCCAGGGGGTGCGCCCACGGCCCGGCTTGAGCCCGAACAGACCACAACAGGCAGCGGGAATCCGGATACTACCGCCACCATCATTAGCGCCGGCCACCGGTACCACACCTGCAGCCACCATAGCCGCCGAGCCCCCGGACGAACCACCGGGAGTGTGATCTACGTTCCAGGGATTACGCGCCGGCCCGAACGAATCCGGCTCGGTAACGCCCTTGGCGCCAAACTCCGGGGTATTGGTGCGGCCGAATGGTACCAGCCCGCCCTGTTTCCAGCGTGCCACCAGGGTAGAATCTCTTTGCGCATGGACATCACGAGCCTTGCGCGCTTTATTGCCCTGATAGTTGGGCGCACCGCCGATTTCCTGAAAAAGATCTTTTACCAGCATGGGCACACCCGCCAACGGTCCGCTCAATGGCCCCGCGGCGCGTTTTCGGGCCATGTCATACAATGGAATAATCAAACCATTTAATTGCGGGTTCACCGCATCGGCACGGGCAATCGCCAGCTCCAGCAATTCCATTGCCGTGACCTCCCCCCGCGCCACCAGCTCGGCAAGCCCGATGGCATCAAACTGGCGGTATTCTGCAAACTTCATTGTGCTCTCCCTTTCACTATCCCGAAGCGCAGGAATGGCCTGCTACCAGACGATCAATCCATACTGTGGCATAGTCTGCGCAGCCAAGTATGCTTAATCATTGTGAACAGCATTTGAAAGAATACGTTAGCGATCCACGAGGGAGCCAGAATGAAAGCCATTGGATTCAATCGGCCCAGAGCCATAGAAGATGTACACGCCCTGGAGGACATCCAGCTGGACCTTCCCTCGCCCGCCCCCCGGGACCTACTGGTGGCCGTACACGCTATCTCGGTCAACCCCATTGATACCAAGCTTCGCCAACGCCCCCTGGAGCAGCCCGGTTACCGGGTACTGGGGTTTGATGCTGCCGGCGTGGTGGAAGCGGTGGGCGAGGAAGTGGAAAACTTCAACGTCGGCGACCGGGTCTGGTATGCCGGCGCCGTGCAACGCCAGGGCAGCAATGCCCAGTACCAATGTGTTGATGAACGGCTAGTGGCAAAAAAACCGAATAGCCTGGGCATGCAAGAAGCGGCTGCACTCCCCCTCACCACACTAACCGCCTGGGAGGCCCTGGAAGATCAGCTCGGTTTTCAAGCCGGAGAGTGTGAGGGGAAAAGTGTGCTGGTGATCGGTGGCGCAGGAGGAGTGGGGTCCATCGCTATCCAGCTAGCCGCCCACTATTTTGGTCTTAAGGTGATCACCACTGCGGGTCGCGAAACCTCTGCCAACTGGTGTCAAAGCCTCGGCGCTCATCATATCGTGGACTACCGCAAGCCATTACTAGCGCAGCTGGACGCCATTGGTTGCCCGCAGATTGACGGCATCTTCATTACCCAAAATCTGGACGACTATTGGGCCACTGCCTGCCAAGCCGTCGCACCGCTGGGAGGCATCTGCGCTATCGTCGACGCCCGTGCGCCTCTCGACCTGAACCCCCTTAAGGCCAAGAGCGCGCGCTTCAGCTGGGAATTCATGTTCACCCGCGCCATGTTCGCTACCGACATGCAGCATCAAGGCGACATCCTTACCCGGCTCAGCGAACTAGTGGATCAAGGCACAGTCCAGACCACCGTCAGCGAAGGCCTGGGCACCATTAATGCCGCCAACCTGAAAGAAGCCCACCGGCGGCTGGAGTCTGGCAACACAGTGGGGAAACTGGTTCTTGCTGGCTGGGACTAACCCCGATAATGCCCGGGTTGAATGGCTCTGCCACCATCACCAGCGACGAAAGAAACCGTTACAGCCGCATCCATGAGCGCCTTTACTGTGGGATTAACGGCAACCGCGACCATCCACCGCCGCTGACAAGGTAGACAAACACAACCCCGGCGGACGCGACAGGGTGCGAGACAACAGTGCCGGCCAGGCCTGCGGATGTGTCATCGGTCGAAGTACCCGGCGGGTGGCCATTAAGGGCTGCCACTCTGCCCCTTGGCGGGTAGCCAAAACAAACTGGAATGGATGCAGCCCAGGTAGCCCAAGACGAATATCCGTGGCCAGCAGCTCATCACCATGCACCTCTACCGCCACAAAACCTCGGGTAAAGTGCAATAGAGCTTGCCCCGCGGGAAGCGCCTCAATCGCTGCCAACCGTGACGCATCGCGGGGAAATGATTCCACCTGCAACGGCACATCCTGATCGAGAAGGCCGGTGAGAATTTCTAGCCTCTGTTGCTCACCCAGCACGGTGATCCGCCACAGCAAAGTGGAGAACGGCATTGGCTGCACTAATCGTGGCGCCTCTGAAAGTCCGCGTTCAGCCAGGGCCGGCATGACTCGCTGGGTCATCGCATACTGGGCAACCAGGCTCCAGACCAGATACAACGAGGACAGCACCAAGCCGCCGATCAGCACCCGTGACGACGACGGTTTTGCTATCGTCCACAGCACGCCAATCAGCAGCGGCAAGGTATAAAACGGATCGATAATGAAGACACTACTAATGGCCACCGGGTCACCTAGGGGCCAGAATAGTTGCGTGCCATAGGTAGTGAATGTATCCAGCAACGGATGGGTTATCAGGCACAAGCCGGTGAATAACCACCAACGCCATAGGGAAATCCGCGTCTGCCAGCGAGCGAGGCAAACGGCCAGTAAAAAAGAGACGGGCAGCAACACCAACAGGGAATGACTGAAGCCGCGATGTTCAGTGAAATTAACTACCGCATCGCCGTAGTCAATCAACACATCCAGATCGGGCAAGGTCCCCAGCAGTGCACCACCGAGTAAAGCCCAGCGACCCAGAGGCCGGGAAAGAACGGCGCCGCCCACAGAGGCGCCCAACACGGCCTGTGACAATGAATCCATGAATTACTCAACAACGCAGACAAGGCGAAAGTCCCCACCCTGCCTGCCAACAGCCCGTCAATACGGCATAAGGCGCCGCTCAATCACACCTTAACCTGCCACACCCCACACACCTTTCAGGCTGTTCAAGGCAGTGGCGCCAACGCCTTCCCCATCCAGAAAGCCGAGAATTTTCGGTGCGAACTGGGAGATCATTTCCGGGCTCAGACCTAGGGCGCTAAAGGCTGTGGATACGCCCTGCAGGGACGAAATATTACCCAGCATGGAAGACGCCACGCCACCACCACTACCCAGCAGCGAATCCAAACCCGGCACCTTGTTCATGATGCCGCTGAACTGATCACCTGACAGGTTGCTCTGGGCCATAGCCAGCAAGGCACCGGCACCGCCTGCCGCCTGTTGCTGCGTGACGCCTAGGTCGGTTGAGAGAGAGTCCACTAATGCCTTGGCCTCACCGGTCACTGCCAGCTGACTGTTGGCGCTATCCATGGCACCGGTGGCAGCTTCATTGGCCTGATTCACGCTGGAGGAAGCCTTGTCAGAGGCGTCACTCACGGCCTTGTTAGCCGAATCAGTTATGGACTTCAGGTCAAACGCCTGGGCCGGCGCACTCAAAACCAAACACAAAGAGGCCCCCATCAGGCCAAAACGGAAAGCGTTCATAGTTACTCCTTAATTATCGTCAATCATCTCTATTCAGAGAGGAATAGTATGGCAAACCTTACCCATGCAAAAAGGCGAGGGCCATCACTTTGTGGCAGGGCTTCTGCGCTTATCTCCGCCGCTACAGCGCCTACAGCGCCTACAGCATAATCATCGTCCCGGCCTCACAGGTAGCTCCATGGCTACTTTGATTCAAAAATGGAAACCATTATCATTTACATTAAGTGATTCTCGCCAGGCTCCCCCCAGCTATCACCTTCCCGATGTCCGCATACCCTGCGTGCATCGCTACTGCATACTATTCATTACTGGGGGAACCATGTTTGATTTGCGTTTTTCCGCCCTGGCTAGCCTTATGATGGCATCCGGCGCGGCATATTCCGACACCATAACCGATAGCGAGGCACATACACTGGGCGATATCCATGTCAGCACCAGAGGCATGGATAAGCATGATGCCAGTATGACCACCGAAGGCACCGATCGATATGGCACCAACGCCACCAATACCGCGACCCGCATGGTGCTGTCACCCCGCGAAACACCGCAATCCGTTTCCGTGCTAACCCGCCAGCAAATGGACGACTTCAACCTCAACAGTGTGGCTGATGTCATGCGACGCACCCCGGGGGTGACCGTAAAAACACTGGACACAGAACGCCTGCAACTGTCTGCCCGTGGCTTTGACATCACCAACTTCCTCTATGACGGCATTCCCTCCACGCGGGCCGGCCAGGCGAAACAAGCCGTCCTTTCCGATACGTTCATCTACGACCGCATCGAAGTATTGCGCGGCGCCAGCGGGCTGCTCAACGGCATTGGCGAGCCCTCTGCCACCGTGAACCTGGTACGCAAAAAACCTACCCGTGATTTTATTGGCCAAGTGGGTGTGGAGCTAAACAGCTGGGATGGTTATCGCGGAGAATTCGATGCCAGCGGATCACTGTCCAACAATGGCCGGGTTCGCGGCCGCTTCGTCAGCGCCTACGAACAGGGCGACTCTTTTTTGGATCACTACGAAAACGAAAAACAGATCTTCTATGGGGTGGTCGAAGCTGACCTATTCGACAACACCTTGCTCACCGTAGGCATGGACTACATGGATCATGACCCCAGGGGTTCCACCTGGGGCGGCATCCCGCTGTTCTACAGCGACGGCGGCATCGCTGACCTGGACCGCGACCTGAACCCGGCCACCGACTGGAGCCGTTGGGCCCGGGATACCCAGACGATTTTCCTGAACCTGGAGCACCATTTCGAAAACGGCTGGTACAGCAAGTTTGCCTACAATAATCAGCAGAGCAACTACGACGCTCAGCTAGCCTCCGCCGGTGGCGGCCAGCTTAATCGCGATGGCAGCGGCAAGACACTATGGGCCGGACGCTATGTAGAAGACAAAACCCAGGACACTTTCGATGTCTACGCCAACGGGCCCTTCGCACTGTTTGGCCGCCAACATGAACTGGTGGTGGGTGCCAGTTATTCGGACGCCGAGAGTGATTACACCGGCCAGTCACCGGTCAGTATCAATAACGTGGTACCGGACCTGCTTAATTGGAATGGCGACATTCCAAAACCGGCCTGGGCCGCGCCAACCACCGTGGAGGACCAGAGCAGCAGCCAAACAAGCCTGTACGCCACCGCCCGCTTCAGACCCACTGATCGTCTTGCTGTTATTGCCGGCGGGCAAGTTGTGGACTGGAAACAAGAAACCACAGGCTTTAACGGGCGAGGCCCGATTGACGACGAATCCTATCAGGAAAATGGCGAAGTGGTTCCCTACCTGGGGGTGGTCTATGACCTAACCGATCACCACTCGGTGTACGCCAGCTACACCCGCATCTTTCAACCGCAAACCGTGCGCGACATCAACAATAAAATTCTTGCCCCGGAAGAAGGCAACAGTTACGAAGCCGGCCTGAAGAGTGAGCTCAATGAGGGCCGTCTAAACACCACCGTCGCGGTGTTTCGTATCAATCAGGATAACCTGGCCGAATCCACCGGCCAGCCCATTCCCGGCGGGCCAGCCAACGCCGAGGCCTACCGCGCCGTGGATGGCGCCGAAACCAATGGCGTTGAGCTGGAAGCAGCCGGCGAGATTCTGCCTGGCTGGCAGGTACAGGCAGGCTACACCTACCGCATTACTGAAGATCCGGATGGCGACGAGCTAAACACCACCTCACCGGAAGACATGATTCGTCTGTCCACCCAGTACCGTTTCCGCGGTGACCTGAACGGCCTGACTATCGGCACAGCAGTATCTTGGCAGAACAAAACCTATGCGTTCGTAACCCGCCCCGGGGCCAGCGCCGACTACAAGTTCGTTCAGGAAAGCTACACGCTGGTGGATTTGATGGCCCGCTACCAAGTCACCGCCGCCTTGTCCGTGGGCGCCAACGTGAGCAATCTGACGGACGAAAAGTACTTCAATAACCTGGGGTTTTATAACGGGGGTTACTACGGAGATGCTCGCAAATACAGCCTGAACATGGACTATCGATTCTGATTGTCACGCGGATAGCGCCCCGGATGGAATACGCCGGGGCGCTATCCACTATTCGCCTTCAGGAAAGAAGATACGTTCTTTCTCAATGACAATCCGGCGGGCCTTGTAGAGGCCGCCAATGGCTTGCTTGAAGGCATTCTTGCTGCAACGGAAGGTCTGAAAAATGACTTCCGGGGAACTCTTGTCACCCAGTGGCAACTCGCCGCCGGCGTTTTCCAGCGCCGCCAGAATCTGTTCCGTTAGCCCATCACTCTTGGCCGCCCCCGGCGCATTCAGGGAAAGGCTCAGTTTCTGATCCTCACGCAAACGCTGCACATAGCCGGTCACCCGCTGGCCCGGACGCAGCGGGGCGCGTAACTCGCTGGCCGCAATCATCCCCCAGGCATGATCATCCACCACCACCTTGTAACCCAGATCGGTGCTGTGCGCCGCTACCAACGACACCTCATCACCCTGCTGATACGCCTGGCAGGTATCTGATAGGAAACGGTCCAGTTGGGCGCTGACCATCAGTCGTCCTTCCCGGTCCGTGGTCAACATCACCAACACCCAGCTTTCTTCCCGCACTGGACCTTTCTGTTCGGCAAACGGCAGCAGCAAATCCTTAGGCATGCCCCAATCGACAAACGCACCGATCTTGCTGGTGGACACCACTTTCAATAACGCCACCTGCCCAAGCTGTATTCTCGGGGTCCGCAAGCTCGCCATGGGGCGAGCTTCACCGTCACTGTACAGCGTCACCATGACACTGTCCCCGGGAGCCAGAGACTGGTTTTCCACTTCCCGCGACGGCAGCAGCACCTCGCCCAGCTCGCCACCATCCAGCAGCAAACCATTGCGGATGACCTTTAGGATTTCAAGGGAATGGCGGGTGCCCAGTTTAGGGGTTACGGTCATGGCTCTGGCCTGCTTGGTTGAAAACGTGAGTGGAGGAATCTGCGGAACCCTGGACTGTCGCTTGTAGCAGGTACAGCACGCCTTACCACATCAAATCGTCAGGGATCGGAAAGTCCTTATAGGGATCATCTTCGTCCACCGTTTCAGTGCCACGCTCATTGAGCAACAACACCGCAGCTTCGTCCCGTTGACGAATCTTTTCCGCTACCACAGTGGGCACCAACTCGAAGCTCTCACCTAAGGCGACAATGGCGATCTGCCCCCGTTCCAATTGCTTCTGCTGGTTACCGGTTACGTAGGCTTTTTTTATCTTCTTGTCCTGCACGAACTGGAAGGCGACCTCTCCATTTCGCTCTAGCCGACTTTGCTCGATCATCTGCTTGATCTGTGCGGCGATTTCTTTCTTTTCACGCTCGGCCTTACGCTGGGCCTCACGCTGGCGATCTGCCTCGGCCTTTTCCTCGCGCAGGCGGCGGGCACGATCTGCTGGATCTTCCATCTCGATTTCGCCGCGCTTGGCTTTGTTTACATCCTCGCGCTTCTGCTGCTTGGCCTTGCGGGCTTTTTTCTCGTCCGCCAGCCCCGCTTTCATTAATTGCTTCTGCAGTGAGTTCGCCATGATGCTCTCTCTTTCTCCATAAACAGATGCCCCCTCTCAGGAAGGGCCGTCGACAGACTATTAACGCTGGCCTAGCGGCGAGGCCGGAGCCTTACCCAGCAACGGCTGAGCACGATGAAAACGCGCATCATAACCGGGCTGCCAAGGGAACACGCCTTTCGGATCTGGCCAGACCATCTGCAACGCCGGATACGGTGCCGGCAGGCTCTGGTAGAACCAGTTAGCGAAACCCAGATATTCCTTGTAGTGCGGAAAAGCCACCGGCAAGAACATCACTTCAAGACCATCGGCAATGTCGTTATACAGGCGGTACGGCTGATAAGGTTTTTTCAGCCCACGAATACGAACCGCCGCGCTATCCAACAATTTGCTGGCCAGTGCGTCTTTCAGGCCGACCACAATCAATTCCGGGTGATTCAGATTGAGAAAGTGCCCCACGCTGAACGTATAACCGGGCAGACCATCACCGCCGGAAACGGCAAAGTGGTGCCAGCCCTTGCGCTGGATATCGGCCAACAGCGTTTTATCTTCAGCATCTTCCGGCTGCGGGTAGCGAAATTTGCCAGGCATTTCATCAAGGAACATAGGGTCATCATCGGTTCAGGCAGCACCTTAAGGCACTAACAAACAATTAACACGGTATGTTCGTAATGATAGCAGACTCCGCATGGACTTGGTGCCACCCTCCACACCTGCAATACTGGAACAAATTCAGAATAATGAGGACTCCTTCATGAAACGTGCCGGCTTACTCCTTACCGCGCTATTGACCACCGCCCCTTTCGCCCATGCAGCCCCCGGCCTGACCATTTATGGGGGTGGCTATACTTGGGACACCGAACTGGAAGGCCATGTAGCGTCTGGAGGATCGGACATCAGTATGCAAGATGAGCTAGGCTTCGATGAGGCGGACCAAAACGTACTTTATTTGGGCGTGGAACATAGCGTACCGCTGGTGCCCAATGTTCGCCTGCGTTATATCGATCTATCCGATAGCGCCAGCAGTATCATCAGCAGAAACATTGAATTCAACGGACAAACGTTTGTTGCCAATACTCGGGTAGCCACTGATTTCGACCTGGAAATGGTAGACGGAACCCTTTATTTCAGTCCTCTCAACAACGCTATTAAGGTCGACCTTGGCCTCACCGTGCGGCGTATGGACGGCGATCTTCAACTCGACGGCCCAACGGAAGAAACCAGCCTGAGCATTAATGAAACCGTCCCCATGCTCCATGGCGGCATCCGAGCGAAGCTGCCCCTATCCGGCCTGTATGTGGGAGGGGAAGTAAACGCCATTGCCTATGATGGCAGCAAAATGAATGACTATAACGCTCGGATAGGCTGGCGCTCGGATTATCTGTTAGGGCTGGAGCTGGGGTACAGCCGCATGAATATCGTGCTCGATGACGTGAATGATCTGGATACCGACCTGGATATTGGCGGGCCCTACCTTGCCATTTCACTGAGTTTCTAAACCGTTAGCCGCCCACGCCTGGGGCCTGAGCGGCCCTTGGCGTGCAAGCCGAATGAAACCTAGCATAACCGGACTGACAGCCGGCGTTACCCAAGAGCACGCTAACCTCAAAGACGTAACCCGACATCAGGCGGTAGCGCCGACGCGAAGGCAGGCCGAGGGCTGACACCCACGCCACCTACGGATGGCACCGCTGGCGGTTATTGAGCGTCTTGGAGCTCGCGACGAATCGCATCAATGCGCGCATCTTTTTGCTGCCAGAGTTCGCTCACCCACTGCTGAATTTCTTCACGAAACACTGGATCTTCCTGGTAATCACTACGCCACAGGCGCGGCTCTAACGGGCAGGTTCTCACGTCCACAATGACCCTTCGCACCTTGCCACTGAGCAAATCCCAGAACCCCGGTGTCTCGCCATCCGGGTACACCACCGTCACATCCAGCAGCGCATCCAGGTTATCGCCCAGCGCAGCCAACACAAACGCTACCCCACCCGCCTTTGGTTTGAGCAGATTACGATAAGGGGACTGCTGTGCCGCATGTTTCGCTGGGGTAAACCGGGTGCCTTCCAAGAAATTCACCACGGTCACCGGGATACCCTGGAACTTCTCACAGGCTCGCCGGGTAATCTCCAAATCTTTCCCTTTCAATGCGGGGTTCTTTTTCAGGAACGCTTTGCTGTAGCGTTTCATGAACGGGTAATCCAACGCCCAGAAGGCCAGCCCCAAGAACGGCACCCAGATCAGCTCTTTTTTCAGAAAAAACTTAAAGTACGGTGTTTTGCGATTGAAGGTCTGCACTAGCGCCGGAATATCCACCCAGGATTGATGGTTGCTGACCACCAAGTAAGAAGTATCCTTGCGCAATGCTTCGGCTCCACGAATATCCCAGTGGGTCGGTGTGAGCAGCGTAAAAATCCCCTTACAAATCTCCGCCCAGCTTTCCGCAATCCACATGACCGTAGCTGAACAGGCACGCTTTGTTGCAACACCAGGCAGCACCAGCTTTAAAAGTGCCACCAACAACATCGGGCCAATTAAAATCACTGTGTTGAGAAACAACAGAACAATGGCAAGAATTCCCGTCAGCATGTCGCGAAAACCTCGTTAATACGATTAATCTTTATGCGTTCGCGCTAAATTACCCCGGCGAACCTTTACCATTAAGGGAGCACTCACCACAGCAGCATACCCTGCGCACAGCGAGAAAAGGCCGATCGCATTTCCGACCTTATCCCGTCTACACCCGCACGATCAGCCCTTACGCTCCACGGCCATGGCGTCCACATTCTGGAAACCACGGGGCAGCTTCGCGCCACGGCGCCCCCGCTCACCATAGTAGTGTTCCAAGTCATTGGCTTTCAGGGTCAGGTGGCGCTTACCCGCATAGAGGGTCAACGCGTCATTCGGCCCAACTACTTGAACATCCTGTACGAACTCCACCCGATCCGCCACGCGGGCGCCGGGAATCGACATCATCTTGTTGCCCTTACCGCGGACCATTTCCGGCAACTCGCTTACGGGGAATACCAACAACCGGCCTTCGTTTGACACCAGGGCAATCAAATCATCTGTGGTTGAGGCAATCGGTTGTGGCGACAAGACCCGCGCACCTTTAGGTACATTAAGTACCGTCTTACCGGCTTTCTTGTTGGCCAACAAATCCGCATAACGCACCACGAAACCGTAACCTGCATCGGTGCTCATCAAGTACGCGTCCTTGTCTTTACCCATCACTGCTGCCACAAAGCTGGCACCGGAGGGTGGGCTCACTCGGCCAGACAGTGGCTCACCCTGCCCCCGCGCACTGGGTAGAGTATGTGCGGGCAAAGAATAGGTTCGCCCAGTGCTATCGATAAAGCACACCGCCTGGTTAGATTTACCTTTGGCGCAGGCCTTGTACTTATCACCAGCCTTGTAACTCAGCCCTTCCACATCCACTTCATGGCCTTTAGCGGCTCGCACCCAGCCTTTTTCCGAGAGCACTACCGTTACCGGATCGGCACTGAGCAGATCGCTTTCATCCAACGCCTTGGCGTCCTCACGTTCCACCAAAGGAGAGCGACGGTCATCACCATATTTCTCGGCGTCGTCCTTCAACTCCTTGGCAACCAGCTTCTTCATTTTCGCCATGGAGCCCAAAGTGGTTTCCAAGTATTCGCGTTCTTCGTTGAGCTCATCTTGCTCACCGCGAATTTTCATTTCTTCCAATTTCGCCAGGTGGCGCAGCTTCAATTCCAGAATTGCTTCTGCCTGGCGATCACTGACACCAAAGCGCTCCATCAATACCGGCTTTGGCGCATCCTCGGTACGGATGATGTGAATCACTTCATCGATATTAAGGAATGCTGCCAGTAAGCCTTCCAAAATGTGCAAACGTTCCAGTACTTTATCGAGGCGGTGTTGCAACCGGCGACGCACCGTCACCATGCGGAACTGCAGCCATTCGTTGAGAATCATGTCCAGGCTTTTCACCTGGGGGCGGCCATCGATGCCGATCATGTTCAGATTAACCCGGTAGTTTTTCTCCAGGTCAGTGCTGGCAAAAAGGTGGCTCATCAACTGTTCCACATCCACCCGATTAGAGCGCGGCGTGATCACCAGTCGGGTGGGGTTTTCGTGGTCGGATTCATCACGCAGATCGCTGACCATGGGCAGCTTTTTCTTGTTCATTTGGTCCGCGATTTGTTCCAGCACCTTGGCGCCAGACACCTGATACGGCAGCGCCGTCACCACAATATCACCCTCTTCACGCTCATACACCGCGCGCTGCTTGAGAGAGCCTTTGCCCTGTGCATACATGCGAATGATGTCGTTGATTGGGGTGATTACTTCTGCTTCGGTAGGGAAGTCCGGGCCCTGAATGTATTGCATCAAATCATCCAGCGAGGCGCCGGGATCTTTCAGCAAATGGATGCAGGCATTGGCTACTTCGCGCAAATTATGCGGTGGAATATCGGTACTCATGCCCACCGCGATACCCGTAGTGCCATTGAGTAACACATTGGGCAAGCGAGCTGGCAACAACTTAGGCTCATCCATGGTGCCATCAAAATTAGGCAGCCACTCCACTGTCCCCTGCCCCAACTCGGACAATAGCACTTCCGCATACGGTGCCAATTTGGACTCGGTATAACGCATGGCAGCAAAAGATTTTGGATCGTCTGCGCTGCCCCAATTACCCTGGCCATCCACCAGCGGATAGCGATAACTGAACGGCTGGGCCATCAACACCATGGCTTCGTAACAGGCCGAATCACCATGGGGGTGATACTTACCCAATACATCACCCACGGTACGGGCCGATTTTTTGTATTTGGCCGTATTTTTAAGACCCAGCTCGCTCATGGCGTAAACAATGCGCCGCTGCACCGGCTTCAGACCATCGCCAATATTGGGCAAAGCCCGATCTAGAATCACGTACATGGAGTAATCCAGATACGCTTTTTCGGTATATTCCTTTAACGGAAAACTTTCAAATTCGTCAGCCATTTTTGCTCGCTATACTCGCTGGCCTGCACGCTAATAGCGTCACGCAACACATTTTCTGCATTGCCTTTCTGCAATCAACGCAGCACGTCAGCTGCTCTATTTTTAAGTTCGAACCCATTTAAAAGCCAGCACAACCATCATGCTTACATCTTTCAGCACATGCAGCCTTAGAGCGCGGTGGCGTGTCGCGTGTCAGCGTCTATATCTCTGCCAGGTTGCCTTTTTCTTCCAGCCAAACCTTGCGATCAGAAGCCCGTTTTTTGCTTAGCAGCATGTCCATCAGCTGGTGAGTGCCGTCGTCGGTGGACACATCCAAGCGCACCAGGCGGCGGGTATCGCGGGCCATGGTGGTTTCGCGCAATTGCAACGGGTTCATTTCACCCAGCCCTTTAAAGCGGGTTACGTTGACCTTGCCGCGTTTTTTCTCCGCCTTGATGCGATCCAGCACGCCATCACGCTCTTGCTTGTCCAGGGCGTAATAGACTTCTTTGCCCACATCGATGCGATACAACGGCGGCATCGCCACAAATACATGGCCCTGTTTCACCAATGCGGGGAAATGACGCAGAAACAGCGCGCAGATCAGCGTGGCAATGTGCAAACCATCAGAGTCCGCATCCGCAAGGATACACACCTTGCCGTAACGCAGGCTGCTGAGATCATCACTGCCCGGCTCGATGCCAAGCGCCACCGCGATATCGTGAATTTCCTGGCTACCCAAGACCTCGTTGGAATCCACTTCCCAGGTATTCATGATCTTGCCTCGCAGCGGCATAATCGCCTGATAAACCCGATCTCGGGCCTGCTTGGCACTGCCGCCCGCCGAATCCCCTTCCACCAGGAAAATCTCACTCTGGGAAGGGTCATCACTGGTGCAATCTGCCAGTTTGCCGGGCAAAGCCGGGCCACTGGTGACTTTTTTTCGGGTGACTTTTTTGGCGGCCCGTAGTCGCTTCTGGGCATTATTGATGCACAGATCCGCCAGCTTCTCGGCCTCATCGGTATGTTGGTTCAGCCACAGAGAGAAGGCGTCTTTTACCACCCCGGAAACAAACGCCGCGGTCTGACGGGAGCTCAACCGTTCTTTGGTTTGCCCGGCGAATTGCGGGTCCTGCATTTTCACGCTAAGCACGAAGGCCGCACGGTCCCAAATATCTTCCGGCGTCAGCTTGACTCCCCGGGGCAACAAATTTCTAAATTCACAGAACTCGCGCATGGCCTCCAACAGGCCGGAACGCAGCCCGTTTACATGGGTGCCGCCCTGGGCCGTGGGGATCAGGTTTACATAGGCTTCCTGAACCAGTTCGCCGCCTTCAGGTAGCCAGGTGACAGCCCAATCCACCGCTTCTGTTTCCGCGCTCATGGCACCGTTAAACGGCTCCGCAGGAACCCGTTCCCACCCGGTACTGGACTCCAGTAGATATTCAATCAAGCCATCATCAAACTGCCAGGCATCGCTCTCACCGGTTTGCTGATTATCCAGCGTCACCAACAAGCCGGGGCAGAGAACCGCCTTAGCCCTCAGCAAATGTTTGAGACGGCTCACCGATATTTTCGGCGAGTCGAAATACTGACTGTCTGGCCAGAAGCGCAAGATGGTGCCGGTATTGCGCTTACCAACCGTATCGATTACTTCCAGATCACTGCGTTTCTCGCCATCACCGAATTCCATACGGTGCAGTTGGCCATCGCGCTTGACCAGAATTTCCAGCTTAGTGGACAAGGCGTTAACCACCGACACACCTACGCCGTGCAGACCGCCACTAAACTGGTAGTTGTTATTGGAGAACTTACCCCCGGAGTGCAGGGTGGACAGAATCACTTCCACGCCGGGCTTTTTCTGTACCGGATGCATATCCACGGGCATGCCGCGACCATCATCCTCCACTTCCACGCCGCCATCTTTGAATAGGGTGACTTTGATCGATTTGGCGTGGCCTACCAGCGCTTCATCCACCGAGTTATCGATCACTTCCTGGGCAAGGTGGTTGGGGCGCGAAGTATCGGTGTACATGCCCGGGCGCTTACGCACCGGGTCCAAGCCCGACAACACTTCAATATTTTCGGACGTATAGTTATTGGTCATAGATTTTCCAGCAGCACCTCACGCAGTGCGCCAGAGGCGAGACATGCTCTACCGCATGTCCCGCCCCTAGCGTCGGGCATCAGGCGTGTATTTCAATCCCACAAAACCGCAGCATCAGCGGAATGAAGGCGTCAAAGTTATCAAAGCCGTGACTGCCACCCAAGCCACAATAACGGTGACAGTCGCCGTAATAGTCCCAGCCATCTTCCCAGTCCAGGGTTTCGTCACCCGTCTGGGTCAGCAACAATAGATTTTCCGGCTGGGTGAGCTCTGCTACCTCATAGCGGCGCAACTGCTCCAGCCAAGCCGGATCGAACTGATAGGCTTCGCCAGTATGGTAGTTATGCTGGATACCTGTGTATTTGTCCAGTAGTCGCCACGGCCTTACCGCAGGATTTACGATTGCAGCCTTCAAACCATGGTGCTCCGCCAGCCAGGTGGCGTAGAAGCCGCCCAACGACGATCCCACTAGGGCCACCGGGCCAGCCCCAGCAATGGCTGCATCCAATTCCGCCATGGCCAGCACTGGCGAAGGCGGCAATGCGGGCACGACCAACCGTTCCGGGCAGCCCGCTTGCTCAAACACTGATCGCAACAACCCGGCTTTATGGGATGCTGGTGAGCTATTGAAACCGTGGATATAAATAAGAGACGTTTCGGGGACCGGCATAATCTTTCCTGATGACTGCACTATCCGGAAGTGTGCCGGGATGGGGAAGAGTTGCAAGTTCAAAGTTAAAAAGCACGAGCGTGATCCTCAAGAGTATCTCTTGAGTGCCCGTTGTTCAGATTATCCCTGCAACGCGAAGAGATGACCGATAAATGGTCTGCCCTAACCCCACGTTTCAACTTCCAACGTTAAACTCAATACCCTTTGATGGTGAAATCTACCTCGAAGGGAATGCCCTCCACCCGGCTCACCGCCGTGTCGATCTGGCCATTCGGATGCAAGTCCAGCCAACGGTAACCGGGGCTGGCATCATCCACTGCGAAGTCTTCACTTTTGGGTTTGAACTGCACACAGGTGCTAGGCACCGCCATCATCCGCACGCCGTTGCGGTGCTTATCATATTCTTGGTGCACATGCCCCCAGATAATGGCACGCACTCGCTCATGGCGATCAATGACTTGGAAAAATTTGTCGGCACTGCCCACCACCTGAGCATCCAACCAAGTACACTCCATCGGTACCGGGTGATGATGCAGACATACCATCAGATGGTCTCCGGTGGCGTCACGCAAAGCACTATCGAGGAATGACAGATCCCCGTCGAATAACTCACCTGGGACCTCACCAGGAATGGTGGAGTCGAGCATGACGATGGTCCAATTACCCACGTTAAGCACACAGGGGCTCATTTTTTCGCGGTGGGCTGCCAGCGCCTGCAACATGGGAGCGGGCTTATCGTGATTCCCTTCCAGCCAGTAAACGGGCACATCAAAACCCGACAAAGTGCGATCTAAGCGTTGGTAGGATTCGTAGGAAGCATCCTGAGACAGGTCCCCGGTGGCCAGAATCAGATCCGGATTGGGTTGCTCCTTGCGGATTAGTTCCAGCACCTTGTCCAGGCTGAATTGGGTATTTAAGCCCAGCAGCTTACCTTCCGGATCGGCAAACAAATGGCAGTCTGACAACTGCACAACGCGAAGGGGTTGCAACTGCTGCGTCAAGATCCCCGCTCCCTTAACTATTTATATAATGTCTTTTGCCTGTTCCTCCCTGTACTCCCCAGCACCGCGGAACAGCTCTGCTTGACACTTATAACCAAGATGATGGCACTTTTCTAGGACAGATGTCCAAGAGCAGGAATTGGTTACCAATTCTCCACATAGCGTGACACGAAAGGTTGTTTATTGACTAAAAGCATGCAAGCAATCAGCCACCGGTGACTTGTTGTCGCCAAGCTTGACCACTGTCGCGGCCATGATCGTGTAGGTGACGCAACCATTCTGCCAAAAAGCGGTTCCACTGCACTTTCTCGTCCCGCTGGTGCATGTTCCGATTGGGGTAGGCATAACGGGCGTTAACCCGCCGGAAAGGACGCGCTTCGGTGACTTCCGCCAGCCGCGCATCGTGGTACATGCGCACGGTGAGCCGAGACGCTGGCAAGGCTTCCAGCAATTCCTGATCTTCCAGACGCACCGTGGTGGTGTAGGGAGAACGCTCCAGCACACGCATCTGCAGGGTATGGGGATGCTGCTCATGTCCCACTTCCACCGCCATGCTGTCTCGCTCACCCAACGCTTTCATCAAGGGCAACAGCCGCGCATAGTTTTCCTCGCACTGGGTCATCAGCGCACGAAAATCCAGCCGGTAACGCTCGCGGCGGCTCACTGCCCGCCCCAGGCCGCATCCAGGCGGGCGCGGTTCAACAGCAACCATTGCAGGGCAATCAGCGACGCGGCGTTATCCACCTGACCGCTTTCCAGCAGCCCAGGAATGTCATCGGCACTCACGGTGACCGCACGAATGTCTTCGCCCTCGTCCGGACAGCCGAAAATGCCGCCAGCGCCGGCCAGATCGGCATGGCCCACGAACACCTGCAGGCGCTCATTGGTGCCACCGGGGCTGGGCATGTAGGCCGCGATCGGTTCCATGGTGCCCAGGGTCAGCCCGGCCTCTTCCACCGCCTCACGGCGAATCAGGTCGGCGGCACTTTCTCCGTCCTTGTCGGCGATGCCGGCAATCAATTCCAGGCACCAGGGCGTATCCCGCCATTCCAGCGCGCCGACCCGAAACTGCTCCACCAGCAGAATCTCGCCACGCACCGGATCATAGGGCAGCACGGCGGCCGCCGGTGGCCGTACAAACAGCTCCCGGCGGACGGGCTCGCCCCAGCCACCGTTATAGTGCTTGTGACGCAGGGTCAGGGTATCCACCCGGAAGAAGCCCTGGAACGGGGTCTCCCGTTCCAGCACTTCCACGTCCTGCGGGCCAAATGGCGGTGTCAGTGAATGATTACTCATGGGCCTCATGATAAAGCGCGGAACCCTGCTCGCGGAACTCCCGGGATTTTTCTTCCATGCCCGCTTCGGCCTGGGCTACCTGGGCGGTGCCGTCACCGTAGATCTCGCGGACTTCCTGGCTGATCTTCATGGAGCAGAACTTGGGTCCACACATGGAACAGAAATGCGCCACCTTGTGGGCCTGCTTGGGCAGGGTCTCGTCGTGGTATTCACGGGCCCGGTCCGGGTCCAGCCCCAGATTGAACTGATCTTCCCAGCGGAATTCGAAACGTGCCTTGGACAGGGCATTATCACGCAGCTGCGCGCCGGGATGGCCCTTCGCCAGATCCGCCGCGTGGGCAGCAATCTTGTAGGCGATGATGCCTTCCTTCACGTCTTCGCGATTGGGCAGCCCCAGGTGCTCCTTGGGCGTCACATAGCAAAGCATGGCGGTGCCATACCAGCCGATCATGGCCGCACCGATGGCGCTGGAAATGTGATCGTAGCCGGGGGAGATATCGATGGTCAGCGGGCCCAGGGTGTAGAACGGCGCTTCCCCACAGTGCTCCAGCTGCTCATCCATGTTGGCCTTGATCATGTGCATGGGCACATGGCCGGGGCCTTCGATCATCACCTGCACGTCATGCTTCCAGGCGATCTTGGTCAACTCGCCCAGGGTGCGCAGCTCACTGAACTGGGCTTCATCGTTGGCATCGGCCAGGGAACCGGGGCGCAGGCCATCGCCGAGACTGAAGGTCACGTCGTAGGCCTTCATGATCTCGCAGATCTCTTCGAAATGGGTATAGAGGAAGCTTTCCTCATGGTGCGCCAGGCACCACTTGGCCATGATCGAACCACCGCGGGACACAATGCCGGTAACCCGGTTGGCGGTCATCGGCACATAGCGCAGCAGCACGCCGGCGTGGATGGTGAAGTAACTCACCCCCTGCTCGGCCTGCTCGATCAGGGTGTCGCGGAAGATTTCCCAGGTCAGGTCTTCGGCCACGCCGTTGACCTTTTCCAGCGCCTGGTAGATGGGCACGGTGCCGATGGGCACCGGCGAGTTACGCAGAATCCACTCGCGGGTTTCGTGAATATTGTCACCGGTGGACAGGTCCATCACCGTGTCACCGCCCCAGCGGGTGGCCCAGGTCATCTTGGAGACTTCTTCCTCAATGGAAGAGGTCACCGCCGAGTTGCCGATATTGGCGTTGATCTTGGTGAGGAAGTTGCGGCCGATGATCATCGGCTCGATTTCCGGGTGGTTGATGTTCACCGGAATCACCGCCCGGCCCCGAGCCACTTCATCACGGACGAACTCCGGGGTAATTTCCGCCGGAATCGCCGCGCCGAAGCTCTGCCCCGGATGCTGGTTCACCGGCAGGCCCGCTTCGCGATGCTCACGCAGCCGCTGATTTTCGCGGATGGCGATATATTCCATCTCGGGAGTGATGATGCCCTGGCGCGCGTAGTGCATCTGGCTGACATTCTTGCCGGCGCGGGCGCGGCGAGGAATGCGCGTGTGCTCAAAACGCAGGCCGGCCTTGGCCACGTCGTTGGCCCGCTTGCGGCCATACTCGCTGGTCAACCCGGCCAGCTGCTCGGTATCATCCCGCTCATCAATCCAGGCAGCCCGAATAGGATTCAGCCCTTTACGGATGTCGATTTGGGTGTCCGGGTCAGTATAGGGACCAGAGGTATCATAAACCGACAGCGGTGGGTTATCCTCGAACTTTCCGTCCGCCAATGGGGTCGGATGCTGTTGGATTTCCCGCATGGGCACACGAATGTCCGGGCGCGAGCCCGTGACGTAGATCTTTCGTGAACCCGCGATGGGCTGGCAGGATTCGTCAATGGCGTTGGCGATGGGGCGCTGATCGTCTGGCACGTCGGCCTCCAGAAGCAAATAAGAGAAATTCAGGAATGGCGGACACTATACGCCAGCGCCCAATAGCCAAACAACCGCGGAACTGGCCCAAACAGGCAGTGTTAATTTTCTGTACTTGCCAGTACCATAATGATTAATCAGACACACAAAAAGAGTGCACCAGAATGAAGCGTAGCCCGGCAACGCCCCTAGTTCTTCTTCTTACCTCACTGGCCAGTGCCGTTCAGGCCGCTGACCTTACTGAAGTCGCCAACGCCGCCTGGGATTACGACGGTACCTGGCGCGCCGACCGCCAGACCTGGGAAGCGGATCAGGAAACGCTGGTACAGGGGCGGGCCGCGCTGCTGCCGACCATCGATGCCAGCCACCGCTATTCGGAAATCAACCAAACCTACGAATCGACGGGTGACCTGGAGATAGACGGTAGATCTCGTTCCACCTCGGTGACGCTAACGCAACCGCTGTTCCGCCTGGATGCCTTCTACGGCTACAAGGAAGCCAAGTCGCTGACCTCCGTAGCCCAGGCCGAGTTCTACCAGTCCCGCCAGGATTTCGTGCTGCGCGTGGCGCAGGGCTACTTCGGCGTGCTGCGCGCCTGGGACACCCTGGTGTCCGCCCAGGCCGAGGAGAAGGCGATCAGCCGGCAGCTGGAACAATCCCAGGAACGTTTCGACGTGGGCCTGGTGGCCAGCACCGATGTGGAAGAAGCGCGCGCCGCCTACGACCTGGCCCGGGTGAACCTGATCGTCGCCGAGCAGGAATTCGATATCGCCCGCGACCAGTTAGAAACACTCACTGGTCGTAAATGGGAGACGCTGGCGGAGTTGCGCGACAATCTGCCGATGGAGGGGCCGCAACCGTCAAAAATGAATGCCTGGATCGATAAGGCCGCGTACCAGAATCCGCAGATTCTCGCCGCCCGCTACAGCGCCAAAGCAGCGGGTTTTACGGCCGACCGACAACTGGGGGCCATGCTTCCAAAGGTTCAATTGTTCGCTGAGTATCAGCACAACCACAATACCGATCCAAGCGTCTCGGGAGGCGATCCCGGCAATCCACTCACGCAATTCTACTCGACGCAACCGGACACTAATTCAAAGACTATCGGCATTGAAGTAACCGTGCCGCTGTTCCGCGGTGGCGGCCTCAACAGCCAGCGCAAGCAGGCGGCCCTGCTCGCCGACGCCGCCGGCCAGCGGTACCAGCAGACGATCCGCGACGTCAGCCAGCAGACGCGCACCTTCTACCGCACCGTGGAAGCCGACGCCCTGCGCGTGGACGCGCGCCGCCAGGCGATCCGCTCCACCCGCTCGGCCCTGGAAGCCACCCAGTCCGGCTACGAGGTAGGCACCCGTAATGTGGTGGACGTGCTCAACGCCCAACAGGCGCTGTTCGCCGCCGAGCGCGACTATGCCAACGCCCGTTACGACTACATCATCAACTCCCTGACCCTGAAATCCACCACCGGCGACCTGCAGCAGGGCGACCTGGCGGCCATCAACCAGTGGTTGTCGGACACGGAAACTCTGAACATCTACCAGCCGGACCTGGAAGGCCGCAGCGACGCGCTGGTGCCGGATACACGTTATTGAAAGGCAATGTAGGAGCCATGCTTGCATGGCGAACCGAGCCCTAGCGAGGAAAAGGCGTTGCAGGATCCTCCGGAATCTCACCTGAGGAATCGGATACGCCTTCTCGCCCTGTGGTGCTTGTGCTTCGTTTCGTGAGGTTCGCCATGCGAGCATGGCTCCTACAACAGCCCCTGCTTTTACTGTTCACTAATCAGTTTAAGCCCCTTCTCCAGCGCCCCACGATTGGCTTCCACCACCGCTGCTGCCGCCTGCCCCTGACGCTGGCGTTGATCCGGATAACGGAACAGCGCCTGCAGGGCAATGGCCAGGGCATCCGCATTGTCCACCAGGGTCAGGGCACCGGCGTCATCCAGCAGATTGGAGATGGCGGTAAAGTTGTGCAGGTGGGGGCCAGTGAGCACCGGCTTTCCCCAGCCGGCCGGTTCCAGCAGATTGTGCCCGCCCACCGGCACCAGGGAACCGCCCACAAAGGCCACGTCGGCCACCCCGAACAACATCAACAACTCGCCCATGGTATCGGCCAGGTAAACCTGGGTGTCGGCGGCGATGGTGTCCTGCTTGCTGCGCCGGGCCAGGCCAAGTCCCTGCTGGCGGACCAGCTGGGCCACGCTGTCGAAACGCTCCGGATGCCGGGGCACCAGCATCAGCAGGGTCTGCGGTGCCGTTTCCAGTAGAGCCTTGTGCGCTGCCAGCACCGGCTCGTCTTCACCGGGATGGGTACTGGCGGCGATCCACACCGGACGCTCGCCAATAGCGGCACGTAAATCCCCTGCCGCCTGACGCACAGCATCATCCAAACTCATGTCGAATTTCACGCTGCCGATGGCATGGACCCGTTCCGGCCAGGCACCCAGAGCCACATAGCGTTTCGCCTCCACCGGGGTCTGCACCGCCAGGGCATCGAAGCGCGCCATCATGGGCCGCACCAGACGGGGAAACTTGCGGTAGCCCCGGTAGCTTTTCTCCGACAGCCGCCCGTTCATCAGCATCAGTTTGGCTCCGTGACGCTTCACCGCCGCACACAGGTTGGGCCACAACTCGGTCTCCAGCACGATCACCGTTTTCGGATCGAAAGCCCGCAGGAAACGGTTCAGTGCCGTGGGCAATTCCCAGGGGCAATACACATGGGTCACCCGGTCACCGAACAGGGCCTTGACCCGCTCCGAGCCGGTGGGCGTGGTGGTAGTCACCAGCAGCGGCGTATCCGGGTAATCCGCCAGCAACCGCTCGATCATCGGCACCGCCGCCAATGTTTCCCCCACCGACACCGCATGCACCCAAAGGCTTTTTTTCAAGATCCCGGACCGGTACCCCCACGCCATGCGCTCCTTCCACCGCAAACGATAAGCCGGTGCTTTTCTACCTCTCAGCCACAAGCGCAGAAAAAGAGCGGGAAGCAGCAAATACCAAAGGGCGGAATAAATAGTTCGCATAGGGGCTCTTATCTCAATGTAGAGGCAATACACGGGCAACGCGCACAGCCCAAAACACATGATCCATCTTGTCTGTGTCAGCGCCGATGCGCGTGCCAGCGGCCTTGCTTATGCTAGCATAGCCGCACAGTTCAACGATGGTGAGCCATGAGTGACTCGACCCTAAAACCCGACACAATCCACCCAGACATTGTGGTCTTTGGTGGCGGCATTGCCGGCCTGTGGCTAATAAACCGGCTCCACGCCGCCGGCTACCAATGCCTACTGCTGGAATCCGCCAGCCTTGGTGGCGACCAGACCCTCGCGAGCCAGGGGATTATCCACGGCGGCCTCAAGTATGCCTTAAGCGGCAACCTGTCCAACGAATCCGAAGCGATTGCCCAGATGCCGGATCGCTGGCGTGCCGCCATGGCCGGCACCGACTCGGTAGACCTGCGCAACCTGAAAGTGCTCAGCGATACTCAACACATGTGGTCCAGCGGATCAGTGGCCTCACGGATGACTAACTTTTTCGCTAGCAAGATGCTCCGTGGCCGAATCGAAAAACTCAAGCGTGACCATTTCCCCAGCGCGCTGGCCAATAAGGCTTTCAAAGGCAACGTCTATAAACTCGACGACCTAGTGATCGACACTGAATCATTGATCGACACCCTTAGCGCCCCGGTCCGAGACCGGCTACTGGCGTTCGATACCCAGCGCGATACTCTAGAATGGAATAACGACGGCCTGCGCGCCGTCACCATTAATGGCCAGCGCATTGAGCCACGGCTGACCCTGCTGGCCGCCGGCAACGGTAACCCAGCTCTGCTTGACGGTGCTCATCGCGCCCACCTTTTGGAACAGGAACACAGCCAGCTGCGGCCATTGAAAATGGTGCTGGTAAAACACGACCAAGGCCATCGGCTTTACGCCCACTGTGTTGGCACCAGCAACAAACCCGTGCTCACTGTGACCACCCACGATTGTCCGGACGGCAAGGTGGTGTGGTACCTCGGCGGCGACTTGGCAGAGCGGGGGGTAGAGCGTACCGATGAAGAACAACTACATGCCGGTCGGGAAGAATTATCGCACCTTTTCCCTTGGCTAGATTTTAGCAACGCTCAATTCGCCACCCTAGATGTGACCCGCGCCGAACCCAAACAACATGCGCTGGTCAAGCCGGATAACGCCTACGCCCGCCGGGATCAAAACCTGATCATCGCCTGGCCCACTAAACTCACCCTGGCGCCGGATCTAGGCGACCGGGTAATGGCGCTGGTGGAAGAAACGGGCCTTCAACCCGGCGAGCCATTAACGATACCGCCAGCCCTTCAACGGGCGCCCATGGGCGTACCGTACTGGCATCGCTGTTTTTAATGATTACTGTAGCAAGGCGTCGTTGGTGCTGCGCAAATGTCAGTTGAACGTTAAAGCGCAAAGGGAAAAAGGAGAAGGATGAATAATCTTTTCATCCCGAACCCGAGACTGACCTGGCATGGGCGCGACGCCCAAGCATTAAATGGACACAAGTCCAGCGTCGCTACTGAACCGAAAACTTGCAACCGTTCCTCATCACACCGCTAGCAACGGACCTGCAGCGACACCAATAAGGAAGCATCATGTCCTTCATGCGCCCACTGGGCAACACAGGATTAACCGTCAGTGCACTGGGCTTGGGCACAGTGAAAATCGGCCGCGATAAGGGAGTGAAGTACCCCAACAGCTTCACCATCCCCGATGATCGTGCGGTAACAGAACTACTCGCTCAGGCACAGGATTTGGGCATCAACCTAATCGACACAGCGCCGGCCTACGGTCACAGTGAACAGCGGCTCGGTCAGTTAATGAGCCAACGCCAAGACTGGGTCATCGTCACCAAGGTCGGTGAAGAATTTGATAACAACAGTGGTGACAGCCATTTTGATTTTTCACCGGAACACGTGCGTTTCTCGGTGGAACGTAGCCTGCAACGGCTCAACACGGACTATCTGGATTGCGTGCTGATTCACTCCGACGGCAATGACCTGGCAATCATCGAAAAGGGCACTCTGGACGCTCTCAACGACCTGAAAAAAGCCGGCCTGATCCGCGCCACAGGCATGTCCACGAAAACCGTGGCTGGCGGCATCGCCAGCCTGAATCACGCGGACATGGCCATGGTCACCTACAACCTGCATCAGCAAGACGAAGCCCCCGTGATCGAGCACGCCGCCGCCCGGCAAAAAGGCATCCTAATCAAGAAGGCCTTTGCCAGCGGTCACCTCAATGACACCCTTGATGACCCGGTACAGGAAAGTCTGGACCAAATCCTTGGCATCGCCGGCGTTAGCAGTATCATTGCTGGCACCATTAACCCCGCCCACTTACAAGAAAACGTGGCCAAAGCCCGGCAGGCCTGCAAGATGGCAGCGCAATAATAACAACAGGAAACAGCATGCGTTTTTGTCTGATGATTCTGCTACTCGGCTCCTGCCTCGCAGCACAGGCGGATAAAATACGGCTACTGCGCGAAGCCCCTCAGGAGTGCGAAGAAAAAAGCGCGGTTTCGGTATCGTCCGGCAGCAAAATGCGGGGCATGTTGTTCAGCGATGCGCGAATAGATCGCCACGTGAACAAGAAGCTCACCAGAGCCATCAAAAAAGCCGGCGGCAATCGCGCCATGCTCAGCGACCGCCGCGAGTTTATGATGGAGAATCATTTTCGCGGTATTGAGCATATTGAGCTGGATGCCTGGGTTTGGCACTGCGAAGAGAAAGAGCGCTAGGCGCTACACTATTTGAAGTGCCCTGGCTCACAAAACACCACGCCCAAACCTTTTAGCTCGACCTGGCAGGATTACGCCACGTAGAAAGCAAAACCTGTTGCAGCGTGAAGCGCTTGCACATTACCCCACTACTGCTTTCTCCACCCCCAACGACTGTAATCCCGCACGATGCCCCTGCTGATATCCTTGCTGCAATTTTTCCACATTGGTGGTCAACCGATTCACCGGGAAGTGCATCGGTGGGGCGATAACATTGAGGCAACAATCATCAGGCGGGCTGTCAATAAAATCCAATGCTCTATTATAGACATCTGTACGTTTCGCCATGGCTTCATAAAAGGCGGGGATATCACGAGCCCAAGGCTTTAATAAAGGCGTCAACGCACTAGGGCGTTTGCGGAAACCCTGAGGGCGGGACAACACCACGGTGATATCCCGCGCGCCCTGTTCGTAAGCCCAACGCACCGGAATGGAATCCGCTAGCCCGCCATCGGTCATGGGGTGGCCGGCCACCTTCGGAAAGTCTCGGTAGGCAAAAGGAATAGAACAGGACGCGGTGATTACCTCATCTAAATTACTCGGCTGGGTCTGAAAATAACGCGGCGCCCCGTCTTCTATCGAGGTAGTCACTACCCACAGAGAAGTATTTCCCTGCCAATGTCTCTCCAAATTCAACGGCACGTCTATGCGAGACTGGTGCCACAACCAGTGCACATCACACAAATGTCCACCCGACATAAAACGTGACCAGTTGATAAAGTCCGGTCGACAGGCATGGTCGGTGATCACTTGACGGCTGCGGCCATGATTACCTGCCAGATAGCCGATCAGATTGGTCGAGCCGGCAGACGCGCCCACGGCGAAATCGAAATCCTGATGTTTTTTTTCCAAAAACGCATCCAACACCCCGGCAGCAAAAATACCGCGCATGGCACCGCCTTCCACTACCAACGCACGCTGTGACATTCTTTTCCCTCCACCTCGAACCGGTCTGGGCTGTACGTCCTTGAATCGGTTCAACAACGATGCCAAGGCCTCCCAAAGAAGGGAAATAGAGTCTTACTGTCCTTTTCATCGTCATCGCTGATACATCCCACAGCCGCCGTCAGGGAAGGCACTGCGGGGCTGCACCGATACCGCGCAGCTGCATCAGATTAGCGCACCCAGTGTCTGGACATAGCTCTCTTCACTCAACATTAACCTTATTAATTACTGTAAAAACAAAGCGTTAAATATTTTTCATGGCTGGCACCCCCTTTGCACAAATAAGAATACCAACTTGTGTACAACCAGGTGTGCTAACGAATGATTGGCTGGACTCTTCAACAATGGCAGATGGCCTACCGCAGCGGTGAACTCACCCCGGTACAGGCCATGAAACAACTGGCCACCACTCTGCAGGATAGTGAGCGCGCCCTGTGGATCCATCTCCTGGATGAGGCTTCCTTGACGGCCCAGGCGCAAGCGCTAACGGATCCATCGCTGCCACTCTATGGCATTCCCTTTGCCGTGAAAGACAACATTGATGTTGTGGGCATGCCCACAACAGCAGCCTGCCCGGCATTCGCCTACACCCCGACGGAAGACGCCACCGTGGTACGACTACTGCGCGACGCCGGCGCCATCGTCGTAGGCAAGACCAATCTGGATCAGTTTGCCACCGGTCTGGTTGGCACTCGTTCCCCCTATGGCGAAGTACCCAATCCATTCAACCCGGATTACCTCAGTGGTGGCTCCAGTTCAGGTTCCGCCACGGCCGTGAGCCTGGGCCTGGTACCCTTTTCACTGGGCACCGATACCGCCGGTTCCGGCCGGGTACCTGCAGCGTTCACCAACACGGTGGGCCTCAAGCCCACCCGCGGTGCCATTAGCACCCACGGTGTTGTTCCTGCCTGCCGGACCCTTGATTGCGTCAGCATCTTTGCCCTGAACGTGGACGATGCCCAAGAGATCTTTCGACTCATCAGCCAGTTCGACAGCGCAGATCCTTACAGCCGCGCAGCTCCCCGATTGCTAACCACCGGACTCCCCGAACGCCCGACTCTCGGCATCCCCAAAGACCTTCCCTGGTTCGAGGATAGCCAAGCCCAACAGCTGTGGGAGCGACAGCTGGACCAGCTCAGAGAGATTGCCAACCTGATCACTATCGACACCACGGTGTTGCAGGATGCCGCCGCTTTACTCTATCAGGGCCCCTGGGTGGCGGAACGTTTCATTGTCACCGAACCCTTGTTGCAAAAAAGCCCCTACACCTTGCTGCCAGTAATTCGTGACATTCTCGCCCCCGCCGCCGCCCTGACAGCAGCGGACAGTTTCCGGGCCCAGTACCAGCTGGCTGAATTGAAACGGCAGTCCGAAGCACTAATGGCCCAGGTTGATGCATTGTTGCTCCCCACTACGCCCGGCATCTACACCCGCGCCGCCGTGCAAGCCAACCCCATCACCCTGAACAGCCAGCTAGGCACCTGGACCAATTTCGTCAACCTCTTGGACCTGTGCGCCCTGGCATTGCCCGGCGGCTTCCGTGAAGACGGCTTGCCCGGCGGTGTCACCCTAATTGGCCCCGCTTGGCAGGACCACGCCCTGGCCGACTTCGGCCGGCGCTGGCAGCAGGCCCAGCCCTGGCAGGCCGGCGCTACCGGACAGCGGCTGGCCAAGCCGCAGACCCATGCGGCCAATGATGATGAGGACGATGTAATGACTGTCGCCGTGGTTGGCGCACACCTTTCCGGCATGCCCCTCAATACCCAGCTCACCGAACGCGACGGCGTGTTGCTCGAAGCCACCCACACGGCGCCCTGTTATCGGCTCTACGCCCTGGCCAACACTGTGCCGCCCAAACCCGGGCTGATTCGTAGCGAAAAAGACGGGGGTGACTGCATTCCCATCGAGCTGTGGCGAATGCCGATGAAGCACTTCGGCAGTTTTGTCGGCTTAATCCCCGCCCCACTGGGCATCGGTAGTCTGGAAACCACCGACGGTCGCTGGGTGAAAGGCTTTATCTGTGAACCCTGGGCCATTGGGGACGCCACCGACATTACCGCACTGGGCGGCTGGAGAAACTACATCGCGCAAGTGGCGACAAACGCTCAGGAAACACACTGATGAAGCCGTGGCGCTGGGGGGCGCTAACCGCTGCAAAACAGCGTTGTGAATTCGGTCTCACGGCACAGAACGCCGCTAGCAGCGACCGCCACAGCCATCTGATCAATGCACACATCAGCGGCAACGTTATTGTTCTGCATTGCCTGCCTGGAGCCATCATTAACGCCCGCGATCCAGTGATCGCCATCAACACCGCCGCGATGGCCTGAGGAATCAAAGATGAATACGCGAGCGGGAAAAAAAACCGAACGTCTGGCTGAACGAATTTATCTGCAATTAAAGCAGGACATGTTTGATTTTCGGCTAATGCCCGGCGACCGCTTCAGTGAAAACGAAGTGGCCGAACGGATGGGTGTATCACGCACCCCCGTGCGAGAAGCCCTGTTCCGATTACAACGGGAAACCTTTGTAGATGTGCTCTATCGCAGCGGTTGGCAGGTCAAGCCCTTCGACTTCAAATATTTCGAAGAATTATACGACGTGCGCACCGTTCTCGAATGCGCCGCTGTACGCAAGCTATGCGAACACGGCGGTGAACTAAGCAAACTGGATAATCTGGTTAGCCAATGGTGTGTAGAAAAGGCACAAAGATTATCCGATGGCCCTGTGGTCAGCGGCATGGATGAACATTTTCACGAACGACTGGTGGAAAGCACCGGCAACAATCAAATGGCACGCATTCATCATGATCTCACCGAGCGGCTACGCATTATACGGCGCCTGGATTTCACCAGCCCCTCCCGAGTGGAGGCCACTTATAACGAACACCAGGCAGTGCTGGAAGCCATCCTGCACCGCCAGGTGGAGCAAGCACAAATTCTGCTGTGTGCCCACATTGAAGAATCACGTAACGAAGTCAGAAAAATCACCGTACACATGCTGCACGAGGCCAGCGTACGCGCTGAGTTACCCGCAAGCTCTATCAACAAGAGTGATGGTTAACGTATTAGAGGGAAACAACAAGCCAGTGAGCCAACAGGAGTAGGAAGGAGGGTTCACGGCAATACAAACGCCCATTTAAACGCGACTGAGAAGCAAGGAGAAATACCATGAGTTTTTCACAATCCATGAAGAAAGTAGCTGCCGGGGTTATCGCCTCCAGCGCCATTGCCTATAGCGGTGTCGTTATGGCCGCCGACACCATCAAGGTCGGGGTGCTGCACTCTCTGTCCGGCACGATGGCTATCAGTGAATCCACACTGAAAGACACCGTTCTGATGATGATCGAAGAACAGAATAAAAAGGGCGGAGTCATGGGCAAAAAGCTTGAGCCCGTTGTGGTTGACCCCGCCTCGAACTGGCCGCTGTTTGCAGAAAAAACCCGTGAGCTGATCACCCAAGAAAACGTGGACGTTATTTTTGGCTGCTGGACATCGGTATCGCGCAAGTCCGTATTGCCCGTAGTGGAAGAGCTGAACGGGTTGTTGTTCTACCCGGTCCAGTATGAAGGTGAAGAGTCGTCCAAGAATGTCTTCTATACCGGTGCAGCACCCAATCAGCAGGCGATCCCTGCGGTGGATTACCTGATCAACGATCTGGAGGTTGAACGCTTCGTTCTTGCCGGGACCGATTACGTTTATCCGCGCACCACTAACAAGATTCTGGAAGCTTACTTGAAGTCCAAAGGCGTGTCCGAAAAGGACATCATGATCAACTACACCCCGTTCGGACATTCTGACTGGCAGAGCATCGTCAGCGAAATTAAAGCCTTCGGTAGCCAAGGCAAAAAAACCGCTGTGGTCTCCACAGTGAACGGCGATGCCAATGTGCCTTTCTATAAAGAGCTGGGCAACCAAGGAGTGAGCGCCGAAGACATTCCCGTGGTGGCCTTCTCTGTAGGTGAAGAAGAGCTATCGGGCATCGACACCGGCCCGCTGGTTGGCCATCTGGCTGCTTGGAACTATTTCCAAAGCGTCTACAACGATACCAACAACGCTTTTATTGACCAGTGGCACGCCTATACCGGTGACGACAAGCGCGTGACCAATGACCCTATGGAAGCAACCTACATCGGCTTCAATATGTGGGTGAAGGCGGTTGAAAAGGCTCAATCTACCGACACCGATAAAGTGGCTGACGCCATGATCGGCATCAAGACCCCCAACCTGACCGGCGGCACAGCGGTGATGAACAAGAACCACCACCTATCTAAGCCCGTATTGATCGGTGAAATTCAGGATGACGGTCAGTTCGCCGTTGTCTGGGAAACCGAAGGGTTGGTGCAAGGTGATGCCTGGTCTGATTTCCTGCCGGGCTCCAAAGACCTGATCTCCGACTGGACCGCACCGACTCGTTGCGGCAACTACAACACCAAGACCAACACCTGTGGCGGTGCTTCTGCCGAGTAAGGCTGCACGCAACAGCACTCTGGGCAACGCCCAGGGTGCTCGTCGCTTAGACCAACATTACGCATAACACATGAAGCCAGCACCAGAACAGTGGCCATCGCCTTTCACAGGCGCGCCCTCCAACGTATTGATCTGGCTTTCATTTTGACGCCCTGTAAGGAGCCCGTCATGGGTCGTAAATTTAGCCGAATACTGATAGCGCTGCTAATAGCACTGCAGGTCAGTGTGAGCTGGGCAGAAGAGCCACTGCAAGAACAAACAACACCAACCCAGCCAATCACGGAGAACAGCGAGGGCGCCACTGGCATACCCACCCCTACCCTCCAAAACATTCTTGACCGGTTGACCAGTCGTAGCTTTGATGAAAAAGAAGCGGCTATTCGTGAACTGGCAAACCAAGACAACCCCCGTGTTATTGCGCTACTCAACGCCTTGATGAATCGCGAACTGGTGCATAATCGAAAAGATAACAGCATCGTCTTAGGCAGCAAGAAAGACGGTCAATGGGAACTACGCGATCCAGAAACCACCCAGCTTATTGGCCAAGTAGATAGCCGCGCTGCACGGCCAGTGATCATCAACAACCGCTTGCGTACCGTGATCAATAACCAGCTGGCACTGGCTGCTCTGAACGACCCGGACAGCGATGTTCGCTATCGGGCCGCCAACCAACTGATCGGCAATGATGATCCGGAAATGCTAACAGCGCTGGCAAGCCGCCGCGCCCAGGAAGCGGATCCTCGTGTTGCCGTACAAATTGACACCGCTCTGAATATTGCCGCCCTGCGCAGTGACGATTTGAGTACACGACTCAGCGCCATTGACACCCTCGCTGGCAACCTGCACCCAGACGTTAAGAATGCGTTCAATGAGCGCCTGCGTGTAACCCAACACCCAACAGAAAAAAAGGCACTGGAAAAAGCCATCGCCCGCATCGAAGCACGTATTGAAAGGTTCCAAACCGCCGACACCGTGTTCTTCGGTCTGAGCCTGGGCTCGGTATTGTTACTGGCCGCCATCGGCCTGGCCATTACGTTCGGGGTGATGGGCGTCATCAACATGGCCCATGGCGAACTGATCATGCTGGGCGCCTACACGACCTATGTAGTGCAACAACTGTTGCCCACCAGTCACGAATGGTCACTGCTGATTGCCATTCCCGCTGCTTTTCTTGTGTCCGCCTTTGTCGGCATACTTATCGAACGCTTTGTCATTCGCTTTCTGTATGGCCGACCACTGGAAACCCTGCTAGCGACCTTTGGGGTCAGCCTCATTTTGCAACAGGCAGTACGGGTCATTTTCTCCCCACTGAACCGCACCGTAATTACCCCGGAATGGATGAGTGGTGCATTGGAAATCAACCCCGTGTTCTCGCTGACCTACAACCGGCTGTACATTATCTTCTTTGCCTTGGCGGTTTTTCTAGCCCTTCTCACTTTGCTCAAGAAAACCCGACTGGGCCTGCAAGTCCGTGCGGTCAGCCAAAATCGCGCCACCGCCCGCAGCCTCGGTATTCGCAGTGAACGGGTCAACGCTCTCACCTTCGGGCTGGGCTCAGGCATCGCCGGAGTGGCCGGCGTCGCATTGGCACAGCTAACCAACGTGGGGCCAAACCTGGGCCAGAGCTACATCATCGACTCCTTCATGGTTGTAGTGTTCGGCGGAGTCGGCAATCTGTGGGGCACTCTCACTGCGGCCTTCAGCCTCGGCATTGCCAACAAATTACTGGAACCCATGGCCGGCGCGGTACTGGCCAAGATTGTGGTGCTGGTCTTCATCATTCTGTTTATACAGCGCAAACCGCGGGGTCTGTTCCCGCAACGTGGCCGGGCGGCGGAGGAATAACATGCGAGATTCAACATTCAAAAGCGCCTTCAGCGACCGCGCAGCAAAAACCTTTATGGGCGTGCTGTTTGGTGCCACCCTGCTGGTGACCATACTCAACCAGCTGTTTCCAGCTGACTCTGCCCTGCATGTAAGCGCCTACACCGTGACGCTGCTTGGCAAATACCTGTGTTACGCGCTGCTGGCGCTGGCGCTGGATCTCGTGTGGGGCTACTGCGGTATTCTCAGCCTGGGCCACGGCGCCTTCTTTGCCTTGGGAGGCTATGCCATGGGCATGTACCTGATGCGCCAGATCGGCGATCGCGGCGTCTATGGCAACCCGGACCTCCCTGACTTCATGGTCTTTTTGAACTGGAGTGAGCTGCCCTGGTATTGGCAGGGTTTTGACCAATTTTGGTTTGCCGCATTGATGATTCTGCTAGTGCCCGGTCTGCTGGCATTCGTATTCGGCTGGCTGGCGTTCCGCTCTAGAGTCACAGGGGTCTACCTGTCCATCATCACCCAGGCGCTGACCTATGCGTTAATGCTGGCGTTCTTCCGTAACGAGTTGGGTTTTGGCGGCAACAACGGGCTCACCGACTTCAAGGATTTGCTCGGCTTTTCCCTGCAATCGGATTCCACTCGCGTGGGCTTGTTGATGGCCACCGCCGTAGCCCTGGCCGGTGCCTTTGTACTATGCCGCTGGATCACCGGCAGCAAACTGGGCCGCGTGGTACTGGCGGTGCGTGATGCAGAATCCCGAGCGCGCTTTGTGGGTTACCGCACTGAACATTACAAACTGTGGATTTTCACCCTCAGCGCCATCCTCGCGGGTATCGCCGGGGCGCTGTATGTGCCCCAGGTGGGCATCATTAATCCTGGAGAGTTCTCACCACTGAATTCCATCGAGCTGGTGGTATGGGTGGCCGTTGGCGGTCGCGCCACCCTATATGGGGCGGTTATCGGCGCCATCTTGGTGAACTACGGTAAAACCGTATTCACCGGCATCATGCCCGAAGCCTGGCTGTTCGCCTTGGGGGGGCTGTTTGTAGCCGTTACCGTATTCCTTCCCCATGGATTAGTGGGTTTGGTATCGGAAAATTGGGAAAAAATAAAAGCGCGATTGAATCGAAACAACAAACCATCCGGCTCCGCCAGACCTGCAGAAGGAGACCTGTCATGAATGCACTGGATAACCTGCGCGAGACTTTTCGCCGTGATCAGGTATTCGATTTCATGCGCCAAGGCACCCGCCCAGTGCTCCCAGGGCAACTGGATTCTGGTACCAGTAAAAATATTCTCTACATGGAAGATATCACCGTCAGCTTTGATGGTTTCAAAGCGATCAATGATTTGACTCTGTATATCAAAACCGGCGAATTACGCTGCATCATCGGCCCCAACGGGGCCGGTAAATCCACCATGATGGATGTGATCACCGGCAAGACCCGTCCGGATAGCGGCACCTGTTTTTTCGGCCAGACCCTGGACCTCACCCGCATGAGTGAAACGGACATTGCCACCGCCGGCATCGGCCGAAAATTCCAGAAGCCCACCGTGTTCCCGGAACACACCGCTTTCGAGAACCTGGAGCTGGCCATGCACAGCCCCAAGGGCCCCTGGCATTCTCTTTTCACTCGGCTCAGCGGCGAGCAAACAAACTGGATTGAAGAAACGCTATACACCGTCGGGCTGTTAGGCGAGCGCAACAAGGTGGCTGGGCTGCTGTCTCATGGCCAGAAACAATGGCTGGAAATCGGCATGGTACTGATGCAAAAACCGCAGCTGCTACTGGTGGACGAACCCATCGCCGGCATGACCCGCCAAGAAGTCGAGCGCACCGGAGAGTTGCTGAAAAGCCTTGCCGGCAAACATTCCGTCGTTGTCGTCGAGCATGACATGGAGTTTATTCGTTCCATCGCCAGCACCGTCACGGTACTTCACCAGGGCAGTGTGCTGGCCGAAGGCACCATGGAGCAAGTACAGAACGATCCGAAAGTGATTGAAGTGTATTTGGGCGAATAAATTCGCAGCTACACACTGCCACATTAGACAGAGACAGGAATATTTTTTGATTGCCGGTTTTTTAGACTTTTTCCCTATGCACGGCGAGAAGTCTGGCCGGCTATAACCGCTCCTTCCCGCGTTGCAGCTTATAGCTTGCTTGCTGCTCTATTCGGAGAATCACCGTGTTACAACTGAACAAGGTTAACCAATACTACGGCCAATCCCACACCCTCTGGGATATAGACCTCGACCTGAAGAAAGGCGAATGCCTGTGTGTCATGGGCCGCAACGGCGTGGGTAAAACAACCCTGCTGAAAACGATTATGGGCTTATTGCCGGTTAAAAGTGGCAGCATTGAATTCAATGGTACCGATTTTACTACGCTAGCCGCCGAAGAGCGGGCCCGAGCGGGCATTGGCTATGTCCCTCAGGGGCGGGAAATTTTCCCTCTGCTAAGCGTGGAAGAAAACCTGGAAACCGGCTTACAGGCCCGACCGGATCGCAGCAAGAAAATTCCAGAGCGTATTTACGAACTCTTCCCGGTGCTGCACGAAATGCGCCATCGTCGCGGTGGCGACTTGTCCGGCGGACAGCAACAACAGCTGGCGATCGGTCGCGCCCTAGCACTGGACCCAACACTGCTCATTCTGGATGAACCCACAGAAGGTATTCAACCCAACATTGTCGACATGATTGGCCGGGTGATCAAAACTCTAAACCAACAAGAAGGGCTCACCGTGCTACTGGTAGAACAGAAGCTTCACTTCGCCCGCGCCACCGCCGATCGCTTCGCCATTATCGACCGGGGCAGTAAAGTAGCAGAGGGGGACATGGGCGAACTGGATGAGACGCTGATCAAGCGTTATTTGACGGTTTAGTCATCAATCCCTTCTGTGCCGTAGAAGCGTCGCTGGTGGCGTGATCACTTATCGCTGATATCGCGCCAGCGATACCCCTTTTACAGTAAAAATTGCCCACCCCATCGTTGCGTTGAGTACAACGGAAACCCACCAGATGACACCGGTTATTATGACGGTTACCCGGAACGGACGGGGATAAACCATTTGGGTTTTATGCGACAAAAATCCCGGCGGCAGTGTTGTTTCAGGGCTTTTTTGGAATCCAGTACATAGGCGTCCCCACCGTCGCGGACAAACACCACCCAATGCCAAAAGGGTGTGCCGTTTTCCCGGTGCCACTTGATCGCCAACAAGGCTCGATCAGGAAGGGCCGCCCAATCCTGAAATGGCTGTTCTTGCGGAGACGCATGTAACCCGTATTCCTCTAATAACCGGCAGACATAACCCGTGTCTGACCACAAACCGGGGTCCTGAGCATAAATCCCCAAAGCATTTGCCCGCCGCTTCGCCTCCCCATAGCTAACACCTGCCAAGGCGGCCACAGCCGCTATACCACAGCCTGAATCCTCTTCTTGAATCACCGCTTTCACAGATTACTCCTGTGCGTCATTTCGTCTGACAGCTTACACTGGCCGCTTTCCCAACGAACAGGCGATCTTCATGCTCAACCGCCTCGCCCAACTATTCCCACTCTGGGCCTTGCTGTTTTCTCTGCTGGCCTATTGGCAGCCACAGTGGCTAGTGGCCGGCAAGGACGCCATCGTGCCACTGCTTATGCTGATTATGTTCGGCATGGGGCTATCATTAAGCTGGGCGGATTTTCAGCGGGTACTGAAATGCCCCGGCGTGATTGGCCTGGGCGTTGCCCTGCAATACAGCCTGATGCCACTGATCGCCTGGGGCATTGGCATCGCACTGCAACTGCCCGAGGAACTATTAGTCGGCCTGATCTTGGTCGGGGCCTGCCCCGGCGGCACCGCCTCCAATGTGATTGCCTATCTGGCACGGGCCAACGTGGCGCTGTCGGTGGCCATCACATTCGCTTCAACCCTGCTAGCGATCATCGCCACCCCCTTGCTGACCTGGCTATACTTGGGCGAGCGCATCCCGGTGCCAGTGAATGGCATGCTACTGTCGCTGGTACAAATCGTCATCGTCCCGGTGGTGGCAGGCTGCGCCTTGAATACGTTTTTCAACCGCCAGCTCACACCAATACGGGATTGTTTCCCGCTGGTGTCCGTGGCCGCCATTGTGGCCGTCATCGGCATTATCGTGGCATTGAATCAGGGGCGTATCGGGGAAGCCGGGCTGGCCGTGTTTGTGGCGGTAGCGCTGCACAACGGACTGGGATTACTGGGTGGGTATGGGGTCGCCCGGCTACTGCGTCTGGACCGGCAAACCTCGCGTACCCTGGCCATTGAAGTAGGTATGCAGAACTCCGGGCTGGGGGTGGCATTGGCCATTAAACATTTCACCCCACTGGCCGCGCTACCGGGCGCCCTGTTCAGTGTCTGGCATAATTTGTCTGGCTCTCTTCTCGCCACCGTGTGGCAACGGGATGCGTCTGCCTCACACCCTGATAGCAATAACGAAACGCATCACCCGTAAAAAAACACACTTGCCAGCAAGAATCTGCTCCCCAAAAAAAAGCGGGCCAGAGGCCCGCTTTGCTATTGCTCACAACCTGAATCAGTCGATCACGCTGCTACCCCCTCCGGTGCTGATATCCTTCAGGATAACCGTGCCCGCTGCCGAGCCATCGGATACCCAAGGCTCATAACCGTCACTGCCATTATCCGCAACGAACAGGTACTTGCTGCCCAGCTCGCCATTCACGGTGGGCGGCACCTGATACGTGAACGTCAGCGGGAAAGGCTCCGAGTCTGCGCCCGCCGCTGTATCATTGATATCCTTGACCAGCTCCGTTCCCTGGGAGGTGCCATCGGTTTTCCACAGTTCGTTACCGAAATCACTGCCACCGGCGCCCTCGGTATCAGCCGCAAAGAACACCGTACCGTTAGCCTCCACCATGGTCCAGGCTTCAACATCAGAGAAGGAATAATCTCCCGTGCTACGCACTGCCGGATCAATTTCTGCAGAGCCACTGGTATTATCGATGCGCAGAAGATACGGGGTCGAAAACCACCAGCTCGCGGCCAAACTGATCCACCACAGCATTCATAAACAATTTGCCTGCTGCCGGTACCATATTGTGCGGCTGGGCACTGCCGTTGGCGTAGATGTCCGCCACACGCTCGGTGCCCGCGCCGGTGCCGTCGGTGGCCCACAACTCCACATCACCGCTGCTATCCTTGCCCGCATAGTAGAACGTGCCGTCCAGCTCCGCCATGTAACCACCGCCGAAACGGCCTACTTCAAAACCGTTGTTATTGTCATCAACGATCTTGCTGGTCCCGGCAGAGGTACCGTCCGTTTTGTAAAGGTATTCCGTCAGCGCTGCCGCCCGTGGCGTGGCGCTGCGAACGGCGATCGCGCCAGCGCTTTCAGCCGCAGGAAATACCACAAAGCCATTGCCCCCTTCTGCCACGGTGGTGCCACCGCCGCCAGAGCTGGAAGAATCGCCGCCACAGGCGGTCATCATGGTGGCCATGCCGATGGCGGCAGCCAGTTGAGTGAGTTGCTTGTTGATCATTGCGCTTACCCCGATTGGTTACTCATCCCAGAGAGGCGTTTATTAGAGCACCGGGAGGAATTTGGCTTCTTCACCCTGATGGGTGAATTTCACCCGAGGGCGCTTACATGCCGTAATAATCGGGCTAGACTGGGTGCCAGTCATTTTACAAACCCGCCAGCCATGCCAGAAACCCTTCGTCGTGCGGTGACGGAAAACCGCGAACGCATCCTTCAGGAGCGCCACAACCTGTTCATGGAAGAGGTGGGGTCACGCATGGTGCTGTCGTTTTTTATTGCAGCGGCACTGCCATTATTTTTTCTGAAGCTGCGTACAGAGCCGCCCTTTATCGGCTGGTATACCGTGCTGCTTTGTGTCGCAGCACAATCTTTTTTCCTCATCCGGTTTTACAACGCCCATCGGGAACACGAAGCGCCTAAAACCCGGAAATGGCATCGGCTAAACCTCTACCTTGCCGTGATCTGGGCGATACTGTGGTCAAGTTTCCCTTATCTCTTCCTGCAAGGGGCCACGCCGGTAACCCTGCTGACCTGTCTGGTTATCCTCTCGGTGGCCACCTCGATCCCGTCTGTATCCATGGGTGTGTATCCGGATATTTTTATCAGTTTCATAACACCGGTTTATCTCGCCTGGCTGGCCTTTATTCTGATTTACGTACCGCAAGCGCCAGGGATCATCAAAATCATTCCGTTGGCCAACCTGATTTCCATGATCGTGTTTAGTCTTTATGTTCACCGCACACAGATCAGCACTATCGCCCTGCGAATTGAAGCAGAGCAGGCCAAAGAACGTGCCCGCAAGGCCAGTGAAAGCAAAACCCGGTTTCTGGCCGCCGCTAGCCACGACCTGAGGCAACCGCTGCAGGCGGCCACCCTGTATGCCGCCATGCTGAAAAACAATGCCGACCCACAACCCGATATCGTCGACAAGCTGGATACCGCCATTGGCTCCTGCAATGAACTGCTGGGGCACTTGCTCATGCTGTCGCGCTTGCAGTCCAGGCGACTAAAACCCCGCAAACGCATTATCAGCCTACTGGACACCTTGCAGCCCATCCTTGATGAAATTCGACCACAGGCAAACGCAAAGCAACTGGCTGTGGTCACCAAAAATCTAGCCGGCCAGCATGTGTTCGCCGATGGGGTCATGCTCGCTCGCATTGTCCGCAACCTGGTCAATAATGCCCTCAAATACACCGAGCGCGGGCATATTCGTATTGCCGCCCGGCAGCAGGACAATCAATTGTTGCTGGACATCGCAGACACCGGCATCGGGATTGACGAAATCTATCAGTTCGAGGTGTTCGACGAATTCATGCAGATAGACAACGACCAACGTTCGATCCAGAACGGACTAGGGCTGGGCCTCGCCATCGTCAGCCGACTGGCTGCACTGTGCGACATTCCGTTCAATATGCAGTCACGCAAGGGCGAAGGCACCACCTTCACGTTGACGTTACCGGCGGCGGCCTCCAGCCAGACACAGCCCGCTCACAACGTGGTCAATGCGCTGCCACTGTTTGAAACACTGACCGTGCTATTGATAGATGATGACAAAAGGGTTACAGAAGCCCTGAGCAGCCTGCTGGGCAACCTGGGCGCAACAGTAACTGCCCACCACTCGCTGGAGCCAGCCATGCAGGCATTGAAAAAGCGAGGCGCGCCACCTTCAGTGGTCATTACCGATGATCAGATAGGACCGCATACTAATGCGGGCTCGGTCATCGCCGCGGTAACCGCATTGTTCCGCCAGCCAATTCCCGCCCTGATCATCACCGGCAATACCGATCCGCAATTCATTCAGTCCTTGCCGGAGGACATTGATGTGCTGTTCAAACCGGTAGCAGCGGATACGCTAACCGCAAAACTGGAGGAAATGATGTCCTCCAAGAAAAGCTAAAGCAGGCCTATCTGGCGGGCTTTTTCGATACAGGCGGTGCGGTTAGGCACGTCCAGTTTTTCGTAGAGTAGTCGCAAGTGGGTCTTGATGGTGTTCACGCTGACGAACAGCTGGCGGGCGATTTCCTTGTTACCATGACCTTCCTGGAGCATGGTCAGAATGGCCAACTGCTGACGGGTGAGGGTGAGCGCTTCTTCCGGGGCAGCCCCGGCCATCAAGCGGAAGGATTCAGAAAAGTAGCTGCGGCCGGCCATGATCTCCCGGATGGCAAAGAGGATCTGTTCCACGGACTCACTCTTGTCCACGAAACCATTCACCTTCAGCTGCACCGCACGGCGCACGGTGGCTTCCGTGGCAGAGCCAGAGCACACCAGCACCTTCGCCCCTCCCACCAGGCGACCGATCAGGCTCCACAGGGTCAGACCATCAAGATGCGGCATCGTCTGGTCAAGAATTACCAGATCATACAACGGTAAGAATTGACGATTATCCAGCAACCATTTTGGCTGCTCGCAGGTAGTAATCATTGCCTCAGCATAGGCATTCTTGAGCGTAATGCTTAACGCATCAGCAAATAACGGATGATCATCAACAATCAGAATCTTCAACGGTACAGCCTTATCCCAACCCTGCCGATAAGGTTATAAAAAAGCGGTATACATTTCCACGGGAAAGACCCGCACATTGATCAGCCACGCCCCCTTCCCTAGTTGGTTTTTTTCACGTTTACGCTGTGATTTTGATCATTTTCTTGCCTGCCTGACAAACGGCTATCCGGGTCGCATGAGCGGGCCCTTATCGTTACCCGCTCTAATTGTCACCCCCCGGAGCGGGGGGTATCGTAAAACCTAATACTCCCGTCCCTGTCCTGTCGACACATAGGGCAGGACGCAATGTTGCTGAGCGCACGCAGTCGCCGACAGGACGCCAGCGTAATATCACGCTGTGAATGAGAGATTCATCATGTATCAGGTCATGATCGTGGATGATGAGGAGTACATCCTCAAAGCCTTGAAACGCACCATCAATACCTACACCGACTGGGATGTCGAGACCTATCAGAGCCCCCACGAAGCCCTGCGCCGGGCACGCACCACGGTTTTCGATGCGGTCATCACCGACTATATGATGCCGGAAATGAACGGTTTGGAGCTGCTTCAGGAACTGCGCGAGCTGCAGCCGGATACTATTCGCATTGTGCTGACCGGGGTGATCGACATCGAAACGGTCATGTCGGCCATTAACAAGGCCGGTGCATTTCGCTTTATCCCCAAACCTTGGGATGACGAGCAACTCCTCGACAACATTCGTGAAGGCTTAAAATTCCGTGACATTCTTTTGGAAAATCGAATGCTCGCAGAAACGGTTCGGGAGCAACAAGAAGCCTTGCGTAGTATGGGTTATGAGGGCTAGGCCCTTAACTTTTCGCCCTTCAAACAACTAATAACGGCTCGGCGCATGAACAGCTTGCTGGACAAAACGAGTATTGGCTTTGGCATGGAAGCTCAAGGGCTATTTTTAGTGTCCTCTACGGTCATCCTGCTGATCATTATTTTCTTTTTGTATAAAACCTACCGCACCTCAATTAACGTGGAAGCTAAACTGACAGAGTTCTCGGCGTTAACGGATAACCCGTTCGGCCGCAAGCTGCATTTGATCGAGGTAAATGCTGACGAATACAAACTGAACAAAGCTCTACTTGGCCCACTGGCGCGGATTATCGACGAATACTGTGTACTGACAACCGACCGCCACGGCACCATAACCTTTGCCAACGGTAAGTTTCTCGCTCTCAGCGGTCACTCTTTTTCACAACTTATCGGTCAGAACGAAAAGATCAATCATCCTGAAGATGATTCCCTACCGCTCATGCGTTGCGGGCAGGCGCTATCTGGTGTGTGGAACGGGGAGGTATGCAACCGTCATGCAGACGGTAGCCGTTACTGGATGAACATGTTCCTATTTCCTCTTTCTTACATTTCCGATGAAGACGACGGCTATATTTATTTCGGCACCGATATCACCAACATCAAAACCGAAAACAATCAACTAATGCAGGAGGTGAAAGACAAGAGCCAAAAACTGGATCAGGTGGAATCGCTGCTATTACACTCGGAAAAAATGGCCTCATTGGGAACCATATCGGCAGGTATTGCCCACGAAATAAATAATCCTATCGCCTATATTTCTTCCAATTTGAATCGCAGCCGGGATTACCTCAACTCCATGGCAGGTCTTATTAAGGGACTTAAAAAGCGTATCAGCAATGATCAGTTCCAGAAATTTCTAAACACTGCAGAAAACCTTAATATAGACACAAAAAAGCTGGCCTTCATGATGGAAGATTATCCTGCACTGCTGAATGAAACCGAGGAAGGGATTGAGCGGATCAAGAAAATTATTCGCGACTTAAAGCACTTCTCCCATAACCAGCCAGAAGCGTTCTGTCCTACCGATATTCCTGCCTGCCTAGCGATTGCATTGAACCTAGCCAAACATGAAATTAAAAATCGGATTACGGTTACTCACACTCTACCCGATTCTCTACCTACGATTAGTGGATCGGCAAGCCAGCTGTCGCAAGTGTTCATGAATCTGTTCGTCAACGCAGCCCAGGCTATCGAAGACAAAGGTCACATCACTATTGCAGCCCAGTGCGATGAACAATGGTGCACTCTGACCATTGCCGACGATGGACCAGGCATTGCCGATGAATTCCTACAGCAGATCTTCGAACCCTTCTTCACCACCAAGCCCATAGGCCAAGGCACCGGTCTTGGGCTGTCCATCTCCCATGACATCATTCAGCACCACGGCGGCACCATGACCGTGGCAAGCCAACTCGGCGCCGGTACCATTTTTACGATCCGGCTACCGCTAAAGCAGACCGACCGGGCCGATGCAGCCTGATTTCGTCTACACTCTGACCACGCCGACGGGGTGGCAACAACGCATCCGTATTTCTCTGTTAGAAGAGCACGGTGCCATTGCCATTCCCGATACGTTTACCCCCCCCGACTGGGCCGCGCTGAGCTATAACCAGTGCAGTCACTGCCCATTGAACCCTCACGAAAATCGCTATTGCCCCATTGCCCGTAACCTGGCCTATCTGTTGCCGGAATCTGCGCTAGGGGATTCGTTTCAAGCAGTACTTTTGGACGTGGAAACGCCCCAACGACGTTACCAACAAGAGACCACCCTGCAGCGGGCTCTGAGCTCCCTGTTTGGGCTGATCTGCGCGCTGAGCGACTGCCCGCATACACGCTTTCTGCGGCCCATGGCCCACTTCCATCTTCCACTGAGTAGCGACACGGAAACGCTTGTGCGCACCGCCAGCTTGTATCTGTTGCATCATTACATTCGCAACCGCCAACAACCTGAACAAGCCGTGTCTCTGGATGGGCTAAATGACCGTTACCGCGCACTCAATGAACTAAATCGTTGCTTTACCGACCGCCTACGCCAGCATGGAGAATCAGACGCATCCGTGAATGCACTCGTGTTGCTGAGTATCACCACACGGGAAATGCACTGGAATTTGGAAGAAGAGCTGGGGAACTTGGCCGCACTGTTTGATGACAGCGATGCTTAGCGGGGTTCTGGAGAGCCCCTGACGTACTCTTCATGCACGCCGTTTTATCGACGACAAACGTCCGCTCCTAACTGTAATCCATCCCTGGCGATGAGGGCCGTCACACCCTCGTCGAGCCCAGCCGAGCGACGTCAATCTTCTGTGCCATTGGTTTTATGACAAAAAAATACCCATCGAGATTTTGCCGTCATCCCCATACGCGAGACCTGATGATTGTACCCGGCAGGCACCCGCACCGGCCCACCACACTCCCCCCGGCAAATGCCGGGGTAAGAGGAAACTATCGGGCAACAGAGTCAACGCCCGTTATTGTGCATCCGCATGCTCTTCCTTGACCCGGAACCAAGCCGCGTACAATGCGGGCAGAAACAATAAAGTTAGAGCCGTGGCCACAATCAGCCCACCCATAATCGCCACCGCCATGGGGCCGAAGAAGACACTGCGCGACAACGGTATCATAGCCAGCACTGCCGTCAGAGCCGTCAACACGATAGGTCGGAAACGGCGTACCGTGGACTCAATAATCGCATCCCAAGCGGTAAGACCCTGCTCCATATCCTGCCCAATCTGATCCACCAGGATCACCGCATTACGCATGATCATCCCCGCCAACGCGATGGTGCCCAGCATGGCCACAAACCCAAACGGTTTCTGGAACAGCAACAAGAAGAACGTCACCCCGATCAGCCCCAAAGGTGCTGTGATGAAGACCATCAGCGACAACGGGAAGCTGCGCAGTTGCAACATTAACAGAGTAATCACTACCAGAATGAACAACGGCATCCCTGCATTCACCGATTTCTGACCCCGCGCGGATTCCTCCACTGTACCGCCCACTTCTAGCAGATAGCCTGGCGGTAAGTCCGCCTGAACCTGGGACAACTCAGGCATGATTTGCTGCATCAGCGTAGCGGGCAGCACATCGCCTTTCACATCCGCCAATACGGTCACAGTGGGCAGCCGGTCACGGTGCCAAATAATCCCTTCTTCGAAACCGGACTCCAGTGTCGCCACCTGATTCAACGGCACACTACGCCCACTGGCGGTCTGCACCGCAAGATTGCCAAGCAAACCCAGCGCATGGCGTTCATGGCTGTCACCGCGAACTTCAACATTAATCAATTCATTATCTTCACGGTACTGGCTGACCGCCACACCGGAAAGAGAGGCCTGCAACGCAGTAGACAAATCCGAAGTCGTAATGCCAAGCGTACGCGCCCGATCCTGATCAATGATTAGCCGCACAACCTTGCTGGGCTCTTCCCAATCAAGGTGCACATTGGCAGTCTGGCCGTTGTCGCGCACTTTCTCCGCAACACGCCGGGCCAATTCACGTACTTGAGGAATATGTTCACCGGAAATACGTAACTGTATCGGGTACCCCACCGGCGGACCATTTTCCAATCGCGACACCCGAGTACGTACCGCCGGGAATTCCCGGTCAAGAGTGTTTATCAACCAATCGCGCACTTGCTCGCGATCATCCACATTACGAGTAAGCACCACAAACTGAGCGACACTAGCAGCAGGCAACTTCTGATCCAACGACAAGTAATAACGTGGCGAGCCGCTCCCCATGTAACCCACGTAATTTTCGATCATGTCGTTTTCACCAAGCATCTCTTCCAAACGCAGGGCCTTTGCCTGTGTCGCTGTTAGCGATGCGCCCTCTTCTAACTTCATATCCACCATCAGTTCAAGCCGGCCAGACGGCGGGAAAAACTGCTGCGGAACAGCGCTGAACAAAATAATAGAGAACACAAAAATACCAACGGTTAGCCCGATCACCGTTTTGCGGTACCGCACACACCGCTCCACCCAGCTGCGAAAACGACGGTAAAAAGGCTTCTGATAGGGATCATGCACATCACCACTGGCATCACGGCGAGCCAAGCTGGGAAGCAACTTCTCACCCAGGTAGGGAACAAAAACCACCGCTGTAACCCAGGACGCCAACAAGGCAATAGTGACCACCTGGAAAATAGAACGCGTATATTCACCAGTACTGGACTGGGCCGTGGCAATAGGCAGGAAGCCTGCTGCTGTAATCAAGGTGCCCGTAAGCATCGGAAAGGCGGTACTCGTCCAGGCAAAACCTGCAGCTTTGATGCGACTGAAGCCCTGCTCCATTTTTATCGCCATCATTTCCACTGCGATGATGGCATCGTCCACCATTAAACCCAGCGCCAGTACTAGTGCACCAAGAGAAATCTTGTGTAAACCAATGTCAAAATACTTCATTGCCGCAAATGTCATCGCCAACACCAGCGGAATAGAGAGCGCCACCACAAGCCCCGTTCTCCACCCCAACGAGAAAAAGCTCACTAGCAACACGATGACCAGCGCTTCCATCAATACTTGAACAAATTCTCCCACCCCAGCTTCTACCGCCGCAGGCTGATCAGAAACCTGACGAAGCTCCATGCCGATTGGCAGGCTTTGTTGCAACTTGGCAAAGGTGCGATCCAAATTTTCGCCAAGCTTGAGAATATCGCCACCGTCTTTCATGGAAACGGCAATACCAATGGCATTTTCTCCCATAAATCGCATACGTGGTTGCGGCGGATCGCTGAAGCCACGATACACTCTTGCGATATCACCTAAACGCAGCGTGCGATTTTCTACTTGAATAGGAAAATTGCGAATATCGTCCACGCTGGTGAATTCACCGGTCACCCGAAGGCGAACGCGACTGCTGGGTGTTTCAAAAAAACCCGCGTCTGACACGGCATTCTGTGACTGCAATGCCTGCTGCACTGTGATTAACGGGATTCCCAAGGACGCCAGTTTGGTGTTGGCAATTTCCACCCATATTTTTTCATCTTGAAGACCAACTAACTCCACCTTACCCACGTCGTCCACTCGCTGCAGAGCAAGCTGCAAACGGTCGGCGTAGTCTTTCATAATGGCATAATCAAACCCCTTTCCCGTCAACGCATAAATGTTGCCGAAGGTTGTGCCGAATTCATCGTTGAAAAAAGGGCCTTGAACGTCTTGGGGTAAGGTGTGACGAATATCACCGATCTTCTTGCGCACCTGATACCAGAGATCAGTGATATCTTTGGAGCGCATATCATCCCGGGCCTTGAACATAACCAGCGACTGACCAGGGCGCGAATAGGACGTAATCCGCTCGAAATCTCCGGTCTCCATCAATTTCTTTTCCACCCGTTCGGTAATTTGCCGGGAGACTTCTTCGGCGCTGGCACCGGGCCAAAGTGTATTGACGGTCATCAGTTTGAAGGTAAAGGGGGGATCTTCACTCTGGCCCAACTTGCCATAGGAAATGGCCCCCAAGGCGCCGAGCAAAATAATGGCATAAAGCACTAGCGTTCGGTTTTTTAGCGCCCATTCGGAGAGATTGAACGACATAGTCATACTCCCCTTATTGGTCCGCGCCCGGACCTGACTGCGCACCGGTTTCACTATTAGATTCTACAGCTCCGGTAGATTCTAGCTGCGAAGCCAAAGCGGTTTGCTTCAGATCTAACCGGCGATTCTGACGGTCCACAGGGATCACAGCTTGCCCTTCACGTAGCAAATGCGTGCCTGCACTGACAACCCAATCCTGCGGCTGCAAACCCCGCAGCACTGGTACTATCTGTTCTTGGTAGGGTCCCACTTCCACCGGCGCCTTATGCACAAGGCCCGTATCTGGGTTTATCACCCACACATAGGTAGCCTCGCCTTCAGCCGTCAATGCCGATAGCGGGATACTGAGTATATCTGCATTCGCCACACCGCTAACAAAGACCCGGGCAGACTGGCCCAGATCTGCGCCGACCGTCGTATTCTCAAAAGCAACCCGAGCTTCAAAGGTTCGCGAGCGAGGGTCCGCCGCAGGAGACAATTCCCGAATTTTTCCTTCGAACACTTGACCGGGCCGGGACCACAAATCGATGGCCACCGGCATACCAATTTTAAAATGGCCTACATCCTGTTCCGGCAGATCAATACGCACTTCACGGTCGCCATCCACAGCCAGCACAAACACCGCCTGCCCTGCTGCAACAACCTGACCAGCTTCCGCCAAACGCTGTGCTATCACGCCATCACGGGGAGCTTTCAACGAGGCATAGTCTGCCTGATTACGAGCCACATTCAGGTTAGCCCGCGCCTGACGCAATTGCGCCACACTAGCGTCATAACGACTCTCAAATGAGTCAAATTGGGAACGGCTAATCACATTGCGTTCCATCAGTTCGCGGTAGCGTTCCAGTTCACTATTGGCCAACTTGTGGTCAGCTTGAGCGGAGGCCATCTGGGCACGGGCAGCATCTAGCTTCAAACTCACATCATCCGTATCCAGCTTGGCGAGCACCGTGCCTTCACTCACCCGATCCCCCACATCCACCAACCGTTGGCTAATCTTGCCACCGATACGGAAGCCCAGTTCCGGCTCATAGCGGGCGCGAATTTCTCCGGGAAATACATCCTGGGTAGGATCCGCCGAGAGAGGCTGGGCTACCAACGCCGGGCGGGCAGGTACCTTGTTTTCAGACTCAGGCTCTGAGCAACCCTGCAAAGACAACACCCCTGCCGCCATTCCCGTGGCAATCAACCCCGGCAGCAATAAAGAACGAAACATGACAGGCACCCTCATTATTGATCCCACCTCATTAAGTGGCTCTGCTTGTGATGCAGATTCTGCCGGGCTTAACTTGCCGGCATGCTATACTCGGCAGTATAGTAATTTTATTAAACTGAACCGTCCAGTATTGAAATATGATTGACAGTGTTTCCCCAGATCAACCCAATCCTCGCGGGCGCCCTAAAGACCCGGCAAAGCGCACCGCCATCCTTAAGGCGGCTACAGCGTTGTTTCTCAAGCATGGGTTTACCGGCACTAGCATGGATGCCGTGGCCAAGCAGGCTGGTGTCTCCAAACTCACGGTTTATAGCCATTTTAGTGATAAAGAGACGCTATTTTCGTCAGCGATTGAGACGACATGTCACAACTTACTTCCCATGCCTATCTTCGCACTGGAACCGCACCTTTCGATTCGCGCCACCCTGACCAAAATTGGCCTAGCGTTTCTACAACTGATTCATACACCCAAGGTAGTTGAACTACAGCGACTAATGACCAGCCAAGCGACACAGGACCCGGCCATGTCACAGCTATTTTTCGAGGCGGGGCCACAACGTACCGTCACCGCCATGGAAAACTTGGTACGCAAAGGTAATAACATTGGGCTCCTGCAGGCGGACAACCCCAAGCAAGCCGCAGAGAATTTCTTCAGCTTGCTGCAAGGCTGTGAGCACATGCGCGTGATGATCGGCTGCAATGCGCCCATGACAGCCAGCGAAGCGAAACCCCATGCCGAACAAGTTGTAGATATGTTTCTGCGGGCTTACGGGAAGGAAAAGGAATAATCACGTTTAGCGGGAAAACCAAGATTCGTCACGAAGCGCAAGACATCCGGAACCTGGCTATCCAACACACCTCGCGGCTCAATCCCGGAGACACCGTTGGTGTCAGCGCCCACGGAGAACTCACCGCCGAGGACTACCGAAAAGTACTAGCACCCGCCATCGAAGGCGCTCTGGGCCAGCACGACAAAATTAACCTGCTCTACGAAATCGGGCCCACCTTTGACAGTTTCTCAGCCGGAGCCATGTTGCAGGATGCCTTGGTCGGCCTTCGTCACCCGCTCAGTTGGCACCGCATCGCCGTCGTCACCAGCCGCGACTGGATCAGCAATGTCGCTCAACAGGCAAGCGCGCTGATTTCCGGCGAAGTGAAAGCCTTTAAATGGGCCGAACAGAAAAACGCACTGGCCTGGTTAGCGAGCGAATAAGGCAAAGCTTCGCACAGTTAACGGCGAATATATCAACACCATGGCATGGCAACTTACTTTGCCTTTTATTTACTCGTGGCTAGAAGCTCACAAGCGCTTCTAGCCCGCCCACCGTACGCTCAACTTGAGCGCATCCAATAAATCCCGGCCTCCGTTGTGAAGCTCCCTGATATCTTTCAGGAAAAACGTTTTTTTCACCCGTGTTTGCACCACCAACACACCGTAGAGGACGCTGTCGCATTCCAGCGGAATGCCCAGGTAACTGCGGAAATGCTCTTCATCCGAACCGGGCACATAGAAATAATCCATATGAGCCTGCACGTCCCGCGCCACCACAGTACTTCGGGTGCGAGCCACCTTGCCTGTCAATCCTTGGCTATACGTTAGCGTAGTCCCCAAAACACGCTGATTCAGACCACTGGTGGCAACGATTTCCAAGCTTTTTCGGCGGCTATCGGCCTGATACAGGCTGCACACCTGCACGTTCAATTTCTTCCTCACTGCATCCACACGGGCATGCATAAAATCCGGGGGTAAAGACACGCGACCACCTCTCTGTTCGCCAGCGTGAATGTCAGCTCTTTATACCTTTCAATTTTCGTGCCTGCGGGCCATGCGCCCAGCAAATCAGGACGCCCCTGAACATACTCTACACTATACTCGCCCCCCTTTTGTGGAGCCCTGCGTTGTCAAAAAAAACAAAAACCGAGGCCGAGATCGTGATTTTTCTTTTTCCCGACCCGACGAAGATCGCTAGCCAGAGCTGTAAGCCCGCCCGCTAGTCCAGCAGGATAAATGATTGCATCCTATCACCGAAGAATTAGCCGCCTTCGGAAAGGCCTGATCGCTGGGGCCGCGGGTGCCGGTTGTCGCGCAGGCCCGTTTCGCTATGTGCGGGAAATTAATGCGGGGGGCGTCGTGTTAAAACGTGTCTGGAGGTGGGCCGCATCAGCGTGAATGGTGTCGACATGATCTCCTAGAATGACGACGGAAAAACGGGAGCAAAAGAACAGCGCCGGGCACAAAAAGTGCCAAGTATGGCCATAAGAATGACCGCGAACTGGGTGCTGGCCTGTGACGGGCTCAGATCATCATACCCAACCATCAACGCCGTGACTTTCAGGAACAGCGCGCGAAATCCAGCCGTAGAGACGGCTAAAGACTGAACAACACGCGGCAGAACCAGGTTTTCAGGTAGGCGGTTTCGGCAATGGCCGGGTGCACAGGATGGTCCGGCCCTTGCCCCTCATAACCCACCACCTGAATACTGCGGTCAATATGGCGAGCGCTGCTATGCACCACCTCAAGCAAGCGCTCTGCAGGCATATGCATAGAACAAGAGGCTGATACCAGGTACCCACCCGGCTTTACTAATCGCATGGCCAGCTCATTAATGGCGTGGTAACCGGCCAAGCCGTTCTTGAAATCTTTCTTGCGCTTGATAAACGCTGGCGGATCCAGCACTACCAAATCGTATTTTTCACCGTCAGCGATCAATTGCTTCATAGCCGCAAAAGCATCGCCCTGAATGCTCCCCACGGTATCGGCAACACCGTTCAGCTGCGCATTACGGTGCACATAATCCGTGGCGATTTCGGAACCATCCACACACGTCACCGATTCCGCCCCGGCCAATGCCGCTTGCACGCCCCAACCGCCACAATAACTGAACACATCCAACACACGAGCACCGTTGGCCAGCGCCTGCATTTTCTGGCGAGCAGCTCGGTGGTCATAGAACCAGCCGGTCTTTTGCCCTTCCGCTAAGGGCGCCACAAAAGCCGCACCATTTTCAGTGAGGCTGATTTCATCCAACAACTCGCCTTTCAACGCCTTGGTATAACGGTCTAAGCCTTCAATTTCACGGGCAACGGCTTCGTTCTTGGCGATAATATGGGTTGGCGCCAGCACCGCATCCAGGGCACTAACAATCACGTCAAGGTGAGCTTCCATGGCACCGGAACCGGTCTGCACCACCAGCACATCGTTGAAGCGATCCACCACTAGGCCGGGCAGACCATCTGCTTCGCCGTAAATCAACCGGTAGCAGGCATCGTCAAACAGTTGTTCCCGCAAGGTCAGCGCTTGCTCAATACGCTTTTTGAAAAAGCTACGCGACAGCGCCTGCTTCACATCACGGCTATACAGACGCGCCGTAATCAATGAATGCGGGCTAAGCAGGGCGCGCCCCAACGGCTTGCCACGGCTATCCTCCACTACACAAGTACCAGCAGACAAATCCTTAAGCGGGGTATGTCGGGTATCAATCTCGTTGGCATAAACCCACAAGTGGCCCGCTTTCAGGCGACGTTCTTCATTTTTACGCAGGCGAATAACGGTTGGTTCAGTCATGGTGCACACATACTGCTGGCCGGAAAGGGAGCGATGATAGCATAGGGGAGGAATGGCACGGTCAACCACTGCGCAGTGCTGCGCACAAAAACACAAAGCGGCACTGGCAAGAAACGCCTATAGCCGCATTGTAGAAAACGCAAAAATCCGCCACTCACAAAAAAGCCCCGACCAACCGGCCCGGGCTTTTTTGTTACATGACGCGTGTTGCTTGCTGCGCCTCTTATTAACCCTTAACAAACTCAGGGTAGGCTTCCATACCGCAGTCCGCGATATCCATGCCTTCGTACTCTTCTTCCTCGCTAACGCGGATACCCATTACCACTTTCAGGATGCCCCACACCACCAGGCTTGCAACGAACACCCAAGCAAAGATAGTTACTGCACCGATCAGCTGACCAGAGAAGCTTGCGCCACCATCGTCGGTCAGCGGGTTGGTGATCGGAACCAGCATCAAGCCAAGGAAACCAACTACACCATGCACGGAGATCGCACCCACCGGATCATCGATCTTCATCTTGTCCAGAGTCAGGATGCTAAATACAACCAGCACGCCACCCAAGGCACCGAACAGGGTTGCCTGCAAAGCAGTCGGGGTAGAGGGCTCCGCAGTGATCGCCACCAGCCCTGCCAAGGCGCCGTTAAGCAGCATGGTCAGGTCGGCTTTGCCGAACAAGATGCGACCAACAATCAGCGCAGCAATGGCACCACCGGCAGCCGCCGCGTTAGTGTTCATGAACACAACCGCCACCGCGTTGGAGTCACCGACACTGGACGTTGCCAGCACAGAGCCACCATTGAAACCGAACCAGCCCAACCACAGGATGAAGGTACCCAGTGCGGCCAATGGCAGGTTAGAACCCGGGATGGCGTGTACTTCACCGTTCGGGCCATATTTGCCTTTTCGTGCGCCCAACAGCAGAACACCAGCCAAGGCAGCAGCCGCACCCGCCATGTGAACGATGCCGGAACCGGCGAAGTCAGAGAAGCCCAGGTCGCCCAAGTTATACAAACCGAACACATCCGCACCACCCCACGTCCAGGAGCCTTCCAGCGGATAGATAATGCCGGTCATAACAACCGCGAAGATCAAGAATGCCCACAACTTCATCCGTTCTGCCACCGCACCAGATACGATGGACATGGCCGTTGCGACAAACACAACCTGGAAGAAGAAATCAGCAGATGGTGCGTAGGTAGCCGCTTCTTCTGCGCCAGCAACCCCGTCGCCCACAATCCCAGAAAGGAAAATAGCACCGTCATACATGATCGCGTAACCGCACACCATGTACATGATGCTGGCGATGGCAAACAGGGCCACGTTTTTGGTGAGAATTTCCGTGGTGTTCTTGGCGCGCACCAGGCCCGCTTCGAGCATGGCAAAGCCCGCAGCCATCCACATAACTAGCGCGCCACAGATAAGGAAATAAAACGTATCCAGCGCGTATTTCAATTCAAAAATTTGGTTTTCCACAATGCAACCCTCCGAAAATGGAAGCGTGTTCTCTTAAAGCCCTGGCATGGGTCAATTCAAAACACGGTAAAACTTAAATCGCGTCCTCGCCGGTTTCACCGGTACGGATGCGAATCGCTTGCTCAAGGGAGGTAACGAAGATTTTGCCGTCACCAATTTTGCCGGTATTAGCGGCTTTCGCGATGGCTTCAATCACTTGGTCCAAGCTCGACTCGGCGATGGCCACTTCGATTTTTACCTTGGGCAAGAAATCCACCACGTACTCGGCACCCCGGTACAGCTCGGTGTGACCTTTCTGACGCCCAAAGCCTTTCACTTCAGTAACAGTGATGCCCTGCACGCCAATCTCGGAGAGTGCTTCACGCACGTCATCCAATTTGAACGGCTTAATTACGGCAGTAACCAATTTCATTTTTTTCTCCTCAGCTTTCACCGCGTCCGGTGACGTCCGTTTCTCTTCGAGCCCCGTTATGGTTCCCGATCCACATCTTGCGCGAACGCTCTGACCCAATTAGTGCACGACCCATGCCAGTTTTAAAAAATCATGCTTTATCAGTCACTTGCATCACGGCCTGGATTCATCATCCAGCCCAAGCGCGCCATTATAGCGCACCACAATGGGGCAGGATCCAGGTTGGTGCAGAATGTCTGCCTGAGCAACCCGGTGCCTCACCCCCGCACACCGTGCTACCATCCGCGCATCATTACAAGGACGCCGTTGTTATGCCTGATCAACCCTTCATCGACCGCCTTATGGCCGACATCAGCCGCCGCCTGCCTACTGACCTGGGCGGGTTGCGTAGCGAAGTAGAACGCAACGTACGCGGCGTGCTGGCAGAAACCGTCAGCCGGCTGGATCTGATTACCCGTGAAGAGTTCGATATCCAGCAGCAAGTATTGCTGCGCACCCGCGAAAAACTGGAAGCGCTGGAGAAACAGGTAGCCGAACTGGAAAAAGCACAGGACGCCTGAACTACAGCACACTTTCACTGTGGAAGCTTGCCTGCAAGCGCCCCCGGCTGCAGCCATCGCTTGGTGCGCCCAGCCCTTTTCCTACAGCCAGCATCTACACCAGCCTACAGGCACCCTGACCCCCACCCCGTACACTGCTTCACAGCCCATTGAATTTGTGAGGTATCGTGACGCATGCGCTGCTATACAGCCGGGCACCGGTAGGTATTGAAGCCCGCACCGTGCGGGTGGAAACCCATCTGGCGCCGGGTTTGCCGGCATTTACTATTGTCGGATTGGGCGATACCGCGGTACGCGAGAGCCGCGACCGAGTACGCTCTGCGCTGGTTAACAGCGGCTTCGATTTTCCCCAGCGGCGCATCACCGTGAGCTTGGCACCGGCGGATTTACCCAAGGACGGCGGTCGCTTCGACCTACCCATCGCGCTAGGTATTTTGCTGGCCAGCGGCCAATTGGGTCGCATCGACACAGACCCATTCGAATTTATTGGCGAACTCTCTCTGAACGGTTCCCTTAGCCCGGTCCCGGCTATGCTTCCCTGTGCCCTGGCTTGCCAATCCACCGGCCGCACCCTGATCGTCCCCCGTGACAACGCCGACGAAGCGGCCCTCGCCGGGGCCGGCACCATCGCCGCCGACCAACTCGCACACGTTGCTGCCCACCTGGCCGGGCAAACGCCGTTGCCGCTGCACCACTGTGACGCGCCACTGGCTGGGGTCTATCAAGGTGGCTGCCTCTCGGAGATCCGCGGCCAAGCCCACGCTAAACGGGTGCTGGAGATTGCCGCAGCTGGCGGACATTCCATGTTGCTCTGCGGACCGCCTGGTGCCGGCAAGAGCATGCTGGCATCCCGCTTACCCGGGCTGGTGCCGCCACTGAACCCGAACCAGGCACTGGAAGTGGCCGCGATTTACTCTCTACGCCAGCCTCGTGACAGCAGCCTGTTTCATCAACGGCCTTACCGAGCCCCGCACCACACCGCGTCAGCAACCGCACTGGTAGGCGGCGGCAGCTACCCGCGACCAGGTGAAATATCCTTGGCCCACCACGGCATTCTGTTTCTGGATGAATTACCGGAATTCGACCGACGGGTATTGGAGGTCTTGCGCGAACCGCTGGAAACCGGTGAAGTCAGCATTGCCCGCGCCGCCCAGCAGCTCACCTTCCCTGCCCGCTTCCAGTTGATTGCGGCGATGAACCCATGCCCCTGTGGTTATTTGGGTGATCCTGAAAAAAGTTGTGGCTACCGCTGTGAAAAAGCCAAACGCTATCAGAGCAAACTGTCCGGCCCGTTGCTGGATCGCATTGATCTGCACCTGGACGTGCCCGCCGTGGATGCCAGCGAACTTCTAGGAGATAAGCAGGGAGAGGCCAGCCACACGGTCCGCGAACGGGTTAAAGAAGCTTGGCGCCTGCAATGGTTGCGGCAAAAGCAACTGAACCGAGAACTAAAAAACGACCAGTTGGAGCCTATGCTGCGCTCTCACCGTGATTGGTTAGCCGGCGTCATGCAGCGGCTGGGGTTGTCCGCTCGTGCCCTGCACCGCAGTGCACGGGTGGCGCGAACCATTGCCGACCTGCAGGGTAGCGACAACGTGGAGCGGGACCACCTTCGCGAAGCGCTAAGTTACCGGCAAAACCTTCAGCAAAAACAGAGCTCCTAACGCCCCTTTACGAAACGTCGCTACCGTACTGACGGCCAAAGCAGAAATTTTCTGCGATGGTTAACCACAACGCCACAACCGCAAGCGACGCGCATAGCAAACACACAGCGGCCCTACACTCGCCACTTAAAGAAATCACGCTTCTCTTTCAAATACAGACGCGAGAGCACCATTTTGTGCACTTCGCTAGCGCCATCTACCAGGCGCGCCTGGCGAGCGTAGCGATAGATCCACTCCAGCAGCGTATCCTTGGAATAACCACGGGCTCCACATAATTGAATCGCCGTATCTGCCGCTTTATGTAATGTGTCCGCCACATGAATTTTTGCCATGGCAATTTCTTTCTTGGCAAAGTCTCCTTGATCCAGCATCCAGGCCGCTTGCATGGTTAACAGCCGGCCCACTTCGATTTCCTTGGCCACGTCGCCCAGCATCCATTGCACGCCTTCGTGTTCAGCAAGGGTGGTGCCGAAGCTCATGCGATTTTCTACATAACTGGCCGCTTCTTCCATGCAACGCTTGGCCAACCCCAGCCAGCGCATGCAGTGGGTCAGCCGCGCCGTGCCAAGCCGAATCTGGGTGACTTTCAAACCATCGCCCACGTCCAGTAAACGGTTTTTATCTGGGATGACCAAGCCATCGAATTTCAATTCGCAGTGGCCGCCGTGTTCCTCCGGCCCCATGATGGGAATGCGACGTACCACTTCCCAACCGGGCTGATCCGCATCGAATAAAAACGCAGTAAGCCCCTTGCGTGGGTCATCGCTGGTCTTGGCTATCAGGATAAACGTCTGCGCGCCTTCCGCGCCTGTGATAAACCATTTGCGCCCCTTGATGATCCAGTTATCACCGTCCTTGGTCGCCGAGGTGTAGGTCAACGAAGGGTCTGAACCGCAGCCACCTTCGGGTTCGGTCATGGCAAAAGCGGAACGTACCTTGCCGTCGATCATCGGCTGTAACCAACGCTCTTTCTGTTCATTATTGAGAATCTTGTTCAACATAATCATGGTGCCGTCGTCCGGCGGTGCGCAGTTAAACACAACCGGCCCAAACGGGCTGCGGGCGGCCTCTTCATACAGCACCGCCATGCCTGACACGTTCACACCCAGGCCACCGCGTTCTTTCGGTAACTGAAAACCCCACAGGCCCGCAGCTTTGGCTTTGTCGCGCAGAGCATCGACAACACTTTCCTTGAAGTTTTCATGGCCGTCGTAATTGGTCTTGTCGTTTTCTAGCGGCATGATTTCCGCTTCTACAAAGATGGCCACGCGCTGGCGCAAGCTTTCCAGTTCCTGACCCAGGGAAAAATCCATGATCATTCCTTGCTACTGATTGAAAAAAGCGCCGCTTTACCCGCAACGACGGTTGCCCACGGCTAGCGGTAGGCGAGCATTAAAGAGTAGTACAAAGGTGGCCACCGTCTACGGCAATAATGGCACCACTCATGTAAGAAGACGCGTCCGAGGCCAGCAATAACAACGGACCAACCAGTTCATCGATATTGCCCAACCGACGAAAAGGAATACGCTTAAGCATTTTCTCCGCCTGCGGGCTGCTAAAGAAATCGCGATTGATATCGGTTTCCACATACCCAGGACAAATGGCATTGCAGCGAATGTTGTAGCGCGCACAATCTAGCGCCAGGGATTTGGTGAGCTGAACCACCGCTGCCTTGGAAGCGGTATAGGCCGCCACACGGCCACCTACCCGCAAGCCAAGAATGGACGCGATATTCACGATGCTGCCTGGACGCTCATCGCGTTGCCATTGCTGAATGGCAAATTTGGAGACCGCCCAGACGCCTTTCAGATTGGTATCGATCACTCGATCCCACTCACTTTCGGCAATATTCTCGGTGGGACCTTCGTGGGAGACGCCGGCATTATTCACCACCACATCCAGTGCTGGCATGCAGCCAAAAGCCGCCTCGACGCTAGCGTGATCGCTTACATCCATGGGCACCACGATGGCGTCTCGGCCCTGTTCACGCACGGCCTTGGCGGTATCTTCCAATTTATCTACACGACGAGCGGCCAGGACAAGGTCTGCGCCTTCTTCGGCCAGAGCCCTAGCAAAATGGGCGCCAAAGCCGCTGGAGGCCCCGGTGATGAGAATACGTTTACCGCGCACACTGAATCGCTGAGTCATAAAGCTCCCCCTGTTGATACAAAAACCTATCCAGCCAGACACCCGGCCACAAGGACGAAAACGCTCAGGAGGACGATGACAACAGCAAGGACAGCGCGTGGCGAGTATCCGGAGTGGCACCGGGCAACGCCAGCGCTTCACAGGCTGGCAGCCACTGTACGGCGACCACTTCGTCACTGAGGGACACCGCCTCAGGGCAGGCTACCGTTGATGACAGGGCGCCCCAGACGCGGTGATGAGGATTGGCAAACCAGAACCATTGCCAGCAAGAAAACTGGCGCTGCAGACCCAACTCTTCGTGCAACTCTCGCGACAACCCTTGAGCCACGCTTTCATCCGGGCGCATTACCCCACCGGCGGCCAAATCCCAGCCACCGGGATAGAAGTGCTTGTCTGCTGCCCGTTTCTGCACGCATACCCTTCCTGCTAGATCTGTCACCACCACATAGGACGCACGATGAATCAACCGCTGACGCTGCATGCGCCCACGCTGACAACTGCCGCGGGGGTGGTTATGCCGGGAAACCAGCAGAACGGGTTCGTGATGACTCATGGGTTGTTTTCTTGCTGACAAGGACGGGAACACTAGCGTTATGGCGCGGGGATTGCCAGATGAGGAACGCTGTACGCAACAACACTGGACTGCCCCCATCATTTGGAACGCCGTGCCCAGGGCATATCACAAACGATGATGGCGTGGGGCGGGCATGGGCCGAGCATGACTCACCACCCGCTTCGTATTGTTGCTAAAGATCGCCACTGGAAACGTTAAGGCTGGAAGTGACTCGGTGGGTGACCGGTCCATTTACGGAAGGCACGGGCGAAGTTGCTAGGATCCGCGTAGCCTAAGCGGCTGGCGACCTGTTGCACGGTAATGTTCGCCTTCAGGTACGCCATGGCTTTGGTCATACGCACTTCCTCCAACAAGGAACGGTAGCTCACACCAAGTGCATTCAAATAACGGCGCAGGGTCCGCGAGGTGACATGAAAATTACCCGCCAGTTGCTCCAAGCTGGGCAACATACCTTCCGCCTGCATCAAGCGTGCATACACCCGGCTAGCCCAGTCCTGGTCCGCCTCCAGACGCCGAAGCTCTTGCTCGCATTTCTGCGCAGCCATGTGCCGCGATGCCGGGTCGGACAAGGTGAACGGTTCGTTGAGCAAGGAATGCGGTAACCGCAGGGCGGCCACCTCAGCACCAAACTCCACCGGCATCTCCAACAGCTCACGGTATCGGTCTGCATGGGCCGGCGGCGCATAGGGCAGCTCCAGTACAACACCGCGGAAACGCTCACCCAGCAGGTAGCGAATCCCGCCCACGACTGCCGCAACCACCACTTCCAGGTAGGTTTCGCGAATATCGCCCAATAGCACACTTTCCAGAAGGCAGAAGCGAACCCCCTCGGTGGAGGACTCAATGCGCGGCACACACAAGCGAGTACGAGTCCGGAAATAACGCTCCAGCAAACGCAAAGCATCACCCAGATCCACACTGCTGATAGCTGCATAGCCCAGTAGGCCGTGGGCTGTGAGCGTGAGCTGTTGACCCAACACCAGACCCAACGCCGGGTTGCCGGTCATTTCCCGGGCCCCCACCATCACTTGGCGGAACTGCTCAAAACGCAGTGTCGGTTCCGGGTTATAGATAGCCTCTTCGGTCAACCCCACCTCACGCAGTAAACTCCGGGTGTCCACCCCCACCTCGCTGATCAGTTCGAGCAGATTGCGAACGTAGTTCACCGGCACCGGCGAACGGCCAGTGCCCGGATCAAGCTGAATAAAACGATAGCGGTTCATGGAGCCATTATACGCCACTTCTCCACCTGTCCGAAAATGACCGAAAGCTGTCTAGCCTTGCAGTTCGCGACAGCCCTTCTCTGTCTCTCTGACAATCCCTTTGCTGTAAATATCCCTATCGCAGATATCCAAGGGCAACGCGAGACAACGGGATCATCTACTTACAATCGCCAGGTTCGGCACCGATAATGCCCGCACCCTTTGTGATGTAGCAAAGAAGGGCCTCGGCCCCGCCACCTTCACGTCACGCCCACTGCATGACCTATGGTTCCTGCCCTGGGCAGCATTATCATCACCCGCATTACGACCATTGAGGTGATGGGCCGCCTTGGGGAGCGACCAAACGCCGTGGGCGTATAACGATGCCCACGCCCTAGTAAACCCGCTAAGCATTGAGCGCCGTGGACGTAATGCCGTTGCGTAGACCGTTGAAAGAAAGACATGTGGCTTGGCGCAAAAAATAAAAACGCAGGAAAAAATACCGGCAAGACATCTCCGCCTTTTCGCTTTTCCTATCAGCGCACTACCGGCGCACCAGCAAAAATAGCGTCAGATACTCTCGACCTCGTCCTCAGTCAGCGCGCGATATTCCCCCGGCGCCAGAGCCGCATCCAGCTGAATCTCGCCGATCTGCTCCCGGTGCAACCCAAGCACTTTGTTACCACAGGCGGCCAACATGCGTTTAACCTGATGGTAACGCCCTTCCCGAATGGTCAGCAGCAAGCAAGCCTCATCCAACCGTTCCACCTGTGCTGGCAAAGTAGGCTTGTCTTCCCCGCGTAGCAAAACGCCCTCACGCAGCGCCTGCATATCCTCATCACTGACCGGGTCCGCACACTGCACCCGGTAACGCTTGCCGCAGGCATGGTTGGGAGAGGTAAGCCGATGGGACCACTGCCCATCGGAGGTGAGCAACACCAGGCCGGTGGTATCCCGGTCCAACCGGCCGGCCGGATGCACCTGAGCGCGCAGTTCTGGCGGCAGCAAATCCAGCACGGTGCGGTGGCCAGGATCCTCCGTGGAGCAGACCACATCCACAGGCTTGTGGAGCATCAGATAACGGTGTCCCGGCGGCTGCACCCGCTCACCGTGAACGGTCACCGCCTGATCCGGGCGCAACTGCAAATTGGCTTTGGGCTTGGCCTCCCCCTCCACCGTCACCGCACCACGGCTGATCAGCTGTTTGGCCTCCTTGCGAGTCAGGCCGGCACTGTGGGCAAGAAAATAGTCCAAACGCATGGGCAAAAAACCGTTACCAGTAAAACCGCCATGATAACCGACATAAGGTGCCGCGAGGGCATCACTGGTATCATAGCGGCCCGATTCCCGCCCAGAGTTACCGGAGCCCTATGAGCAAGCTTAACCCCCGCCAGCAGGAAGCCGTGGACTACGCGGACGGCCCTCTGTTAGTGCTGGCCGGTGCGGGCTCCGGCAAAACCAGCGTGATCACCCGTAAGATCGCTTGGCTGATCCAGGAGCGGGGCATTCCGGCACGCCATATTGCAGCGGTGACCTTTACCAACAAGGCTTCGCGGGAGATGAAAGAGCGGGTGCAACAGCTGGTCAGCCGTGACCTGACCCGGGGGCTGATTGTTTCCACCTTCCATAACCTGGGCTTGCGCATCCTCAAATCCGAGTTAAAAGCCTGCGGGCTGCGCAACGGTTTCTCCATTCTGGACGGGGCGGACAGCAAGGAAATCCTCAAGGAAATTCTTCGCCAAGGTGAATCGGAACGGGACCTGGACGCGGTGGATGTGATCCACAAACGCATTTCCAGCTGGAAAAACGCCCTGGTGCTACCCGAACAAGCAGTGAGCACTGCCGAAACCGACGAAGACCTGCGCGCAGCCATGGCCTACAGTGGCTATGATCGTATGCTGCGGGTGTGTAATGCGGTGGACTTCGACGACCTGATCCTGATGCCCGCGCGCATGTTCCACGAGCAGCCACGCATTCTGGAAAAGTGGCGCAACCGTATTCAGTACCTGCTGGTGGATGAATACCAGGATACCAACGGTGCTCAGTATGAAATGGTGAAAATGCTCACCCTGCCGGAGGGCAAATTCACCGTGGTGGGCGATGACGACCAGTCCATCTATGCCTGGCGCGGCGCCCGCCCGGAAAACCTGGCGCAGCTACAGGAAGACTGGCCGACCCTGAAGGTGGTGAAGCTGGAACAGAATTACCGTTCCACCGGGCGCATTCTTAAAGCCGCCAACACCGTCATCGCCAACAATCCCCACGAATTCGAGAAAAGCCTGTGGTCCGATTATGGTTACGGCGAACCGATCCGCTTTTCTGCTCTACGCGATGAAGAGGCTGAAACCGAATGGATCGCCAGCGACATCTTTCACCGTCGCCTACAGAAAGGGTTGCAGTGGAAAGACTTTGCCGTACTTTACCGTGGCAATTTCCAATCGCGTATTTTGGAAATGAAACTGCAAAGTCTGTCGATTCCCTACAAGGTATCCGGTGGCAAAAGTTTCTTCTCCCGCAGCGAAATTAAAGACCTGATGTGCTACTTGCGCCTGCTGGTCAATCCGGATGACGACAACGCTTTTCTACGTATCATCAACACGCCACGCCGGGAAATTGGCCCCGCCACACTGGAAAAACTGGCCACCTGGGCACTCAAGCGCGAGCAGGGTTTGTACCACGTGTGTGATGACTTCGCGCTCAGTGAGGTCATGAACCCGAAAGCCGCCGAGAAGCTACAAAAGTTCAAGGCTTGGCTCGATGCCAAGCGGCAATTCTGCTTCGGCCAGAACAGCTTGCAAGCGGTGCAAGAACTCATCACCGACATGGATTATGAAGGTTGGTTGATGCAGAACGCCTCCAGCCCACGTATCGGCGAAAAGAATATCGAAAATATCTGGCAACTGGTGCGCAGCATTGAGCGCATGCTGGAAAAACAGGAAGACGACGAAGAAGGCGCCAGCGATCTGGAATCGGTGATCAAGAAGCTGGTGCTACTGGACATGCTCGAACAGCAGCAAGAAGAAGACGACTCCGACCGGGTGCAACTGATGACCCTGCACGCCTCCAAGGGTCTGGAATTTCCCCACGTCTACATGATGGGGGTGGAAGAAGAGTTCCTGCCCCACCGCACCAGCATTGAAGAAGACAACATCGTCGAAGAGCGCCGCCTCATGTACGTGGGCATCACCCGCGCCCGAGAAACCCTGGCCATGACTCAGGCGCTGACGCGCAAACAATACGGCGAGCGAATCGACACCACTGCCAGCCGCTTCGTGGATGAAATGCCGCAAGATGACATCGACTATCTGGGCATCGGCATTCAGAAAGATGAAGCCAAAGAAGCGGAAGTGGCCGAAGCCAGCATTGCTAATCTTCGGGCGTTACTGGATTAGGTAACGCGGCACTGACACGGCAACACGAGCACGTTCTTTTTGTGCCAAATGCAAAGAGGCCGCGTTCCCGTCCGGGGCGCGGCCTCTTTGCAATATAAAAAAGACAAACTATTTCGCGTTGTTGTGCGAAGCATATCGCGTGCGGCGTCTTTTCTTACTTTGCCCCACTTTTGTTCAGCATATAGATCACCGTGCTGCGAATTTCGTCGTCGCTACAGTCAAAGCAGCCACCGCGAGGCGGCATCGAGTTGAAGCCATTGATAGCATCTAGGACCAGGGCGTCGAAACCGTCTTCTTCGATTTCATGGGACCAGTAGGGTCGATGCTCCTTACCTACACCGGGAGCCCCCAAGGCGCCAGAGCCGTGACAGGTAACACAGTATTGGCGATATAACTGCGCCCCGTCGCGGGCCTGTTGAGCAGGCCCATTAGCCGGGGCGCTATCATCGGAACAGCCGGCCAGCCACAACACTGGCAACACCATTGCGATTGAGTACCAGTAGAGTTTCTGCAAAGCCGCTACTGACTCTTGCTAACCATGTACTCGATGGCAGCGTTGATTTCATCGTCAGAGCAGTCCATGCACATCCCTTTAGGAGGCATGGCGTTAATACCATTGATAGCATTCTTGAGCATGGTGGCTTCACCTTTGGCAATGCGCGGTGCCCAGGAAGCGGCGTCACCCATTTTTGGGGCGCCAGCAGCACCGGTACCGTGACAGGCGGCACAGGAACCGTTGTAGACTTGCTCACCGGAACGAGGGCCGCTGGCCACTTCTTCTGCCGGAGCTGCAGCGCTGCCACACTCGTCTCCTTCTACACACACAGAGCCCACCGGCTTGATGCGCTCTTCAATGGCGCGATCACTAAAAACAGAGCGCTCACCTAGTGGGTAGGGAGAAATTTCCTTGGTGCTCTTGGCAGCCACGCTACCGGCGGCAAACAGGGTAGCGACCAGTACCAGGCTGGCGGTTAGCATCTTTTTCACGATTACACCTCTAATTCTCTGTGATTCGCCGCGGAGGCCCTAAACGGCCCCTTATGGGCGCTGCGGCTGGCGATTATACCCGCTCAAGGCGTAGGGACAAAACGCTTGATGTTACAGCGAACGATGAATGCAAAACTGCCGCCCCCGTTAGAGACAAGCGGCTGTTCAGTAAAGCGCTCGATAAGGCTCCGCCCGAGCCTCGATGACAACAGAAAGATCACCCGTCGAGCCACCGCAACGCAGCGATTCGGGGAGTATCAGGTCAGCTCAACACGCGGTAAAAACAGGGTGAAGCGGCTTCCTTCGTTAACCACACTGTGAACTCGAATCTCCCCGCCATGGCGCTCAGCAACCACTTTGACGAAACGCAGACCCATGCCCGCGCCACGGGTTCGGGCGCCTCCGCTGGTACTGGCCCGGCTAAAGCGATCGAACAGTCGTTCCTGGAACTCAGGCGGAATTCCCACACCACGGTCACGCACGTCACAGGCAACCCGCTCACCATCGACATACAAGGTCACATCTACCGAGCTACCTTCATGGCTGTATTTCACCGCATTGGTCAGCAAGTTCACGACCAAGCGCTCCAGCAGCTCGTTATTACCCAGCACCCACACTTCCTGATCCGGGTCGTATTCAAAACGCAGGACGATATCACGCTGCTGGGCCTGAATGTGCACCTGATCAATCGCACTTTCTACCACATCAAGCATGTCTTGCTCGTTCATTTCCACGGAATCCACCGCTTCCACCCGCGCAAGCTGCAGGAATTGCTCAGCAATATTTAGGTTACGCCGGGCATAGTGCTCAACATTATCTAAGAACACCGGCAAATCCCGCTCTGCTCCGGAATGACGCATTTTCTCCGTTAACGCCAACACCGACACCATGGGCGAACGCAAATCGTGAGAGAGGAAATCCAGCATTTCTGAGCGGGCCCGCATGGCCAGCTTCACATCGCTAATATCCTTGAAGGAGATAATCATCATCCGCCCCGGATTATCACCTGCATGCACTAGCAGCATATCCAAGTACAGATCCGTACCCTGCCGGTTGCGGCATTCAATCTGGGTCCGCCCCTCACTGAGGGTCTGACATAGCAGATCGTCCCAGCAGTGCTCGCGCAGTTCCAACTCCCTGTTCAGTTCCGTGACCATAGGCTGCCCGGAATCCAGCGCGCCCACTTCCAGCCCCAGTAAAAAAGCCGCCTGCGGGTTGGCATAGACAATCACCCCACAGGCATCAGCAATTACCACGCCTTCTCGAATTTGCGCCAAGGTCACCTGAAAGAAACGCGTCAGCGCCTCTTGCCGCTCTTCTTCACGACGCAACCGTTCAATGTGCTTTTCCAATACTTCGTAACGTGGCCCCACATTGGGAGCCCGCGTACGGGTACGAACCAACATGGCCCGCACCCAGTAATCATAGGTATCCGCGTGTAATGCCTGTTCCCAAACCAGATCCAGCTCATAGCGCCGGCCATCATGGCGGAACCGGTATTGGCGCGCCAACTCGCCTTTCCATGTGGCCGCCGGCAGGCTGTCGCCGCCCCGCAACGGCTTCTCTCCACCTAATAAGCGCCAGGAGCGCACCGGCAGCACCTGGTCCAACATACGGCTCATTTGTGCCAATGAGGAGGGCTGCGTCAGCCGTTGGTTCAAATCGCTGTATTCCGACAACCGCTCTAGGGCATTACGCATATAGGACAGCGAGTACTCCAGCCTCCGCCAAGTCCATAATGGATAGGCCATGATGGCCGATGCCATGGCCGCACTAGGCGCAAACCACAAGCGCAAAGAAATCAACGAGGCCATGCTAACCAGCAAACACAGCAACAGCACCGAAAAAACCAGCGGCATGCTCCAGCGTGGCAACACATAAGGCATCAGCAAGGGCGCCAACAGAGCCAGCACTACCCCAAGCACCAACGCACTGGGCATGGCTAAATCGCGGATGAGACGATCGGCGCGCAAGGCATCCAGCAGATTTGCATTGATCTCGACACCGGCCATTAACTCCCCCTGATCCGCCATAGGGGTGGGCAGCATGTCACCCAAGCCGGCGGCAGTAGCGCCGATGAGCACAATTTTGTCGCGAATCAATTGTTCGGGTATTAGGTTATTGAGTAGCTCGACGGCAGAAACTTGCGGATAACTATTAGGGCCGCTGACAAAAGGGATGTAACGGTGATATCGACGGACATTAGCCAGCCCAGAAAACTCTTCGCCCTTATCGGCGGGAAACACCTGCTCAGACAAAATCCCTTCTTGCACGAGCAACGTGTGGGTAATGTGTGGCCACCAAGCCTGCCCCACCCCCGAGCGCATATAGACCGACCGAGCCACACCGTCGGCATCCAGCTCCAAATCCACATGCCCCAACCCGGCTGCAGCACGAGCAAACGGTGAATAAGGCAATACTTCAATCAACTGCCCCCCTGCCCGCAATTGCTCCACATGCACGGGCAGGTACACATGCTCGTTGGCTTCCATGGCCTGCACCAAGGCCACATCAGAACCCGGGTTGTTACGGTCAGGCTCAGACAGAATCAGATCCATGAGCACAGCACGGGCGCCCATCTCCGTAAGACGCTCGATCAGCTGGGCGTGGACTTCCCGATCCCAGGGCCAACGCCCAATTTCGCGCAAGCTGTATTCATCGATCCCAACGATCACCACATCCTGGGAGGGGTCGTCAGGGAGGGCTTGCAGCAGGTTGTCGTAGATATACCGATCCACAAAGGACAGCGCACCGCTGATGGTCAACAACGCACACAAGCCTACGACCAAGCAAAGCACAGATACATGCTCTGCCAAATAACGGCGTTGATCCGGGCTCAGACGATTGCGCATAAGTTATAGCGCCAAGAGTAGAGCGGCCGCACCCATGAACACCCAAACATCCCAATGCGCATCTTCTTCCTCTGGAACAGGTTCGGGCTCTATTGGCGGCGCGGGCACACTGAACACGTGCCAGCTTTCATCACCGCGCAGGCCGTTCTCATCTACCGCCCGCACCAATAGACGGTAGTCGCCCACGGGCAGTTCTTTCTGCCAGTGCCCAGAGGAAAGGTAATCTTGATTCAGCAATCGACCTGCCGGCTGACTATAAAGCTCCAGCAGGTAAGACCGGGCCTCGGACTGGGTATGCCATGCTGCCACCACACCGGTGTGCGACGCTGTCACTTCCATGGCTGGAGCCGGCAGCAATGCCACCGGCTCAATCGGCGCTTCATCCACATGCGCCAGGGTCGCGTAGCCCCCCTCTATCTGACGCTCCGTACCACGAGCCCCCACATCCACGCGCCCTTCTATGACTTCATTTCGCGTGGTCTCGGCTCCATCCACCCCCAAGTAATACTCCGTACCCCGCACCGCGGCCACGGCACCGGGGGTGTAGACCTCAAAAGAAGCCTCGTCACTTTGGCGGGGACTGACACGGTTACGGATATTACCGCGCTGCAAACGCAGCTCGGTGCGTTCATTTTGGTGATTCAGAAAACGACGATAGCGGGTCACAACCAGCAAACTCGTCGGCTTAATATGCACTTCTGACTGATCAGCAAAACGTAGGCGGGCACTACTATTGGCGGCGGTTTCCAACGCATCACCAAAACCAACCACATCACCATTGCTCAGCCGACGAGGCTCTCCGCCGCTAGCTGGATACAACATCACTTCACCGGTGATCGCATCAACAGTGGCCGGAATGGGTTTTTCCTTCAACCAGCTCGTTGGCACCAGTAAGGTGTCGCCGGGGTGCAAAACATGAGGGTCGTCGAGGTCATTATGGCGTGCCAATTTACCCCAGCAGGTTTGTGGGGTCTGGGCGAACTGTTGGCAGACTTTCCAAAGAGAGTCGCCAGGGCGCAAGGTATAATGCCAATCATCCCCGGCCCAGGCCGTTGATAGCAGGCACAGCAGCATGGCCGTGCTCAACCAGACCCTCATAGATGTGTCCTTATTCTTCGATCGGCTCCAGACGATATCCGTGCTGGTACACCGTTTTAATTCGATAGCCTCGTTCAGGGCGAATTTGCAGGCTACGTCGAATCCGGCTGATATGCACGTCAACGGTGCGTGATTCAATCGGGGTCATGATACCCCAAACCTTCTCCAGCAAGTGCGCCCGACTCATGAGTTTGCCCACATTTTGGAACAAATAGCAGGCCAGCTCGTAATCCTTGTCAGTCAATTTAATCGCTTCTTCATCCAGCAGGATCTGACGCCGGGACCGGTCCACGGTCCACGGCCCCACATTCAGCGTGGTTTCTTCATCCATTTCCGATACCCCTGCCCGACGCCCGAGAGCGCTAATACGGGCCAGCAATTCCGCTTGCTTGGTAGGCTTCACCATATAATCATCCGCCCCTTGAGAAAGTGCGCCGACAATGGATGATTCATCATCACGCTGCGTCGCGAATAACACAGGGGTGCGATTACCGCTGGCTCGTACTTCTTCGAGCACAGCGTAGCCGTTCATGTCTGGCACTTCCCAGTCGAGCACCAAAATATCGAAGGTGTCACGACGCAGAAGGGACATAAAATCACGGCCACTGGCCATGTGAATACAGTTATGGCCAGCCTCTTTAAGCCAGTGAGTGACCAGCTCCGCCTGGGCCATGTCATCTTCGAGATAAGCAATGCGCACGGTTAAACTCCATCTGTTGCAGGCCAACATCTGCCCGCAAAGGGTACCGATGTATCAACGCGTTAGCGGGAAAAGATTGTAAAATACCCGAACGAACGATTCGGCACCACATCAGCCATCAGATCCAACCCTTACCTCACCCTCGCCTCTTTCAGGCCGGACCACTGGTCAACTTCAGGCCGACAATCCCCACCACAATCAATGCCATAAAGGCCAGCCGTGACGCATTGGCCGGATCCTTGAAGAACACGATACCGATCAGGGTAATACCCACCGCACCGAGCCCTGTCCAGATGGCGTATGCCGTGCCCACGGGAATGCCCCGCATCGCATAGGACAACATCAACATATTCAAGCCGGTGAGCACAAGTGAAGTGCCAATAGAGAGCACCCCTGGGCTAAGCTGGATCCATTTGAGACTCATGGCCCAAGCGATTTCCACAATCACCGCCAGTAATAACACGACCCAATACAGATTCATCCCCACTTTCTCCAACACAAGCCCGCCCACCACATTGGCACACGGCGGACACGGGCTCGTCAGGAAAACAGAACTGCCGGAAACCCGGAAAGAGACAGCCTGCTCATGGTCAGATACCGGGACACGCTCCCGACGCGCCGATTATAGCGATCACAACACAGGATGCACCCAATCCATGGACGAGGCCGCCACAAACCGCTATCATTCGCGCCCGTTGAACCCCCAAGTTCTTCAAGTTTTGCGCCCGTAGCTCAGCTGGATAGAGCGTTGCCCTCCGGAGGCAAAGGTCAGAGGTTCGAATCCTCTCGGGCGTACCAGATAAAAAAACCTCCCATCGGGAGGTTTTTTTATGGGCTATCAAAAATCAACAGCACGCCCCCATCACTCATTTTCCCGATACGTACTTGGCGAGCAGCCCTGCCAGCGCCGGAAGGCGCGGACAAATCCGCCTGCGTCGGTGTACGCCAAGTGAGCAGCGACTTCTTCGATCTTCATGGTGGTGTTGCCCAGTAGTTGCAGGGCCAGCTGGCGGCGCTCTTCTTCGACTAAATCGCGGTAACTGGTGCCTTCCTGCTCCAGTTTGCGACGCAGGCTTCGGGTGGAAAGGGCCAGGTCGCGGGCCATATCATTGAGGCTGGCTCCCAACCCCAACTCGCCAAGCAATTTTTGACGGACCTTGCCGGCGATACCGCTGCTTTCCACGGTATCCATACGTTGCTGACATTGCTGCTCAAGCATGCGAGTGAGGGCGGGATCGTAGCCGGAAAAGGGCCGGCTGGCACCGGCGCGGTTAACCATAATGCGGTTGGATCCAGCTCCAAATGTGGGGGCAATGCCGCACAGTGCTTTCAACGCTGCAGCATCCACATCGGGGGTGCCGGTGAACTCGATGGCTTTGAATTCAGCCCCCTGAAGGGAGATTTCCCTGGCCAGATTAAGAGAAGTGGCCATATCCCGCTCCAGCAGAAACTGGCGCAGATGGGGCGGAATGGGATCGGGGTCAAAGGTGATGCCAAAGGCATCCTCCTCTTCGCACAAAAGAATGCGGCAATAGGCCGTACTCAAAGGCAGATAGCGCACCCCAAGTGCAACAGCTTCGCGCAAGGTCTTACAGGTGCGCAGAGCAAAACCCCAAACCCCGAAGGTGGCCAAATTGTACTGCAAACCCAGCTCGAACCCGGAAGCCCCCACCTCCGGCAGGGCCAGCATCAAGTTTTCGATCAGCCGCATTTCCTGCGTGCGGGTCACCAGTCCTTCACCACTGGATAATTCGCTTTCCAAGATACCCGTGCCGAGCAGGCAGGTTTGCCGGTCAATGCCATTTCGCTGAGCGAAATTGAGCATCACCTGGCTGATGGCCACCGGGTGCAATTTGTCGTTTGATTGATGCATTAACCGTTCCGTTGATACCCCCCTGTCACACACTGGCCACTTTTGCAGGGTGATTGGCCACGGTGGCTATTCTGATTGTTGTGCCGTCTACGTAATGTTCACCCTAATCATACCAACAAGAGACAGCACCATGGACGCGGCAGCATTGAACAAACAAGCCATTGCCTGTGCCAAACACTATATGGGCAAAACCGCCTGGCCGACAATTTTACTAACCGTGGCCGTAGTCGCCGCCTTTATTGCCACACTCACGTTATTCGCCAATGGTACGCTACCGGCCTGGGGCGCTTATCTGCTGGTCGCCGTACTGACCTACATGTCCTATACGCCACTACATGAGGCCGCCCACGGCAATATTCACGGACAGAATGATGGCCGCAAATGGATCAACGATTTGTGCGGGTACCTAGTAGCCCCCATTATTGCGATCCCCTATGCCTCTCATCGCATTGAGCACTTCACCCACCACCGCTATACCAATCAACCGGGCAAGGATCCGGACTTTATTATCAGCGGGATGCAACAAGGACTACTGGGGTTACTGGCCGCCGGGCTACGCTTCCAGTGGGTGCAGAACACATTTTTTGTGCAACACAGCTGGGCCACTGCGTCATCCAAGGAAAGATTGATTTATTGCACCGAACTGGCGGTATCGATCGGCTGGCGCATTGCCTTCCTAACGATGGTAGACCAGCCCGGCACCATCGCCGTGCTGCTGCTGGGATATTACACTGGCGGGCTATTCACCGCCTACTGGTTTGCCTATCGTCCACACCACCCTTACAAGGTAAGTGAACGTTATCGCAACACTAACAGCCTGATTATGCCGCGCTGGATGAAGCCGCTGGAATGGTTCTGGTTGGGCCAGAACCTGCACTCCATCCATCACCTTTTTCCGCGTGTGCCGTTCTATAATTACCACGCCCTACATCGGGATATTGAGCCGGTCTTGCAGGCACAGGGCACGCCGATTATGGGTATTTTTTCCCGCCAACCGCTAGCCGGCAACGCGTACCCATCAGCAAAGAAGCCGTAGCACCCAACAAGACGATCAACCTGAGTGCATACCGCTAGCGGTATGCACTCGCACATCGCTAATACAACGCCACGATGCCCTCGAGGGAACCGCCTGAACTACCTTGATGGCGAAGCATTCGCCACAGAACCCTTGTCCCCGATCTGTTCCAGACTTTTTATTTCTCCCAAGCGGAGAACATCGGAGACCATGGGCCCGCTTATTGGTGCCACTCTACGACCACAATAAGGCGCGCAGCGACATACTGCCTAATAAGCAGAACCCGCCTCCCGTTCCGTTTCGGTGAGGTGCTTAGGCTGCCCCTCAGTGACCTTTCCGACCCAAAGCGGGTGAGGCTCGGCCAGGCGCACGCGTTTGCGAAACTGCCGCCGCACCACCCACAATGATAACGCCACCACCAATAACAGGCCGTTAATCAGCAGGTTGTCGCCGTCGAGTACATGCTCGCCCTCCAAGGCGACCTGCAATACCGGCACCGCCAAATAACACAACGGCGCGGCGGCCAGGATTTGGCCGCTGAACCGCAGCGGCGATGCCCGCAGACTCCACAACACCAATAAGAGAATCACACCGCCACACACCGCCCGCTCCACCGTGGCGACCCAGGCCGCCCAAGGCGTATAGGGCAGCCCTTTGCTAACCAGAAAGCTGAACGCCACTCCGATCACAACCCCGAAGCACAGCCCCAGCGTCAAACGCAACAAAAAAGCAGAAGCCCGGCTGGGCCCTTGGCGATCACTGCGTCGCTCGCACCACAACACATTCCCGGACACAAACAACAAAGCCCCCAGCAAGCCCATGGCAAAGTAGAGCCATTTCACCAGCATTCCACCGTAGTCCCCGAAATGCAGAGAATAAACCGGTGAGAACGTATCAAAGTTCAAGCTGCGCTGTCCTGGCGCAATCACGCTCAACGTTGCCATGGTCGAGCCCAGCACCACATGGACATGATGCCCCACATAGCCTGGTACAGAGCCGGCCACATCAACCCAGCCAGCGGCATCGCCATAGCCGCGAATTTCCACCCAGTCCACGCTCATTTCTGGCAACGCTTCGCCCGCAGCAGATAAGTAATCTGCAATCGGCGCCATGGCAACGCGTTCACCCTCACTTTGTACCGGCGGCCACACCGCAATTTCCTCTTCGATCACCCCACGCAGCTGAGGACCAAAAACTAACGTGCCCAGCACCACCGCCACTAGGGTAAAAGCCCCCATGGCGGCACCGGTCACCGACATGATCAAATGAAACGGAAAACTGATCACGCCAACCAGGTTGTGCATGTTCTTCCAGTAACGGCGTAGGTTGCCTTCATGCTTAAGAGCAAAAAACTCCTTGCTCAATTTTGGCCAATGAATCACTAAGCCAGTAAACAGCGCCGCCCCGTACAGTATCGAAATCAGCCCCATAAACGTCATCCCCAGGTTGATGGGCAAGCCGCCACTAGGAATCGCCAGTTGGTAATGCAACTGATTGATAAAATCCGCCAACGCCGACCGGGGCTGCACGACGTACTCTCCGCCCGTATCGAAATCCGTGGCGTGGGCGGTGAGCCACTCCCCCCCACCGGCTTCACTGGTTTGAAACCACATAACTGCCGGATCTTCTTCAGGCAAGAAAAACAGGCGAGTACGGGCATCCGGATACTGCTCGGTGACGCGAGTAAGAAGGGCCTGCCCATCAATGACTTGTTGCGATGCCTGCGCAGTGGCCTGAGGTGTCTGCCAATGATGAAGCTCGTGGTGAAACACATTGATAGCGCCAGCAAAAAACGCCACAAACAGAATCAGCCCACTGACCATGCCCAGCCAAGCATGTAAATCGATAAAACGCCGCAAACGAGCCGCTTTCATGCGCCGCCTCCATACAGGGCCGTTGCCTGCAACGCTAGCCAGGCAACCCCGTTCATCACCAACAGCGCCACCAAAGGCGGCCAGGTACGCTCAGGGATTGCCACCAAAACCACCAGCAACATCCACAACAACATTATCCCCAACAACTGCAACACCAACCAAGATTGCCAAGGAACCGGCACCAATGCCGCCAGCAACCCCATCAGCATTGCTGACAGCGGCAAACTGAATACAAATGCCCAAAAAGCTCTCATCGGCTTCCACCCCGGCGCTGATAACGGTCTCGATAATGACTCACTATCAAGGGCACCAGCAGCGCCGGTAATGTGGATACCCACAACCCTACAAACAGGCCCACGCTGACCCCCAATTGCAGGGTGAACAGCAGCAGCCCGCCGGCCAACATGGCCAAAGCGATCAAGCGAGTAAAGGCAGGGAGAGGTTGATCCAGCCAGCGCTGCTGTCGGTCGGACAGATAAAACAGCGCCACACTGGCAAATGTGGCGAGAACGGCAACCAACATAAGAAAAACCATTATTTATGATAATGGTTCTCATTTAATAGAAGGCGGTCGCTTCCGTCAAGATAACAAGGCCGACGAGCTCAACGAGGCCGCAACTTACGCAGATAGTCACTGGCCTCACTGAGCCGCGCGGTAGACAAACGACTCCAATCCACAGCCTCGCGATCTGGCATCCACACACCAGCGAACGTGGACGCATCGGCCAATGCCAATTCTGCATTGAGCATGGGCACGCCGTGATAGTCACCGGCAATTCCGCCCGCGAGACGAATCACTGACCACCAAGCAGGCGGCCGCCAATGCAGCCGAACATCCGGCAAATGACAGCTCAGCTCAACTTCCGCCACACAGCATTCCAGCACACTATCCTGCTGACGACTCAGCCCCTGCCGCCACAACGCCGACCCTGCTACCATGACCAGCGACGGGAAGGCCCGCTGCAAAGCCCGACAACGATCCTCATCGCTCAACGGGTCGCCCAACACCACCCTGTAAAATACCGGACGCGGCGGAGCCACCTGCTTGACCACGCCAGATTCCAGCCAGCGCAGAACACAATCCAGTGCCCGCTCAGACTCCTCTGGCTGCAGCTGCTTAAGATCAGAGAGGGTAAATACCCGAGGCAGAGTGTCCAACGCTGGAGACAACATCGACATATCCTGCATCAACGCCTCACCCTGTCCGCCAACGGCAATCGTAGTCCGAGGCAGGAACGCAAAGCCATGGCCCACGCCAGCAGATGACAGATCACCGTCATCTGACGGGCTTGCGGCAGGCCACACAAACGCAACCGCACGGCCTCATCTACTTGGCGCTCCAGCATCGTAATCTGACGAGACCTCAGACCGGTGGGCCGTTCACCCTGCGCCAGACGCAACGTCAGCAACCGCCCCTGGATATCATCCTCCAACGCCGCATAGGCCCGCTCGACTAAGCTATAACTGGATAGGTGGCGCATAGCACGCAAAGGCTGGCGCCGCCGTGAACGGTGCCGTTGCGGCATCACGAACACAGACAGCACACGGGCCAACCACTGCACAGCAGGCAACCAGCGAGCACCATCTCGGCAGCCCATCAGATACCAACCCCACGCGCGCAGGCGAGACACATCCCTGCGCAATACTCGCACCCGAGCATAGCTATCCGCGCTACCCGAGGAAGCAAAGCTTGCCCGGTAGACGGCTAAATATTCCTGCAGAGCCTGCAATCGCGTTCTCACCGCCTCCAGCTCCAGCTCTTGCTGACGCGGCTTCCCTGCCACTTGCTGTGTCCTCATAAGCTGCAACTCCTGCATTGGCTACTACCTACCTGCAATGCATAAAAATGGACGCCGGATCAGGTTGTGAAACCGGTTCAGCCCGGCAACGCCAACTGTAGCGATACCGCCCAGGCCGCCACAGAACAAAAGCGTCCAATTTACGTGTATACACGTAGCGGTTTTGTATCTTCCTGATACAGCTCGCCGGAATCGGCCCCAATCTTTCCTTTGTACGCTTTTACCTACAACAAGATTCGTATATGCCTTATCCTCCCGCCAAACGACATAAACAGGCCCCCTTTGTACTACGCCCTCCTTACTCTACTTGCGCTACTAACCCTACTTATCAGCAACACACTGCAAGCCCACCCCGGAAGCCTCAACCAACAAGGCGGACACACCGACCGCAGCACCGGTGACTACCATTGCCACCGCGCCCCCTGCTCCACGCTTCACCGGCAACAACAAAAGGCCCAACAGGACGCGACCGACGCACAACGGGCGTTCAGTGGACTCTACGATCGAAACCTCTGGCCCCACTGGACTGACGCAGACCAAGATTGCCAAGACACACGGGCAGAATTATTGATTGCCTCCAGCCGGCAGACTGTGACCTTCACCGACCCGGATCAATGCACCGTGGCCACAGGTCGCTGGTACGACCCCTACACCAACCGCACCTTTACCCATGCGGGGGACTTGGACGTGGATCATTTTGTGCCGCTGCGCCATGCCCACGGCCACGGTGGCGACCAATGGGACAAAGCATTACGCCAACAATTCGCTAATGACCCAGACAACCTGATTCCGGTGTCCGCCAGCGCCAATCGCAGTAAAGGTGCTCGCAGCCCAGATCAGTGGCTTCCTGATAACCGCCTCTATTGGTGCGAATATGGCCGGCATTGGAAACGCATCAAACAACGTTACCAGTTGATGGTGACGCCCCAGGAAGCTGACGCACTGAAACAACTGCTAACCCACTGCTCAATGCCCTCTACCCCTAAAACGACAAAACCCCGACCATAAGGCCAGGGTTTTGGTTGTCGCATCACCCGCCTTGAGGCGGAGAGCTCACTGCATGTAAGGCTTACTGCTCTGCAGCATCCTTCATGTCTTCGGCGGACTCTTTGGCGTTATCATAGGCGTTATCCATATCTTCGCCCATTTCCTCCATCGGTCCTTTGCTATCCGGGGTAATGCTTTCCACCGCCTCATCTACCTTCTCGCCAGCATCCTCAACCGGGCCATCATTGGCATCACAGGCTGCCAGCAGGGCAGAAGAGGCGAAAATGGCGGCCAATGCCGCTTTGCCGAAAATACGCATAGAATCACTCCTTGAATTAACTGATTCGGACAGTGAGCACTGTAAGCATGTTCTTCACGCTTGGCCAAGGGAATTCGCACATTTCACTGCCATTTTACGAAGAGTTACAGACCGGATAGAGAATACCGCGCCGATGAGCTAAGGAGCCTGTGCCCCCCGTGCATGCTCAGCCTTTCAGGCTGGGTCGCAATCTATGCCCCGTTCAGGGCGCAGAGGACACGATTTTGAAGGTACTCTCTAGGGGGCGAGCCAGGACAGCCCATCCATCAAAAACGCAACAATTGAGTGCGGGCCAGCCAGGAAGGCCCGGAGGGCGTAACAGGTTTACCAGAGCAGCCTGGCCCTTTTTCCTTTCTCTGCGCTTTCAGCCGAGTAAGATGAACACCATAACAAGGAGAAACATGAAGAAAATCGGGAGAAATGCGGGAAAGAATGCAGGGGGGCTGGCGCAGCTGGTCACCCGTTTCGGCAATGAAATTACCCAGGTCGTTCAAGATATCCACGGCGCCATAGCCAATCCGTTCCACCTGCGTGGGCACGACTACACCCCCGCCCCCATGGTCTACGGCTTGGTTCGTTACGGTTTTCGCCAAGTCGGCAATGTGGCCAGCATGGCTGACCTGCTCGCCGACCCACACCAGGAGTTGCGCGATAGCTTAGACCTGCAAAGCATCATCAACGGTATTTTCGGACAATTATTGGTTGAGCAGCACAACCGTTACGCTCTGCCCATGACGCTATTACCAAAAAAACCACCTTTAGCGGATGCTGACACCCTGGTGATTTTCCTGCACGGGCTGTGCATGAACGACGCCTGCTGGAACAACCCTGCCGCCAACAGTTTCAGCCAGTGGGCTCGCCAGCATTACAACGCAGATATCCGTTATCTGCGCTACAACACCGGCCTGCATATTTCCGACAATGGCCGCAAACTCGCCGGGCTGCTGGCCCATACGGTCTTGCCCAAGCGAATAATTCTGGTCGGCCATTCCATGGGCGGGCTAGTAGCGCGCAGCGCACTTTACCAAGGGCGCCAGCGTGGCGACCATTGGGTGAATAAAGTAACTCACTTGGCTTGCCTGGGCTCACCACATCAAGGCGCCTTACTAGAACGATTTAGCAACGAAGCTAACCGATTACTAGGCCACACCCCCTACTCGCGGCCATTGATGCGGCTTGCCAACCTGCGCTCCGACGGCATTCGCGACCTGCGCTTTGGTTATGTACTGGAAGACCAGTGGCGAGACCGCCCGCTGGATGACCCACGCCCCACCAGCAAGGTGCCTTTGGATCCGCATGTGCAGCAGCTTTTTATTGCCGGCAGCGTCAGCAAACCCAACCATGCCCACCCCCGTGGCGATTGGTTAGTCACGGTAGACAGCGCGCTGGCGGAGCATCTTTACGCGCAAGCGAACCACCTGACCCGTGAATTGTTTTACCAGATGGGGCACATGGCCATGATTGAGCAAACCCGCACCTACGCGCGGATACAACAGTGGCTAGACGAATCAACGCCTGGAACGTAACAGCAATATCAAATTAACGATTACGCAGGCGGCAGGCGGTGCCGTCATAAAAAATTCAAACTAAAGCCTTGCCTCTTCAGGCCAAAAAACCGCAAACCATTATTATTGTTCTCTCTCGCCGTTTGCGCCTACGCCGCTCAACCAGCAACCGCTACCGCAACCCCCACGGCCACCAGAGCCAATGGAAAAATGATGATGCTATTGCGGATAAAGCGCTCGCGCCAGAGCAACCTTTGATAGTAACGATGCATTGCCATACCCCAACCATCACAAACGAACTCTCAGTATATGGACCTTAAGGCAATATCAAATCGCCCAAATGGAGTATATGCAATAACTGGAAAGCGGCTTTGCCAAACCCTTTAAACGCACGGAATGACGACAGGCCGATTTGAGGCTCAGGGCCAGGGAGCATCTGAATACTCCCTGGCCCGTTCAGCCTTGCTCAAAGGCACTAAACCGCCGCCAACGCCTGCTCGATATCCGCCAGGATATCGTCAACATGCTCAATACCAATGGACAAACGTACCAAGTCCGCACTAACCCCAGCCTTGCTCAGCTCTTCATCATTAAGCTGACGGTGCGTAGTGGTCGCTGGATGGCACGCCAGAGACTTAGCATCACCGATATTCACCAGCCGCTTGATCAATGCCAACGCATCAATAAAGCGCGCGCCGGCATCACGCCCCCCTTGCACACCAAAGCTGAGAATAGACGAGGGCACTCCTCCATCCATGTACTGCTGCGCTAGACCATAATCTTTGTCGGTTTCCAGCCCGGCAAAATTAACCCAACTCACCTTGGCATGATCACGCAAGTATGTCGCCACTTTCACCGCGTTCTCGCAATGCCGTTCCATCCGCAGGCTCAAGGTTTCAATGCCCTGCATAATTAAAAACGCATTCATAGGAGATAACGCTGCCCCCATATTACGCAGTGGGACAACCCGAGCACGACCAATAAACGCCGCCTCTCCCATGGCCTCCACGTACACCACACCATGATAGCTTGGATCCGGCTCATTAAACTGCGGGAAGCGAGGGTTTCCTTTCCATGGAAACTTCCCTGAATCGACGATAGCGCCAGCAATGGTGGTGCCATGTCCGCCCATGTATTTGGTCAGCGAATGCACCACAATATCAGCGCCATGCTCAAAGGGTCGGCACAATGCAGGCGTTGCCACGGTGTTATCAACTACAAGCGGTACACCCGCGTCATGGGCTACCTTAGCCAACGCAGCCATATCGACCACATTGCCCGCCGGGTTGCCGATGGATTCGCAGAACACCATCTTCGTTTTTTCATCAATAGCATCGGCAATCGCCTGAGGATTGCGGCCATCGGCCATGCGCACCTCAATACCCTGGTTCGGCAAGGTATGCGCAAACAAATTGTAGGTACCGCCATAAAGCTGGCTGGTTGAAACAATATTGTCTCCCGCCTTTGCCAGCGTTTGGATCGTCGCGGTAATCGCCGCCATGCCCGACGCCATCGCCAAGGCACCAATGCCCCCTTCCAGTTGCGCAACGCGCTCTTCCAGCACAGCGTTAGTCGGGTTCATGATGCGGCTATAAATATTGCCCGGTACTTTCAGGTCAAATAGATCCGCCCCATGCTGGGTATCATCAAAGTAATAACTGGTGGTTTGATACATGGGTACGGCCACCGCATGGGTCTGCGGGTCACCGGCAAAGCCCCCATGAATGGCAATGGTTTCTTTTTTCATCACTCTCTGCCTCATAATTTTCGCCGCAAAACGACGCACACGCAAAAAGGCCGCCAAGCGGCGGCCCAAAAAACCACCTTATTTAATCGGAGGCGCTTCCCAAAAATCAAATTGTTTGGGCACATCCGCCAGCGAAGTATCAAAACGCGGCGGGCGCTTTTCAAGAAAAGCGGTAAACCCGTCTTTCCCGTCCCAAAATTCATTGGACCAATAAATCATTTTTGATTCCACCACATGGGCTTCGGCTGGGTGGGAAAAGTTCGGGTTGCGCCACAACATCTGCTTGGCCAACGCCACCGCCACCGGCGAACTTTTTGCAATCAGCTTTCGAGCGATGCAGCGGGCCACCTCCACCACCTCGTCTTTATCATGCACACTGTGGAACAGCCCTGCTTCCTCACCTTCTTCAGCCATGAAAATATCACCGCTAATCACCCACTCCAGCGCTTTCTGTATACCCACCACCCGCGGCAGGAACCAAGAAGAACAGGCCTCCGGCGTTACACCGCGCTGGGTAAAAACAAAACCGATTTTGCTGTTGGTCGCCACCAGGCGAATATCCATGGGTAGGGTCATAGTGATCCCCACCCCCACCGCCGCCCCGTTAATGGCGGCGATCACGGGCTTGCGACAATTATAGATTGCCAGCGACAGTTCGCCGCCGGAATCGCGGATGGTCTCTAACGGCGGCTCCATACCCTCAGCGTCGTCATAGCCAAACAGGTGGCCGCCACCTTCCGGCTCCATTTCCATTCCTGCACAGAAAACCTTACCCGCCCCCGTAACGATAACGGCCCGGATATCATCATTGCTGTCTGCTTCAGCCAGGGCATCAACCATTTCGTCTTTCATGCGCAAAGTAAAAGCATTAAGGCGATCAGGGCGGTTAAGGGTAATAGTCAAAATATTTTCGGCCAGCTCGGTCTTGATGTCTTGATAATCCATGATCACTCCACTGGGGTTGTGCGGTTTTCAGTCGTTATCGACAGAGGCTCAGTAGCACGGTTTGACCCTGAGCATACCCCGATGGCAAGGCATCGAACATGGCATGAAGCGTCCGGTTGAGATCAGGCGGATTGTAAAAAGCTTGCGAAGGAAGCGCTGAAAAACGCCCTATATTCTCCGTCTCTCAAGCTAGTTCGCAATTTATACCCCATTGGGGGCACAGAAGACGGGGTTTTGAAGGCATGGGATCGCCTGTCGAGAAAGCACAACGAATGAGTACTCCAAACCACGCTGAGCACGTAAGAGGTTTTCTAGAGGCCCCGTAACACGGCCCAGATCCACTGGGCCACAGAAGCAAACGCTACGGGTTCACAGAACCATGGTGGTTTTCTGCATAGCCCTCAATCGCAGCCCCGGCGATTGTCTTTAAGCGCTCGCAACACCTGCTCACGGGTCAGCAAACCAGTCAGAACGCCCTGGGCATTCACCACCGGATAGATCTTAGGCTTCTGGGTCACCATCAACTCCGCCACATTCACCGCCGAATCCTCTTCACTAACGGTCAATGGCTGGTCGTGCATAAATTCTTCCACGACCAAAGAACCTTCACAGTGATAGCTGGAGATCAATAACCTGCGCAGGCAATCCTGTTCCGACACAAACCCCACCACCTTGTTCTGGCTATCCACCACTGGCAGCCCAGTAAACTTGTGCTGCAACAACACATCCACCACCTCGGTAAGCTCAGTACCCATTTCAATAGCCATGGGGTGTTTTGCCATCAAAGCGCGTACCGTCATCTCTTGCATCGCATTCTCCTTCTAGAAATTGACCCAGCCGGGTCAGTCCTGATTTATGGCTTTGACTATAGCAACCCGGTATGTTTACACCCGTGGATATTCCCCATGCCACCGATCAATTATGGCAATCGCTATACAAGCCAGGCATCGCCTTCCTACAATGCTCACAACACAGAACAACACCAAGCCTGACCGCAGGCCTTCATGGAGCAGAGGAACAGCGAATGGTATCGCCCCGCGTCTGGCTGGTTTTTGGGCTATTGGCTCTATTGGTAGTATCGCCGCTGCAGGCAGCTGAGAGTGCTGCCTGTGAGGCGGCAGAACTGACTCACGCTCAGCTTAATCAACAACGTAAGCAGCTACAGGAGAACCAGGCGGCGCTGCTGGCGATGATTAAGGGCGAGATCCCCACCACGGATCAGCTCGACACCGTATTGGGGCGCCCTCTAAATCAGCGACCGCTACTACCCTTGCCGCCGCCCCAGCCACTAGCCATCACCGACAGCAAGTGCCCGGATCTACAAAATGATATCGGCAACCTGACACGGCAAATCAACAGCCTGGAACAGTCCATCCATACGTTGCGTCATTCGTTTTTTTCCCTCAGCTTTGCTCAACGACAAGCATTCCGAAACTTGGCAATTCACCATGAGCAGCTACAGGCCATGGCGGATAATCCCGATGCCACCATCGCCTCGGCCAGCCAGCGTCTTCAGCAACACACCGAACAGTTGTGGGCGGTGCTTGGGCAACTGCAAAACAACCCCGATATTGCCCTGCAAACATTGGACGCATTGTGGCTGAATTTGCCGGCCTTACCGCTGCCCAGCAGCGGCGTCCGCTCCGACGAATGGCGAACCCTGCTCAAAGCTAGACTGGATATCCAGAGTAACGGCCGCACCCTACGCTCGGAGCAATGGAAAACCCGGCCATTGCTGACCCAAATCGATAACCTGGGAGGACTGCGCCAGGCACCACAACTGTTGCAACACGAAAGCCAACGAATTACTCAACACCTGAGGAACATCCTCGTGCTGGTTCGCTACGATCTGAACGGCCCCTTACGCGATGGCGGCTACATGCCAGTGCTGCAGAACATTCTCGCCTTGATTCTCGGCGCCGCAGGCTTCTGGCTACTAATTCAGCTGGCTCAGCGCACCCGCCACTGGGCGCTCGCTTTACACGACCGGGTGGTTCAACTCAGTGGTGAGCGCCGCTGGTTACTCAATGCCAGCCGTTTGATCAGTGGCTTGGCGCCGATTCTGCCGTGGGTTTTGATCTGGCTAGTGCTTGATCATCTAGGTTCCTTATTGGACACCCCATCCAGCAAGATTCTGCTATGGCTGCTGCCACTGGCGCAGCTCTATGTCATCTACGGGCTGCTTTGCCTGATCGGTGAGTGGTTAATACTGCGTGTGGCACAAAGCGCCAATGCCTACCTAGGGGGCGAGCAAACCCGTCAAGTGACACAGCACGCCCGCAACCTAGCCCGCTGGATCATTACTCCCTGGGCGCCGGTCATCATCGTTTGGGAAAGCCTAGGCCCTTCGCTAATGTATTACCTGTTCCTTGGGATACTAATGGTGACCATCTATACCGGGCTTGGACGCCTGCTGGCCTTACGCCATAAGGACTATCAAGTGTGTCTGCAAGCCCCGATGCCCTCCCAGGTAGACCCACTGATCGCCCGCTTGTTAAGCCCGAGATTATTCTGGTTGGTGGCGCCCCTACTACTGCCCATTGCACTGGTAAGTTTCTTGGTAGGTTTTGTGGACCGGGTACTGGCGGATTTTGACTGGTATATGCGACTCAAAGCCCGCTGGTTCCGTTTCCGTGCCAATGTAGCCACCGACGAAGACGACGGTGACAATAGCGAAGAACCGGTGGCCCAATCCTACGAACGCTGGTTTGCCCCCGCCTTGCCCGACGATGTGAACAAACCCCCGTTCATCGACACCGGCTTAGTAGCCGCCATAGAAAAAAGCATTCAGCGCTGGCACGAAGATAAAACCGATGAAAACGCCTTAGTGGTTTCCGGTGAAAAAGGCTGCGGCAAAAGTGTCTCTCTTGGCAAGCTCGACAAGGTACTGGAAAAAAGCTGTGAATCCTTAAATACCTTGCACCTGAAAGTACCCGCCAAGACCTGCACCCCAGAAGCCATTCACCAGCTGATTGGCGATGCACTGGGCACCGACCTAATCAACGACGGGCCGGCCGCGCTGGTCAAGGACGATGAACACAGGCAGCCCACCCTGGTGGTGCTAGACGAAGCGCAAAATTTCTTCCTTGCCCAACTGGGCGGCCTGGAAGGCTGGCGCACGGTGCTCAATCTGGTTAACGCCCGGGTGGACAATGTGTTCTGGCTGCTACTGATCAACAACCAAAGCTGGGCCTACCTATGCAACGTGTTCGGTCGGGAATACCAGTTTCGTAATGTGGTTCGGGTGAAACGCTGGGGACAAACCGATATTCGTTCACTGATTCTCAGTCGTCATCATCTAAGTGGTTTCCAGCTACGTTACGACGAAGTGTTATTGTCCTCTCGGGGGCCGGAAGCCGGCAACCTGCGCAACGCCGAGCAACGGTATTTCAGCCTACTTTGGGATGCCAGTCGCGGTAATCCCATGGTGGCATTACGGCTGTTCCTGACCTCGGTAAAAGTCAAAGGCCGACAAGTAACCGTGGGCCTGCCCAACGCCCCCTCGGCCAGTATTCTCGATGGCATGGGTGACAACTCCCTGTTTGTTTATGCCGCCATTGCCACCCACGAAAATCTGACCAGCCACGAAATCAGTGCGGTCACACACCTGCCAGAAAATGTGGTGCGTTATGCGCTGAAAGGCGGTTTCGATGCAGGGTTTCTGCACAAGAGCGATGATGGCCGCTACCGGTTGGTGTCCCTATGGTACCAGCAGGTGATCAGCTACCTAACACGGAAGAACCTGCTCAATGAATGATGGAAATATAGTCAACGACCTGACTGTCGTAGTGGAATTGTTCAACGTCTACGCATTAATGCTGCTGTTTATCGGTGGATTTGTGCTGTGGGCCCTGAACTGGGGCATCAGTAAAGCAAGCCTGAAAATCACCGAGAAAATGCCCACCCGACGCTTCCTGATTTTGCAGATCACCACACTGATCGGCTTTGTACTCTACACCGTGGGCTCCATCGCGCTGGTCATCGGCGTACTGCAGCCCCCCAAAGAATTCATGCTCGCTGCCGGCGGCTCCATCGCGGTGGCCCTGGGCTTTGCCCTGAAAGACATTGCCGCCTCACTCGTAGCCGGTTTGCTGTTGTTATTTGATCGCCCCTTCCGGGTTGGTGACCGGGTCAGCTTCGATAACGTTTATGGAGAAATCGTTTCCATCGGCCTGCGCACCGTGCGCCTGCAAACCCTGGACGATAATCTGGTCACCATCCCCAACTCGCGGTTTATTACCGATGTGGTGGCCTCCGGCAATGCCGGCGAATTGGACATGATGGTGGTCACCGATTTCCACGTGGCCTTGAATGCCGATATCGAACAGGCCAAAGCCATCGTGGAAGAAATTATCGTCACCAGCCGCTACGCCTACCTGAAAAAGCCAGTCACCTTTGCCATTGAAGAAATTGAAGTGGGTTACCGGTTGGCAATTCGCCTACGCGCCAAAGCCTATGTTCTGGATGTGCATTACGAGAAAGCGTTTCAGAGCGACATCGTGGTGCGGGTATCCAAACGCTTTACAGAAATGCAGGTGGCTCGGCCGGGATAATGGCCAATGCCTTATGACCTGTGCTTTTAGCTCTTCTCATTGGCGGGTTTTTCTGCCTCATCGGACAGCACCGCTTCCAGCTCCTCACGGGGCATGTAGTCCAGATCCCAGTGGCTGGTGTAGGTTTCTTTTAAACGACGCCGTCCCCGATGCAAAGGCTGCGGGTCTTCATCACTGCCATGGGCGGCGTGGTGTTCACCCAACGCCGGCCCCGGTGCCGGATTGCTGACCGCTTCCGGCCCCGTGTCTTTTTGCTCAGCCCCCAACCGTTGACGCCAGGGAGTAAGCCATCGTTTTAGCCAGTGCATACCTTTCCTCTCCGGCCGCTGCAGCTATTCTATCATTCACCCCCACCCTATCACCCCGGCTTGCCATCGACACGCGAGCGCGTCAGCACCTGCCAATACAACAACAGGAAGCCAGCAAAGGCCAGGCTCCATAAGCCGGCGGACCAGCCTACCCCGAGCCCCCAGGGCAGCCACCCCAGTGCCGTCACCACTCGCAACACCCCCGCCAACAGCACCAATGCATACAGCACAATACCACCGGTGGGCAACGCCATGGTGCGCCCGGTATGCCCCATGGCTACACGCGTCATCACCCCCATAATGGTGGTGCCCATGGCGCCGGCGCCAAGGGCATGCAGCCATGCCGTCGGCGCCACCCAATGCCATTGCGCCAGCGCCAACAACACAAATCCCAGCACCACCCACCAATGCCCCAGGTGCAGAATCCACAACAGCGGTTCATCACGTATCTGCCAGGGCGCCCAGCCAAATAAACGCAGCAGCACCATGGCCGCAGCCGCCAGTGCCAGCCCCCCCAGTAGCGCTCCGTGTATGTTGAGCGCCACCAGCACCGCCACCGCCAGCGCCAATATCAGGCCCACTGGCGTAGCCCAGGAAGGGGTGCGCACCTGAGCACTGTCCCGGCCACGGGCCTGCAGCCAGTTACGCGTAAACGCTGGTGTAATGCGCCCACCGATAATCAATATCAACACCGCCGCCAGCACCACCAGCGCCTGCAAATAGTGCGGTGAACCAGACAGATGAAACAATAGGTCCAACACCCAGCAAGCCGCCAGCACCCCCATCAGAATCAATTGCCGATGCTGACGGGCATGCCAGATACGAGTACCTGCCAGCCAAGCCAGCAATGGCAGGAAAGACAAGTCGACAATGCTGGCGAGAATTGGCCAAAAACCGCCAAACATCATCGCCAATCGCCCAGCCAACCACAGCAGCCACAGAGCCAGTAATGCCCCGCCGTCCACCGGACGCGTACCGGTCCAGTTACAGACTGCGGTTAGTAAAAACCCGGCGATGGCCGCATTAAGGAAGCCCCCCAGCATTTCATGTTGATGCCAATGCAATGGCGCCAAGGCCAGGCTATCCATGCCTCCCTGAGTGAGTAGAAACATCCATAACGGTACCAATAATGCTCCGCCAAAAGCCGCGGAAAGAAAAAATAATCGAAACGGGAATGCCAGCACAGGCATTTGTAATATGCGCCGCCACTGATGGCACTTGCCATCAGTGGAATCAGAAGCGGACGGTGAAGAAGGGGTGGGTGTCATCGAGCTCTCCCTGCCGGAATACACTCCCTCGAATATACCCTGTAACTAAAAAAGCCGATGGAATTAATGCCATAAAACTGACCGGGATCACAGCCCGGCCAACTCAGACATAGCGGGTGCTTTTCACGCTAATTCAACCTAAAAAATCAGGACAATAATTGCGGACGCTTCATCAACCTCGACAATTTCTCCAGCCCCTGCTGGCGCAGGTAGCCACTGTCGCGCTTGGAAGGGTGGAAATCGCGTTTGTAGTACGACAGGTAGGATTTGCCCAACTTTCGCAGCCAGCCAGGCTTTCCTAGCAACCAGTTCATTCCCTGGCCCACGGACTTCCAGTCGGTGGAGTCATCCATTTCGGCGCGCAACTGGTTGTAGTGGAAAATAGTAAAACCAATAAACTCTACCGTGGTAAGCGCCATCTCCGAGGTGCGCACCCAATAGCTGCCCACCTGGTCCTGATACACATCGAACGCTACCGATTTATGCTCGCTTTCTTCCACCGCATGCCATAGCCACAGCGGCACCATGCGCTCGTCCATGCCGTCGAAAATTTCTGGATGCTCTAGAATCATTTCCGCCAGCATTGCGGTGAAATGTTCCAGCGCACAAGTCTTCGCCAGTTGCCGTTCCGGTGACAACCACTTGGCCATGAACTTTAGGCCGTCCCTTACAAAGGCGTCCACTTTGCTGGTAGGTACGCCCTTCGATTCCATGAACGCATTGAAGGCATCGTGCTCGTTGCCATGATGCGCCTCCTGACCGATAAAACCTTTCACTTGCTCACGGAGCAAAGGATCAGTGAGCTTTTTCTGAAAATGACGAACGGAACGGACAAAAAAACGCTCCCCCTCGGGAAAAGTGCACGACAGCGCCGTCAATAGCATAGTTTTGAACTGGTCATTGTCGAACCAATACCGGGGCATGGACGGATCAAATTCAAAATCCATCTTGCGGGGCTGAATGTCGCTTTTATTTGTTTTTTTCTGCGGCTGACGCGTTACCGGCGCCGCAACGGCGGTTACATTGGCATTCATAGCGATGTCCTCGTTGCTTATAGACACAGTATTCGGCAGCCACAACCAGCAAGCTAGTGCAGGTTGTGCCATTTTTGCAGCACAAAAACCAAACGCCTGATGCCTCGCACGTAACGCTAGCCTGACTCAGCCCGATTCGCTTTGCCGCCGATACAACCGCGCATGGATATCGCCGCTGCTTTTCTCTTTCGTCAATTGCCAGTTGGCCGGGACTGCCGGCACCTCTCCCTTCCGACGGCTTTCCACATAGATAATCGCCCCGTCCGCCAGCAACCCATGGGCTTCCAAGGCCTCACAGGTCGGCGACACTAGGCCCAAATCATAGGGCGGATCGATAAAGACCAAGTCGAAGGGCTGTCGTTGCGTAGGCAGCCAACTCAACGCGTCTGCACACTGCACGGTGAGGCGCCCCTCGAACAGCGGCGTTAATTGGCGTCGCAGGTCCGCGCTACGCTCTCGCTGCTTCTCCACCAACACAGCTTCGCAGGCGCCCCGGCTCAAGGCTTCCGCGCCCAGCGCACCGGAGCCGGCAAACAAGTCCAGCACACGCAGCCCCGGTATCTCAAATTGCAGCCAGTTAAACAGGGTTTCGCGCATACGATCCGAGGACGGACGCAAATCGCCACCATGGTCCACAAAATGCAGACGATGACCGCGCCTTTCGCCACCAATAATTCTTACTTGCCCTTTCTGCCCCTGAGCGCTGGCAGCAGGGCGTCTACCTGAATGCTTACGGGGCACGGTCAGCGGGCTCCTCATTGGCCGTATTGTCCGCGTCCGTTGCCACCGACATAACCTTTGGTGCCTCAGGGCCAATGCTGACGATGGCCAGATTTTCCGGCGCCAGGTTGCGCTGAAACGCAGCACGAATGTCTTCTGCGGTCACCGTGCGCACCTGCTGGTTGAACCATTGCAGGTAATCCAGCGGCAGGTCGTAGAAGCCGATAGCCCCCAGCTGACCGATAATGTCGCTATTGTCGGCGGTACCCAAAGCAAAGCTGCCAAGAATGCTAGCGCGGATTTCCTCCAGCTGCTCATCGGTGGGGCCGTCTTGCACAAACTGGTCAATCAGATCCAGAGTCAGGGTCAAGGCGGCGTCGGCATTGTCATTGCCCGTCTGCAGGCTTACCTGAAACGGGCCTCCGGCCGCCATGGGGCTGAAAAAACTGCTGATCCCATAAACGTAGCCCCGCTTCTGCCGCACTTCGTCAGTGAGAATAGAGGCAAAGCCGGCACCGCCGAGAATCTGGTTACCCACATACAAGGCCACATGATCCGGGTTGCCACGCCAGGTGGCCTGATTACCCAGCAAGATATGAGTCTGGGCAGAAGGGAAGGTAATGTGTTCGCGCTGACGCTTAGTCAACGGCTGGGCCCGCGCCAAGGCCGGTGCCTCCTCGCCTTGCGGCAGGGCTGCGCTAATCTCTGCGGCAATGGCTTGTGCCTGTGCGCGATCCAAATCCCCCACCATAGCAATCACGGTGTTACCCGCCGCGTAGTAGCTCTGGTAGAAATCCTGCAGCTGGTCACGAGTGATCGCCGGCAAACTGTCCAAGGTGCCATCACTGGGCTGTCCATAGGGATGACCGGCAAACACCGTGGACTGAAACGCTTTATTCACTTGCGGGCCCGGCACCTGGGTTTCCATGCGCAAGCCCTGCATCATTTGGGTACGAATGCGTGCCAGCGTATCCTGTTCGAAAGTGGGGCTGGCAATCACTTGCTGGAACAGCGCCAGTACCGGTTCGCGATACTCGGGGTCGGACAATGTACGCAGGCTGATCACCCCCATGTCCCGGTAACTGGAAGAGGAAAAACTGGCGCCCTGATCTTCAAATCCGCGAGCGATGTCATCCACGCTTAACCCATTCGCCCCTTCACCCAGCAAGGCGCTGGTCAACGAGGCCAGCCCTGGGTGCGCACCATCACGGGCAGAACCCGCATCACTGACCAGGCGGATATCCAGCATGGGCAATGCATCGCTGGCCACAAACAGCACCTTGGCTCCCTGTTCGGTTTGCCAAGACTGGATATCCAGCGCCGGCGCCTGGGGATCCGTTTCTGCAATCTGCGCTTCAGTAGAGGGGAAAGAGCCAGAAAAGGGGCCCGCGCAGGCACTCAGCACCACGCTCAGGCCGAGCAGGAAGGCCAGCCGGAAAGTATTTATCTTCATGGTTGCGGCTCCGCTTTCTGTTCATCAGAGGTGGGCGCTGTCGGCTTCACCATACCCACGGTCAAACGCTCCGGCACCAGCCATTGCTGTGCCACACGTCGTACATCTTCAGCGGTCACCGCCTCCAGGTGTTCGGCAAAACGAGTGGACAGGTCAATATCCAACCCTAAGGTACTAAGCATGCCCAGCTCCATGGCCTGGCCCATCACCGAGTCTTTCTCATACACCTGACCCGCCAGCACCCCGGCCCGCACCCGCGCCATTTCCGCGTCAGTGGGCAAGGTGGTCTGCAGGGTTTCGATCTGTGCCAGCAGCGCTTTCTCCACGTCAGCCAACGTCACACCAGGGTTCGGTGCCGCAGTCAATGTAAAGGTCCCATCGCCTCGCTGAATGCCGCTATAACTGGCGCCAGCACCGGCCACTAGCCGCTGACCGCGGACCAGATCCGTTTCGATTCGCGCGCTCATGCCGCCATCCAGCACCCCAGCCAGCATGGTCAGGGCATAGAAATCTTTTTTGTCTTCCAGCGTTACCAGCGAAGGAACGTTGTACATCATGTACAACAAGGGGACTTTTACCGGCAAATTCAGCGCCAGCCGACGTTCGCCTGCTGGCGGGTTCACCGTTTGCTTGGGCCGCGGCGGCGTCTGCCCGGCAGGCAGATCAGCAAAGAATTTTTCCACCAGCGGTTCAACCTGATCACGGGTTACATCCCCAGCAATCACCAATGTAGCGTTACCCGGCACATAAAATCGTTGATACCAGCTGCGGGCTTGCTCCGGCTGTAACTGGGACAATAAGGAACGCCAACCAATAATCGGGTGGGCATAACCGGTACCCGGGCGGGCCACCGCCTGAAATTTCTCCCAGGCCAACGCATTCGGGTTATCGTCGGTTCGCATGCGCCGCTCTTCCATCACCACCTTTAGCTCACGGGCAAACTCTTCATCATCAATGTCTAAGTGCCCCAACCGCTCGGCCTCCAGCTCCAGCGCCAGAGGCAGGCGTGACACTTCGTATTGCTGAAAGTAGGCAGTGTAGTCGTAGCTGGTAAAAGCATTATCGCTACCACCATATCGGGAGACCAACTTGGAAAAATCACCAGGCCCGAGCCTCTCGGTGCCTTTAAACATCATATGCTCCAACACATGAGCCAAGCCGGTTTCGTAGGGAGCTTCGTCGATACTGCCAGCCTTGTACCACATCATTACCGTGACTACTGGCGCCCGATGATCTTCGCGCACTAACACTTTCAAGCCGTTATTCAGCGTAAAGGCATGGGTTGGCAGTGACGCCTGGCTAGTCAGCGACCACAGGCCCAACGCCAGTACCGTTATCAGTCTTTTCATGAAATACCTCTATTTTGGGGACCGCAAACCCAAAGCTGCTCCCCTCTCCCCATAATGGTAGGATAGCGGCGCGTTCGCACCGCGAACGGCAACTCTGCAAGCAGGTCCCTTTTTTCTCCGGCATAGCATACCGGGTTATCACCCTGCTCTTGCAGCCTCATTGCAAAAGAAGGATCACCCTTCTTGATTGGATATGACTGATCATGAGCAACGAAGTTTCCCCCGACGACGACAAGCGGCCACAGCCAAACGAAAAGCCGGAAGAAAAGAAAACCGGTTTCTGGAAGCGCATGTTTACCGGCGTGGACGCCGACGAGCTGCCCGCAACACCTGCCGAACCTGAGGCAGACCCTGCCCCCGAGCCTGCTGAGTCAGCCTCTCAGCCGGCCGCGGCCACACCTGAGCCGGCACCTGCTGCCACAGCAGCAGCCCCTGCCGACGAAGCCAGCCCCGAGGTAAACGACGACGAGGGCAACTTCTGGACCCGCATGAAGCAGGGCATGAGCAAGACCCGCAAGGGGCTGGGCAAAGGCCTAGCGGACTTGCTGGTGGGCGCCAAAGAGATCGACGACGAAATCTTTGAAGAAATCGAAACCCAGCTGCTGGTGGCGGATGTAGGCGTGGAAGCCACCGATGTGATCGTCCAGGCCCTCACTGACCAGGTGAGCCGCGAAGAGCTGGTGGACGCCGACGCACTCTACGAATCCCTGCAAAATGAACTGCGCAAGCTGCTGGTCCCGGTGGACCAGCCCATGCAGATCGACAGCAGCAAAAAGCCCTACGTTATCCTGATGGTCGGCGTGAATGGGGTCGGCAAGACCACCACCATCGGCAAACTGGCCTGCCGCTTCAAAGCCGAAGGCAAGAGCGTGATGCTGGCTGCTGGCGATACCTTCCGGGCCGCCGCCGTAGAGCAACTGCAAGTATGGGGCGAGCGCAACGATATTCCCGTGGTGGCCCAACATACCGGTGCCGATTCTGCCTCGGTGGTGTATGACGCGGTACAGGCGGCACAGTCTCGCGGCGCCGACATCTTGATCGCCGATACCGCCGGTCGCTTGCACACCCGTGGCAACCTGATGGACGAACTCACCAAAGTTACCCGGGTAATGAAGAAGCTGATCCCGGACGCACCCCACGAGGTATTGCTGGTACTGGATGCGGGCACCGGCCAAAATGCCATCAACCAAGCTGAACAGTTCCGTGATGCTGCGGGCGTGACCGGGTTAGCACTCACCAAGCTCGACGGCACCGCCAAAGGCGGTATCCTGTTTGCCTTGGCCAAACGCACAGGCTTGCCGATTCGCTTTATCGGCGTTGGGGAACAATTGGAAGACCTGCGCCCCTTCCACGCGGAAGAGTTCGTTCAGGCCTTATTTGAAGATGTTACGGGTTAAAATCAGACTCAAGCGACAAGCAGCAAGCCGCAAGCCGCACTTGAAGCTTGGGCTTGTAGCGGCTTAAGGACTTCAATGATTCAGTTTGACCGGGTCAGCAAACGCTACCCGAACGGGAAAGATGCCCTCAGCAAGGTCGATTTCACCCTCCCCGCCGGGCAGCTGACATTTCTCACCGGTCATTCCGGGGCGGGTAAGTCCACCCTGTTAAAGCTGATCATGATGATCGAGCGCCCGACCCAAGGGCAGGTATTGATCGATAACCAGAACCTAAATGGCTTCAGCAATCGACAAATTCCCCTGCTGCGCCGCAAAATTGGCATGGTTCATCAAAATCACCAACTGCTGTTTGACCGGAGCGTATTCGATAACGTGGCCCTGCCACTGGTGATCGCGGGTTATGCTCGCGCCGACATTGGCAAACGGGTGCGTGCCGCGCTGGACAAGGTGGGCCTGCTGGACAAAGAAAAGCTCAATCCGATTATGCTTTCCGGCGGCGAACAACAACGGGTGGGCATTGCCCGGGCCGTGGTGAACAAGCCCCCGCTCTTACTCGCCGATGAACCCACCGGCAACTTGGATCCAGCCCTTTCTGAAGAAATCATGGACCTGTTCAAAGACTTCGCTCGGGTTGGCGTGGCCGTGCTGATCGCCACCCACGACCTGAGCCTGATCGCCCGCTATAACCACCGTTTGCTGACCCTGCGTGAGGGTCGCCTGATCCACGACGGCGACGAACCTGGAGCGGCCCATGGCGCCTAATAATTCAACCCGAGGCAAACGCAACAGGGTAAACCGCAACGCCACACCGGTTAAGCCCCACCGCCGCAAACCAGAACGGCCGCGCCGGGTAGCCGGCGCCCATAGCGCCCAAGCCTCATTGAAAGATCGCTTCACCAGCTGGCGCCAACACCACCAGGATTCCTTGCGCGACGCCTTACAACGCCTCAACGCGGCCCGGGCCAGCAGCGCCATGACCATTCTCGTCATCGCCATCGCTCTGGCCTTACCCGCCGGCCTAGCGGTACTGCTCGACAATGCCCGCGCCATCACTCGCGGCTGGGATGGCAACGCGCACCTGTCTGTCTTTCTCGACATGGATACCAGTGAGGCCCGCCAGCGAGAACTCGCCAACGAATGGCAAGGCACCGGGCACATCACCCGCACTGAAGTGATTACTCGGGCCCAAGCGCTTGAGGAATTTAAAGCCCTGTCTGGCTTTGGAGATGTGCTGGAAGCGTTACCAGACAACCCTTTGCCGCCATTGATTGTGGTCTTCCCGGACAGCACCGACCCGGTCACCCTACGCGCTTTGGAAAACCGCTTAGCCAAAGCCGACGACGTGGACCTGGTACAGCTTGACGTAGAGTGGGTTCGCCGCCTGCACGCCTTAATCGAATTGGGTCAGCGGCTGATTTCCGCCCTCACCCTAGCATTGGCCGCCGCAGTGGTTCTGGTCATGGTGAACACCATCCGCCTAGCCATTGAAAGCCGGCGAGAAGAAATCGTGGTGGTGAAGATTGTCGGCGGCACCGATGGTTTCGTGCGCCGCCCATTCCTTTATACCGGCTTCTGTTTCGGCTTTGCCGGCGGCCTCATGTCAGTCGCCCTAGTACAGGGCGCCATGTGGTGGCTCGGCGGCCCTATTGACGAACTGCTCTCCCTGTATAGTAGCGAGCAATCACTAACCTCCATGGCCTTATCCAGCCTGATCATCCTCCCCCTGTTTAGTGGTGCGTTAGGGCTTCTCGGCGCCTGGCTCGCAGTGAGCCGCCATTTGGGCGATATCGAACCTAACTTCTGAGCAACCACACCAACAAGCTGCACGCGACAAGGCGCTGACCCGATATACCCACAGACGATGTCAGCGCCCCCGCGCCCGAGCCGCGTAAACTCGATTCAGCCAAGAGCATAGAAAGCCTGGAAGACGTCACTGGGCAAATGCCCTTAAAAAGCGCCATCCAAGGAACCTCTCAGCGGCAGCAGGCTCTAAACCCCATATTCACCAGTGATTCACACTCTCTCGTTATGCTGAAACCCATCGACTATATTGATGAAAAGGAACTTTTTAGCCTATTAGCACTCTATTAATTGGAGTGCTAATATCAGCTCTCAATTGATACATAGAGAGTCTTCACAAGGAGACATTGCGCATGACCAACCCAACAACTCAAGCACAGGCGCTCACACTAGCCGTACCAGGCCATGACCTGGACGCCTACATGCGAGCCGTTAACGCCGTGCCGGTACTCAGCGCAGAAGAAGAGCAACGCTTGGGCGAACGCCTGTATTACAATCAGGACTTGGACGCTGCGCGTAGCTTGGTTCTGTCCCACCTACGCTTTGTGGCACACATTGCCCGCAGCTACACCGGTTACGGCCTGCCATTAGGTGACCTGGTTCAGGAAGGCAACGTAGGCCTGATGAAAGCCGTAAAACGCTTTGACCCCACCAAGGGCGTGCGGCTAGTGAGCTTTGCCGTGCACTGGATCAAAGCAGAAATTCACGAATATGTGATCAAGAACTGGCGCATCGTGAAAGTGGCGACCACCAAGGCTCAGCGCAAATTGTTCTTTAACCTGCGCGGCCAGAAAAAACGCTTGGGCCGCCTGACGTTGGAAGAGGCCCAGCGCGTGGCCGATGATTTGGGCGTTACTGCCGCACAGGTCAAAGAAATGGAAGGGCGTTTGGGCGCTTACGATGCCAGTTTCGACGGCCCCACCAATGATGATGATGACAGCACCGTAGTGTCTCCCGCCGCTTATCTGCACAGCGATAACAGCGACCCTGCTGACCTGCTCGCCGAACAGGATCAACAGCAGCGGGAGAGCCGTCAATTGAGCTCTGCTCTAATGGCGCTGGACGAACGTAGCCGCGACATTCTGGAGCGCCGCTGGCTGGCCGACCAGAAATCCACGCTGCAAGAGCTGGCCGATGAGTACAGTGTTTCCGCCGAGCGGATTCGCCAACTGGAAAACAACGCCATCAAAAAGCTGCGTAACGCCATCGCAGCGTAATGCCAGGTGTCTCACGCGGCACGCAACAGAGAATACAAAAAAGCCCCTCCCGAGGGGCTTTTTTGTAGGCCCAAGCGGCAGCCTGTCGCTCGAGGGCAAAATAATTCCGGTACAATGCATTCCCCCGGCAGCCACTGTGGAGCGCTGAATGAAAATCCTGCTTGTCCTTGGCGCGCTCAACAGCGCCCTTGCCGTCATGCTCGGCGCCTTCGGGGCCCATGGGCTGAAATCCCGCGTAGACGAGTCCATGCTGGCCACGTGGGCCACCGCCAGTGAATACCATTTTTATCATGCCCTAGCCTTGCTATTGACCGGCCTGCTCGCCAAGGCATTTGGCGCGCCCAGCATGGTCACCGCCGGTTGGGTGCTATTTGCCGGCATGCTGGTATTCAGTGGTAGCCTGTATGTGCTGGTGCTAAGCGGGCAGCAATGGCTTGGCGCCATTACCCCATTAGGCGGCACGGCCTTAATCATTGGCTGGCTAATGCTCGCCTGGTCCCTTTTCAAACACGTTTGATAAAGATCATGAAGCTCACTGTAAATGGCGATACCCTCACACTAAATGGCAATACCATTGCTGATTTGGTGAGCCAACTGGAACTGACTGGCCGCCGATTGGCCGTGGAAGTGAACCGGGAAATCATCCCTAAAAGCCAGCACAGCGATTTTGCTCTGAACGAGGATGACGTGGTGGAAATCGTCCACGCCATCGGCGGCGGATAGCACCAAAAAACATTTACGGTGCAGGCATCGCCTTAGCCAATAGGTCCAGGCGCCCCCTGAGTTCCTGTGCAGGTTCCAAGGCTGCCGGAAAAACCTGATAAAAGACGTTAATACCCTAAGAGGCCCCCATGTCCGATCTGCTTACCATTGCCGGAAAAACCTACTCCTCCCGCCTGCTGATCGGCACCGGCAAGTACAAAGACTTTGACGAAACCCGCGAATCCATCGAAATCAGCGGCGCGGAAATCGTTACCGTCGCCATTCGCCGCACCAATATTGGCCAAAACGCAGACGAACCCAATCTGCTCGATTTCGTCAGCCCCGACAAATACACCATTTTGCCTAACACCGCCGGCTGCTTCTCCGCCGAAGATGCCGTGCGTTGCTGCAAACTGGCTCGGGAGCTGCTTGATGGCCATAGCTTGGTCAAATTGGAGGTACTCGGCGATCAGAAAACTCTGTACCCGAACATCACCCATACCTTGCACGCCGCCCGCGAACTGATCGACGACGGCTTCAACGTCATGGTCTACACCAACGACGATCCCATCGTGGCGAAAGAGCTGGAAGATATGGGGTGTGTGGCAGTAATGCCGCTGGGCTCATTAATCGGCTCTGGGCTTGGCATCCTTAACCCTCACAACATCAAGCTCATCATGGAAGAAGCCAACGTGCCCATCATTGTCGATGCCGGCGTCGGCACCGCTTCCGATGCCGCACTGGCCATGGAAATGGGTTGCGATGGGGTACTACTCAACTCTGCCGTGGCCCATGCACAAAAGCCGGTACTAATGGCTTCCGCCATGAAGAAAGCCATTGAAGCTGGCCGCGAAGCTTTTCTGGCCGGGCGCATGCCTCGCAAGGCCTATGCCTCTGCCTCATCGCCACTGGATGGTCTGAGCCGCTAAGCCTTTCGACAGACAAAAAAACGGCGCCACTCTGGAGGGAGTTGTCGCCAAGGGGGGAAATCATCGATGCTCGTGCACATAAGGGCAGAGTTGCGTTCACATATAGCGTTATCTTTACAAATCACCGATCAAGACAACGTGAAGGCCACACCCTGTGGCCCCGCTGTCGCCCTTTTTTTCAATGAACGGTTATAATCCGCCCTTGATTACTTTCGCCTCTCATACGGTAACTCGGCACCATGCTCGATTTCATCAACCACGATAAAGATCCGGAAACGGGGAAAGTCATGCGTAAAGTGCGCAGCTTTGTGCTGCGCGAAGGCCGCCTGACCGCCGGACAACGCAATGCTTTGGACACCCTGTGGCCCCGCTTTGGGCTGGAGCGGGACCAAGGCATGCTCAACCCCGAAAGCGTTTTCGGTCGCGACGCCCCCCGGGTTCTCGAAATCGGATACGGCATGGGCCAATCGCTGGCGCAAATGGCTGCCGCCGATCCCGATAAGGACTTTATCGGTATTGAAGTGCATCGCCCCGGCGTAGGCGCGCTGCTTATGGAGATTGAGCAACAGGGCCTAAGCAACCTGCGCAGCTACTGTGACGATGCGGTAGAGATTCTTGAGCTGTGCATCCCCGACAACAGCTTGGCGCGGGTTCAACTGTATTTCCCCGATCCTTGGCACAAAAAAAAGCACCACAAGCGCCGAATCGTTCAGCCCGCTTGGGTGGCTTTGGTGCAGCGCAAACTTCAGCCAGGAGGCATTCTGCACATGGCCACGGACTGGGAAAATTATGCAGAGCACATGATGGAAGTGATGGATGCGGCCGCAGGGTTTAGCAACTTGGCAGGCCCAAGCGCATTTTCTCCCCGGCCCAGCTGGCGCCCGGAAACCAAGTTTGAACGCCGCGGCGAAAAATTGGGCCATGGGGTGTGGGATTTATTATTCGAGAAAAGGGCTTAACAGAAACGCATTCAGCTTAAACACGGTCATAAAAAACCGCAGCTAAGGCTGCGGTTTTTCTTTATTCACCCTTAGTAGAAATAGCCTTCCAAGCCAATCTGCAAGCTATCGTATTCCAGATCATCACCGTTCTCATCTTCAAAGCTATATCGGTTATAGCCGATCACGACACCGCCTCGCTTTTCATTGAAAAGGAATTTGGCTCGCACGCCATAAAAAAAGTCCCGGCCATCCGATGACGACTTTATAGAAGACAACGGGTTTCTTGCTGTCACCTCACCATCCCAATTCTGAATACCCAAAGTACCACCCAGAAAAAACGTCTCGCTCAGCGGAAACAATAAATCTGCGGCCATATACATACCATCGGCATCGACTTCGTATTCACCGGTCTTGACGCCATACTGGTGGACCTCACCTTCTTGACTACCAAACCATTTGTAACCCAGCCTCAATGAAGACGCCCCGCCAAAGGCATAACCCAGGTAAATGTCCTTCCCTGTTGCTGCTCCGTCATCGTCAACACTGTAACCTGGCCCCGTCCTGTCCAGTTGATCTTCAATCTCATCTGCAAAATTACTTGTATCGAACGACACACCAGCACCAAGCATAAAACCCGACGGTTTAGCCTCCCCCCACGCCGAACTCGCCAGCAAACCTAACGCCATAACCGCTAAATATTTTTTCATTTACACGTTCTCCCCAATGGATAAACAGACCTCAATCCTAATTATTTTTTCTTATGAGTAAAGACACCAACTAAACCTTAAGAGACTAATTACACATCCTTAAGCAAAGCGCCTGAAACCACCCCCATCACCCCCATTCCCCCCAGCACCAACAAGGCCCAATCATTCCCCAGCAGAGCCACCGCCGCGCTGATACCGCCAACCACCAGCAACAAAACGCCAATCACCGAATTACTCACCGCAGTATAATCCGTACGCTTAGTCCCCCCCGCCATGTCCACCATGTAAGTCTTGCGGCCGATGCGCACGCCAGCATGAGCGATGGCCAGAACAAAGAACGCAACAGGATACAACCAGTGCACACCGTCCACCTCAACCCCAGACACCGACACGCCGCCCGCGACCATGCAAACCAGCGCCGCAAGCGCCCCGCCACGGATCATCACCGTTCGGCTGGAGCTATCTGCCATATAGCCCCACACCGTGGCACTCACAGCACTGGCTAGGCTCGAAGCCAGCACAAAGCTACCCAACAGCAAACCCAAGCTAGACTGTTGCTTTGCCAACAACACCAGAAACGGCGACGCTAGAGAAGACGCCATCAGCAACGCGCGGGTCACCACGAAACGCCGAAACGGCACATCGGTTTTCAACAGTGACAAACTGCTCCACGCCTCCCGCAGGGCATTGCTGCCACCCTCGCTGGCACCGGGGTATTCATCCACACGCAGGAACACTAGCGCTGCTGCCAGCCAGGCGACACCTGCACCAGCCAGCAATGCGGTGTAAAACAGCATGGACGGGTCGCTATCGTTGCTGAACACTAGCAGCGTCAACGCGAAGGTAAGCGCCCCAGAGAGAGTGGCCGACAGCCCAGTAAGCCGGCCACGGCGAGATTTAGGAACACACTTGCCCTGCACGTCCTTCATGGCCACGGAGCAGAACCCCCGACTGACACTAAAGACGACCAGCAGCCCGACAATACCCAGCCCAGCGGCCAAGCCTTCTAGCAACCAGACCACCAGCGCCATCCCCAACACGGACAACCCCTGCAGTGCCGAACCCAGCACCCAAAACCCCTTGCGTACCGGATAGCGACGCACCAGCGCCCCTATCAATAACTGGGGAATCAGCGAGCCAGATTCGCGAATGGGCACCAGCAACCCGGCCAGGGCCCCCGGCGCCCCGACAGCGCTGATTAACCAGGCCAACACGGTTTTCGGATTGATCAGCAAGTCGCCGACCTTAGTCAGCGTATTGGCGAAGATAATGCGGAAGAAATTGCCTGGCACCTCCCGGCAAGCGTCCTCGCTGATATCGCTACAGGTGCGAGCATCTTCATCATTGGCTACTTTTTCATACAGCCTGTCCGCTAACGACCCCTTAGCCATACGCCGCCCCTCCCCCTCTGTTCAGTGAATAATCTAAAACCTTTATTGCGGGGCGGAAGGCATGACCATTGTTTCCACCCTAATCCGCGATTAACCTAAAAATAGTGTGTTTGATCAGCAGGATACCATGACAACTGCCGTGCTTTGATTGCGCGTCCACCGGGCTGGCTTTAGACTTTGCGACATCTCTTGCTAGCGAGTCATCATGTCGCCACAGAATCCGGACGCCTTGCCCCACACCGCCGCCGACTCCGTAGGGTTGGTCGAGCCACAGGTGCATCACTTCGACACCCCGTTGGAGCTGGAGTGTGGGCGCACGCTGCCCACCTATGACCTGATTTACGAAACCTATGGCACCCTCAACAGCGACGCATCCAACGCAGTGCTGATCTGCCATGCCTTGTCCGGCCATCATCACGCGGCGGGCTATCATCGGGCAGACGACAAGCGCCCGGGCTGGTGGGATACTTGTATCGGCCCCGGTAAAGTCATCGATACCAACCGCTTCTTCGTCGTCAGCCTGAATAACCTTGGCGGCTGCCACGGCTCCACCGGCCCCGCCTCCATCAACCCGGAAAGCGGCCAGCCCTGGGGCCCCGATTTTCCCATGATGACAGTGAAAGACTGGGTGAACAGCCAGGCCCGCCTCGCCGATGTGCTAGGCATTCAACGCTGGGCGGCAGTGATTGGCGGCAGCATGGGCGGCATGCAGGCGCTGCAGTGGTCTATCGATTACCCAGAACGGCTCAGCCATGCGGTAGTGATCGCCGCCGCGCCCAAATTGTCGGCCCAAAACATTGCCTTCAACGAAGTGGCGCGACAATCCATTCTGACCGACCCGAATTTCTACGGTGGGCGTTATTACCTGCACGATACCTACCCTCGGCAAGGGCTGATTCTGGCGCGTATGGTAGGCCACATCACCTACCTGAGTGACGACGCCATGCGCATGAAGTTCGGCCGCGACCTGCGCGCCGGGCGCTTCCATTTCGGCTTCGACGTGGAATTTCAGGTCGAATCCTACTTGCGCCATCAGGGCGAAGTCTTTTCTCGCAACTTCGACGCCAACACCTACTTGCTGATGACCAAAGCATTGGATTATTTCGATCCAGCTCGGGAATTCGACCATTCGCTGGAGCAGGCTTTAAGCAAGCCCACCTGTAATTTTCTGGTGATGTCATTCACCTCCGACTGGCGTTTTGCCCCAGAGCGCAGCCGAGAAATCGTCAACGGCTTAGTCCACGCCGGTCGTAATGTGAGCTACGCCGAGATCGATACGCCCAAGGGCCACGACGCCTTTTTGCTGGATATTCCCGAGTACATAAAGCTGTTCGGTGCCTACATGCACAGGGTTGCCAACGAGACAGAGAATAAATCGCAAGCTGTAGAGGCCGCCCCCCATGCGTGATGACCTTCAACTAATCAGCGACTGGATCCCGCACAATGCCACCCTGCTGGATCTAGGCTGCGGCGACGGCACTCTGCTAGCGCATTTGAAAACACACAAAAAAACCGCCGGCTACGGCCTGGAAATCAACCAAGACAACTTGGCGGCCTGCTTTGAAAAAGGCGTCAATGTTCTAGAGCAGGATCTCGACAGCGGCTTGGGTAACTTCCAGAATCACCGTTTCGATTACGTGATCATGACCCAGGCGTTGCAAGCGGTTCTACGCCCGGACCAAATTCTCAACGAAATGATCCGCGTTGGCCGCGAAGCCATTATCACCTTCCCCAACTTCGGCCACTGGAAGGTCCGCGCTTACCTGGGCCTGAAAGGGCGCATGCCCGTATCATCCGCGCTGCCCCACGAGTGGTACAACACCCCGAACATCCACCTGTGCACCGTGCAGGATTTTGAAACCCACTGCCGAAAACAAGGCATTCGGATCCTTGAACGCCAGGTCATTAACCGTAATCACCGCACCAGCGTGCTCAGCAAATGGTGGCCCAACCTGTTCGGCGAAATCGCCATTTACCGGGTGAAGGGATAAAGCGATACACGCTGGACGGGGAAAAGTCGGGTTCTCGTAACCTTCAGAATATTTGATTTTTGCTACTCGCCGGCGCGACGAAGAGTTGAAGCGTTTAATACAACGCTTCTCATATTGCCGCTTGTAGCACGCACCTAACCGACGTCAGGAACCCCCAATGGAAAAACTCGTTCTCGCCTCCGGCAACGCAAAAAAACTCGCTGAAATGCAGCGCCTATTGGCGCCACTCAACATTGAAGTCGTTGCCCAGAGTGAATTTTGCGTACCGGAAGCCGATGAAACCGGCAGTACCTTTGTGGAAAACGCCATTATCAAAGCTCGCAATGCCTGCAAACACACCGGGCTACCCGCCATCGCCGATGATTCTGGACTGGAGGTCAGCGCCCTGAACGGTAGCCCTGGCATTTTTTCAGCACGCTTTTCTGGGGTCGGTGCCACTGACGCCAAGAACAATGCTCTGCTGGTAGAAATGCTAGCGGAAATCCCAGAAGACGCGCGCCAGGCCCGCTACGTGGCACTGCTTGTGCTGATGCGCCACGAAGACGACGCCACCCCACTAATCTGCCAAGGTAGCTGGAACGGACGCATTGTGCTGGAGCCCCAAGGTGACCAAGGCTTTGGCTATGATCCACACTTTTTCGTGGAAGAAAAAGGCTGCACCGCCGCACAATTACCCGCGGATGAGAAAAACGCCATCAGCCACCGGGGCAAAGCTATGGCCACCTTAATCAAGGCGCTGAAAGAGTAAATACCGCGAGCCATTAGCGTTCTCCGGGCTCATTCAGGCCCATGCTAGCAAACGTTATGCGGGGCCGGAAAAGGTGTGGGCGACAGCGGCGGTGATCTCAGCTCGGATAATGGGTTACTTCTGCGCCCTGGCTAACCAGCGGTCCAGCGCATTGGCAAAGCGCCCCTTGTCCTGGTTTGAATAGCTTGCCGGGCCACCGGTTTGCATCCCAGCGGACCGCATTTCCTCCATGAAATCACGCATATTCAGGCGCTCACGCACAGTATCCTTATCCAACCAGTGACCTCGGGGCGTTACCGCCTCTGCACCCTTTTCCACAACTTCGGCCGCCAGTGGAATATCCTGCGTGACCACCAAATCCCCCGGCTCACAGCGCTGCACGATTTCGTTATCCGCCACATCAAAACCCTGCCCGACTTGAATAGAGCGGATTAACGGCGTACGCGGTACCGCTATATGCTGGTTAGCCACCAGCGTGCAAGGAATTTGCGCCCGTTGCGCAGCGCGAAATAACACCTCTTTCACCGGGCGTGGACAAGCGTCTGCATCGACCCAAATATGCACAATAGAATCCCATCGATCACTAAAAAATGGAGCATGGTTAACTGCACGAATACGATAGTCTCGTTTCGTTATCACTTAGCCGCGCGCCATTATCCATTTAATTGCTAACATGGCCTACTCATTCTCTGGCAGCCTGCTTTTTATGCCCCTCAAGAACCCGCCCCTCTCACTCTACATCCACACCCCTTGGTGTGTGCGCAAATGCCCCTATTGCGACTTTAACTCCCATGAGCGCGGCGAGATTCCTGAGGCGGCCTACCTGCAAGCCCTGCTCACGGACCTAGAGCAGGACCTGCCCCTGATCGGCGAGCGCACGGTAGAAACCGTGTTCATCGGCGGGGGCACACCAAGCCTTCTATCCGCTGATTTTTACCAGCAGCTTTTCCACGGCATTCGGCAAAGGCTGGCCCTGCACCCAAACGTGGAAATCACCCTCGAGGCCAACCCCGGCACCCTGGAAAATGGCCGCTTCCAAGGCTTTCGTGAGGCAGGCATCAACCGCCTATCCATCGGTGCCCAGAGCTTCAACAATGCCCATTTGCAAGCATTGGGGCGCATCCACAATGCCAGCGCCGCCATTAACGCCGCTCACCAAGCGCGGGAGGCCGGCTTCGACAATTTCAATCTGGATATCATGCATGCGCTGCCCGGCCAGACCCATGCACAGGCCCTAGACGACCTACAACAGGCCATCGCACTGCAGCCCACTCACCTAAGCTGGTACGAACTCACCATCGAGCCCAACACCGTTTTCTACCGCTCGCCACCGGTTCAACCAGACAGCGACGCCATGGCTGACACCGAGCAGGCAGGCTTCGCCTTACTGGCAGAGCACGGCTACCTGCGTTATGAAATCTCCGCCTTCGCGCAACCTGGGCGCCCCTGCCGACATAACCTCAATTACTGGCAGTTCGGTGACTATCTCGGCATCGGGGCCGGCGCCCACGGCAAAATCACTGCCGCCGCCCAGGGTGACGTGCATCGCTACCAGAAAACCCGAAAACCCGAAGACTACCTGGCAGACGCGGCCCATGCTCGCCGCCAGCACCAGCCTATTGCCCGCGAAGACCGTCTGTTCGAAGCCCTGCTCAATGGCCTACGCTTAACCCATGGCCTCTGCTGGCAAACACTGGAAGACGCGACCGGAGAGCCTGTTGCACAGTGGCGGCACCAATTAACGCCATTCGAACAGCAGGGATTGCTGACCCTCACAGACCAACGGCTGGCCTGTACCGATAATGGCTTACGCCACCTAAACGGATTGCTGGAAAAGTTAGCCGCTGTGCTTTTATAAACAGCGCGCCTGCCTGTACGCTGAGAAAAGCGCTTGAACCCTATAGCAAGGCTATTCAAACTGAATGGCGGGATAACACAAGACAATGACTATGACAAAAGCACGCAGCGGGCGCGAACAAGCGCTGGCAGAAAGAGAACAGCTTTTTATTGAAGCAACCCGGCAACAGCTGTGCGATAAAGGCCTGCTGGGGGTACAGATGGCGGCCATTGCCCGCAGCTGTAATTTTGCCACCGGCACGCTTTACCATCACTTCGCGTCCAAAGAAGATCTGCTCATTGCCGTCTGCACCGAGCTAACCACCACGCGACGGGCCTACTTCGAGAAAGTTGCCCATTCCGACCTTTCCAACCGCGATAAAATGATGGGGTTTGCCGTAGCGTACTCACTGTTTGCTCAGCATTACCCCGAACATTTCCGGCTCGAACAATACATCATGACAGAAGTGGTCTGGTTGGCGTCGTCAGCTAGCCGCCGCGAACAGTTCCTGGCCGCCACCCAGCCCATCGGCAGAATGGTAGAGCAGGTCGTTCGTGATGCCATTGCCAGCAACGAACTGGAAGACCACGGCCAAGATCCGCTCACGTTCAGCATCGGCCAGTGGTCCATGTCCATGGGCATGCATACCCTGATCCACGCCGACGGCATCCTGGATATGTACGACCTTAAAGACCCACACCGTCTACTATTGCGTAACGTCCAGCTGCACCTCAGTGCCATGCAGTGGCAGCCACTTGACGACCAGCCCTTTGACGACGCCGCACTAAATAGCAAAGTGGCTTACCTCTGCGACTACCTGTTCGCTGACGTATGTAGGGAAAAAGGCAGCAGCCTGACACTTGGCAGCGCCTGAGCCCAAACAACAACGGGCCCATCAGCCACAAAAAAGCCCCGTGCTACGGGGCTTTTGCTTTAAGGCACTAGCTTAGCCAGGCCTTAGCCTTTCGCGATACGAACATCGGCAATGGGCAGGAAACTACTGAGCGTTGGCCACCGCGCCCTGCTCCTGCTTGGCGTTGTTGCGCATCTCTTTTTCCGCTTTCAGGCTTTCGTGCTGAGCCGGCGTACAGCCCAAACAACGAACAAAAGTATTCTTTCCAGGGTTCATCACCAGCACTTCCGCCGCCTCCCCTGGGTTCCCCCCCAGCAGGCTGAACGGCAGCGTAACCACGTACAGGCCCGCGCCCACCACCGTGGAAGCCAACAACAACGGACGCGCAAAAATCGCATCGCCGATCATTGCTATCTCTCCCGGACGATCCAGCTTAGATTCCGCCGCCTGTGCCGTAATAGGCACCATGGCAGCAAACAGCATGGCGGAGGCGAGTACAGATGCCGCAACCGGGCGCTTTGCTCGCTTCATGGTGGGTCCCTCTTGTTTTTTTATAGTTGAACCTGAAATCACCGTTTCAGGTTAAAGTATCGCTGACATTGTTTCAGCTAAGCCTTTAATATTCCGACAATTGCATCACAATCTACACCCTTGTTCTTAGGCCAGCAATAGTGCAAAAAAGCAAAGCCTGATCAACCCCGTCGCAACGCATTTCCCGCCCACACCACTTGCTGTCCCATCCGGTAATCGATTTCCTTCCCCTTCACCGCTGGCATTGTGGGCAATAAGCCGTGCTCCGCTGGCCATGACGATCCGCCTTCAATATGGCGTCGCATTGCACGCAAGGCTGGCCCGCACGGCCATACACATTGAGGGACTGAGCAAAATACCCTGGCTGACCATCCGCCCGGGTGAAATCCTTCAGCGTGGTGCCGCCCGCCTCAATCGCCTGGGCCAGCACCCGCTTAATTGCCTCTGCCAGTGCCTGATAACGCGCCAGGGAAATGCGGCCCGCCGCCCGGGAGGGGTGGATACCCGCCATAAAGAGGCTTTCCTGAGCGTAAATATTGCCCACTCCCACCACCGTGGCGTTATCCATAATAAAGCTTTTCACTGCCACCTTTCGGCCACGAGAGCGAGCAAACAACCACTGGCCATTAAAACTATCGCTGAGCGGTTCCGGCCCCAGCGACTGCAGCAGGCTGTGCGGCTGGTCACCGCCCTGGAACAACACAGAGCCAAAGCGGCGCGGGTCGTTAAAACGCAGCACCTTGCCACTATCGAGCAACAAATCCACATGGTCGTGCTTGCGTAATGGCAGGTCCATATCCACCACCCGCAAAGTGCCGGACATCCCCAGATGAATGAGCAGCTGCCCATGCTCCAGCTCAATCAGCAGATATTTGGCCCGCCGACGTAACGCCACCACCGGGCAGTCACGCAGCGCATAAATCGCCTCACTCACCGGCCAGCGCAACCGCGGTTCGCGCACCGTTACCGATTTCAAAATCCGCCCCTGTAAATGCGGGCGAATGCCACGCAGGGTGGTTTCCACTTCAGGTAATTCAGGCATAGGAAAGTCAGTTCGTGATTGATAATGGACAATTGAACAGCTAAAAACTCATTGCGCGGTCCCGAAGAGCGCGCTGGCGCTAGCTATGTTACCTTGCTGCCAGTTTTTTTGTCTTTCGCTGTCACCGTTCAACAGATAACTGCCCACTACTATGTCCGTCTCTTACTGGCTCGGCGTCGATACCGGCGGCACCTTTACTGACTTTGTTCTGCTAGGCGATGGCGAACCACGCATCCACAAGGTGCTGTCCACGCCCGCGTCCCCGGAACAAGCCATCCTGCAAGGCATTCAGGAGCTGGGCCTGAGTGATGCAATGGCCAGTGGGCAACTGGCCATTGTGCACGGCACCACCGTGGCCACCAACGCCGCCCTCGAAGGCAAGGGCGCTCGCACCTTATTGATTACCAATAACGGGCTGGAGGACATCCTCCGCATTGGCCGCCAAAACCGTCCAGAGCTCTATAATCTTACCCCGGCGAGTAACGCCTCGGCGGTGAGCCAGGTGCCCACCCTGGGCTGCCCGGCACGGCTCGATGCTGCGGGTAACACCGTTGCCGCGCTCACCGATAACGATATTGCCACCATACTGGCGGCGGTCCGTGAAATCGCTCCGGAGTCCATCGCCCTGTGCCTGCTGTTCAGCTACCTGAACCCCGAGCACGAACAGCGGCTCAGCCAGGCTCTGCTCAGTGCCGGCTTTGCAGTGAGCCCCTCGCACCAAATCTTACCTACTCGAGGCGAATACGAACGGGGCATGGCCACCTGGCTAAATGCTTGGCTCGCGCCGCGAGTGGCGGATTACCTGCAACGCCTACAGCAGGCCACCAGCCCCGCGCCATTGGCCATCATGCAATCCCACGGTGGCACCATTGCTTCCCAACAAGCCGCGAACCAAGCCGTCAATCTCCTATTGTCTGGGCCCGCCGGTGGGCTGGCCGCCGCTCAGCGGCTAGGGCAACAACTGCAGCAGCCACACTTGATGACTTTCGACATGGGCGGCACCTCCACTGATGTTGCCTTGCTCGACGGGGATATCCGCCTAACCCAGCAGGGCCGCATCGGTCCTTATCCCGTGGCCGTGCCCATGGTAGACATGCACACCATCGGTGCCGGAGGTGGCTCGCTAGCCTATGTGGATGAGGCTGGGCTACTGCACGTGGGGCCACACTCAGCCGGCGCCGATCCCGGCCCCGCGTGCTACGGCAACGGCGGCCAACACGTCACAGTAACCGATGCCAATGTAGTACTGGGCCGGCTGCAACCAGACTTCGCCCTGGGGGGCTCACTAACGCTGGATGTGGCTTGCGCTGAGCAGGCCATGGACCGGTTAGCCGTAGCCCTCAACCTGACACGTCAGCAAACCGCTGAAGGAGTACTGGCGCTAGCCAACGAACACATGACCCAAGCCCTGCGGGTGATCTCCATCCAGAAGGGCTTCGATCCCGCTGACTTCGCGCTAATGAGCTTTGGCGGCGCCGGGGGACTGCACGTCTGTGCGCTGGCCGACAACCTGGGCATGCCACGGGCCATTGTCCCGCAGCGGGCCGGCGTGCTGTCTGCCGAAGGGCTGGTATATGCCCCCCGTAAACGGGAAATATTGCAGGCGCTGCCAGAATCCGCCGACGAAGACTCCCTGCGTGCACTCATCGTCCAGCTGCAACAGCAAGGCTCAAATGAACTTATCGCGGAAGGCGTTAGCGCAGACCGCATCCAGCACCGGGTATTTGTAGATATGTGCTATCAAGGCCAGTCCTCAGTGCTACAAATTGATTGGCACGAAGAACCGGCAGACCGGGTAAGCCGCTTCCATGCGGCTCACCAGCAACGTTTTGGCCACCGGTTAGGGCTACCAGTACAGCAGGTTAACCTACGCATTCAAAGCCAGGCTTTGGCTACCCCGCCCACGCTGCCCGACGGCCACACTCAAACCGCCAACCCCGAACGCCAAGCGACGCTGCCGGGTATCCGCACCGCGGTGGCCGTGTTCAGCCGCGAAACACTGGGTGTAGGTCAACGCCTCACCGGCCCGGCCCTGATTTACGAAGCAGTGGGCACCACCTGGCTGGAAACGGGCTGGACCGCGACGGTAAACCCGCAAGGGCACCTGTTGTTACAGCGCGACGCCTAGCGGGCCGCCCAGCCATCAGCCCATCGCCCCCTTTGGGCCCCTGATTGACCGTAAAGTCCGAATTTGACCTGCTTCGTGTCTTCTATCTGCCATCACCGGTAGGGCACAATAGTGGCTCTATCTTTTTATTGTGCGACATCTATGCTGAATTATTTGAGTGAGGGCCTACTGGCTCCGAGCCTCGGCGCCTTGGTGCTTATCACCTTGGCCATGACCCACGTGACCATTGTCAGTGTCACCGTGTACCTGCACCGCTATTCCGCGCACCGCGCGCTGGACATGCACCCGGTGCTCAAACATTTTTTCCGTTTCTGGCTGTGGCTCACCACCGCCCAGAACACCCTAGAGTGGACCGCCATCCACCGCAAACACCACGCTAAGTGCGAGACTGAAGAAGACCCCCACAGCCCGGTAGTTAAAGGCATCCGCAAGGTACTAAGCGAAGGGGCAGAACTGTACCGCGAAGAAGCAGAAAATAAAGAAACCCTGAAAAAATACGGCGCCGGCTGCCCTGATGATTGGGTCGAACGCAACGTCTATTCTCGGTTCCCCATGGCCGGCATTACCTTAATGGCCGTTATTGATCTGCTATTGTTTGGCGTCATCGGCATTACCGTATGGGCCGTACAAATGATCTGGATTCCACTGTTCGCCGCCGGCATCATCAATGGCCTAGGGCACTACTGGGGTTACCGGAACTTCGAATGCGCCGATGCATCACGCAACATTTCGCCTTGGGGCATTCTGATTGGCGGCGAAGAGCTGCATAACAATCATCACACCTATCCAAACTCCGCCAAGTTATCTGTGCGTCGTTTCGAATTCGATGCCGGCTGGGCTTGGATTCGCCTGTTCGAAATAGTGGGCCTAGCCAAGGTGAAGAAAGTGGCACCTAAACCCACCCTGGCAAAAAACGCTCGCGGAATCGACGTGGACGCCCTACGCGGCGTCATGCAGCACCGCTTCCAAGTTATGCGGCATTACCGCAAAGCCGTGATTACCCCCGTTTTCAAGCAGGAACAAGCCCGCGCCTGTGACGCCACCCGTGAATTTTACGCCCGCGCCAAAGCCTTACTGCATCAGGATTTGACCCTAATCAAACCGAATCAAGAGCTACGCCTCAAAAAGCTCACGGAAAATAACGAGACACTAGAAGCTATTTACCAATTCCGTTTGCGCCTGCAAGACATCTGGTCACAGACCAGCCGTAGCTCCACGGAAATGGTAGAAGCACTAGAAAAGTGGTGCCATGACGCCCGCCAATCCGGCATTGATGCACTTCAAGAGTTCGCCGACCGGCTTCCTCATTACCGCCCCGCTACCGCCTGATCATTTGGCAAAGCGACAAATCACCTCACCGGCTGCTAAAAACAGCCGGTGAGGTTTGGCGTGTAACTCTACACGGGCTTTGAAGTAGCACAGCCGGGCAGTATTCAAGGAGCAGTTTATCGCGCCTACCCAAGGGATAGGGATATAGCCTTTATTTCCCCAACCGCAGATAAGAAATAAAAGCACTCTCAGCAACCCATACGGCAACCCATACATTAAAAATAATGTGGCCACCTGCTGCCTGCTAACAGATCCAACCCTTCACATTTTGGGCTTCCGGCCTCATACACATAACACTGCAGAAACCACCTAGCGTAGCAAGGTAAAGCCCCCAGGGCGCGTGCGGCCTTTGCTCGTTATTTTTACAGGTATCGTGCCATTTCATTTAACAACTCTTCTTTCAAAGACTGTGGCTCAATACACCAAAATGTCCATTCTCTGTCAGGAAATACCGCCACTTTGGCTTGGTTTTTTTCGAATAGTGGCAACCAATGCTCGAGTAGCTCTTCGAGACTGATTTCAGTGGCTCGGTGGCCAGGGAAGTTTTCATCTACGATTTTCTGCGCGTATTCAGGGTGTGGCCACAATGGAAAGTAGTCAAATTCTTCTGGAGCAACAGGAACGAGCCAGCCGTCATCGCTTTTGACACCCCATAGCAGCTCCCAGTCGGCGACCTTGCTCTTGCTAACGAAGTAATCGTATCTATCGAAGCCATCAAGCGCCAAGACGGCGTCGAACTGTTTTTCGTTCATCCTATATGGCACTTAACGTCTCCTGAAGCATCACTCCCGGCTCACGCGAAAATGTTTGATGGCGGCTATTTTGTACTTCCCAACGTTACCATTTTTATTCCGGTGGCAATCAATGCCGTACCCGCTGCTTTATTGATAAGGTTTATAACCCAAGACTTTACTCGTTTTCTTGCTAATTGTGCCCCCATGCGGCCAAACAGACTGTAAACCACTAAATCAGCAATAAAACAGGTGAGCCCCATAAGAACCATTTGTAAAATGACAGGCTCTTTAGGGTCCACAAACTGCGGCAATAGGGCTGAAAAATACATTAACGCTTTTGGGTTAGCTAATTGAATGACGAGACCATTTGAAAAAGCTTTCGCAGGATTCATTGTGGTTAATTGAACATCAACGTTAACTGGCCCTGCTTTGCTAAAAATTGCCGAAATACCCAGAAAAAGAAGATAAGCAATACCAAACCATTTAATGATAGAAAACACCAAACTGGACGCTATTATTAGCGATGCGATACCCGTTGCCGACAATATAAAAAATAATACATCTGCACTTGCTACACCAAGAACACTTAAAAAAGTTAATTTTGAATTATGGGATGCAGCCTGTTTCGCCACCGTTATAGCCGCTGGCCCAGGAACCAAAATAAGCATCACCGTTGTAACGAGAAAGAAAGTATATAATTCAATATTCATGCTTACCCTTCATTTAGCCTAACGCCCGCACATAGCTTGCCGGATTTTGGTACCCAATCCCAGAGTGAAGCCGCTCCCGATTATAAAACTCGACAAACTCAACAATCGCGGCCACAGCTTCAATATCATTCTCAAACTTACGCAGATGAACCAATTCCGTCTTTAGCGTATGGAAGAAGGGCTCCGTATGCGCGTTGTCCGTGCATTGTTTCGGCCGATTCGTACTGGTCTGATGCCGTGCCGTGCCTGCCTAGCTCGCTCTGGGTCAAGTACGCGACATACTCCACACCACGATCCATATGAAATATTAGACCGGAAGGCTAACGCCTCAATAACCGGCAGCCGTAATGAAGCGAAGCGTAATGTAGGCTGTCCGGCGCCGAAGGCGCGAAGTTGATTGAATTGTTATGTGTTGGGCTCACTATGAAACCTTTGATATAGATAACATATTTCATCTACGATTGGTTGAACTTCGTGACGAACTCCTAATGTTTCATAGACTCCAATATCGAGGTAGAAAGCCCTAAATAAATGTGCGGGAACACCACCACTTTCTATTTCTCCTCCGACATACGCGGGTAAGACATGCCCTACAATTGGCTTAGCCCAAAGATATTTGTCTAGATTTTCATCAAAATGCTCAAGTTGGTTTCTGAGCTTCCGGCTTTTAAGTGGACTTTCATCGGTAAGGCCGAAATGCTTCTTTAAGGTTTCCGATCTGAGCTTGTGTAAATCATGCTTTCCAGGCTTTGATGGCCAAAAGTATCGAGACAACGCCCCGGCATGAACGAGTAAGTTCTGGAGGTGATCAAGGATTGAATCTTGAAGCTCTCCCGTCATCTCGTAATCACCTTTTGTATCATTCGTCATTTCAATAAAACTTGCTAGAGTCTCAATAGAAACCATAGCCGACTCAACGTTAAATCGGATGGCTTGAGAATAAAATGCCAAATGAGGAGGTTGAATTCCTCCTGATTCTTTTATGTAATTTTCCAAGTCATCCATTTTGATTACACATAACGCCGCATTCAGCGGCTTGTCCGCTGCAATGCATTGTTACGTGGAAATGGTATAGATTGAAAGAGCTAAAGATAAAAGACCAAATGATACTGTTCCTACTGTACCCCACCTAGTCCAACCTGCAGCTTTTGAATTTTCAAGCTGCAATTTCTTAATATCTTGGTGTTTCAGTTTTATGATATCCGCAAGCTGTTGAGCCTTTTGCCTTGGGATTTCCTTTGCCGGGTCGATTTCTTCTATTAGGTCAATCAGTAAAGAGCGCTCAGGATCTTCAAGCCCATCAAATGGAACTTTTTGCCTTATCTCCTGAAGTTCCGAAGCTATTTCGTCCAGTAGATTTAAAGTGCGGTCCTTAATTTCGGAAAAGTTTTCTGCATCAATGGAGTCTTGCAAGACTCGCCGCAGATCGCTCTGTATCCGTTCGAGCTTGATTTCTCGTGCAGGCTTCCCTCTACCGATAAAATAGCGATGTCGTGGATGTGCGCTGGTAATTTCCTCTAGCACACGTAGATCCACATCACCTCGTGTCACCAGTTTCTCTATATTGCTGTTCTTCTCTTCGACATCTTCATCCAAGAATCGAATACTTCTAGTTATTTCTCTGTACTCGTATTCTGTTTTCTTTCGATACCATAAAAAGGAAGCCATCACCAAGGTTATTACAACCGGCAAAAAATAAGACAAATTTTCTATGATGCTGCTCATTAAATTTCCTTACACGTAACGCCAGCCAGCATGCGCGGCTACGGGATGGAGGCGAAGCCGCAATGGAGTAGGCGTCGCCGTGCCTGGCCTTGTTAGGTGATTAACCACGAGACACCCAGTCAGTCACTATCGATTTTGCGAGGTTAAACTCGGGCATTTTGGTCTGTGCATCAATGTTTTTTGCTGCCTCAGATGGCGTGGTATTTTTAAATTTGCACCTATTGAAATAGCTTTGTAGCTTTTGCTGGTGGCGCTTTAATGGCCGATCAGAACCAGCCAAAATCCAGTGCACGATATGAACAAGAGCATCCTCGTGCTTATTTTCAAGCCTGAGAATGTTGGCCATGTCTTCATGAACGCTGGCATCAAGCGCGACTGCTTGCTTAGCAGTAAAGCCTGATCGGTTGGCGTGCTGCATGTAGAAAGATTTCTGATCATGATAGAAACCCCAAGCTTCATCGTACCGCTTAGCTTTGACGGCAGCTTTAGCTTTATGACCCGCTTCCGCCGCTTTTCCCAGAAAATCATTTTGCTGGAAGTCAGCCATGGCGTTTTTGCGTAATCATCAAACTCTTGATCGGCCTTTGGCCTTTTCTTCTTGAAGACGCTGAAGAACCCCATTCAATCACCTAACGCCAGCGTCACGGGTGGAGGCGCGCCAGCGCCGGAGTCCCGTGCACGCTCTTGTTAGGCCATGTTGATAAGCTATGCATGAATTGGCCAACAAGTTCATTTCTCTTTATCCCTTGAGGTATAGTCTTATCTGACGGGCCGTCAGGAATGTATTGGCCGACTATCATAACTTCACTATTTTTTGTTACGGGAATTTCAATATATTCATTTTTGTGGAGTGTTAGATTGCTAAGATACAGCTGTTTATCTAGGTAGATTTCATGAATCTCTGTTATTTCATCTTCAATTTCAGCGATGACAACTGAATCAACTCCACAGGGTATAGAAAACTTGTCTTCTCCGATAAAGTTTTCACAATGAGCAAGCAGCTCTCGCTGATACATTTTTTCATCACTTACAAAGAATAGGTGCGGACAAGACCCACATTGCCAATGGCGATCAATACTATACATATTTGTTAAATCAAATGGATGCATCTCTTGTGTGTATATATTCCCACCTTTCCTATAGCGCAACCCAACAGGCAATATGAATCGCCACCAGTTTGCTAGACACCTTTCAGCCATACAAAATGGCAACCAGAGAGGTATCCATGAGCAGCAAACGCTATCCCGAAGAATTCAAGATTGAGGCA